>Ga0316205_10000567_pt1 | contig 65388 bp, 57 predicted proteins | sample 3monthpyrite_MG_FD_204941 | JGI IMG/M metagenome (GOLD analysis project Ga0316205, IMG submission 204941) | Microbial mat bacterial communities from mineral coupon in-situ incubated in ocean water Damariscotta River, Maine, United States -... | ecosystem: Environmental > Aquatic > Marine >...
CAAGTTTTTCTTGTAACTCAGCTGTAGATAGTTCTTTAATTTCTGATTGTTTCATAATATCAATAAATTAAGCTTCGAAATCTCTAGCGATTATAAACTTAGTTTTAACTGGAAGTTTTTGTGCAGCCAAACGAAGTGCTTCTTTAGCAACATCGTGTGATACTCCACCTACTTCAAATAACATTCTCCCTGGCTTTACTACAGCAGCCCAATATTCTACAGCGCCTTTACCTTTACCCATACGCACTTCAAGAGGTTTCTTTGTGATAGGCTTGTCTGGAAATATTTTAATCCAAAGTTGACCTTCTCTTTTCATGTAACGTGTAGCAGCAATACGTGCAGCTTCAATTTGACGCGATGTAATAAAACTAGAATCAAGAGATTTTATACCAAACATTCCGCTTGAAAGTTGATGCCCTCTTCCAGCATTTCCTTTCATGCGACCTTTTTGTTGCTTACGGAATTTTGTTCTTTTAGGTTGTAACATTTTTTCTTTTCTTTAAAAAATTACTTTCTTCGACGAGGTTTGTTATCTCTGTTTCCTCCACGTCCACCTTTTCCTTTTTGTTTAGATAAACCAACTAATGGAGAAAGTTCTCTTTTGCCATAAACTTCACCTTTCATGATCCATACTTTAATACCTAATCTACCATAAGTAGTATGGGCTTCAACTAAAGCATAATCAATGTCAGCTCTAAATGTAGATAAAGGAATTCTACCATCTTTATAATGTTCGCTACGTGCCATTTCAGCACCATTTAAACGACCACTAATTTGAATTTTAATACCCTCACAATTCATTCGCATCGTGGCTTGAATAGCCATTTTTATTGCACGTTTGTATGAAATACGGTTTTCAATTTGACGAGCAACGCTTGACGCTACTAAAAATGCATCTAATTCTGGACGCTTAATTTCAAAGATGTTTAATTGAACTTCTTTATCTGTAATCTTTTTAAGTTCTTCTTTTAACTTGTCTACCTCTTGGCCACCTTTCCCAATAATAATACCAGGTCTAGCAGTAGTGATAGTAACGGTTACAAGTTTAAGAGTTCTTTCGATGATTACTCTCGAAACACTAGCTTTAGATAAACGAGCGTGGATATACTTTCTGATTTTATCGTCTTCAGCAAGCTTATCTCCATAATCATTTCCTCCATACCAGTTAGATTCCCATCCTCTGATAATTCCAAGGCGATTTCCTATTGGATTTGTCTTTTGTCCCATTTATTAATTGCTTTGTGTGTTATTGTTAGCTCCAAGCACAACTGTTACGTGATTAGATCTTTTTCTTATTCTGTGTGCACGACCTTGAGGTGCTGGACGTAATCTCTTTAACATTGATCCACCATCAACTCTAATCTCTTTTACAAATAATTCAGCTTGTTCAATATCAGCATCTTCATTTTTAGCTTGCCAGTTTGCAACTGCAGATAATAACAATTTCTCTAAACGACGAGACGCTTCTTTTGAACTAAATCTTAATATATTAAGTGCCTTCTCTACCTTTTCACCTCTTACTAAATCGGCTACTAAGCGCATTTTTCTTGGTGACGTAGGACAGTTATTAAGTTTAGCAAAAGCAAGTTGCTTTTTTCCTTCCTTAATAGCGTCTGCCATTTGTTTTTTACGACTTCCCATAGCTCTTATTTTTTACCTTTATTTTTAGCACCTGCATGACCTCTAAAAGATCTTGTTGGTGAAAATTCTCCTAACTTATGTCCTACCATGTTTTCAGTAACATATACTGGTACAAATTGGCGGCCATTGTGCACTGCAATTGTTTGTCCAACAAAATCTGGAGTAATCATACTTGCTCTTGACCAAGTTTTAATCACTGTTTTTTTGTTAGCTTCTACATTAGCAGCTACTTTTCTTTCTAATTTATAATGAACGTAAGGTCCTTTTTTTAATGATCTTGCCATGATTTATTATTTCTTTCTACGTTCAACAATATATTTATTACTCGCTTTTGTCTTAGAACGTGTTCTATAACCTTTAGCTGGAATTCCATTTCTAGAACGTGGATGTCCTCCTGAAGATTTACCTTCACCACCACCCATTGGGTGATCAACTGGATTCATTACTACTGGTCTTGTTCTTGGACGTCTTCCTAACCATCTGCTTCTACCTGCTTTACCAGATACTAATAACTGATGGTCTGAGTTAGACACTACTCCTATAGTTGCCATACAGTTTGCAAGAATCAATCTTGTTTCTCCTGATGGTAACTTAACCGTTGCAAATTTTCCATCTCTTGCCATTAACTGAGCAAATGCTCCAGCACTACGAGCCATAACAGCTCCTTGACCTGGACGTAACTCAATACAAGAAATAATAGTTCCTAAAGGTATTTCACTAAGCGGCATTGCATTTCCAATTTCTGGAGCAACTTCGCTATGACCAGATACTACATTTTGCCCAACTTGAAGTCCATTTTGTGCAATAATGTAACATTTATCGCCATCTTGATAATTCAATAATGCGATAAACGCTGTTCTGTTTGGATCATATTCTATTGATGCAACCTCAGCTGGAATTCCAGTTTTGCTACGTTTAAAATCAATAATACGATACCTTCTTTTATGACCTCCACCTTTATAGCGCATGGTCATTTTTCCTTGACTGTTTCTACCACCTGAACGTTTTTTCGGAGCTAATAAACTTTTCTCCGGCTTATCAGTAGTAATGGCGTCAAATCCGTTTACTACTCTAAATCGCTGTCCTGGTGTGATTGGTTTTAATTTTCTTACTGACATTTTTTGTCTAATTACATATTAGCGTATAAATCAATCGTCTCACCTTCCGCCAGTTGTACAATTGCTTTTTTAACAGCATTTGTTTTACCATGTTGAACACCAGTTTTTGTAAACTTAGTTTTTCTATCTGGACGGACATTTATAGTACGAACTTTTTCAACAGAAACTCCATAAGCAGCTTCAACTGCTTTTTTTATTTCTACCTTGTTCGCCTTTGTACTCACTTGAAAACTAAAGCAATTACGAAGCTCACTTGCATTCGTTGCTTTTTCAGTGATTATTGGTTTAATTAAGATACTCATGGTTTTCTTATTTACTTAAATTCGATTCAATTCCTTCTAAAGAGCTTTCTAAAAGTATTACTTGATTTGCGTTTAAAATCTTATAAGTGCTTAATTCTGAGTTCATTATAACCTCAGGCCCTTTTAAATTGCGTGACGACAAATATACATTATTATTTGAAGCTCCCAACACAAACAAAGTTTTTTTGTTTTCTAGGTCTAAAGCCTTTAAAACAGCTGTGAAATTTTTAGTCTTTGGAGCATCAAAATTGAAGTCTTCTAAAACCATAATTGCTTTTTCACCAGCCTTAATTGTTAATGCTGATTTTCGAGCTAATCGTTTCACATTCTTGTTTAACTTAAAGCCATAATTTCTTGGTCTAGGACCAAACATACGTCCACCACCTTTAAACACACCAGACTTGATACTTCCTGCTCTTGCAGTACCAGTACCTTTTTGTTTTTTAATCTTACGTGTACTTCCAGTAATTTCAGCTCTTTCTTTAGCCTTGTGTGTTCCTTGACGTTGGTTAGCAAGATATTGCTTAACGTCTAAGTAAACTGCATGATTGTTAGGCTCAATAGCGAACACATCTTTAGAAAGGTCTACCTTTCTACCTGTGTCTTTTCCGTTTAAATCTAAAACTGCTATCTTCATTACTTCTGAATTGTTACATAAGCGTTTTTATGACCAGGAACACATCCTTTAATCACAAGTAAGTTCTTTTCAGCAACTACCTTTAAAACTCTTAAATTTTGAACTTTTACTGTTTCACCACCCATTCTTCCTGCCATTTTCATTCCTTTGAAAACTCTTGCAGGATAAGATGCAGCTCCAATAGATCCTGGCGCTCTTAAACGATTATGTTGACCGTGAGTAGCTTGACCTACACCAGCAAATCCATGACGTTTAACAACCCCTTGAAATCCTTTACCTTTTGAGGTTGCTGCAACATCAACAAATTCACCTTCTACAAAGTGCTCTACTGTTATTGTATCACCTAAATTGTACTCCTCATCAAAACCTTGAAATTCCGCGACTTTTCTTTTAACAGAAGTACCTGCTTTCTTAGCGTGACCGATCTCAGCTTTGGTAGCATTTTTTTCTGTCTTGTCATCGAAACCAAGTTGAAGGGCATTATAACCATCAACTTCTTCAGTTCTGACTTGGGTAACAACGCATGGTCCAGCTTCGATTACTGTACAAGGCATATTCTTCCCGTTTTCATCAAAGATGCTGGTCATTCCGATTTTTTTTCCTATTAACCCAGACATATTTATTTATTATTAATTATTTACTTATTTAAAAAAACTCAGGGTCAAAACACCTTTCAACCCTGAATTGTATTTTTTCCGTTTTTCCCTTGCACGCAGCTTGGGACATGTAAGCTTGTTACTTAAACTTTAATTTCTACTTCAACACCACTTGGCAACTCTAATTTCATTAAAGCGTCAATTGTTTTAGAAGATGAAGAATAAATATCAAGTAAACGCTTATACGAGCTTAATTGAAATTGTTCTCTTGACTTCTTGTTTACGTGTGGTGAACGCAATACAGTGAAAATTTTCTTATGTGTTGGTAAAGGGATTGGCCCTGTAACAACAGCTCCTGTACTTTTTACTGTTTTTACAATCTTATCAGCAGATTTATCTACTAAGTTATGATCGTAAGACTTTAATTTTATTCTGATTTTTTGACTCATTTTCTTAACTTTTAAGATTGTTCTCCTTTAGCTGCTTTGATAACTTCTTCAGATATGTTTGAAGGAGTTTCAGCGTAATGTGAAAATTCCATTGTTGATGTAGCACGACCAGATGACAATGTTCTTAATGTTGTTACGTATCCGAACATTTCTGATAATGGTACAGTAGCTTTTACCGTTTTTGCTCCAGCTCTATCTCCCATGTCACTTACCTGACCTCTTCTTCTATTTAAATCTCCAACTATATCTCCCATGTTTTCTTCAGGAGTAATTACCTCAATTTTCATTATAGGCTCCATAATAACTGCTTTTGCAGCTTTTGCAGCATTTTTAAATCCAATCTTAGCAGCTAATTCAAAAGAAAGTTGATCTGAATCCACATCATGGTAGGATCCATCTTTCAATGTTACTTTCATAGCATCAATTTCATATCCTGCTAGAGGTCCATTAACCATTGCCATTTTGAATCCTTTTTCAATTGAAGGGATAAATTCTTTAGGAACATTACCTCCTTTAATTGTTGAAACAAATTCAAGACCTGCTTGACCTTCTTCAGCTGGTTCAACCGTAAATACGATATCAGCAAATTTACCACGACCACCAGATTGTTTCTTATAAACTTCTCTATGGTCCGCAGCTTGAGTAATAGCTTCTTTGTATTCTACTTGAGGTTGTCCTTGATTCACTTCTACTTTGAACTCACGACGTAAACGATCAACAATCACATCTAAGTGAAGTTCTCCCATTCCAGAAATAATTGTCTGTCCTGAAGCTTCATCTGAACGCACTGTAAATGTCGGGTCTTCTTCAGCTAACTTACCTAAACCAATACCTAATTTATCTACATCTGCTTTAGTCTTTGGCTCCACAGCAATACCAATTACTGGATCTGGGAAGTCCATAGATTCTAAAACTATAGGGTGTTTTTCATCTGAAAGTGTATCTCCTGTTTTGATAGATTTAAATCCAACAGCAGCTCCAATATCTCCAGCTTCTATATAATCAATTGCATTTTGCTTATTAGCATGCATTTGGTAAATACGTGAGATACGCTCTTTTTTACCAGAACGATTATTTAAAACATAAGAACCAGCATCTAAACGACCAGAATATGCACGGAAAAATGCTAAACGACCTACAAAAGGATCAGTAGCAATTTTAAACGCTAAAGCAGCAAAAGGCTCCTTTACATCTGGTTTACGTAATTCTTCTTGCTCTGTATCAGGATTCATCCCAACAATACCTTCCTTATCCACTGGAGAAGGCAAGTATCGGCACACAGCATCTAATAAGAATTGCACTCCTTTATTTTTAAATGCAGAACCACAAATCATAGGAATAATAGACATATCCATTACGGCAGCTCTAAGTGCAGCATGCACTTCATCTTCAGTAATAGAGTCTTCATCTTCCATGAATTTTTCTAAAAGATTCTCATCATATCCTGCTACTTCTTCAATAAGTAATGCACGATATTTACGAGCTTCTTCTTTCATATTTTCTGGAATATCAATCACATCAAAAGTTGCCCCTTGAGTTTCATCATGCCAAATGATTGCTCTGTTTTTTACTAAATCAACGATTCCTTTAAAATCTTCTTCATCACCAATATTTAAAACGATAGGCACTGCATTAGAACCTAACATACTTTTAACTTGGCTACAAACCATCATAAAATCAGATCCCTGACGGTCCATTTTATTAACGAAACCAATTCGTGGAACTTTATAGTTATCGGCTAGTCTCCAGTTAGTTTCAGATTGTGGCTCAACGCCATCAACTGCACTAAATAAGAATACTAAGCCATCAAGCACACGTAACGAACGATTTACCTCTACGGTAAAATCTACGTGACCTGGAGTATCAATAATATTAAAATGATATCCTTTAGTGTCTTCAGTTGGTTTTCCGTTTTCAATTGGAAACTCCCATGTACAAGTTGTAGCAGCAGACGTAATTGTTATACCTCTTTCTTGCTCTTGCTCCATCCAGTCCATTGTTGCAGCACCATCATGTACTTCTCCAATTTTATGTGAAACCCCTGTATAATAAAGAACACGCTCTGTAGTAGTAGTTTTTCCTGCATCAATATGTGCAGCAATACCAATATTTCTAGTGTATTTTAAATCTCTAGCCATTTCTTAAAATCTAAAGTGAGAGAATGCTTTATTTGCCTCTGCCATTTTGTGAGTATCAACTCTTTTCTTAACAGCTGCTCCTTCTTCTTTAGCTGCAGCTAATACTTCTGCTGCTAATTTTTGAGCCATAGATTTTTCGTTTCTCTTTCTAGAATAGCTAATTAGCCATTTCATAGCAGTTGAAACTTTTCGGTCTGGACGAATTTGCATTGGAATTTGAAATGTTGCTCCACCTACTCTACGACTACGCACTTCAACGTGAGGCATTACATTTGATAAGGCATCTTTCCAAATTTCTAAAGCTGTTTTTTCTTCGTCAGTGTTCTTTTCTTCTACAATATCAATTGCATCGTAGAAAATTTTAAAAGCTACAGACTTCTTCCCATCCCACATCATCATATTAACGAAACGAGTTACTAACTGATCGTTAAATTTTGGGTCTGGTAAAAGCGGTCTTTTTTTCGCTGCTCTTTTTCTCATGTCTTCTTCTTAAAGTTTAAATTACTTCTTAGGGCGTTTTGCACCGTACTTAGATCTACGTTGCGTTCTACCTTCAACACCTGCTGTGTCTAAAGCACCACGTACAATGTGATATCTAACTCCTGGCAAATCTTTTACCCTTCCACCTCTAACTAATACTATCGAGTGCTCCTGTAAATTGTGTCCTTCTCCTGGAATGTATGCGTTTACTTCGTTACCATTTGTTAACCTTACCCTTGCAACTTTACGCATTGCTGAATTAGGTTTTTTTGGTGTTGTTGTATAAACACGCGTACATACTCCACGTCTCTGAGGACAAGAATTTAAAGCAGCCGATTTACTCTTCTTAGTTATTTTGGCTCTTCCTTTTCTTACTAATTGTGAAATTGTTGGCATATTATTTTCTAATATATTTTATAAAACCCTCTTATTAGAGGGCTGCAAAGGTAGAAATTAAAATGAATTATTCAAACCATAATGCATTAATTTTAAAACTTCTTTGTAAATTAATTTCTTGTCTGTATTATTTGATTCATTTTTCCGTTAGATTTACATAAAAAATCAACCTTTTGAGGCAATTTAATCTTTACACTTTATTTATAGTTTTTTACACATTAAGCTGCTCTTCTGTAATGACTCAAAATCTTACGTTAAAGATTACTGGGATTGATTCTTCTGAAACCAAAATTATTGATTCTTTATCTTACAAGTATTCTTTTATTAATTATAAATCTCTGCAGGAAGAAATCAACCTAGTACATGATAGGCTACAAAACATTGGATATATAGAAAGTAAGCTTATTGATACAAAAAAAATTAACGAGTCATTTTATCAAACTATTTTCAGTTTAAAACAAAAGTTTTACACCATATATATATATTATGATAAAAGCTTAATCTCAAAAGATTTAATTAAAACCGTTTCAACCGACTTTAACGATGATTATTTTGTCTTACCAATTCCTAAAATAGAATCAACTCTGGAGATTATAAATTCTGAACTAATAAACAAGGGACTTCCTTTTGCCAAATTCAATTTAAAGAATATTGAAAAGAAAGATTCTAATAATTTACAAGCAGATTTATTTGCTGATCAAAATTCAGAAAGAACAATTGATAATATCATCATTAAAGGATATGAACAATTTCCAAAATCGTATATCAAGCATTTTTTAAAAATTAAGCAAGAGCAACTTTTTAATTTAAAAAACATCAAACAAAAAACTGAGCTCATAAACGATTTGTTATTTACTAACCAAACTAAATCTCCCGAAGTTTTGTTTACTAAAGACTCGACTACAATATATTTATACCTTAAAAAAACAAAAAGTAATGCATTTGATGGCTTTTTGGGATTTGGCACCAATGAAGCTACAAATAAAATTGAGTTTGATGGTTATCTTAATTTAAGCCTAGTAAATAATTTGAACTATGGCGAACAATTTAATCTTATATATAAGAGCGATGAAAATGATCAAAAAACATTTGATGCCAATTTAACCTTACCATATTTATTTGGTTTAGCAATAGGGACAGAACTGGCTTTGAATATTTTTAAGAAAGATTCAACTTTTACAACGGTAAATCAAGGCGCAAGTATTTTCTATCAAATAAACTCAAGGCATAAAATATTAGCCGGAATTAACGCAATACAGTCAAATAATCTTTTAAGTGAAATTTCTACACTAGATTTAAACGATTACAACTCTCTATTTTATAAAGTGAAATATAACTTTAAAAAAAGCAACCTATATGATTTCTTATTTCCCTTAAATTTTCAAATAGACACCTCTATAGGTTTAGGAAATAGAAAGTCTAACGATATTACAGAAAAGCAAATTGAAACAAAACTTGCAGTATCAAAAATAATAAACCTTGATGATAACAATAGTTTTTATATTAAGGCAGATGGCAAAACATTATTATCAGACTCTTACTTTATAAATGAACTATTCAGATTTGGAGGCATAAACTCCATAAGAGGTTTTGAAGAAAATAGCATCTTGGCTTCTCAATACGGTTTAATTAATTTAGAATATCGATACCGATTAAGTTCAGGTATTTATATCCATAGCATAACAGATGCAGCATATTTAGAAAACAAAATTACAAACTCAAAAGAAAAATTATTTGGCTTCGGATTTGGATTTGGCATAATTACTAAAGCTGGTTTACTAAAACTAAACTATGCAAATGGCAAGAACGAAAATCAAAAATTCAAGCTCTCAAATTCTAAAATTCACCTCAGTCTTAATGCCGTATTTTAACAAAACCTTAGGTTTTAACAGTGGTTTTCCAAAAAAAAATTAAAATTTTAGCAAATAATAATTGCTTTATTAACTTTTTATTATGATTTTTGGCGTAGACTAATTCAAATAAATTATAAAATGAAAACAAAGTTTAGTGGAATTTTAACGCTATTACTGGCGTTTGTTGTGCAATTCACATTTGCACAGGAAAAAACAATTTCGGGAACAGTTTCAGATAATTCTGGAATGCCTCTTCCTGGGGTTAATATTATTGTAAAGGGAACTACAAACGGAACTCAAACTGATTTTGATGGAAACTACAGCATCAATGCAAGCGCGGGAGACGTATTAACCTTTACTTATGTAGGTCAAAAAACAGTTGAACAAACTGTTGGATCTGCTAATACTATTAACGTTACCATGGAAGAAGATGCAGCTGTGCTTGATGAGGTAATTGTAACTGCACAAGGTATTAAGCGAGAGAAAAAAGCTCTTGGTTATGCTGTAAGTGAAGTTAGTGCCGAAGAATTAGAGCAACGTACTGAAGGTGATGTTGCCAGAGTATTATCTGGAAAAGCTTCAGGTGTGCAAATTACTTCTCAAAGTGGTACTTCAGGTTCTGCTACAAATGTTGTAATTAGAGGATATAGCTCTATTACAGGAAGTAACCAAGCATTATTTATTGTTGATGGTGTTCCTTTTAGTAGTGACACTAACGCACAAGGTAGTTTCGTTTCTGGTAATGTTGGATCTTCAAGATTCTTGGATTTAGATCCTAATAACATTGCAAGTGTGAACGTACTTAAGGGTCTTGCTGCTGCAACACTATATGGTACAGCAGGTAGAAATGGTGTAATTGTAATTACTACTAAGTCAGGTGCTGGCGGAGGAGCTGGTCCAAAAAAGACTGAAATTACAGTTAACCAATCATATTTCCTTAATGAAATTGCATCTTTACCTGATTATCAAAATAAATACGGTGGAGGTTTTGACCAATCTTTCGGATGGTTCTTCTCAAACTGGGGGCCAGGTTTTGCTGCAGATGGAGTTGATGGTTATTTAAATGACCCTGCTGGAACTATTCAGCCTGATGGAACAGTAGAACATCCTTATGGGTCTTCTGCATTCTTGAATAACTTCTTAGGAGGTAACAATGAATTAAACAATACGTATACAGGTCAACGTTATGACTGGAAACCTTATAACAGTGTTGAGAACTTTTTCAGAACAGGTGGAGTAAGTAATACTTCTGTAAATATTAGAGGTGCATCAACTGATGGAAACTTCTCTTATAATGTTAATTATGGTCATTTAAACGAAGATGGATTTACACCTGGAAATAGAGTAAGAAGAAATACTTTCTCTGTTGGTGGTCGTGCTAAGTTGACTAATAAATTTACAGTCAGCGCATCATTAAACTACTCAAGAAATGATGTTGTTTCTCCTCCTATTGCAACTTCTCAAGGTAACGGTACTGCAGGATGGTCAACATTTGGTAATGTATTCTTTACACCTAGAAACGTAGATTTAATGGGACTTGAATGGGAACTTCCAGAAAATGGTGGATCTATTTACTATCGTAATGGTAATGATATTATTAACCCAAGATGGTCTGTTGCTAACGCACAAAACGGTCAATTGACTAACCGTATTTTTGGTACAGCAAATTTAATGTATGAAATAAATGATAATTTAAATATTACATATCGTGCAGGTATTGACTGGTATAATGAAAGAAACCATGCACAATCAAACAAAGATGGTGTTAACTTTAATGACGCAATTTTTGGATTCTATGACACTTGGGATAATAACGTAAGTATTTGGGATCATTTTGTTGCTATTGGTGGTAACTACAACTTAACAAACGATGAAAAATTAGGTGTAACATTCACTGCTGGTGCAACTAGTAGATCTAGAACATTTGATCAAAAAGGTGTTACAAGTGATGGTCAAGTAGTATTTGGCTTAATTGCACATTCTAACTTTACTAATCAAGCACCTATTCAAGGTTATAGCTTTAGAAACATTATTGGTGTATTTGGTGAAGCTACATTTGATTGGGATAACTATGCGTTTGTTACATTCTCAGGTAGAAATGACTGGGTATCTAACTTACCAACTGAAAACAACAGTCAATTTTACCCAAGTGTAAGTTTATCATTCTTGCCAACTGCTGCATTTGAAGGATTCAAATCTGCAAGTGGAAAAGGATTAAACTATTTAAAACTTAGAGCTGGTCTTGGTACTTCTGCAGGTTTCCCAGGAGGATACCCAACTGCGCTTTCTGTTGCTCAAAACACATTGGCCAATGGTGGTGCTGCTGGTGCAGTCGTAACAAATACGATTAGTAATACCAATGCAAACCCAGACTTAAAGCCTGAGCTTATCAGTGAGTTTGAAGTTGGTTTTGATACTAAATTCTTTGATAACAGAGTTAATTTAAATGTATCTTATTTTGACAGAAAATCAAAAGACTTAATCGTTAACAAACCATTACCAGAATCTACTGGATTCACATTTACACAAACAAACATTGGTAAAGTTGAAGGTGATGGATGGGAAGTAGATTTATCTGCTGATTTATTCAAAAACGATGGAAATGGTTTTAACTGGAACTCAAGAGTAAACTTTACTAGCAGTGAGCAAATTGTAACTGAACAAGAGGATGATCAAATTGTTTATGCAGGATTCACAAATCAAGGTAATGCTGCTATTCAAGGTGAGCAATTGGGTGTTATGATTGGAAGTAGAATTGAAAGAGATGCCGATGGTAACTTCTTAGTAGATACTTCTGGAAATTATGTTTCAGGAACACAAATGGCTATTGATAGTAATGGTAATGAAGTACCTCTTGGTACTCCAGGTTCAAGAACAATTACTCCAATTATTGGTAATCCAAACCCTGACTATGTAATGAACTTTATTAACAGTATATCTTACAAAAACTTTAATTTAGGGTTCCAAATTAGTCATGTTGTTGGTGGAGATATTCACTCTGCAACTGTATCAACCTTATTAGGTCGTGGTTTAATTCCAGAAGATAGAAAGAATACGTTCATTCTTCCAGGTGTAAATCAAGCTACAGGTTTACCAAATACATTACAGATAAACAATTCATCTTATTATTTCAACAACGTTTTATTCGGCCCTTCTGAATTGAATGTTTGGGATGGTTCAGTAATTCGTTTGCAAGAGGTTTCTTTTGGGTATTCATTCCCAGAAAAGTTCTTAGAGAAAACACCTTTTGGAGCACTTTCTGTTACAGCAAGTGGTTTCAACTTATGGTATGATGCATATAACACACCTGAAAAAGCTAACTTTGATCCAAATGTAGCTGGTGTAGGTATTGGTAATGGTAGAGGTTATGATTACTTGAACGGACCAAGTTCTAAGAGATATGGTCTTAGTATTAAAGCGTCATTCTAATAACTTAAAAAAAAGACATTATTAGACGCAACCTTTTTATAAAAGTTGCATCTTATTAATAAAATCACAATTATGAAAAATATTTATAAATTTTTAATTTTAACATTGGTAGCTTCAGGCACAATGTTCTACTCTTGCGAGACTATAGAGTTAGAAAAACTTGAAAATCCTACTTTATTGACAAGTGCAGATCCGGATTTGCTACTGAACAGAATTCAACTAGATTTCCGTGGCTCAATGACTGAGTTTAACTTTGAAGGTTCTACTACAGGTAGACTACTTGTTATGGGAACACGTAACTATTTCCAACGTTATGGATCAGGTACGGTTTCTACATCGTGGAACAACTTGTATGCTGATATGATGCCAGATATTGCTGCCATAGAAGCGGCTAATTCTGCTGATAACGATTTGTCATTCCATTTAGGTGTTGCTAAAACATTACAAGCAACGATAATGCTTAATTTGGTTGATTGGTTAGGTGATATTGTATATTCAGAAGCTAATAACCCAAGTGAATTTCCATCACCTGTCTTAGATGATGATGCAGCTGTTTATGCTTCTGCACTTGCACTTTTAGATGAAGCTAGAGCTTATTTAAATGGAGCTTCTGCAGGTACTGCAACTGATTTATATTACGGTGGTGATGTAGCTAAGTGGATTAAATATGCTAACACTATTACAATGCGTGCAAATTTAGCACAAGGTAATTATCCTGCCGTGATAAATGCAACAAATGTTATTTCTAGTACTGCTGACGATATGGAATTTCGACATGGTACTCAAGATTTATCGCCAGATACTCGTCACCCTGACTATGTAACTGATTATAGATCTGATGGTGCTGGTATTTACCAATCAAATTGGTTAATGAATATAATGGCTGGAATTGCGGGAGATGCCAATGGTGTTTTCGGAGCGCCTGAACCAGATCCTAGAAGACGTTTCTACTTTTTTAGACAAACTTGGAGAGTTCCAGGGAACTATGCATTGATTGAAGATGTAAATGGTCTTTTTGGACCTGCTGGCGATGTTCTAGCTTTTGCAGCAGCTGGTAATGGTGAAACATTACAATGTTCATTACAAAGTACACCAACCCATTTACAGTTTACACCTGATGAAGATATTTGGTGTTCTGTACAATTAGGTTATTGGGGACGTTCTCACGGTAATGATGAAGGAACACCTCCAGATAATTTCACAAGAACTGCTACTGGTGTTTACCCATCAGGTGGAAGTTTTGATGGACAATTCGATGCTTACCCATATGTTGGAAGCGCGATTGCTTGGGGTCAACAAGTTGGTGTTGATCAAGGTGGTGGTGGAGCAGGAATCGAGCCTATTATGCTTGCTTCTTACGTAGATTTCTATATGGCCGAAGCATATTTAGCTTCTGGTAATGCAGGTATGGCAGCAACTTATATGGAAGCTGGTATGAGAAAATCGATTGCGAAAGTACAATCATTCGGGTCTAAAGATCCTGAAGCTGATTCAGCTGCATTGGCTAATGCTATGGATCCAAGTAGAATTGATGCTTTTGTAGATGCTACTATTGATGCTTTTAATGATGCACCTGATACATCTGCTCTAGATGGATTTGGATGGCCAGTTGAAAAAAATAAAATGGACATTTTAGGAGAACAAATGTTAGTAGCACAATTTGGTGCTGGTAACGATGCTTTCAACTTCATTAGAAGAACAGGGCATCCTAGAACTCTTGCAAGATCACTTGAAGCAGTTCCTGGTAATTTTCCAAGATCTGTATTATATCCAGCAAATGAAGTTTCAGCGAATCCTAATATAGACCAAAAAACTGATTTGTCTACTCAAGTATTCTGGGATTCTGGAGTAACAAATCCAGCTAATTAATAAAAAAAATAATTATGAAAAACACATTTAAAATTTTATTATCATTATTCATAGTTACCGCTATCACTTCTTGTGGAAAAGAAGAAGGTACTATTTATGATGTATTAGAGTATGAAACTGGAGCTATATTAAGAACACTTAGCGTAGACAATGCACTTTATAACTCAAGTGATAATTCAACCGCTTTTGTTGTTACTGTTGAAGAGCAGGATGAACAAGATGGAGGTTTATTAGAAAGTGTAGATATTTATGTATCACTAAGAGATCTTACTGGTGGAACAACTGTAGCAGTAGATAAGTTTGTAAAAACCATAGATGGTTCGGCATTTACTACGTCTCCTGTTGGATTGCCAATGGCTACATTAAGTGCTACTTACGGTGAAGCTTTTGCTGCCTTAGGAGTAGGTCCTGACGGTGTAGAACCAGGTGATTTATTTGAAATGGAATTAAGGTTAAACCTAACTGATGGAAGAACTTTTGGTAAGTCAAGTGCTGCTGGTATTATTACTGGTGGATTCTTTGCTTCTCCTTTTGTTTATAATGCTTTAATTACTTGTTCACCAGCACCAGGAGATTATACAATAGACATGCATGACTCTTATGGTGATGGATGGCAAACTAATGATGGAAACTCTGGAGATGGTATCGAGGTTGATATTGATGGAACAATTGTAACAGTAGGAATGTGTTCTGCTTATGCTACATCATTTTGGTTAAGTAGTGCAGAGTGTACTACTCCTGGTGATGGTTACGATGCATCAGATGTTGTTAATGTCCCTGTGGGTAGCTCATCTGCAACATGGACTTTCCCTGGAGATCAATATGGAGAAATATCTTTTGAAGTATATGGACCAGGTGGTGAAGAACTTTATGTTGGTGCTCAAGGAGAAACTGGACCAGGCTTATTACCTATTACATTATGTGCAACCAACTAAGATTGCCTTAATATAAAATAAAAAAAGAGCCTTTTTTAAGGCTCTTTTTTTATTTTTGCATATATACAATTCTCAACACATATAAAATGCTACGCAATTTCTTAGTTTTTAGCTTCTGTCTATTAGTATTGACTTCATGTAAAAAAGAAACTTCTAACACTGAAGCAAAAGAGCTAGATCGTGAATTAAATCAAATATCTTCAAACTTTAAAAAAGTTCAACCTTCTGTAAGTGGTATTGATTTTAATAACGCAATAACTCATGATTTAAGTACAAAATTTAATTTATTCGATTACGATTTCTTTTACAATGGTGCTGGTGTTGGTATAGAAGACCTAAACAACGATGGCTTAAAAGACATTTTCTTCACAGGTAATCAAGTTCCTAATAAATTATACATTAACAAAGGTGGGCTTCAATTTGAAGATATTACAGAAACTGCAAACATAAATACAAATAAGAATTGGTCAAATGGAGTAACATTTGCAGATATCAATAATGATGGATGGATGGATATTTACGTTTCTCAAGGTGGACCAGTTGAAAAAAATTCTCGAAATAACCTACTCTTTATAAATCAAAAAAATAACACTTTTAAGGAAGAAGCTGAGCTTTATGGTTTAAACGATACAGGTATTAGCACACAAACTGCCTTTTTTGATTATGATAAAGATGGTGATCTTGATTGTATCGTAATGAATGAAAATGATTACTATGGTACTAATCCGCAGCAATTCTATTCAATCTTAAGCGATAAAACAAAACTTAAAGACAATTCAAGTCATTTATATGTAAATAACAACGGGAAGTTCACAGATGTAACTGAAAAAAGTGGATTATTAAAAGCTACATTTGGATTAGGCTTATGCGTAAGCGATATCAATAATGATAATTGGCCAGATATTTATATTGCAAATGATTATTATGTTCCAGATATGATGTACATAAATAATCAAGACGGTACTTTTTCTGATGTTATAAAAGAATATACTAGCCAAGTTGAGTTCTACGGAATGGGATTAGACATTGCTGATATAAATAATGATAATCTAAATGACATATTTGCCTTAGACATGGCAGCGAGTGATCACATACGTTCTAAAACTCTTATGGCTTCAATGAATGTACCTGGATTTGATTTGCTAACAAATACCTTAGGCTTACAGTATCAATATATGTATAATGCTGTGCAACTTAATATTGGGGAAAATAAATTTCATAATGTTTCTCAATTAACAGGAATGTCAAAAACAGATTGGAGTTGGGCTTCGCTAATTTTTGACACAGATTTAGATAGCAAAGAGGATATTTATGTAACAAATGGCTATAGACGCTACGCCCTAGATAACGACTCTAGGATGAAAATCACCAAGGCTAGGCAACAATACAGAAATAATGTACCTCTTAACGTTAAGGAAACTATATACAATGAATTGCCTTCAGAAAGACTTCCAAACATTCTATTTAAAAATGAAGGTGATTTACATTTTGAAAATGTTACGTCTCTTTCCGATTTAAATGAGCCTTCTTTCTCAAATGGAGCAGCTTACAGCGACTTAGATAATGATGGCGATTTAGACATCGTGGTTAACAATATGGATGCTGACGCTTTTCTGTTTAAAAATATGGCCATTGAAAATAATTCTGGTAATTATTTAAAAGTTAATACAAAAGGAACTATCTCAGAAGACTTTGCAAAAGTTCAAATTTCATTTAATGATATAACAAAAACAAAAGAATCAAAAAGGGTAAGAGGTTACCTATCAGCTGTTGATAAAACAATTCATTTTGGATTAGGTAAGGCAAATACTATTGATACTATAAAAGTTTTTTGGCCTTCAGGTAAATATCAAGAAGTTTATAATACACCCTCAAATTCAACGATTACCTTTAATGAAAACGAAGCCGACAAAAATGGCTCTTTGAGTTCTAATTCAGAAACTAAGTTTAAGAAAAATAATCAATTATTAAATTTTGTTCATACGGAAAATGAATTTAACGATTTCCAAAAAGAAGGACTTTTACCCTATAAACAATCAACATTAGGTCCATTAATTTCTAAAGGCGACGTTAATGGAGATAATAAAGACGATATATATATTGGTGGAGCTAAAGGTCAAGCAGGGCAACTATATATTCAATCAAATTCTGGATTTAAAGCTGCAAATGTAGCTGCTTTTTCAAGTGATGCTCAATATGAAGATATGGAAGCACTCTTTATTGATATAGAAAATGATGGTGACAATGACTTATATATTGTAAGTGGCGGAAGCGAGTTTTTTGAACGCTCACAAGATTTAAAAGACAGATTATACATTAATGATGGTAACGGAAACTTTTCAAAAGCTGAAGCATCAGAAATGGATGTTTATACCATAAGCGGCAAATCAGTAACAAAAATTGATTATGACCAAGATGGTGATTCAGATATTATTGTGGGTAACAGAATAAAACCTCAACAATTCCCAATTCATGAACCTTCAATAATTTACCAGAATAATAATGGAACACTAACCAATGTAACAGGACAAGTTGCTCCAGAATTTGAAGATTTTGGAATTGTAAATAAAGTAATATCTACAGATTTTAATAACGATGGTTGGGAAGATTTTATAGCTGTTGGAGAATGGACGTCTGTTGGAATATTTATTAATAACAATGGTGTTTTTGAAAACATTGCTAACGAAAGCAACCTAGAGAATGAAAAAGGTTGGTGGTTCAATGTGACTGAAACAGATGTTAATAATGATGGCTTTAAAGACTACCTAATAGGTAACGTAGGTAAAAACATAAAATTAAAGGTTTCAGTGGAAAAACCGCTTCGTGTATATGCCGCAGATTTTGATGCAAATGGCATCAATGATTTAGTACTAAGTTATAAGTATAATGACGTTTTTGTACCAGCTCGTGGTAGAGAGTGTTCGTCTCAACAAATGCCCTTTATTGCAGAAAAAATTCCGACTTTCAATGAATTTGCTAATTCAAGCCTTCAAGATATTTATGGAGAAGGTCTTAATACTGCATACAACAGAGAGGCAAACCAATTCTACTCAATATTATTGGTTAATAATGGTGACAGTACATTTAATAAAGTTAAATTACCAACCCTTGCTCAAACAATGCCAATTTTAGATGCAGCAAGTTTAGATTACAATAATGATGGATATGAAGATTTGGTAGTCGTAGGTAATATTTACAATACTGAAGTAGAAACACCTCGCTTGGACAATCCTTATGGATTAATACTAGTTTCAAATACAAAAGATGGGTACAATGTTGTTGCACCAAAAGAATCTGGGTTTTACTTAAATGGGAATGCAAAATCAGTTGAAACTATTACTATGAATGGTAAATCTTATATTATTGTTGCCAATAACAACAGTGCAACTGAAGTATTTGAATACTAATTAATTACAATTTTAGAAAAACTAACTATGGATGATAGCTCCAAAATTTTTGGAATAAGAACCGTTATAGAAGCAATTAACTCTGGAAAAACAATTGACAAGGTTTTTATACAAAAAGGTTTACGTGGTGAGCTCTTTCAGCAATTAGATAGTTTATTGAGACGTGAAGAAATTAATACTTCTTATGTTCCAGTTGAAAAATTAAATCGTCTTTCAAAGAAAAACCATCAAGGTGTCGTTGCACAAATTTCACCAATTGAGTATTATGATCTTGATAACTTAGTGCTTAGTGTTATAGAATCTGGTACTACTCCACTCTTTTTATTATTGGATCAATTAAGCGATGTAAGAAATTTTGGTGCAATTATTAGAACTGCAGAATGTACAGGCGTTAACGGAATAATCATTCAGAAAAAAGGTGGTGCTCCTGTAAATGGTGACACCGTAAAAACAAGTGCTGGTGCCGTTTTTAAAATTCCTATTTGTAAGGTTGACCATATAAAAGATGCAATGTTTCATTTGCAAGCTTCTGGTATAAAAGTGATTGCTGCAACTGAAAAAACCAACAATATGCTTTACGATGTTTCATTTAAAGAACCTTGTGCTATAATAATGGGATCTGAGGGAAAAGGGATTTCTCCATCCATTTTAAAACTAGCAGATGATACTGCAAAGCTTCCTCTTCTTGGTGATATTGAGTCATTAAATGTTTCTGTGGCTTGTGGAGCGTTTCTCTACGAAGTGGTTAGACAACGACGTTAATCTTCCTTATTTCGTTTAAACTGATAAGTAATTCTAATTTTAGGTTGCTTCTCCTCTATTACTTCTGGAGTATCTTCTAAGGTTTCAATAAAATTTCCGTTTTCATCAAAATGTTTTAGAAATGGGTCATCATCTTCATTATAATCATCTTCTTCCCATTTATATTTTTTGGGTTTAGCAATTGATTTTCTGAAAAATAGCGCAAAAAATAATCCTACAATTAAACCAGATAAATGCCCTTCCCATGACATGTTTTCTTTAATAGGAAAAACATACCAAATCATACTTCCATAAAGAAAAACAACTAATAAAGAGAGTGCAATTAATCTAAAATTCTTTGCAAAAACACCCTTGAAGAGTATAAAGCTCATCAATACATAGACTAAACCACTTGCTCCAATATGATTTGCTGGTCTGCCAATAGACCAAGTTAAAAGGCCCGAAAATAAAATTCCATATAAAACTACCTTCCAAGAAATTTCTCTATAGAAGTAAAATAAAGCCGTTGATAATACTAGCAAAGGAATTGAATTATGATATAAATGCTCCATACTACTATGTATAAAAGGACTAAAAACAACACCTCTTAAACCAGTAAGTGTTCTTGGATACACACCATAACTACTAAAGTTGAATCCAAAACGCACTTCAAACCAAAATGCAATCCATATTAAGAGTACAAAGAAAATTGGGTATCCAATTACGCCTGTTGAGTACTTAAACTGTTCATCTGAATTCATGTTCTAAATTTAGTATGATAGTGCAAAATATTAACCAAATGTGTCGCTTATGCAATATTGTCATTATAATACGAAAAAAATCAGTTAATTTTACATTATGAATGTACCTTTAGCAGAACGTTTACGTCCAAAAAAACTTGAAGATTATATTAGCCAATCTCATCTTATTGGTTCCAAAGGTTCGTTAACACAATCTATAAAGCAAGGGTTAATTCCATCCATAATTTTATGGGGACCACCTGGAACTGGAAAAACTACGTTGGCAAATATTATTGCCGAAGAATCTGGCCGTCCTTTTTATACTCTAAGCGCAATCAGTTCAGGTGTAAAAGACGTGCGAGAGGTTATAAACAAAGCAAAACAAAGCGGTGGACTATTTACAACAAAGAATCCTATTTTGTTTATTGACGAGATTCACAGGTTTAGTAAATCTCAACAAGATTCTTTATTACAGGCAGTTGAAAAAGGTTGGGTAACACTCATTGGTGCAACTACTGAAAATCCTAGTTTTGAGGTCATTCCTGCTTTGCTATCTCGTTGCCAAGTTTATATATTAAATTCTTTTGACAAAAACGATTTAGAAACACTTTTAAAGCGTGCGATTGAAAAAGATGACATAATCTCTAAAAAGAACATAAAACTCGATGAAACGGAAGCTTTATTGCGTCTTTCTGGAGGAGATGCTAGAAAACTTTTAAATATTTTCGAACTAATAGTATCGTCATTTGATTCAGAATATATTGTAATTACAAATGAGGTTGTGTCACAAAAAGTTCAAAACAACACAGTTCGTTATGATAAAACTGGTGAACAGCATTTTGATATTATTTCGGCATTTATAAAATCTATTCGTGGTAGTGATCCAAATGCGGCTGTGTATTGGTTAGCTAGAATGATTGAAGGAGGCGAAGATGTTAAGTTTATTGCTAGACGCTTACTAATTCTTGCCAGTGAAGATATTGGTAATGCAAACCCAACGGCTTTGGTTATTGCTAATAGTACATTTCAGGCTGTATCAACCATTGGGCATCCTGAATCAAGAATTATATTAAGTCAATGCGCTACCTATTTGGCATGTTCGGCAAAAAGCAATGCGTCTTATCTTGCAATTAAAGATGCACAACAATTGGTAAAAGAAACAGGAGATTTAAGTGTACCATTATCAGTAAGAAATGCACCAACTAAATTGATGAAAGAATTAGGTTATGGTGAAAATTATAAATACGCTCACAATCATGAAAACAATTTTGCAAATCATGAGTTTATGCCAGATGAAATAAAAAGCACAAAATTATACGAACCTGGAAATAATGCTCGAGAAAATACACTTAGAGATTTCTTAAAAAAGCGTTGGAAAGATAAATACGATTATTAAAACTCTACATTAAGAACTTCAACTAGTGTTTTCTTTCCTTTAGTATATTCCCTAACCCATTTTCCTTCCTTTTTGTAAACGATTCCGTTATTACCCTTTATAGTATATACATTATCCATTCCTGTTTTAACTAACACATGAATCACTTTTTTTGAATTGCTATTAACAAGATTATAACCATTATCTATGGCTACAGCTTCAAGATAAGTATCTGCCTTTTTGGGTTTTGTAATCTTACTTTCCTTTTTAGAATTAGATTTTCCTTTAAGTTTTGTCCTAGTTTCTTTAAGATCAGATTCTTTTTTAGCTTTTTCTTTTTTTAAATCTTTTATTTCCGCTTTCAATTTTTCAACTTCAGCTGAATCGTCTTTAGCATCTTCTGTATTATTAACAACAGTTTTACTTGCTATTGCACCATTAGGTTTATAATTATAGTTTAATACATCAAAATCTTCAAAGGCTTTTCTAAGTCCATAGGAATAAACTTTGTCAAAATCCTTTTCTTTAGTCGTTCCATCTGCTTTAAACATTATATTATTATTACAGTCTTTTAATACAATCGTTACTGTAGTTCTTAAAAACCCACTAGCTTTAACTTCAGATTGTAACGCCAAACAGTAATTCGATTTTAAATCATCTGGGAAAACATCACTTTCCAATATTGGTCTGAATCCTTTCTTTTTTAACAAAAATCTTGTTAACTCATTTAAATCATATTGATTAGGTTCATTTTGAAAATGGAATTGCTTTTCAACAATGACATATTTGTAATCATTAATACTATTCTGAGCAGCCATTTTAAGGAAACAGCTTGCGAAAATCAATATCATTAATACCTTTTTCATTTTATCTTATTCAAATTTTATTATTAATTATTTTTGGTGACTAAATATACATCGAGATTCTTATAAATAATACTTCAGTTCTAACAGATTATCAACAAATTTTATACCATTTGATATATTTTCGTTGTGATAATTAAAACAAATAGCTTCCAACCCAATATCCAAGGCTCCTAAAACATCAGCTTCTAAATTATCTCCAATCATAACACTTTGTTCAATATTTGCATTTGCCAATGACAAGGCATGATTAAATATTTTTGGATTTGGTTTCTTTACACCAACCATTTCTGAGTTAGTAACAGTTTTAAAATAATGGTCAATATTGGCGTTATTTAGTTTTCCTTGCTGTACTTCTTTAAAACCATTAGTTATGATATGAAGTTCATATAATGGAGCTAAGTAATCTAAAATTTCTATAGTACCATCAAACAAATTATTATAAGTACATAAATGAATAATATACTCATCAGATAATTTATTAATCACTCTTGATTTTACTTCTAAATCTAAAATATCAAAGGTGTCACTTAAACGTTTATAACGTAGTGAGGCTTTATCTATTTTTTCTTCTCGATATAGCTTCCAGTAACTAAGATTAATTGGTTCATACACTTTTAGAAATTCTTCTAAATTAATGTTGATTTCATTTAATTCAAATATTTTTTGAAATGTTAATCTGGAATTCTTATCAAAATCCCAAAGGGTATGGTCCAAATCAAAAAAAATATGCGAAATATTGTTAAGCTTCATTTGCTGAGTCTAATATGTAGTTGAATAAATCTCTAAATCCTTTCCATCTTTCTTCATTACTGAATGTGTAATTATGGAAAATTGGTGTGAAAGTTCCATTAACATATTGTATTTCAAGAATTATTTTTTCAAGTGTTTGTTTTTTGTCTAGTTGTGATTTTGTTTTAAGCAGTGCATAGTCCATAATATGGAATGAATGAATCATCAACGGTGTTTGCACTTCATAATCAAGGTCATAAAACAGAAATGGTGAGCAGGTTCCGGCTCTAAATCCAATTTCATTTACATAACCCATAGAATAGTCTTCTTTAACTTCTAAATTAACCAAATTCCTATAGCAATTTGGAAGATTTAATTTATTAAATGAGTTACGCGAAGCTACTAAAGAAGTATTAATTATAGACTCAATATTGGTTTTTTCTTTTTTAAGAATATCAAAATCATCCAGAGCAAAATAAGACACTTTTAGCCCAACTTTACAATAATCTGCAACCGATTTAATTAAAGAAACAAATCCTTTTTTATTAGTGCTAATATTTTTGTCATAGGTTGAATAATCTCCAATTAAAAAAAACACCTGAAACTTTATACTTATCTGTTTTTGCTTATTAATAATCCATTTAAAAGTGTCGTAAGGGTCTTTTTTAAAACCCATAAGTACTGAATAACGCTGATATAACTGTCTTAATCTAAATCGATATAAATCGCTAATGGTACCACCAATACTCCGCATTAATCCTTTACTTTTAAAGTAATAAGCCATTGGAACGTCAATGACAGGTTTTACATTATAAACTCTTTCTTCAAATTGATGATTTGGAAATTTTAGCTGTAAAGCTCTTTTGAATTTATAGGCCCAAATATCTACAACTGGCTGTTGCAAAAATTGGTGTGCAAAAGCAATACTATCTTTAGCAGTAAAGCGTCCATATTCATCTTTAACATGTGGTAAATATTCTTCATAACGACTCAATAAATAAAAAGATGCGGCAAAAATATCAAATGGAAAACCGCTTTTATCTCCATTAAAAAAGAAACACTTCGTTTGATCCCAATTGTGAACATGAATATCTATATCAGAGAGTCCTTGTTCAAACAGAATATGATGACTTTTAATATGAAATTCATTACCAAGTTGTTGTGCAGAATAAGACATTTTTAAACTGTCATGTGCGATAAACTCTTCAATCTGTGAAGTGAAAGATACAGGAATGCCCAAAATACGCGTACACACTTGCTTAAATATATAATTTAAACGAGGTGTTATTTTATGAGTATAAACTAATAGCATATTTTCTGTAAGCAATTTTCAGTAGCAGTCAGCAGTTTAAAAATTAATTTATAATATATTTTCATCTGCGAAGCTAAAGTATGCTTTTTCGGTAATAATTAAATGATCTAAAACTTTTATGTCTAAACTTTGTGCTGCAGTACTTAATTTTAAAGTTAGTTGCTTATCAGCTTCACTTGGCTTTAAAGTTCCAGAAGGATGGTTATGTGCTAAAATAATGCCAGTTGCTCCAACCTCTAAAGCCATTTTTAATGCTAAACGGACATCAACTAAAGTGCCTGTAATGCCTCCTTTGCTTAATTGATTTTTCTGAATTACTTTATTAGAATTGTTTAAATAAACAATCCAGAATTCTTCATGAGGTAACTCGCCAATGATAGGTTGCATCAATTCAAAAACTGAAACACTTGAAGTGATTTTTAGTTTTTCAAGAGCTTCCTCTCCTCTTCGTCGTCTACCCAATTCCAAAGCAGCAACGATACTAATAGCTTTTGCTTCACCAATACCTTTAAAAGCCATGAGTTGTTTTATGGAGAGTTTACCTAACTCACTCAAATTATTATCAACACTAGCCAAAATACGTTTACATAAAGCCACTGCGCTTTCTTCTCTGTTTCCAGAACCAATTAAAATAGCAACTAATTCAGCATCACTTAAAGTAGCCTTGCCTTTATCACGAAGTTTCTCTCTTGGCTGATCGTCTTGACTCCAATTTTTTATTGAAAATGAAGATGGTTTTTCACTCATTGGTTAAAGATAAATATTGTAAATTTCAGAAGCAATAAAAACTTTGAATATGAAATAAGCATTTCTTAAAATTTTAAATATAAATTAATTTATAAGTGCGAATTACATATGACCTATGAAAAACAATAAACACCATATATGAAATCTTTATTTAATCCAGACGCTCATCAGGAAATTCTTGATAGAATTGAAAAACTAAACGAAAACACTTCTCCTCAATGGGGGAAAATGTCTGTTGACCAAATGCTTAAACATTGTCAAGCACCACTTGAAGTGGCTATAGGAAATAAACAATTAAATTCTAAAATTGGGTTTATGAAAAAGTTGCTATTTAAAGCTTTTAAGCCTACAATGTATAATGATAAGCTATGGAATCAAAATATCCCAACTGCTAAAGAATATGTAATTATGCAAAACCATGACTTTAATACTGAAAAAGAAAAGCTAAAAAAAGTAATTAATGAATTTAGTACTTTGAAAACAAAAACCAATTGGCCTAAGCATCCCTTTTTTGGAAATTTTAATACAGAACAATGGGGAAAATTACAATACAAGCATTTAGATCATCACTTTAGACAATTTGACGTATAGATTATGAGTAACTATCCACCACCTTATCATCAAGATTATGATAGTAATCACATGATCGAAGTGATTAAAGCCTATCCTTTAGCTACTGTAATTTCTATTAAAGACAACTCTCCTTTAGTAACTCACATGCCCTTAATTTATAGAGAAGTTGATGGTAAACTCATTGGGCATATAGATATTTACAATCCACAAACTGCATTAATGCGCGATGATAATGAAGTTACTATCATTTTTTCTGGGCCTCAATGTTATATTTCTCCATCGGTTTATACAACAACACAATTACCAACATGGAATTACATAAAGGTACATTTAAAAGGAAAGGTTAAAGCCATTGAAAGTAAAGATACTTTAAAAGAATCACTTATAACTATGACTGAATTTTTGGAGCAACCAAATCATAAATATATTCTTGAAGCAGATAACCCAAGAATGGAAGGTGCTTTGGATTATATAAAAATGTTTGAAATAACCATTACCAATTGGGAAGGTAAATTCAAATTATCACAAGACAAAAATAAAAGAGATACTGAAGGTGCTAAACAAGAATTAATAAGAGCAAATCAACAAAATATTGAAACCTTTTTAAAAAAAGTGTTTAAGAAAAAAAGAATATGAAATTAGGTGCATTTTCAGTGAGTTTAACTGTAAAGGATATTAAAACTTCAAAACTGTTTTACGAGCAATTAGGATTTAAAGAGTTTGGTGGAAACATAGAGCAAAATTGGCTCATTATGAAAAACGGAACTACTACTATTGGTTTATTTCAAGGTATGTTTGATCAAAATATTTTGACCTTTAATCCTGGTTGGGATAATAATGCAAATAAACTAGATTCGTTTACAGATGTTAGAGATATTCAAAAAACACTTAAAAACAAAGGCTTTACAATGATTACTGAAGCTGATGAAACCACTACTGGCCCAGCTAGCTTCTTGATTGTAGATCCTGATGGAAATCCAATTCTGGTGGATCAGCATGTCTAGTATTATTACATAGTCTAAAAATGAAACGCATCTAGCTAAAAAAAACCTTTAATTCTTTACTTATATTTACAAAAATCGCAGCTCTATGTTTCAACGCTTATTCCTTTGCTTGACAGTAATATTTATTTCCAGTATTTTATATGCTCAAACACCTCAGCAATCCTATTTTGAGTGGGCCGAATTACCATTCTCAAAAGAAGAACTAGCGCAACGTCGTTCTAATTTAATATCTGAATTAAAAGCTCAAAATAAAGAAGGCCTTGTTCTTATTCCTGCTAAAGATGGTTTTTCTTATGGTGAGACGTTTAGGCAACTAGATGATTTTTACTATTTCACAGGCTTAGAGTTGCCAAATGCTATTTTAGTTATTGAGATTCCTTCTGGAACAACAACTGTTTTCACTCCTGAAATGGACAAACGTTTTTATAGTGCTTCACGACCCAATGATTTTCCAGGTCGTTCATTGCTCAATGATGCTGACATTGCAATGCAATCTGGAATGACACTAAAAAATATAGAAAAATTCTCAACATATATCAACTCAAAAACTTCTGAAACCGTCATCATAAATAATGGTAGAGAAGGTGATATTCGTTTTGCAAGTGATAATTATATATCAACCTACTCTCCTATTCAAGTGTTAATGCTAGCACTTAAAAACAAACACAACATTTCAAAATTTAACAATGCCTATGATGCCATTGCAAACATTAGGATGATAAAGTCAGAAGCCGAAATTGCTATCATGCGAAAGGCTGCAAAAATTACTGTTGAGAGTATTAAAGAAGCAGCAAAAAGCATACAGCCTGGAATGGATGAACGTTATCTGGAAGGTATTTTAGAAGGTCATTACAAAAAACTTGGCGCACAACGTTTGGCATTTGGTTCAATCATAAAATCTGGACCAAACTCTTTGTGGCCTTGGCGTATTTTGGCAACACATTATAATCGCAGAAATCGCATCATGGAAAAAGGTGATTTGGTGATTTTTGATGTAGGCTGTGAATATAATAATTATGTGAGTGATATTGGCAGAACTTTTCCAGTCTCTGGAACATTCACTCCTCGACAACGTGAAATTCTCACAATGGAAGTGAGCATCGCAGATCAAATTATTGATTATTTAAAACCTGGAATCACTTTTCAGGACATAAGAAATTTGACAGATAAAATTATTCCAGAAGACGCAAAACAATACATGCAAGTTGGTTTATTCTTTGGTCATCATTTAGGGTTATCAACAGGAGATCCAGATTTACCAAGTGCTGTTTTAAAACCAGGAATGATTTTTACAGTTGAACCTTGGTACTACAATCATGATGAACAAATATCTGTATTTACAGAAGATGTCATACTGATTACAGAAACAGGATGTGAAGTTTTAAGTCAGAATTTACCCAGAGCTCCAGGAGACTTGGAACGATTATTGAAGCAATAAAAAGGTAAACGTGGAACAAAGTTTACTCTTTTTTTTGATATTTTATTAAGTTTACGCAACCACAATCAAGTTTAAGCATCTAAATACTAAACAACCTCTTATGAGATTTTTCAAATTTTACTATCTATTCTTTATATTTTTAGTTTTTACATGTAATAACGAACCTGTTGACACATCTGTATTTGTTGAAGAAGTTGAAGAAGGAGAGGAAGAGCAAGAAGAAGGAACCTTTGTTGATAAGGATGGGAACGTATTTTACACTGGAGTTTCGTGTGATCAAGGTTCACCAGATTATGGCGTTGGAGACAATGTTCTTGAAGATTTAGAAATTGATGTTAATTTACCCATTGAATTTGATTTATCTGAATTTCTTCCTCCTGTTGGTAGTCAAGGAACTATGGGTTCATGCACCTCTTGGGCAATTAGCTACTATATGAAATCAATGCAAGAAGGCATTGAAGATGGAGTAACAACAAAATTAAGTCCAGCATATACTTACAATCAAATATCTCAAGGAGTTTGTGGTGGTACAGCTTTAGTTGAAACTCTAGAAATTTTAAAAGAACAAGGAGTTTCCAGTTGGGCATCATTTCCTTATTCAGATACAGATTGCACTACACAACCTGATGATTCAGTTATATTAGAAGCTGGTGATAATAAAATTTCTGACTATAAGGGATTGAGTGGTGAAAATATGGTTGACGAGATGAAAACCTTATTAACTCAACAAACACCAATAATTATTTCAACAACACTGAGCGACCAATTTGGAAGAACAGATAGTTTTGGAGAAGCAGCGTATAGAGAACATATAATCAATTATTCTGAAACTAGTTGTCATGCAATGCTTGTTGTTGGCTATTCTGATTTTGCCAATGCCTTTAAAGTGGTGAATTCTTGGGGAACAAATTGGGGAAATGCTGGCTTTTTATGGATTGATTACAAAGCTTTTGAAAACGTGATAGATGATACTGCTGCATTCAGAGTCATCAATGCTGCGTATATTGCTTATGACGAATAAAACTAGTTGTCGTTCTCGTCGTTCTTCTTTTGGTTAGCTGCCTTATTTCCATAATAAATAGCAATAAAAATGGCTACTGCTACTGCAACCCAAATTCCTATATTCATAATACTGTTGTTTTAGTTTGTATTTCAGCCTCAAATAGTTGAGCAAAATGTTTCAGAAGTTTTTCTTTTACCTCATTTTCATCTACAGTTGCTTTGCCAAGCTCAACGTTTAATGACGTAACTGCCTTACCTCTTATTCCGCAAGGAATCATCAAATCAAAATAACCCAAATTGGCATTCACATTCAACGCAAAACCATGCATGGTCACCCAACGACTTGCTCTAACTCCCATAGCACAGATTTTACGAGCAAATGGTGTTCCTACATCTAGCCATACTCCTGTTTCTCCAGGACTTCGCTCTGCTTTTAAGTCATATTCTGCTAATGTAAGAATAATCATTTCTTCAAGAAACCGAAGGTATTTATGAATGTCTGTAAAAAAATTATCTAAATCCAAAATAGGGTAGCCAACAATTTGTCCTGGTCCATGATAAGTAATATCTCCTCCTCTATTTACTTTGTAAAAAGTCGCTCCTTTTTCGGTAAGTTGTGTTTCATCAACAAGCAAATTACTCATATCGCCACTTTTACCTAAAGTGTAAACGTGAGGATGCTCTACGAACAAGAAATAATTCTTAGTTTCAAGATTAGCGTCCTCTCTTCTATTTTTAATTTTGGTATCTACAATACTTTTAAATAATTGCTCTTGGTAATCCCAAGTTTGCTTGTAATCTTTAAGTCCTAAATCTTGTAGTTCTACTTGCTTATTCATAGACTACAAAATTACGATATTTAATATTAAAATAACTAAGACGAAGGAAACCTATTTGTCAGGATTATTCAAAATAACTAATGCTGCTATAACACCTGGAACCCAGCCGAAAAGCCACAATAAGAAGACAATAACAATTGATCCACATCCTTTATCAAGTACTGATAATGGTGGAAAAAAAATGGCAAGTAAAACTCTCCAAATACTCATTTAATTTGATTTTTAATTGATTGATGATTACCTATCTGACGTCAATAACGTGTATTTGTTACAATTATATATACTCAGTGTCAAGTTTTAATAAATAGTAATTATCTTTGTGCGTTAAATTCAATTATAGACAATCAGACTATGTCGCAATTATCAGAACAAGAATTAGTAAGACGCGAAAAGCTTAAAAGTATTAGGGCTTTGGGCATCGATCCTTATCCAGCAAATTTATATCCAGTAAGTCATACCTCAGAACAGATAAAACAGGATTTTGCTGAAGGTAAACAGGTGATTGTAGCTGGTCGTTTAATGTCGAGACGAATTCAAGGTAAAGCGTCATTTGCTGAATTACAAGATAGCGAAGGTAGAATACAAGTGTATTTTAATCGTGATGAAATTTGTACTGGAGAAGACAAATCATTGTATAATGACGTCTATAAAAAATTACTAGATATTGGTGATTTTATAGGAATTGAGGGTGAGTTGTTCACAACACAAGTTGGTGAACAAACCATCATGGTGAAAAACTTTTCACTTCTAAGTAAATCGTTAAAGCCATTACCACTTCCAAAAACAGATTCAGAAGGTAATACCTTTGATGAGTTTAATGATCCGGAAATGCGTTACAGACAACGTTATGCCGATTTGGTAGTGAACCCAAAAGTAAAAGAAGTATTTATTAAGCGTACGAAGCTATTTACAGCAATGCGTACCTTTTTTAATAATAGTGGTTATTTTGAAGTCGAAACTCCTATCCTTCAATCCATCCCTGGAGGAGCAGCAGCAAGACCTTTTCAAACACATCACAATTCCTTAGACATCCCAATGTACATGCGAATTGCTTGTGAATTGTATTTGAAAAAATTAATCGTTGGTGGTTTTGATGGTGTCTATGAATTTGCAAAAACCTTTAGAAATGAAGGCATGGATCGTACTCATAATCCAGAGTTTACGATGATGGAAATTTATGTTGCTTACAAAGACTATAACTGGATGATGGATTTCACTGAAAGATTATTAGAGTTTTGTGCTACAGAAGTAAACGGTAGCTCAAAAACTACTTTTGGAGAACACGAAATAAATTTTAAAGCGCCTTATGCAAGAGTAACTATGACAGACTCTATCAAACATTTTACAGGGTTTGATATTTCAGGAAAATCAGAAAATGAAATTAGAGATGCTGCAAGAAATATGGGAATTGAAGTTGATGAAACCATGGGAAAAGGTAAACTCATCGATGAAATTTTTGGCGAAAAATGTGAAGCAAATTACATACAGCCAACATTTATTACTGACTATCCAAAAGAGATGAGCCCTTTAACGAAAGAACATCGCTCTAACCCTGACCTTACTGAACGATTTGAGTTGATTATTTGCGGAAAAGAATTAGCCAATGCGTATTCTGAATTAAACGATCCAATTGATCAAAGAGAACGTTTTGAGGATCAAGTAAAATTAGCAGGACGAGGTGATGATGAAGCCACAGAGTTTATAGATCAAGATTTTTTAAGAGCTTTAGAATATGGAATGCCTCCAACTTCTGGAATGGGAATTGGTATGGATCGCTTTATTATGTTTTTAACTAATAATGCATCTATACAAGAAGTATTATTCTTCCCTCAAATGAGACCAGAAAAGAAAGCAGTTGAAATGAGTGAAAATGAAAAAGCTATTTTTGAGATTCTTAAAACTCAAAAAAGCATGAACCTTAATGACCTTAAAGTACAATCCGGGTTAAGTAATAAAGGCTGGGACAAAGGTATTAAAGGCTTAGCAAAACATGGACTTACCAAAGTAACTAAAACAGATGATGCTTTAATTGTAGAGCTTCAGTAATAAAAAATTTGTCATGCTGAACTTGTTTCAGTATCTCATAATAAAACGATAGGGTTTACTTAACTGTAAATCCTTTTTTGTAAATTTAAAATCCCTTCTACACCTTAGCCTCCTGTATTCCTAATAAATGAAATTATTTAAAAGAATCCTTTTACTCGCACTAGTTCTACTAATACTTTTTGTAGCCAATATATTTATCTCAACAGGCTATTTTAGAACCATTGAAAACCATTTTGATGGTGACATTGTGAAGCGTATTGAAATTCCTGGTGCTGAAGATATCACTGTAAGCCTAACTGATAGTTTTGCCATAATCTCATCTACTAAAAGAGGTGTTTATCCACCAACAGAAATAGAAATTGGTGGCTTATACTTAATGGATTTAAAAAGCAATGCTTATAATCCAGTTCACCTGACCTCATCTTTTACAAAACCCTTTGCACCTCATGGCATCTCGCTATTAAAAACAGATAGTACTTATAAAGTTATGGCAATAAGCCACATTTTAGATGGGCATTCCATTGAAGTTTTTAGGTTAGATAATAATGAGTTGACTCATGAAAAAACGCTAACAGACAAGGCTATGGTTAAGCCAAATGACATCGTAATGATAGATAACGAGCGTTTCTATTTTACTAATGATCATGGTTACACTAAAGGATTAGGAATGCTTGCCGAAGATTATTTAGGTCTTGCTTTATCAAACGTCATCTATTTTGATGGCTCAACCTATAGAGAAGTTGCTAGTGGAATTTCGTATGCTAATGGCATCAATTATGATGCAAAACGCAAGTTGCTTTTTGTGGCATCACCTCGTAAATTCTTGGTGAAAGTTTACAACGTGCTAGATGATGGTTCACTAGACTTTATTGAAGACATTGATTGTGGAACTGGCGTTGATAATATTGAATTTGACACAGATGGTAATTTATGGATTGGTTCACACCCTAACTTATTAAGATTTGCAAGTTATGCTAAAGGTAAAAAAGACTATGCTCCTTCTGAAATTATAAAAATAAACTACAAAGGCAAAAATGATTATGCTGTTGAAACCATGTATCTTGAGGATGGCACAACAATGTCTGCCTCAACTGTTGCAGCACCTTTTGGCAACTACTTATTATCTGGAAACGTAATGGATGATGCTTTTTTAGTTTTGAAATATAGAGGAAATAAAAATTAACTAATCAATGCTAAATTTCTTTAGACTATCTGAGCTATATTTTGCTAAGCAAAATCAAAGATCTTGCAGATTTTTGGTGAAGATACAATTGGTGACAAAAATTCTGAACCTATGATAAAGTTTTTCAGGAAAATAAGATACAACTACATGGAAAAAAATAAAACTGGAAAATATTTAAAATATGCTTTTGGTGAAATTGCATTAGTAGTTATTGGAATTTTAATTGCATTACAAATTAATAATTGGAATGAAGCCAGAAAAGAATCTGATAAACTCCATCAAGTTTATGAACGCATTTTAATTGATGTCGAAAACGATCTTAAGGAATTATCTGCTAACTTAGTTTTTATTAAAAATCAAGAGCCTGTTTTTAAAGCTGTTATTAACGATTCTATCACTTCAGATTTACTAGATATTGGACTTTCTAGGGTTTTAGCGGATAGGTATACTACTAATTTGAATAAAGCAGGTGTTAATCAATTAAAAAAACTCACCAACAGAGACAGTTTATCGTTAAAAATTATTGAAATTTATGATGCCATGGAAAATATAATAGTCTTAAATATTGAGAAGACTTTGAACGAAGATTCAAAATCACTTGTAAACACATTAGCTAAATATACTTGGTTTCCAGAGTGGCAAAAGAAAACCATCATGAAAGATAATAGCAGTAAAGAATTACAAGATTATTTTTTAACGAATATGGAATACAAGCATCGTATCATTCAAGCCAATCAATACGTATATAATAATTATGTACCAGCAATTGAGTATTCAATACTCACATTAAAGGACATAAAAAAGAAGCTGGAAATCTTAGTAGGCAAAACTTAGACAGCAATAAAAAAAAGCCAGCACAATGTGCTGGCTTTTTTTGTCTTTATTAATCTCTTAGCAAATTAATTCAGACACACAACTACTTCTTTTGTAAAATCCATTCCTCTATATGGATTAAAGTTTCTTGGTAAGTAATCCTTGGTATTAAAACCTAATTCTACTTCTTCTTCAATTTCAATGAGTTCTACTTTTGACCAATCGATGTCATTCTTTCCTGCTAAAGCATTAAAGTTTTCTGGTAAATACTCTGCTGTATCAAAAGTGATTTCAACTTCTTCTTCTAATTCAATGACTTCAACATCTTCTACATTTAAAGTCATGTCATCTAAATCTGAAAACACATTGGCTTCAAGTTCAAACTGGTTTATTTCAAGAGTAATAAACTCTAAACTTGAATTATTGAAATCACTACTATTTGCTGTTTCAGCATTTATAGTTAAGGTTATTAACGTGCTAAATAATAAGGATAATCTATACATTTTATTTTTGGTCTTTTTGGTTTGTATTTACTCTATAGACTCCAAAACATATGCTATGTTACAAACGTTTAGAAATGTTTAACAGATATTAAAAATTTTTGGCTAATCTTTAAGAAAAGGCTCAGAGAATGGTACCTATTTCTCGATGATAGGCTTCAAAGTCAATAAGATTATTATGACTAGCTCCTTTTATCGAAATAAATCTTGTAGTTGCCTTAGGTGCAACCTTAAATAACTTTTGCCCAGACAAGAATGGAACGACCTTATCTGATGTTCCATGAAACATGGTAATGCTGGCATTTACTTTATTAATAAAACTGAAGGTTGGAAATTCGTAATTCATAAATTGCCTTACTGGAATTAATGGAAACTTGCTTTTTGCTACATCAATCATGCTATAATATGGAGTTTCTAAAATAAGTTGTTTAGGGTTGTTCTTGGCAGCGACATAAGTAGCAAAGGTTGTTCCTAACGAGCGACCATAAACTGTAATGTCATTTTCAGCATAACGTTCTTTTACATAATCATACATAAAAGCAGCATCTTTATAAAGAGCTTCTTCATTAAGCATTCCTTTACTCTTACCATAAGTACGATAGTCCATCACAAAGACATCGTAATTCATATCAACAAAGTATTCGGTAATTTTTCCCCAACGCTGCAAATCACCTTGATTGCCATGAAAATACAATATCACACCTTTAGGGTTTTCAACTTTAAAATGAATTGCATTAATAACAGCAGCTTCATCTACTTTTAAAAATACTTCTTCAAAATTGTGAGCGAACTCAAACTGATAGCCTTGTTCTAAAACCGTTGGTCTGAACAATATTTTGTCTTGAAATAAATACAATGAAGCGTTAATCATAACATAGAATAAAAGTGTAAACGTTATGAAACGCTTAAGCTTTTGTTTTACTTTTTTTTGATGAATGAATGACATTGATGCTTGTAGTTTCTAGGTCTATTGATTTAGGTTCACGATTTAAAATATCATCTAACATACTATGGTAAGATTCAAAATTGTTAAGGTTTTTATGTCCTCCACCAATCACTGTATGCAACTTTGTTCGCTTTGCATTTACTTGAGACAATTTTACGCTAGACTTATAAGGAATCAACCTATCATGTGTTCCATGAATAATATGAATTGGGCATTGCACATATTTTAGCCATTTATATGTTGGCAATGGATACTTCATCAACAATGATAATGGCATAAATGGCATATAACGTCCAGTAACCTTAGTCAAACTATAATAAGGAGCGTCTAATATTAAAAGTCTCGGATTGTTAACAGATGCTAACTTTGCGGCAAACCCAGAGCCTAACGAGCGACCATATAAAATAATATGTCCTTCAGGAGTTCTCTCTTTCAGTTTATTATAAACTTCTTGTAAATCTCGTTTAATAGCTTTTTGTGAGCGTCGTCCAGTACTTTTTCCAAATCCTCTATAATCTACCATAAACACACTATAATCATGACGCGTAAAATCTACTGCAAACTTTCCCCAACCCTTAATACTTTTCGAATTACCTTTGAGATATAACACAATACCTTTAGGTTGATTTTTACTTTTGAATAGCAAACCATTTATTTTGGCACCATCACGAGTTTCCATATAATACTCTTTGGTATCCTGGTTTTCATAAGCAAACTGAAAATCTTTATCCAACTTTTCAGGCTTAAACAATAGATAATCTTGCAAATAATAAAGTGCTACACTAATAACGATGTAGACAATTAAAACAGTAATAAGTATGCTTATCCAATTGGGCATTAAAGTATATTTACAACCATACAAGATATATAAATTCAAGCAGTTATAATAATTTAGACTTATAACAGATAAGATGTTTTATAGAAGATTTTAACTTAACATCGAATTTATTCTCGCAAATATTTACTTTTATTTACTTTCACATTGCTATAAATCAAAATGTTATAACAATGAAACGCCTTTGCCTCATAGGCTTAATTCTAGCCTTTGTTGTCGCTTGTAAAGATGACGACGACCAAATAATCGCTGAATGCGAAACTCCTACAAATTTATCAGTTTCAGAAATTACAGATGTAAGTGCTGTATTAAATTGGAAAAACCTTAATGATGACCTAGATGTAAAAGTTGAGTATGGTTTAACTGGGTTTTTACCAGGTAATGGTTCAATTATCTCGGCTTCGGAGAATTCAATTAGTATTGATGGATTAATCCCTAATACTACTTATGAATTTTATGTACAAGCCTTGTGCTCAGTTGATAATATTAGTATGGAAAGTGACGTAAGTTCATTTAATACAGATATAAGTCCTGTAATTTCTCAGTTTTTAGCTAATCTATCAGAAATGAATTTATTCATTGGTGATATTAAGGATTTAAATTTCAGCCCAAATACATTCAAATACGAATTAAGTACTACTTTACATACTGATTATGCCCATAAGCAAAGAATTATTTCTTTGCCAATTGGAACAAATATGGAATATGAAGGTGATGGATTACCAATTTTCCCTGATGGAACAGTAATCGCAAAAACATTTTATTATAATTATGATGAAACCAACCTAGATTTAGGTAGAAAAATTATAGAAACTAGAGTATTAATAAGACAAAGTAATGTTTGGCATATAGGTAATTATCTATGGAATGATGACCAAAGTGAAGCAACGCTAGATGAAGATGAACACATAATCCCTGTGACTTGGATAAATGAACTTGGTGAAGAAATGAGTACTGATTATGAAGTACCAAATTATTTGTCTTGTGTTATGTGCCATCAAAGTAATGGAAACAGAACACCTATTGGTCCAAAACTGCGTTCAATGAATTTTGATGTTAATGGAAGTAATCAATTAACAAAACTTATAAGTGATGGTCATTTAATTAATGCTCCAAGCCCAAGTTCTATGGGAATACTTCCAAATTGGAAAGACACAAGTTATACTGAACAAGAGCGTACTAAAGCATATTTTGATATGAATTGTGCACATTGCCATTCTCCAGGAGGATTTCATAATACAAACTATTCTGGCACTATGGATTTCAGACTAGAAACATCTTTTGAAGATTCTCAAATTTTTGAAAAACGTTTTAGTATTCTAACAAGATTCCCTACTTCTATTGCTGGATATAGTATGCCATTCATTGGAGTAACAATACCTCATCAAGAAGCTATAGATATGATTATTCCTTATTTAGAATCTCTTGAATAAAAAAAATAAAATAGTTCAATTGAAAAGGCTATGTTGTAACGTAGCTTTTTTTTATGCCTTATATTATGTAAAAGAAATGTTAATTTATCAGTAATGGCTCACTAAACTATTATGTTTCGTTATTTTCACGCTTAAAATAAAAATTCCAACACATTGAAAAATTCTATTTTAAAAGTCTCACTGTTAGCGCTTACTCTAATAGTGTCCTCATGCAACACCGCTAAAAAAGCTAAAGAAGCTGAAGCGGCAAAAAAGGCAATGGCAGCAAAAAATGTAAAGCCAAAGCCAAAAAAAGGAGATATTCTACCTTATAACAAGGTAATCACAAAAGAAGCTAAAAGCGATGAAGGTTTATTTACAGTTCACAAGTTAGATGGTAAATTCTTTTATGAAATTCCAAACAATTTGTTTGATAAAGAAATGCTTATGGTCACGCGTATTTCAAAAACTGCTACAGGAATTGGATTTGGTGGAGAAAAAACTAATCGAGAACAAGTATTGAGGTGGCAGCGAAAAGACAAAAAAGTCGTACTTCGTGTGGTTTCACATTCCATTGTAGCAGCCGATTCATTACCTATTCATCAAGCAGTAGAGAATTCAAATTTTGAACCTGTTTTATATACATTCCCAATTAAGGCATTTAGTAAAGATTCTACAGCAACAGTTATTGATGTTACAGAACTTTTTGAAAAAGATGTTAAGGCTCTTGGGATTCCGAGTAACAGGAGGCGTCAATACAAAATAACAAGATTAGAAGCTAACAAATCTTTTATTGAAAGTGTAAAAAGCTATCCCACAAATATTGAGGCTCGTCATGTAAAAACATATGCCGCAGGTGCAGCCCCTTCTAATTCAAGTACAGGAACTATTTCCATTGAAATTAATAATTCTATGATTTTACTACCTGAAGTTCCAATGAAAAAACGTTTTCATGATGAACGTGTTGGTTGGTTTACAGCAAGACAAGTAGATTATGGATTAGATAACCAAGAAAGTGAAACTGTTCAGTTTTTGAGACGTTGGAGGCTTGAAGTAAAAGACGAAGACATAGAAAAATTTAAAAGAGGCGAACTAGTTGAGCCGAAAAAACAAATTGTTTACTATATCGATCCTGCCACACCAGTGAAATGGCGTAAATATTTAAAACAAGGTGTAAACGATTGGCAAGTAGCTTTTGAAGCCGCTGGATTTAAAAATGCAATTATAGCAAAAGACCCTCCAACAAAAGAAGAAGATCCTGAATGGAGCCCAGAAGACGCTAGATATTCAGTAATTAGATATTTTGCATCACCTATACGAAATGCCTATGGTCCTCATGTTGCTGATCCACGATCTGGAGAGATACTTGAAAGTGACATTGGTTGGTATCATAACGTAATGAGTTTATTACAAGGATGGTTTTTTGTGCAAACTGCTGCAATAAACCCAGAAGCTCAAATGGTTGGCTTTAAAGATGAAGTTATGGGTGAATTAGTAAAATTTGTTTCTTCGCATGAAGTTGGCCATACACTTGGTTTACCTCATAACATGGGAAGTAGTAGTGCCTACAAAGTTGATGATTTACGTGACCCAGAATTCACTAAAAAATATGGAACTGCGCCTTCTATCATGGATTATGCACGTTTCAATTATGTTGCACAACCCGAAGATAAAGGTGTTGCCTTAATGCCAAATATTGGTATCTATGACAAACATGCCATTAAATGGGGTTATCGTCCAATTTTAGAGGCTAAAACAGCTCAAGATGAAAAGCAAACTCTTGATAAATGGATTTTAGATCATGCAGATGACCCAATGTATCGTTTTGGGCAATATCAAGGTATTGACCCTTCAGCACAGACTGAAGATTTAGGAGATGACGCTATTAAGGCAAGTGATTATGGAATCAAAAACTTAAAGCGTATTGTTCCAAATTTGATTAAATGGACATCAAAAGATGGAGAAACTTATGGTGATTTATCTGAAATGTATGGCCATGTAGTAGGTCAATTCAATCGTTACATGGGGCACGTAACTACGAATATTGGTGGCGTCTACAAACATTCAAAAACTACTGATCAAGAAGGTGATGTGTTTTCAAATGTAGACAAAGCACATCAAAAAAACTGTTTAGCGTTCCTTAATGAAAACTTATTCGAAACACCTGAATGGCTTATTGACAAAAATATCATAAACAGAACCGAATTTAATGGTGTTACTGAGCGTATTAGAGGCATTCAAGTAAGAACCTTAAACAATATTTTAGGGTTAACTAGAATGATGCGAATGATTGACAACGAAACATTAAATGATTCTGATGCTTATTCAGTAATGTCCATGATGACAGATTTAAGAAATGGTATTTGGTCAGAATTAAGTAGAGGCCGATCAATTGATGCATATCGTAGAAACTTACAACGTGCACATGTTGAAAGATTAGCTACTCTGATGGAATCTAAAGATGTTAGTGGACGAAGAGGTACTGTTACAGTAAAACAATCTGATATTATTCCGATTGTTAGAGGTGAACTGAATAGAATTAAACGAATGGCTCAAAATGCATCTGGTAATGCACCAAATACAATTTCAAGATATCACTTGCTAGATATTGTTGAACGTATTGATGCTATATTAGAACCTAAATAGAAAATATTTAAACTATTTTTAAAAAGCTTCTCATTCCGAAACGTCGGAAGAGAAGCTTTTTTTATGTGTTAATTGCTCGTTAAAAAATCAATCTTCATTAAACCAATCCATGTTACTCAAGTCATAGAAGCAAAACAATTAAAAAATGAGAAAGTTATTATTAATTGCCATTGCACTAATAACAGTAAATGCAACAGCACAAGAACAAAAAAGAGAAAGACAGCAAAAAGATCGAAAAGAAAAATCTCAACATTCAAGAGACTTTTCTCCAGAAGAAATAGCAATTCTTCAAACAAAAAAAATGACTTTGCAATTAGATCTTACTGAAGCTCAACAAAAGGAAATACGTGCAATCCATTTAGAACAAGCAAAAGCTCGTAAAACTGAAATGGAAACTCGGAAAAAAAAGCATGAAGAAGGTGACACGACACAACCATCAAAAGAAGATCGTTTTAATAGAGCTAATAGTCAATTAGATAAAAAAATAGCTGTAAAAGCTAAAATGAAATCTATTTTAAACAAAGAGCAGTTTGAAAAATTTGAGCGTAACGCAGCAAAAAGAGGTAAGCAAAAAACTATGAAACGCAAAAAACAAGGAGGTCAACAAAAAATGACTCAAAAAAGAAAAAGAAGAAATTAAGATTTGATTGGTTAGTTTTTTTAAGAGGGAATTATTATTTTAATAGTCTCCTCTTTTAATTTTTAAAATTTGCCCAATACTAAGTGTATTGTCTTTTAAATTATTGAGCTTTTGAAGTTCTGAAATTGATAATCCATATTTTTTAGAGATAGAGTACAAAGTATCACCTCTTGTAACAGTATGCTTTCTATCGACTTCTGTTTTAGCATCTACAATTATTTGATAATCATTTCCTAAAACCATCTTATCATATTGATGCAACTCATAGCGTTCTATTAAACTAATGAGTTTTTCAGGATACCTTCTATCTGTAGCATAACCTGCTTTTCTTAACCCTTTAGCCCAATTTTTATAATCTGATATTTTAAATTGAAACAATTTTGCATAGCGCTTCCTATTTGCTAAAAATTCTGAATGGTCTCTAAAAGAAGTTTCTGCCGAATTATATTTTCTAAAACATTCTTGTCGTTCATCATCGTCATGATATATTTTTTTACCAGTCCAATCGTGACATTTAATGCCAAAATGATTATTTGCCCTTACTGCCAACCGACCTTTACCTGAACCAGATTCTAAAATTCCTTGTGCCAGCGTTATACTTGCAGGAATGCTATAATTATGCATTTCTTTCATGGCAATATCTTTGTAAGCTTCAATATATTGGGATGTGCTATTGATTACTGGATTTACAACTGGCAGAACATCTTCGGTTTGAGGCACGGTTTTTTCATGTTCTTCTGTATTAACTACCTCAACAGTTTGATCTGATTTTTTTGTTATTATTTTCTTTCGTGAACGACAACCAACACCTAAGAAACATAACAAACTAATAACTATTATTCTACGCATTATTTTAATATTAAGGGCAACTTTTTTTGTTTTAGCCTTGTATTCATTCCATCAATTCCTTGCAAGCCTCCTGTATGAATGGCCAATATTGTAGTTCCTCTTTGAAAGTAATCCTTTTTAATCAAATCAAAAATTCCATACATCATTTTTCCAGTGTAAATTGGATCCAATAGAATATTATATTCCAATTTAAATCTATTAATAAACTCTACTAACTCACTATTTATTTTAGCATAACCTCCAAAATGATAATCATTTATCAATTCCCAATTAGTTTTCATTGCAAATTTACTAATATCCTTTTGCAAAAAGTTGCCTTTTAAGGCAGGAAATCCTAATGTTTTTTGATGAGGCAAAGACGCATTTATTAACCCTGAAATGGTGCCTCCAGTACCAACTGCACAGCAAATAATATCAAACATTTTATCTTCATCCGTTAAAATTTCTTCACAACCCTTCACTGCCAAATCATTAGTTCCTCCTTCTGGGATTAAATAAAATTTACCAAATTCAGCTTCTAAAGTATTTAAAAATTCCAATGATGTTTTAGTTCTGTACAAATCTCTAGAAACAAATTTAAATTGCATACCACATTTTTGAGCAAAAGAAAGCGTTGGATTTTCTAAAATTTTCGATGCCAATTCCTCTCCTCTGATAATTCCTATGGTTTTAAAACCAAACTCCTTTCCTGCTGAAGCGACTGCCGCAATGTGATTGGAATAAGCACCTCCAAAAGTTAATAAGGTTTTTTGTTCCAGATGTTGTGCTTCAATAAGATTGTATTTGAGTTTTCGATATTTATTCCCAGAAATAAATGGATGTATTTTGTCTTCACGCTTTATATACAAGTTAATTCCATTTGACTTTAGCAATTTTAATTCGCAATTCTCGGTTTTCATTCTTCCAGAAATATATATTGAAGCAAGTAGTTAGTTAATTAGCTTTTGATAACCTATGTCTTTCATCGGTGTTTTTTGCATTTTATCTTGTTTTATTTAATATTTCTTTTATATTTGCCACAAATTACTAAAAATGAAAAAAATGTCTGCGCAATTTTTTTCAAAGGTAAGATGTATTGTATTATTAGAAAATATACTTAATAAATTTCTTCTATTACTATGCCTCTCCTTTGCTTTCAATACTTCGATTATTGGTCAAACAGTAATCTTTCAAGAAGGTTTTGAAGGCGCTTCTACTGCACAAAGTAATTTGAATACAGCTGATTATATTGGATGGAGAAACATTAATCTAAGCGGTGGAAACAACAGATGGTGGATTTTTGACACTACGAGAGCCACAGTTCCTACAGGTGGTTATGCTTTAGCTGTCAGTAGAAATTCTCCATATACTGGTGGTGGCACAAGACCAAGGTATAACAAAAATAATGCCTCGTCCAATATTGCTTACTATACAACATTAATAAATGCAAGTGCCTACAATTCATTAACATTAGGTTTTAATTGGATATGCAGAGGAGAAGTAGGATATGACTTTGGACAAGCGGTTTATTCGTTGGATGGCATAAATTGGAATGCTTTTACAAATAATTTATTTTTAGAAGATCAAAACACTGTACAAAACGTTATTAATTTAGATATTACCGAATTAGATGGACAACAATTTTACTTAGGCTTCTATTGGACAAATGATGGTAGTCTAGGTTCTAATCCCAGTTTGATTATTGACGATATCACAGTTAAAGGGATAAGTACAGGTTATTGTGAACCGTCAACAGATTGGGCAGATATCGCTTATATTGACAATGTACAGTTTGTAGGAACCTTAAATGATGTCAGCAAATTAAATTCAAGCTATGGCAGTAATAATGGTTATCAAGACTGGACAACAGAACCAAAAGCTATACAGGCTCAAGGTGAAGGAGTCAATATTATTGCTGATGCTGGAGCTACTCGTGGCGCATGGAAGGCTTGGGTAGATTGGAATCAAAATGACCAATTTGAAGTTAGCGAAGAAGTTTATAATCCAGGAGCTTCATTAGGAACAAGTGCTGTATTTGGATTCGTAATTCCAAATAATCAAACACCAGGAGATTATAGAATTAGAATTAGAATAGGTGTAAATTATTGGAACTGGAATGGGAATGGTTCTTTTGAATACCCAGATGAAGAGTATTATTATGATTTTGATTCTTGTGAAGATTTTATAAATACAAGCTATCTTGGCCAAGCCGATTACTATTTTGGAGAAGCCGAAGACTATTTATTTACTGTTATTGAAAAATGTGATAGTTATGTAGCAAGCGTTTCAGACGGAGAAGCATGTGGCGCAAACCAAACCGTTGATTTAAGTTTTATAGGAACTGGTGGCACAACAGTTACAGGTTTTAACATCTACGCGAATGAAACAGGTGGCTCTCCTTTAACTCCAGCTCCAACAATTTCTGGGCTAACAGGAAGCTGGACAACTCCTGTAATAAATACTACAACAACTTATTGGGTAACAGCAACTAGTAGTTGTTCCAATGGCGAATCGCTAGTTAGAGTTCCGGTTACTGCATATATTTCTCCAACACCAATATTATCATTTTCTCCTTCAACACCTTTAGTTTGTGGCGAAGATACCATTGTTGAAATTTCGGCTTCTGGTGATAAAGAAACCGTTTACTTAATTAATGAAGATTTTGAGTCTGGGCTAGGTGCTTTTTCTAATATAAATAATGATAGTAATACAGCAGTTGTAAATAATATTACACAATGGCAAACCGAGTCAAGTACACTCAATACATTTACAGGAAATATTTGGTTGCCAGCAATCAGTTCTGGCATTAACAATAATCAATTTGCATTAGCAACATCTGATCATATTAATTCCAGCACAACATCAGCAAAGTCAGTTGATAATAGCATTACCTTAACCTCTTCAGTTAATACTACCAATTTCACATCTTTAGAGCTTAATTTTAATATATTCTATTTGCGGTATTTTCCTGACAACTATAATGACCCAAGCCTTGAAGAATACGTTGATATTGATATTTCAACAGATAATGGAAGTAGTTGGACAACCCTAGAACGACTTGATGAAACTTTAGGCTATGGTTCTGATTTTATTAATAAATCTTATGATTTAGCTGCATTAGGTTATTTAGACGAAACGCAATTAAAAATAAGAATTCGTCATTATTCTTGGGCAGATGATAGCTCAGGTTTTGGTTGGCTCCCTGATGGCGTTGCTATTGATAATGTAAAACTCTTTGGCGAAAAAACATTAAATACTGCTTTTGATTGGAACATTACTGCTGAATCCTATATTGATGCCGCTGCTACCATAGCATATAATCCTGTTTCAAGTGCACCAGTTTCTACAATATATGTTAAACCATCTCCCACAGAATTACAAAGTTCTACAAATTTTACTTTTACAGCAACAGCTATTCTAAGTAACGGTTGCAATGCATCAACAGAAGTAACATTAATAAACAATACTAAGTATTTAAAAGACCCTGTTCCAGATTTAGATTGGGATGACCCTAATAATTGGCTTCCTGGTGGTGTGCCAACAACAGATAACTGTATCATAATTCCTGATGAATCCAAATTACCAAACAGTTCTGGGATTCCACCTGTTGGATATAATGGATATGCCAAAAACCTAACCATAAAAGGCACAGGTAATTTAACGATTTTTCCAAACAATAGCTTAACAGTTACAGATTGGATTAAAGTTGAATCTGGAGGTGAAATAGATGTTAAGTCTGGGGCGAATTTAATTCAAGTGACAGACGTAACTGTAAATGAAAATACTGGCAATATAAATATGGAAAGAACCGTTTCTGATGTTAGTGGAACTGATTATATTTATTGGTCATCACCTGTTAATCAATTTAATGTTCAAGACATTTCTTCAGCTACTAATTCAGAGTTAATTTACCAATGGATTCCTACAATAGGAAACAACTATGGTAATTGGCAATCAGTTTCTGGGAACATGACTATTGGCAAGGGTTACATAGTAAGAGGGCTTCAAACAATGACTACTCCAAACACAGCAAAGTTTTCAGGAATACCTAACAATGGATTAATTACAAATATATCTATACAAAGAGGCATATATGGTACTCAACCTGATGAATTGGGCTATTATAATGCCAATAATGTTTGGGTTACACCTGAAGACGATAACTGGAATTTAATTGGCAATCCCTACCCTTCTTCAATTTCTGCAAATAAATTCACCAATGATAATTCAAATATTGATGGCACAATTTATTTATGGACTCACGCTTCAGACCCAATAACAGATAATGATGATCCCTTTTATGGTGACTTTAGTTACAATTATAATCCAGATGATTATATAGAACATAATAACACAGGTTCAAATCCACCAGAAACTGATGACTTATACATTGCTTCTGGTCAATCATTTTTTGTGTTAGCATTAGATAGTGCTGCACAAAATGACTTTATTACGTTTAGTAATACAATGAGAAGTAAAGATTATAGTAACACCAATTTTTATGGTCCGAATTTGGAAAATGACGAACCAGAAATAAATAGAGCGGTTTCAGAAAAACATCGAATTTGGCTAGACCTCATTACATCAGATAACTTAGCAAGCTCAATACTTGTTGGTTACATTGATGGAGCTACTAATGATAATGACAGACTTTATGATGGTTATGAGTTTGCAGGTTCAGCTCTAAGCTTCTATTCATTACTTGGAAATAATAAAATGTCAATACAAGGAAAAGCCTTACCATTTAATCAAGAAGACAGTGTGTCATTAGGTTTGATAGTTCCTAATACTGATACTTATAAAATAGCGATTAATACTTTAGATGGTCAATTTAAAGATGAAAATCAAAATATATACCTTGAAGACACCTATACAAATACTATTCACAATTTAAGAATTTCTCCTTACAGCTTTAACACAGCAAAAGGAACGTTTGATGATAGATTTATTCTTAGATATACTGATAATACATTGAGTGTAAATGAAAATGAAATTAATGATGAAGTAAATGTAATAGGTTTTGATAATACATTGAAAATCACAACAAGCAAGCAACGTATTAAATCAATTAAAATATTTGATGTACAAGGACGACTCATAAATAACATTTCTAATATTTACACAAATATTTACACAAATAATCAGTTGGATTTTAGTTTAGGAACCTATATTATAAATGTGATTTTGGAAAACGGAAAGACAATAACAAAAAAGGTGGTTTTTTAGTTATAATATTTAATAAAAGCCCAAAAGGGCCTTGACATTAAATAGTTAAGGTCGTTTTCATTTTTATAAGCTTCACGTTCAAAGGAAATATTTCTATAAGCTACATGCCAATTCTTGTATTGTACTAGTCTTACAAAAAACTCAATTATATAAATCACATAAAATGGAATTATTAAAAATTCTAATTGCTGTCTCAGATGAATTTTTTCGTGATTTACTAACGTTACATTTTCTTTCAAATCAAAAGACCTCAAGAACACAAATGGAAACATAGTAATCCCTGAATAACCCTTAGGAACTATATATTTAGAAATCAATATCATAATTAAACAACCTCAAAAATCTTTCCATTCCCAATGTCTTGGGAATGGCAATTAAGATGAAACCTTGATTTATCATCAAGGAATATTTTCTCGAAATTACATTATCTTTGTAATATTATGAAGGAAATTGTCCCAATTGAAGAAGGAGATTACTATTTATCGCCTGAAGGCTATAAAGTATTTACTGAGCAGTATCACCTAAAACGAGGCTATTGTTGTGAAAGTAATTGCAGACATTGTCCTTATGGTTTTAATAACAAAGTAAAAAAAAACTAATGCAAACGGTTTCTATGACATTTAAAGAACAAATATTAGAGGGAATCCCGTCAGAACTTCCACAAACAAAACCGTATGACACATCCATAAATCATGCACCAAAGCGAAAAGCAATTCTTACTAATGAAGAAAAGAAGCTAGCACTCAGAAATGCATTGCGCTATTTTGAGTCAAAACACCATACTGAGTTGCTACCAGAATTTCAAAATGAGCTGGAAATGTATGGAAGAATCTATATGTATCGTTTTCGCCCAGATTATAAAATGTATGCTCGACCAATTGATGAATATCCTGCAAAATCAAAACAAGCAGCAGCCATTATGCTTATGATTCAAAATAATTTAGATTATGCTGTGGCTCAACACCCTCATGAACTTATAACTTATGGAGGCAATGGAGCAGTATTTCAAAATTGGGCTCAATACAGACTCACTATAAAGTATCTAGCTGAAATGACTAATGACCAAACTTTAGCTGTTTATTCTGGTCATCCAATGGGATTATTCCCTAGCCACAAAGATGCTCCTAGAGTCGTTGTCACTAACGGAATGATGATTCCTAATTATTCAAAACCTGACGATTGGGAAAAATTCAACGCCCTTGGTGTTACTCAATATGGACAAATGACAGCAGGAAGCTATATGTATATTGGTCCACAAGGAATTGTTCATGGAACTACAATTACAGTTTTAAATGGTTTTAGAAAAATCAAAAAAGACCCTAAAGGTAATTTGTTTGTTACTTCCGGTTTAGGTGGCATGTCTGGAGCGCAACCAAAAGCTGGAAACATAGCAGGTTGTATAACAGTTTGTGCTGAAGTAAATCCAAAAATCACTCAAGTGCGATTAGATCAAGGTTGGATTGATGAAAAAATAACAGATTTAGATGAATTAGTTGCTCGTGTAAACAAAGCCAAAACAAATAAGGAAACTATTTCATTAGCCTATTTAGGAAACATTGTAAATGTATGGGAAAAATTTGATGAAGAAAACGTTCATATCGATTTAGGGAGCGATCAAACCTCATTACATAATCCTTGGGCTGGAGGTTACTATCCTGCTGGCTTATCTTTTGAAGATGCCAATGATATGATGGCAAATAATCCTGAATTATTCAAAGAAAAAGTACAAGCCAGTTTGCGTCGTCACGCTGATGCAATAAATAAACACACCGCAAAAGGCACTTACTTTTTTGATTATGGAAATGCCTTTTTATTGGAAGCCTCTCGTGCTGGAGCGAAGGTCTTAGCAAAACACGATTTGTCAGGTCGAGCGCAGTCGAGACCTATGGCTGAATTTCGCTACCCAAGTTACGTTCAAGATATAATGGGCCCAATGTGTTTTGATTATGGTTTTGGACCATTCCGTTGGGTTTGTACATCTGGAAAACCAGAAGATTTAGCAAAAACTGACGCCATTGCTTGTGAGGTATTAGAAGAAATTAAAAGCAATTCTCCTGATGAAATTCAGCAGCAAATGGCTGATAACATACAGTGGATAAAAGCTGCTCAAGAAAACAAATTAGTTGTTGGTTCTCAAGCTAGAATCCTCTATGCTGATGCTGAAGGACGTATGAAAATTGCTAAAGCATTTAATAACGCGATTGCTAATGGAAAAATCGGCTATTTGGTTTTAGGTCGCGATCATCATGATGTATCTGGAACTGATTCACCATACAGAGAGACAAGTAACATTTACGATGGGTCGCGTTTTACTGCAGATATGGCCATTCAAAATGTGATTGGAGATAGCTTTAGAGGTGCCACTTGGGTGAGTATTCATAATGGTGGAGGCGTTGGTTGGGGCGAAGTAATAAATGGCGGATTTGGTATGGTTCTTGATGGTAGTAGTGACGCAGAACGTCGCTTAACATCCATGTTATTTTGGGACGTAAACAATGGAATTGCAAGACGTAGTTGGGCAAGAAATGAAGAAGCAAATTTTGCTATTAAACGTGCGATGAAAGGTGAACCAAACTTACAAATTACAATGCCTAATACTGTTGATGATAACTTATTAAATTCATTATAACCATTAATAAATAAAGCTATGAAATGAGTATCCTTAAATATTTTCCTTACATGAAAATTTACAATACGAATTACATATGACAAAATAAAAACAATAAAAACTAGCTTATGAAACATTTATTTAGAATTTTACCAATTTTGATGATTACCTTCCTAATGACTTCATGTACATCAGTAAGAGTAGCATCAGATTATGATAAAGAAGCTGATTTTAATGCTTACAAAACATTCGCCTTTTACAAAACTGGCATTGATAAAGCCGAAATAAGCGATTTAGACAAACGAAGAATTCTACGTGCTATTGAATCTGAATTACTAGCTAAAGGTTTTACCAAATCTGAAAACCCAGATTTACTAGTCAGTATTTTCACCAAATCAAGAGAGAAAATTAACGTCTATAACAATGGTGGATTTGGACCTTATGGCTATGGTTGGGGTTGGAGTCCTTGGTATTGGAATAGCTATAGCCACACATCGAGTAGAACTGAAGGATCTCTTTACATTGACTTAATTGATGCAAACAAAAAAGAATTGGTTTGGCAAGGTATTGGAAGAGGTTATATAAGCGAAAACATGAAGCAAAAAGAAGAACGAATTAAAGAGTTTGTTTTAAAAATAATGGAGAAATATCCTCCAGGAATGGAAAAGTAGGCATAAATAAAATCAGAAAGTATTCCTCCCCTTCCGACACTTGAGTATCAATAGGAGATACCGAAAGGCGGAGGGGTTGAATCCTGAATCTTTCATAAAACTCCAATTCTTATAACATGGACTTCTCTCAAGCTTCCAATGCATCTTCAAATTGAGAAAAAAGTCTATTCCTGTATTTAATTCAATAAATGTTAAATATTTGTTAAATATATATTTTGAAAGGCCATCTATACAAACAAACTACGGAAAAACCGTAATTAAGCTTAAAATATTTTGGTTATTTCATTTTTTTTTTTTTGGTAAATTTAAGTTCTGCGAACTCCGATTTATCGGTTTTATTAAAACACTCCCTAAAGTGTCTATTAATAGCAAAATAATAAAACCATCTCATTTTGGCATGTAATGCTTTTTGAGGATTGGCGAGGTATTAATGCTATAAATAAAACCCAATGAGTGCGTCAGGCAGTTTTCTTGAAAAAATTCTTTTCAACTATTTAAAAAGAGAGAATTACGTTTTAGATAATAGTGATTTAAAGCTCCAACTCCTAAGCAATCCAGATTACCCAAGTGTTAAATCTATTACAGATACTTTAGATTATTTTAATGTTGATAATCTTGCTGCCAATGTTCCAAAGGATGCATTAGACCAATTACCAGATTTTTTTCTTGCCATTATCGAAAAGGATAATAAAACAACAATTGCTCAAGTTGAAAAAAAGCGAGAAAAAATAAAATTTCTAGACAGTAATGGTGATAAAAATACTTTAGAAATTGAAGCTTTTAAAGAGCTTTGGAATGGTACCATAATCGCTATTGAAAAAAACAGTGAAGCTGTTAAATCATCACCAAGCTCCTTATTAAAAAACCCTATACTTCCTTTTGCTCTAATTGCAATATTTGCTCTAATTGACAGTCTTGTTAATTTCGAAGTCATTCAATTTTTATATGTCATATCATCTATAGTTGGGCTTTGTCTTAGTTACTATATTATTCGGGAAGATATAGGTCTGTACAATCAAGCTACATCAAAAATTTGTAACTCTACTGAAAACAACACCAGTTGTTCTGAAGTTATTAATACTAGTTCTTCAAAGTTATTTAAAAGCGTTGCCTTAAGTGATGCGTCTATAACTTACTTTGTGTCTATATTAATTTTATTATCTGTTGTAGGCTATAATGCTAGTTTTTTCTTGGCTATTTCTGCGGTAAGTGTCCCTATTATACTATTTACCATATACCAACAAGCTGTGGTTATAAAAAAATGGTGTCCCTTATGTTTGGGAGTTGCTGCTTTATTAGGAGTACAAGCTATTTTTTCTATCGTTAGTTTTAGTACATGGTCTTTTGAAGTTGAATATTTAATTAAAAGCATCTTCATTTTTGGATTTGTTTATGCTTCATGGTTGCAGTTAAAATCATTATTTAAAGCACATTTAAGATTATCAGAAGTAGAAACCGATTTTTTTAAATTTAAGCGCAATGAAGTTTTGTTTAATACTTTACTTAAACAAGAACTCATTGATGAACCTATAGTTATAGATAAAAACACATCTATCATTTTTGGCAATCCAAATGCTACACTCACTATCCATTCAGTTACCAACCCTTTATGTGGTCACTGTACTAAAGCATTTAAATCGTATCACAAACTTTTAAAAAAATATCCAGACCAGATTAACCTCAATGTTATTTTTAATGTGCCTTCATCAAATTTAGAGCAGTCATCTTCCCAAATATCGCAACGTATTATAGAGCTTTACCAAGATAGTAAAGAAGAAGCCTTTAAATGTTTGGAGCAATGGTTTGAAATTAGAGATGTCTCACTTTGGCAAAAGCAATTTCGTAAACCAAATAATGAAGTAGATCTAACAACTTTGCAAATACATAGAACTATATGCAGTAATAACAATATTCAATATACCCCAGCGACCATAATAAATAACAATAAGTTTCCGAAAGCATACAATATTGAAGATATATCTTTTTTTATTGATAACTTAACAGAAACAAATAAAATAAAAAAGCCTAGTGTAACCTAGGCTCTAGAACAAATTCCTTTCGCGAAGGACAGACACAAACTGTGAGTGTCTTTAAATGTTCACGGCAAATTTAATTATTAAATTTATTATTATGTTAAAAAACATTTTAAAATTAACAGGAGCTCAACAATTGAGCAAGAAAGAACAGAACGCTATTAATGGTGGAGGTGGATGTATTACAGAACTGGAATGTGAGCAACAATGTCAATTTGGAGGATGGTGTGGCAATATCATTGGAACAGAATGTTGGAGCTGTGTTCCTTCTGGTGGTGGCGGTAATAGCTAACTTCTAAATATTTATAGCCAGCTATCTAATTAGATAGCTGGCTATAAAAACTAAATAATTGTTAATCTAAAGGGATGTTAAATAAATAGAGAATAATTCATTATGAAGAAATTAATACAACTTTTATATTTTTTAATCTTTAACTCAGTGTTATTTGCTCAATCTGTAGTAACAATTGAAGCGACCCTTTTAGATAAAATAACAAAGGAACCCATTGCATACGCTAACATTGGGTTTATTGAAAAAGCAATTGGAACTGTAAGTAATGAAGATGGTCATTTTACTTTAAAATATAATAATTCCTATATTAAGAAAAACGAAATTCTTCAAATTTCAACACTAGGCTACGAAACACTTAAATTGCAAATCCTTGAATTTGAATTGTTGTCAAAGGATAACAATAAAATATACCTAAGCCCTGAACCACTAAATTTAAATGAGGTTTTATTGACCAATGAAAAGCGAGAACAAAAAACAATAGGAATAAGTGGGAATAATAAGAAAGCTAAAGGTTATTGGTATTGGATGGGTAGACATGCCCTTGGAGGGGAAATAGCCACAAGAATTAATATTAAAAAAAAGAACACGAAACTATTAGAATTGCAATTTTATGTAAAAGAAAACCTTTCAGACAGCATAGTCGTTAGAATTAATGTCTATAATTATGAAATAAGAGAATATCCAAAGAACAGCCTACTTTCAACAAATATATATCATACAATTAGCAATAAAGAAGGGAAGGAAACCATAAACCTTAAACCATATAATATTGAAGTTAATGATGACATCGTTATTGGTATTGAGCTAATAAAAGTATATGGTAATAAACTAAGATTTGAAGTTACTGGAAACAATTATTTAGGGCCTTCCTATACCAGATATATCAGTCAAGATAAGTGGAGGCGTAATATAGTAAATGGTGTGAATTTTAGTGTTTTAACCTCTATACCAACAAGTAAAGACAAAGATGTTTTAATAACTAGAAAAATTCCTGAAAGAATCACATTGTATTGGGACACTTCTTTATCTATGCAAGACAGAGCTATTGAAAGCGAACTAGAACTACTTTCAGATTATCTTAAAAAGGTAAAAACAACCAATGTTGAGGTGGTTACATTCAGCTCGAAAATTTCAGAAACAAAAGTGTTTCCAATCACAAGTGGGAAAAGTGATGATTTGATAGAATATTTAAAAAACACTCATTATGAGGGTGCTACCAATTATGCAAATATTCTTAAAGAAGACACCTTTGATGCTCAAACCATGTTGGTCTTTACAGATGGCAATACTCAGTTTGAACCACTGAAACAATTGGTTTATGTACCAGCTATTTACATAAATACCTCATCAGATGCAAACAAATCATTACTTCAAAAGCAAGCCAATTATGGTGAAGGTCATTACATTGATTTATTAAAAACAACGAAGAAAGAAGCCTTGGACTTTATGCTCAACGAAATAGATGATGAAGTTGTATATACTGAAGTAAATTATAAAGCACGAAGCATTATTAATGGAATTATAAGAAGTGATTCATTACTTATTCAAAGTGCAAAAATCAATATAAAAAACAGTTATGTACAAACTGTTTCAGATGTTAATGGTAATTATAGTATTCAAGCTTCGGAAGATGATATTTTAGAAGTTACTGCTTTAGGGATGTTGCCAAAAGAAGTGTTAGTGAGTAATCAAAAAAACTTAGTTATTAACCTTAAACCAGATGGTCAACTTTTGGAAGAGGTATTAGTGAAAGCAAAAGCAAAAAAGGAATTCGTTTTAACACCTTTTGGTAAAAAGGATATAAATTCCGTTGCTTATTCCACAAGTGAAATAACCAATAAAGAGATTAATGCTTCACATCAAACCTTAGAACAATTAATAGTCAAATTACCTGGAATTAAAATTTCTGGAATTGGTGATAGAAAAAGATATTCTTTTCTTATTAATACATTTGCCACATTGGGAGGAGCAAAAGGCATTGCAGAGATAGATCCAAACCCTATCATTGTTATTGATGATGTGCTGTATGAACAAAGAGATGGTTTGGACCATTTACCACCTATTGATTTACAAACTATTGTTAGTATTAAAGCAATTAAATCCGTTGCAGGAACTAATAGATATGGTACATTAGGAGCTTATGGAGCCATTGAAATTAGGACTAGCGCAACTGCGCTCCCTGAAGATAAAAAAGTAACAAAAAACCCTTCCGCTTTAGCCCAAGGCAATGATTACATAGAAAACGATATAAAAGTATTTGGAGCTCATAAAGAACTTTCAAAATATGTAAATCAGTTAAACGCTGCAACTACTTTTGATGAAGCTAAAAATATCTATTACAACCAAAAGAAGCAAATGGACGTGATGTCAATTTCGTTCGTATTAGATGCTTCAGATTATTTTGCAAAATGGAATAAGAATTTTGCGCAAAATATTTTAACAAACATTGCTGAATTTGCATATAATAATCCAAAAGCACTTCTAACATTAGCTTATAAATTGGAAGTGTTAAAACAATATGATGAAGCCAAAGACATCTATCAACGTATAGCCGAATTAAAACCTAAGGATGCACAATCTTATCGAAATTTAGCACTCATTTACGAAAAAACACAAGCTTATGATGAAGCATTTCAATTGTATAAACTAATGCTAAGCAATAGTATTGATGGTGTAGATTTTATGGGAATGGGACACGTTATTGCGAATGAATTCTCTCATTTTCTAGCACAACACAGAAGTAAAGTTGATGTTTCAGATATTCCTGTAGATTATTTAACCGCTAAATTTAAATATGATAAACGCATTGTTTTTGAGTGGAATGAACCTAATACAGAATTTGAATTGCAGTTTGTAAATCCTAAGAAAAAATACTTTAAATGGTCGCACACACTTTTAGATAATCCAGAACGTATGTTGGAAGAAGTCAATAAAGGTTATTCAACAGAAGAATATATTATTGATGATGACGAAACTGGCGAATGGATCATAAACATTGAAAGCTTAACAGAAGAAATAAATTCCATAAATCCAACCTATTTAAAATATACAGTCTATAAAAACTATGGATTACCAAGTGAAACACATGAAGTCAAAGTTGTGAAATTGGGCGACTGTAAGCCTAAGGTGACGTTTGATAAATTAGTGAATTAATAAACATCATAAGATCCCATGTAAAAATGAGGTTAGTTGAACTAAAAAGAACCTAGTGTAACCTAGGCTCTTGAACAAATCCTTTCGCGAAGGACAGACACGCTGTGATGTCTTTAAATGGTCACAGCTAATATAATTTTATAAAACAAATATTATGCTTAAACAAATTTTAAACTTAAAAGGTGCTCAACAATTGAGCAAAAAAGAACAGCAATCAATTAATGGTGGAGAATTAGGTTGTATTGATGAATGCTACAATGCAAATTCAGGATCTTGTCCAGGTAATGAATATTGCCATGTCACTTGGTGCAAACCTGCTGGTCCTAACGACCCATATACAATTAAATTCGGAGTTTGTATTGGGAATAATCAATAAATTTTTTAATAGAAAAGCCAAACCTCATTTGAGGTTTGGCTTTTAACCGGAAAAATAATTTATACGATGAAATTTGAAAAAATAGTATTTTTTATAATATGTATATCTACAACAATTCACGCCCAATACCAAGTAACTATTGATGCACAAATTTTAGATAAACTCACAAAAGAACCGATTGCATATGCAAATATTGAATTTGAAAATAAATCAATAAGGACCATAAGTGATATTCAAGGAAATTTCAAAATCAGTTATATTGAAAGTGCTGTAACTTCTAATGATAAAGTATTGATTTCAGCTTTAGATTATACTTCACAAATTGCAACAGTAACACAATTATATAAGCTTCTAAAAAACTCCAATGTTATATACTTAGAATCTAAATATCAAAATGTGAAAAAGATAAATGTACAAACAACATCAAAAATTAAAAGCAATATTAATGGGAATGTAACTAGTAATAATATCCCATTACAAAGCGCTATTGTTAAAATAAAAAATTCTTTGGTCGAAACCCTAACAGACAGTAACGGAAATTTCAAAATAAATGCTAATAAGAGTGATATAATAGTTGTTGACTTTATAGGCATGAAACCCAAAGAAATTATTGTTGGAGATTACTCACAATTGGATATTGAACTAGTCTCAGATGGTGAGCTTCTAAAAGAAATTGTTCTATCTGGAAAGGCCAGAAAGCAAGAAACAATTGATTTAGGTCAAAATGTAAACAAAAAATTTGACGCAATTGGTACTTCTGTAAACGTAATTACTAGCAAAGATATAAAAGCTCATTATAATAACTTAGGAGATCTTCTTCAAGGAAAATTTGCAAGCTTAAATCATAGTAGAGAAATGAGTATGAACAATACTCAGGGAATTATCTTCGATATTGATGGCATGATTTTCTCACCTCCTGATCCTATTCCTAATGTAGATCCACAGAACATAGAAACTTTAACAGTATTAACTTCTCTTGCATCAACAACCAAATACGGAACTCTTGGCAGAGGTGGTGTCATCGTGATAAAAACCAAAACGGCAAGTGGCTCAGATCCAATAAAACAATTGCCTTCAGCGTTAGTAAGCGGTAATGACTATATTAAGGAAACTTCTTTGTTGAATGTAAGCACAACAAAAGGTCTTATTCCTCAATTACAAAATGCTAAAACCTTTGATGATGCAAAACAAATTTATAAAGCACTCAAACAAAGTAATGACAATCTTAGCATTCCATTTTATCTGGATGCCGCTGAATACTTTTTGAAATGGGACGAATCTTATGCGCTTGATATTTTTACATATGTAACAGAAATAGCTAATGACAATGCCAAAGCCTTAAAGTCTCTAGCCTTTAAATATGAGAAACTCAATAAACTAGAAGAAGCCAGAAACATATACCAACGCATTGCTTTGTTACGTCCTAATGATGCACAGTCGTACCGTGATCTCGCATTAATATATAATACTACTGGCTATTATAACGAAGCCATGCAGTTATACAAACAAATGTTGGGAAATAATATTGAAAATGTTGACTTTACTGGACTGCAACAGCTTATAATTGATGAGCTAAGGCATTTGCTGGCTTTTCACAGAAGTAATGTGAATTATAAAGATTTACCTGCAGATTTATTAGCAGCGAAGTTTAAACAAGATCTACGTATAGTATTTGAATATAATGACCCTAATGCAGAGTTTGAGTTACAGTTTGTAAATCCTCAAAAAAAATTTTATAAATGGTCACATACCAAGTTTGATAATCGTGAACGTATGCTTGATGAAATAAAAAAAGGTTATACAACAGAAGCTTATATTATTGACGATGCTGAACCAGGAGAATGGATAATAAATATTGAAGCCTTAAATGAAGAACCTTCAATAAACCCTAACTATTTAAAATACACAATTTATAAAAACTATGGATTACCTAATGAAACCAAAACTGTAAAAGTGATACAACTGGAAAATATTAAACAAAAAGTAACACTTGATAAATTTATGTATCAATAAAAAAAGAGCCTAATGTTACCTAGGCTTTAGAACAAATTCCTTTCGCGAAGGACAGACACGCTGTGATGTCTTTAAATGGTCACAGCTAATATAATTTAATAAAACAAATATTATGCTTAAACAAATTTTAAACTTAAAAGGTGCTCAACAATTGAGCAAAAAAGAACAGAACTCTATTCTTGGTGGCTCTTGCATTGATGAATGTGGACCAGAACATCCACATGAATGTAATGAAAATCAAAAATGTTTACAACAAGGGGAAGGTAACTGTTGGTATTGTGTTTATAAAGACGGCCCAAATAATCCTTAAAATTAAAAAAGGGGGTTAGTATCATAAATTAGTTAGGGTACTAACCCCTAAAGTAAAATTGCTTAAAATATTTAAAAATACACAATAATTTGCGTTTAAAATGAATTTATCAAAACGAATTGCATTAATTGGATTATTAATTTTATCACAATGCATAGATGCGCAATATCAAATCACAATTGAAGCAAATATTATAGATGAGAAAACTTCACAGCCTATTCCTTTTACTGAAATTATTTTTAAAGGAAAACCTATTAAAACAATATCTGACTCCAATGGTAAAATCCTGTTAAGCTATAATGAAACTGTCGTATCAGAAATTGACACAATACATTTTTATGCTTTAGATTACAAGCCATTAAAAGTATCCGCTTCTCAATTGTACAGGTTATTAAATAATACGAATGTTATATATTTAAAGCCATTAAATACTGTTGACATTGATAGAGGAAATTCTACTTCCAAAGGAAATGTCTATGGAAGAATCACCAATAACAATGGGCCTATTCAACATGCTACGGTAGCCTTGAAAAATTCAATTTTGGAAACTCAAACTGATAGTTTAGGAAAATTCAGAATAAATGCAAAAGAAGATGACATTCTAATAATTAAGTATCTTGGTATGAAAACAAAGGAAATAATTGTAAATAAAAAAGAAGAAATAAATATTGAATTAATATCGGATGGTGAACTTCTTGATGAAGTAGTTTTAAAAGGCAAATCAAAAAAAAGAACAACCATAAATTTAGGAAAAAATGAAAGCAAAAGCTTAGATGAACTTGGTTATTCTGTAAACACAATAGATGAAAAAGATATTGGTTCTCAGTATCAAAATTTTCAATATTTGATAAGAAGAATTCCAGGAGCTAGGGTTAAACCTACAAAAAATGTTGGTGAACCTCCTGTAATTTATTTTCGTAATAACAATTCAGCTAATAATGAAGTCCCCGCCATTTTTGATATTGATGGTAATGTTTATGAAACATGGCCAAATATAGAAGTTCAAAATATAAAAAACATCACCATCCTTAAATCTCTAGCATCTGTAACAAAATATGGTACTATAGGCAGAGGAGGTGTTATCGTGATTAGGACCAAAACTGCAAGTGGAGGCAAGGCAGAACCAAAAAAACTTACAGCATTAGCTTCAGGAAACGATTATGTAGAACAGATTCAATCTATTAACACAATAGCTTCCACTACAAAATATATGCAGGCTTTACAAAATGCAAATACTTTTGATGAAGCTGAACAAACATATAAAACAATCAAGCAAACTAAAGATAACCTTAGCATTCCGTTTTACTTAAATGCAGCAGAGTACTTTTTAAGATGGAATAAAAATTACAGTTTAAATCTTTTCTCTGCTATTGAAGATTTAGCAAAAGATAATGTCAAAGCTCTAAGAACACTTGCTTTTAAATACGAAGCATTTAACAAACATGATAAGGCTCGTTTGGTATATCAGCGTATTGCCATTCTGCGTCCTACTGATGGTCAGTCTTATCGTGATTTAGCATTAATATACAATGCTACTGGCTATTACAACGAAGCCATGCAGTTATACAAACAAATGTTAAGCAATAGCATTGAAGGTGTTGATTTCTCAGGATTACAACAACCTATTATTGATGAGGCAAAGCATTTGCTGGCTTTTCACAGAAGTAAAGTAAACTATAATGATTTACCTGCAGATTTATTGACAGCCAAGTTTAAACAAGATTTACGCATCGTGTTTGAGTGGAACGATCCAAACGCTGAGTTTGAACTACAGTTTGTAAACCCACAAAAAAAATTCTTCAAATGGTCACATACCAAGTTTGATAATCGTGAACGTATGCTTGATGAAATAAAAAAAGGTTATACAACAGAAGCTTATATTATTGACGATGCTGAACCAGGAGAATGGATAATAAATATTGAAGCCTTAAATGAAGAACCTTCAATAAACCCTAACTATTTAAAATACACAATTTATAAAAACTATGGATTACCTAATGAAACCAAAACTGTAAAAGTGATACAACTGGAAAATATTAAACAAAAAGTAACACTTGATAAATTTATGTATCAATAAAAAAAGAGCCTAGTGTAACCTAGGCTCTAGAACAAATTCCTTTCGCGAAGGACAGACACAAACTGTGAGTGTCTTTAAATGTTCACAGCAAATTTAATTATTAAATTTATTATTATGTTAAAAAACATTTTAAACTTAAATGGGGCTCAACAATTGAGCAAAAAAGAACAGAACGCTATAAATGGTGGAGCTCAACTTTGTGGCCCAGAAGATTGCAATGAATCAGGTTGCGACTTTGGGTGCTTTGACTGTTTGTCTAAGACCTACTCATGTCCAGGTGGTTATATTGAATGTTACTATTGTGGTGACGGAATTCAATAATTAACAATGAGGTGTTCATTGAACACCTCATAAATTTAATCTTTTATGGAATCTTACTTAAAACGTGTTATTTATTTTCTCATTTTTTTGGCATCTTCAAACCTTTGTGCTCAAAATCAAATCACCATTGAAGCTACAATATTAGATAAATCAACAAAACAACCTGTTTTATATGCAAACATAGGTTTTGTAAAAAAAGCAATTGGTACTGTTAGTGATGAATTTGGAACCTTTAGCTTGACTTATAATGAAAATTTAATAAAATCTGATGAGGTGTTTCAAATATCTACTTTAGGATATAAAACATTTAAACTAAAAGCTTCAAAATTATACGAAATGTTAATTTCTACTAACATAATATTTTTGGAACCTGAGGAGATTGAGCTAAATACTATATTTCTGTCTAATAAATCTATAGTACAAAAAAAAATTGGAACTAGTGCACCAAGTGATAATATCATCGCTTACTGGAAGGATAAGGAAGCTTTAGGCGGAGAAATCGCTAATAGAATGGGTGTTCCTAAAAAGAATACTAAACTACTAGAGCTTCGGTTTAATATTATTGAGAATTTATCTGATAGTCTTATAATTAGAATAAATATATATGATCATAGAGTTGGAGGGCCAAAAGATAAGTTATTGACTCAAAATATGTATCATACAATTACATCTAAATCTGGTTTGGAAGTGATTGATCTTCGACCCTTTAACATCAAGGCAGATAACAGTATTGTTTTGGGTATAGAATTGGTAAAAGTTTATGGAGAAAAAATAGGATTTGTCATTTCAGGAAATGATTACAAAGGCCCTTCTTTTAAACGGTATGTTAGTCATGATAGATGGTACGAAAATGAAATATATGGAGTCAACTTTGAATTGCTCATATCTTATCCGACAGATAAAGACGTTGATGTTAAGAGACAACACCCAGATAAAATTACGTTGTATTGGGATGTTTCTTCTTCATTAAAATCAAGAAATCTTGGAGAAGAATTAGATTTATTATCCAAATATCTGAGAAAAGTAAAAAATATTGAAGTGAATGTGGTTAAGTTCAGTATGTTGGGTAAGGAATTTAAAAAGTTCAATATAAAAAGAGGCAAGAGTGATTTACTTATTGATTTTTTAAATGACAGTAAATATGAAGGCGTGTCCTATTTTCAAGATATTCTAAAAATAAATGAATATGATGCTGACATGGTTATGCTATATACAGATGGCAACGCTGTGTTCTCGAAGCTAACAACAGACATTTATTTACCTGTGTTTGCAATTAGTAGCTCCGTAAATGCTAATCATAATGTATTGCAAACTGTAACTTCACGTACTGATGGTCAATATATTAATTTAGGCTATTCTTCGGTTAAATCGGCTTTAGAGTTGTTGCTTTACGAAAAAAGCACAGAAATCATAAATGAAGAAGATATAAACGAAAATATTATTTCTGGAGTTGTTTATCAAGATTCTGTTCCAATTCAAGGAGCACAGGTAAAAATTAAAAATAATTTTAGTGAAGTACTTACAGACAATAATGGTAATTATAGTATAGAAGCTCATGAAAACGACATTTTGGTATTCAATTACCTCGGTATGAAGCCAAAAGAAATATTGGTAAGCACAAATAACCAAATAAATATTACACTTGAAACTGATGGCGAGGTTCTTGAAGAAGTCTTATTGGAAGGCAAGAGTAAAAAAGAAGAGCTTTTAGATTTGCTTCCAGGAACTACTAAAAAGAGTTTTGATGCCATAGGAGGAAAAATCTATACCTTAACGTCAAAAGATATTGGACCACAGTATCTCAATTTACAAGAGTTAGTACGTGGAAAGTTTGGTGTTTCTAAGAGAATGCCTGTTGTATTGGATGGCTTTAAATTGGATGCAACTCCACATATAGACTTACTGTCTATTGAGCGATTAACCATTAGCGGAGGGTCTATTATTATTACGACTAAAGGAGCGACTTTATCTAAAAGTAAACAACCCAAAAATAGTGCACTTGCAAGTGGTAATGATTACACAGAGGAACTACTAGAAATCACAAAAAGCATATCAATGACTGGGAATAAGGTTTATGGCTTAATTACCAACGATTCTATTCCGATTCAAAATGCAACTGTTGGCGTTAAAGGCTCTTTAAAAGAAGTACAATCAGATGTTAATGGAAATTATAGCATTAATGCAAATGAGGGCGATATCTTGATTGTCTCCTATTTAGGAATGAAGCCTAAAGAAGTATTAGTTAGAGAAGATAAGGAAATAAATATTATGCTTGAAGTAGATGGGCAACTTCTAGATGAAGTATTGCTTGAGGGTAAATCCAAGAATGAGGATTTGATAGATATGGGTGGAAATAAGCAAAAGAAGTTTGATGAATTAGGGTTCTCAGTGAACACCATGGATGAAAAAGATATTGGATCTCAATATCTAAATATTCAAGACTTATTAATGGGTGAATTTGCAGGTCTTAGAATACCAAATGCTGTTAATGTAAGTTCACCTCTAATCGTTTACATGAGAAATAATAACTCAGCCAATAATGAAGTTCCAGCTATTTATGACATAGATGGTAGTGTTTATGAAACATGGCCAAATATTGATATTCAAAATATTAAAAATTTTACGATACTAAAATCACTAGCATCTGTTACAAAATATGGAACAATAGGAAGAGGAGGAGTTATTGTGATTAAAACTAAAACAGCAAGTGGAGGAAAAGCTGAAGCTAAAAAACCGTCTGCTTTGGTAGCAGGGAATGAGTATTCTGAAAATTTAATCAATAACACCAATAATCAAAACACGCCTTATTACATCAAAGCATTACTAAAGTCTAATTCTTTTGATAATGCCAAACCTATATATAAAAAGCAATTAGAGAATACTGAAAATTTAGGAATACCTTATTATGTAAATGTCGCTAATTATTTTATGAAATGGGATAAGAACTATGCAGTTAATATTATTTATACCATTGCAGAACAAGCCAAAGACAACCCTAAAGCACTAAAAGGACTAGCTTTTCAATTGGAATCAATGAGAGCGCCTGTTGCTGCCAGAGATCTTTACAGTCGCATTGCAGTTATTAGACCCAAAGAAGCTCAATCTTATAGAGATTTAGCGTTGAGCAACACCTCTACAGGACGTTATCAAGTAGCTCTAGATTTATACAAGAAAATGTTATCTAATTCTATTGAAGGTATAGATTTTTCAGGACTCGAAAGAGTTATTTCAAATGAATTAGCACACTTCTTAAAGCTTTATAGAGGTAAAGTTAATTATGAAGGTATTCCTGTAGATTACTTAAAAACGGATTATAAGCTAGACACAAGACTAGTATTTCAATGGAATGATTCCTATGCTGAATTTGAATTGCAATTTGTCAATCCATCTAAAAAATACTACAAATATTCCCATTTCAAATTCAATGATAAAGCACAAATGCTTGATGAAATTAAAAACGGTTATGCGACTGAAGAATTCATCATTGATAATTCTGAACCTGGAGAGTGGATAGTTAATATTGAAAATCTATCTAATGAATATAACCCATTAAATCCAACGTATTTAAAATATACCATTTATAAAAACTATGGTTTACCTAATGAAACCAAAACTATAAAAGTGTTACAACTAGAAAATATTAAACAAAAGGTAACACTTGATAAATTTATGTATTAATAAAATAAGAGTCTAGTGTAACCTAGGCTCTAGAACAAATTCCTTTCGCGAAGGACAGACACAAACTGTGAGTGTCTTTAAATGTTCACGGCAAATTTAATTTATAATTTTTATATTATGTTAAAAAACATTTTAAACTTAAAAGGTGCTCAACAATTGAGCAAA
>Ga0316205_10000568_pt1 | contig 65283 bp, 65 predicted proteins | sample 3monthpyrite_MG_FD_204941 | JGI IMG/M metagenome (GOLD analysis project Ga0316205, IMG submission 204941) | Microbial mat bacterial communities from mineral coupon in-situ incubated in ocean water Damariscotta River, Maine, United States -... | ecosystem: Environmental > Aquatic > Marine >...
CCGCTTTGGCTGAATCGTTCCGGCAAGGTGGATGATATGAACTGGAAGCTGCTGAAAGTGCGTGAAGACCTGACTGTGATTGTGCTGTACTCCCATGATATGCGGGAAAAATCGGTGCAATATATTCTGCATGAAATGCTGCCGGAGTTGCGCTCGGAACTTGGTGTGTAAAATAGTATGCATCTTCTTCTCTGATTGATTGTGTTTGTGTGCCGTTTTGAGCATAATCCAGCAAACCAGAAAATTATTAGTCTAAATTTATCAGAGAACCCTTTACCCATATGTCAGATCAAACCGATTTAAACTTCGAAGGCGTAGAAAAACAACCCCTGGCTGAATTCACCGAAAAGGCGTACCTGGACTATTCCATGTACGTTATTCTCGACCGGGCGCTGCCCTTTATTGGTGACGGATTAAAGCCAGTGCAGCGGCGTATTGTGTATGCCATGTCCGAGCTGGGGCTGGTATCCACCGCCAAGCATAAAAAATCCGCACGTACCGTGGGTGATGTGCTGGGTAAATTCCACCCCCATGGGGACAGTGCCTGCTACGAAGCGATGGTGTTGATGGCGCAGGATTTTTCCTATCGATATACCCTTGTGGATGGGCAGGGCAACTGGGGTTCGCCGGATGATCCGAAATCATTTGCTGCGATGCGTTACACGGAATCGAAACTCTCTAAATACGCTGAGGTTCTATTACAGGAGCTGGGGCAGGGCACCGTCGACTGGCAGCCAAATTTTGATGGCACCTTAGAGGAGCCCAAATCACTGCCTGCACGTTTACCGAATTTGTTATTAAACGGCACCACCGGTATTGCGGTGGGTATGGCCACCGATGTGCCACCACATAATTTACGTGAAGTGGCCACCGCCTGTATTCGTTTACTGGATCAGCCCAAAGCCACGATTGAAGATCTGTGCGAACATATTCAGGGGCCGGACTACCCCACCAATGCGGAAATTATTACCCCCCGTGAAGAACTGCTGGAAATGTACCAGAAAGGTAAAGGCAGTATTCGCGCCCGCGCGATTTATGAAAAAGAGGATGGCGATATTATTCTCACCGCGTTGCCACACCAGGTTTCCGGTAATAAAATTTTAGAACAGATCGCCCAGCAAATGACCGCCAAAAAGCTGCCGATGCTGGAAGATATTCGTGATGAATCAGATCACGAAAACCCCACCCGTTTAGTGCTGGTGCCGCGTTCAAACAGGGTTGATATTGAACAGTTAATGACGCATCTGTTTGCCACCACCGATTTAGAGCGCACCTACCGTGTCAATATGAATATGATCGGTATTGATGGTCGTCCGGCGGTAAAAAATCTTCGCACTATCTTAAAAGAGTGGCTCACCTACCGGGTGCAAACAGTTAAAAACCGTTTGAACTGGCGACTCGAAAAAGTTAACAAACGTTTGCATTTATTAGAAGGTTTGTTAATTGCATTTTTGAATATTGATGAAGTGATTCAGATTATTCGGGAAAGTGATAAACCTAAACCCGCATTGATGCAGCGTTTTGGTTTAAGTGAGTTGCAGGCCGATTATGTACTGGATACCAAATTACGCCAGTTAGCGCGTTTGGAAGAAGTTAAGATTCGGGCGGAGCAGAAAGAGCTGGCGGAAGAAAAAGAAAAACTGGAAAAATTATTAAGCTCCGAGCGTCGTTTAAAAACCTTAATCAAAAAAGAAATTTTAGATGATGCTGAAACCTATGGTGATAAACGTCGTTCACCGATAGTATCCAGAGATGCGGCGCAGGCCATGGATGAATCGGCGCTTTTATCCAGCGATCCAATTACGGTTGTGTTATCCGATAAAGGCTGGGTGCGTGCAGCGAAAGGTCATGAAGTTGATGCCGATAAATTAAATTATAAAGCGGGGGATGCGCATCGCTCATCCGCACAAGGTAAATCTAATCAGCCAGCCGTATTTTTAGACAGCACGGGCCGTGCTTATACTTTAGGCTCTCATACCTTGCCTTCTGCAAGGGGGCAGGGTGAGCCATTAACCGGACGCTTTAATCCACCACCGGGTGCGGTGTTTGTTGCTACTCTAATGGGGGATCCGAAAGATTTATATTTATTTGCTACCAGTTTTGGTTATGGTTTTGTGTGCGAGTTAGGCGAACTGCAATCTAGAAACAAGGCCGGTAAAGCGTTCTTAAAAGTACCGCCAGGTGCAAAAGTATTACCGCCGGTTAAGGTGCGCAGCCTGGACGATGATTTTATTGTGGCGGTGAGTTCCGAAGGGCACATGCTGGTGACAGAATTATCTGAACTGCCACAGATGGCAAAAGGTAAGGGTAATAAAATTATTAATGTTCCCGCCGCTAAATTAAAAGCCAATGAAGAATGGATATGCGCGATTGATTTAATTCAGGACGGTGAAAAGCTGGCGGTGTATGCGGGTAAAAAGCATAAGCTGATGCGCGGTGGTGAGGTGGATGAGCATTATGCCGAACGTGGCAAGCGAGGTTTTAAACTGCCACGGGGTTATCAGAAAGTGGACAGGATTGAAGTTGAAATAAAAGAGTAAGCTTGTTAACTTTAAAAATACTCATAATTGCCGAATGCCTATGTTAATTTTATAGGTCGGCAATCCAGTGACTTTACAGGCGTTCAGGTCACTGGATCTTCGAGACAGTCATTCGCCGACGACAGTGTTTAAGTTTTTTATTCGTATTGCCCCCCCTCTTTGAAAAAGAGGGGTTGGGGGAGATTTAGAATCTACCAGGTTTTTACTCTATTCTACACCCCAGAGTTCCTCAATCCGTGCGTCACGTCCGCAACTAAAACGGTAATAATTATAACGCAGTGAATTTTTTTTATAATAATCCTGATGATATTCTTCAGCGGGATAGAAAGTACTCGCGGGAATAAATTCTACTTTTAATGACTCTTTAAATGGCTTGTTTTTTTCAATCAGCTGGGCCGATTTTATAATCGCCTGTTTTTCCGCTTCATCTTTATAAAAAATCGCTGGTCGATATTGCGGACCATTATCACAAAACTGTCCGTCGTCACGGGTGGGGTCAATATGGTGCCAGAAAAAATCCAGGATTTTATCTCGCGTGATAATGCGCGGATCATAGGTAACTTCTACAACTTCAATGTGCCCGCTATTGCCCGCAGAAACCTGCTTATAGGTAGGGTTTTTAAGCTGTCCCCCAGAGTATCCCGAGACCACGCTAATAATGCCATCGAGTTTTTCATAGTCAGATTCAATGCACCAGAAACAGCCACCCGCCAGCACAATGCTTTGGTTTTCATTGTCAGCGGTGTTTTTTGCTTCGCCTGCATGGGGCGTGCTCATCGTGAATAGCAGTGTCATTAAAGCGATTAATAAATGGGGGAGGGTGCGTATAGACATATATAAATCCTGCAAAAGTGATTGTTATTAGTATAGCAGCGCTGGAGTTAGTTCATTTATATTGGGTATAATGCGTACATACTTAATAACCTGTGAATTAATATGCTGATAGTCGTTTCCCCCGCCAAAACACTGGATTACACAACACCCCCGAAAATTAAAAAATTTACCCTACCGGATTATCTGGATGATTCTGCGCAATTAATACACCGTATGCGGGAATTTTCATCACTGGATATTTCTGAGCTTATGCATGTCAGTACAAAAATTGCGGATTTAAATTTTGACCGGTTTGAAGCCTGGAATAAAAAATTTACTGAAAAAAATGCCAAGCAGGCGGTGCTTGCATTTAAAGGCGATGTTTATACTGGACTGGATGCGGAAAGTTTTAGCGCTAAAGATTTTAACTTTGCACAGAAACATTTTCGCATGTTATCCGGTTTGTACGGCTTGCTTCGTCCTTTAGATTTAATGCAACCCTACCGACTGGAAATGGGCACAAAGCTAAGCACCGAGCGGGGAAAAAATCTCTATGAATTCTGGGGCAATGAAATTACCGACGGTTTAAATGCCCAGCTTAAAAAAATTAAATCGCCGTATTTAATTAATCTTGCATCGAATGAATATTTTAAAGCGGTAAAACCCAAAGCACTTAATGGTGAAATTATAACGCCGGCATTTAAGGAGCTGAAAAATGGCGATTATAAAATGATTGGGGTGTATGCTAAAAAAGCCCGCGGTTTGTTAAGTCGTTATATTATTCAAAATCAGTTGTCAGATATTGAAGATATTAAATCCTTTGATGTGGATGGCTATAAGTTTAATAAAAAAGTGTCTAGTGGAAACAACTGGGTGTTTACCCGAAAAATTCCGACGCCTAAATGATCAAACCAATGATTACAGCGGATGAAATAATTGAGTTCTGGTTTTCCGCGCCCATGAATCAGCACTGGTTTAAATCAACACCTGAAATTGACGGCCTGATCAGGCAAAAATATGAAGCAGTCTGGCGCGAAGCCTTAGCGGGTAAATCGGATATACAAAATACATGGAAACAAACTCCGCAGGGGTGTCTTGCACTTATTATTTTGTTTGATCAGTTTCCATTAAATATGTTTCGCGCAGAGCCGGAGAGTTTTGCAACGGAGTCGCGCTCAATTGAGTTGACGCTTTATGGTATAGCACAGGCTTATGATCAGCAAATAGCAGAATCGCAGCTGAGTTTTTTCTATATGCCATTAATGCACAGTGAGCGACTGGAGCATCAGGAGCTGTCGGTAGACATGTTTGAACGGGCGGGTTTAAAGAATAATATACGCTTTGCAAAACATCATCGTGAAATAATAAGGCGCTTTGGGCGATTTCCACATCGTAATGCCATATTGGGTAGACAGTCCACTGAGGCAGAGCGGGTGTATTTGAACTCTAAGGATGCCTTTAGCGGATAGCTATAAATGCGCGGATAAAGCGGAAATAAGTGAAAAGTCGATAAATCGCTTTATTTTCACAAATACATCCTCTATTCTTTAAAATAGGCTGATTAGAAATGTTAACGGAGAAAGTTTCATGAGCGTTCTAATGAAAGAAATTGGGGATATCTGTATTTCCTGTACCGTTTTACCTGTTTTAGGTATATGTGCCGTAACCGCTGCAATTTATTATCTTATTCAGTTGTTCATTTAATCTGACGGGGGCTCTGATCTAGTTTGAGCTAGCCAGGCTTATCAGGCCCTCCTGTTTTTCTGTGTTTTTAATGATTTTTTATTTATTTCTTTAGGTTTATTTCTTTAGGTTTTTTTCCTGGGATTTATTTTCTTCAGGGTTAATTTTTGCGTCTTTTTCACTTTTTATCTGTTTCCCCTGGGGTGCCTGTTGCAACATGTCTTTCCCCTGGCGCAGTAAAAACTTCAGAAATGTTGGGGTAGGTTTCAGCGTCCATTCCATCGGGTACCTGCCCCATAATTAATAAATCGTCCTCATTGGACTTAAGGCGTTCAAGTACCCGTATGCGATTGGTCACCTTTAATATGGGTCTAACATCCGGGTAGAGTGAATAAAGGCACCCAGCAAGTGGGCCATAAAATATTTTGCCGTAGTAATAACCGCAATACGTAATGGGCCTTTGATGGCGCCATCAAGCTCAGCGGTGGACTCCCCCAGTAAACGCATGTTATTGAGGATGTTTTTTGATGTACTATAAACCTCATCACCCACTGAGGTTGTATGCAAATTATTACCAACTCTTTCAAGGAGGGGGTGACCAATGCTTTCACTGATTTTTTTGACCTGCATCGACACTGCTGGCTGAGACAGGTCTAGTTCTTTAGCGGCCCGTGTGTAGCAGCCCAGGAGTACTACTGCTTCAAATATCTGCATTTGACGCAGGCTCAGGTGGCGAATTAGATTTTTTCTGTTGAGTAAACCATAGGGATTTAATATAGGTAATCATCTATATTAAAAATATAAGCTATTGATTATGATTTATGCAAGGGTTTCAGCATAATGTCCACACGCGTAAATACCGCGCCAAAACTCATTATTGAAATATTGGAGAATTAACATGGCAAAGACTTACAGCGCGGGTGTAAAAGAGTACCGCGAGACGTATTGAACACCAGAGTACTCTGTTAAAGAAACAGATATTCTGGCTTGTTTCAAAATCACTCCACAGGACGGTGTTCCTCGTGAAGAAGTAGCTGCTGAATCTTCAACAGGTACCTGGACTACAGTTTGGACTGACCTGTTAACTGATCTGGACTACTACAAAGGTCGTGCATACGCGATCGAAGACGTACCAGGTGATGATACTTGTTTCTATGCTTTCGTTGCATACCCAATTGACCTTTTTGAAGAAGGTTCAGTTGTAAACGTACTGACTTCATTAGTTGGTAACGTATTCGGCTTTAAAGCACTACGTGCACTTCCTTACTAACGCTGCTAAGCATAGCCCAGAGCTTAAGATTGCTATGGAAACTTGGAAAGAGATCAAATTTGAATTTGATACTGTTGACGAGATTGATGTTGCTCATAAGTAAGACTGAAACCATTGATACACGATGGCAGGCGGCTTAACAGACACTTGTCATTGAGTCGAAACTATTTAATTTGGAGTAAATCACATGAGTGATGTACAAGATTACAATTCGTGCCTGAGTGATGCTGCTCAGAGTCGTAAATATGAAACATTTTCTTACCTGCCAACTTTGAGTAAAGAGTCAACTCGTGCTCAAATACAGTACATTGTTGATAAGGGCTGGAATCCAGGTATTGAACACACAGAACCAGAAAATGCAATTAGCAACTACTGGTACATGTGGAAGCTGCCTATGTTTGGCGAAACTGATGTTGATGTTATCCAGGCTGAAGTAGAAGCGTGCCATAAAGCGCATCTAGACAACCACGTTCGTCTTTAGGTTTTGATAACTTTGCACAGTCTGCGGGTACAGCAATGGTTATTTACCGTGGTGTTTCTGTTTAAGAGCGACAGGGTAATACCATAAAGTAAGACCTTAAGCCCCTGTCGGACCTATATCTGTCAGGGGCTTTTTAGTCTATCATGCACAATATTATTAGCTACTTAAAGAAATTAATATGTCGAGTCCTAAGAAATATGTTGGTATTCAGAACGAAGTTAATGGTGGGATGACCACGATTGGTAAAATTATTCGTGATGCCTGGGTGTTTGGCTTAATTGAAGAAACAGAAACTTGCGAAGGCTGGAATATTGCAGGTGTTGATGCCTTATTAGATAAGGTCAACAAAGAGTGGGATAAGTATGGTTGTCTGGTGAGTCAATTACCGCCAGAGTTGTTTGAGAAGCATCAGAGAATTCACGGCAAAGCGATAGAAGATGCGCGTGCTGCGGGCTGGTATGGAGAATCAGAAACCGATGATGAAAAGTAGTATGGCGAATTAAAAATCCGCAGAAAAAGAAGTTAGATTTATAGTTAGGCGGTACTTCAGTACAAACGAAAGAATATTTTAAATAGAGTTAATCGAATCAGAGAGAGCAGGTTATGTCCGTTACTGAAAACGTTGTAGATGCTGAGCAATATTTAATTAAAGACGAGCCAGATTATGAGCCGGTTGGCTCAGAAATAGCATTATATTAATCTGCATATGACGTTCGTATGCAGATGATGATTAAAGGTGCTACCGGTTGTGGTAAGTCTCGTTTTGTAGAGTACATGGCCTGGAAATTAGGCAAGCCATTAATCAAGGTAGCCTGTAATGAAGACATGACTGCATCGGATCTTGTGGGGCGTTTCCTGCTCGATAAAGATGGCACTAAAATGGCAACGGACCATTAACAACAGCAGCTCGTATGGGCGCTATTTGTTACCTGGATGAAATCGTTGAAGTACGCCAGGATACCACGGTTGTTATTCACCCGTTAACCGATCACCGTCGTAGCCTGCCTTTAGATAAAAAAGGTGAGTTAATTCAGGCTCATCCAGATTTCCAGCTGGTTATTTCTTATAACCCAGGCTACCAAAGTTTGATGAAAGGCCTTAAGCAATCTACTAAACAACGTTTTGGTGGTATGGATTTTGACTACCCGGTTGAAGCAACCGAAATCGAGATTGTTGCTAAAGAGTCTGGTGTTGATAGAGATACAGCAGAAAAGCTGGTGCATATTGCACAGCGTGCTAGAAACCTGAAAGGTCACGGTCTTGATGAGGGTATCTCTACTCGATTATTAGTTTACTCAGGCCAGTTAATAGCAAAAGGCGTAGCCCCGGCTGATGCATGTAGTATGACCATGGTTACCCCTTTAACAGATGATCCAGATATGCGCGATACTCTAAACGCAGCTGGCGAAACATTTTTTAGCTAATCCAGGTTGTTCTGCTTGAGTGGGTGCAGTTGAGCCGCTAAGTCGTCTCCTCTGTTGCCTGTTGTTCTGACTAACGATAGAAGTTTATTATGTCGATAAAGCTAGAAGATTATGAAGAGGTACTTGCTGATGTCGCGCCTGAAGTTCGCAGCGTAATAGAGTCAACTTTCCAGGAAGCATCACGAGTGATGTCTCCTGCAGGGTTGCAAGAGTACGTGGATGGGGCTAAAAGTTTATGTAACTTAGGTCGTGGTTCAGGCGTGGTTATTTCTTATCTGCAAGAAATGCCTTTGGTTGCCAAAGAATGTGGTGAAGACGTTATTGGTGACTGTTTGACGGCCAATTTCAGGAAGTAGCCCCGAACGCTAATCAATTTCAGACAGAGCAAATAGTTAGAAAAAGAGTTGTGTCATAATTACCCGATTGAGTCAGGTCCAATTCGTATTAACCCGCCATAGAAGTAAAGTCATAATCTAAATTCGGTGAAGGTTCCTGTAGGAAGTTGCCCTGGATAAAGTTAATTCCCATTCCCCATAAAACCGAAAGACTGGTCGCATCTTGCACACATTGTGCAATGGTGAGTTTATTTAACTCCATGGCTTTTTCTGTTATGGCTTTAACGGCTTCCTGATTTTCAGTACTGGTTGAAAGTTCTTCCATAAACGAGCGTTCTAATTTCAGATAGTCTGCCGGAATATGTTTTAATAATTCAAACGGATTTTTGCCGGTGCCAAAATCATCGAGTGCAAATCCACAGTTGAGTTCCTGTAATGATTTTGCCAGCTCTGCCGTGTATTTTAAACTGGTGACTGCAACACTTTCCTTGACTTCAAAAATCAGGCTGTTTTTCGGGACATTGTATTTCTTTAACTGCTCTTTAAGCCACGCCATTAAGCTATCGTCTTTTAATGAATTGGCGGCAAGCTTAACGAAAAATAATGTACGTTTTCCTTCTTTCCAGCATTTGGTCAGTGTGACTATTGTCGTCAGTAGTATCCAGCGATCAATTGCAGCTGACATTCCGGTTCGATCTGCTGCGGGTAGAAAATCCATGGGTAAAATAATGTTGTTATCGTTATCAAGCATACGTACAAATACTTCATAACGTTCATCGGTGTCACCATGCAGGCTAATAACCGGCTGAAAGTAAAGAACAAAGCGATTGTTTTTCAGTGCGAGCCTCAGGTTTTCAACCACCTTAGCGTCGATTTCTTTTTGTGTTAACTCACCTTCTTTCGGTTGGTAAATAACAACGGAGTTAGGGCCTTTTTCACCCGCCTCATTTACTGCACGTTCTGCACGTAATAATATTTCCCCCGTATCCGGTGTGTTTTTATCGAGCAGGCTTACGCCGATGGTGCAGGTTGTATTCAAAGACTGGTTATTAATGTTGGCAATAAAATCATGTGAAGTTTTATTTATTTTTTTTGCGTATCCCGCAATGCTTTTAATGTCCTGATTGTATGCAATGATTGAATATGTGTTACCTTCAAAGTGTGCGAGTACGTCATCGTCATTAATAGAGTTTTCAAATTCTCTGGAGATCTCATTTAAAAACTGATCTGCACTGACCACCCCGGCGCTTTGTTTAATATCATTAAAGTTGTCGAGATGAATGAGTAGAGTTGCAGCTGTAACTTTACCTTTTTTTGCTTTGTCCGAAGCATCTTCAAGTGCATCTAAAAAGAATTGCCTGTTATATAAACCGGTAACAGAATCGGTCTGGCTCATCAGTGCAAGTTGCTGTTCAAGTGCGCGATTATTTGTTTGAGTTCTGATAATTACCTGGGTACAGGGTTCGCCGTCAATACTGGCGGAGGAAAATTCCATCTCACCTTTAAATTCAGTGCCATCAGACTTGCTTAAACTGAGCTCAAGTTTATCAGTTGCACTATTTCCAGCTTTACTGCTATCGCGTAAAAAACGTTTAAAGCTTTCTCTTTCATCAATACCCACCATATCTAAAATAGGCATGCCTTCCAGGTCCTCTGACTCTCCTAAGCAAAACAGCTCCATATATGAGTGATTGGAATAAACATGCATGCCTTCATGGATGTAAGCAATGGCATCACGTGAAGAATCGAGTAACCCCTGACAACGTTTTTCAGATTCTTTAATGGCTTTTTCAAGTTTAAAAACATTGGCTATACTTGTGTGGGCCTGAACTTCTCGGTGGATAACCATTTCCAGATGTGCGGGGTTGTCATACGAGGTTAAATCTTTTGCGCCGTAGCGCATGGCTTCAGTGACTTCTAATTCATGTCCTGGCCTATTTATAGCTATAACTGGTACCGGTTCGTTAGCATTTTCTTTTATGCACTTAATCGTATTCTGCAAAGAAATTAATTCCATGCCATTTGAATAAAGGATTATGTCAGGGATTTTTTTCTTTAATGCAGCGATAAGGTCTTCATCATCTTCGAGGCGTGTCATGTGCGCAGCATAACCAGAACTGCGCATGAGCTTTATAATATTTTCTTCGTTATTAAAAGAATCATCAATAATAAAAATATTTATTTTTTTCTTTTTATCCACAGCTTATGTTTCCAGGGAGGTTCGGTTGATTGCCATTATAGTGATGACCAGATGGAGTCAAAATTATCTAGATTTTTTGTGCTAGTTTTTCCATTATTTCCATTGTCTTCGTCATCAGGAACATCTTCTTCATTAATTTGTGAAAACTGAAATTGGGTAAATGAGCCGGTATGTTCACGCACAGTACCCAGTTTAATTTCCATGTCCCGTTCATAAACGTGCATGTTTAATGCGTTGCCACGACGAAATGCATGGGCGGGTAACAACAGGGTAGAGGGTTGTTGAATGGGTTTAATGCCGGGTAACATCAGGCAGTTAAATGGTTCTTCATTTTTACGCTCCAGACGTTGCACGCTACAGGAAATAACTTTAGGCGATAAAACCTGTACGCCAATTTCCAGTCCGTTGGCCTGGCTGTATTGCATCCAGCGAATGACACCCACTCTCCATTGGTAAGTGTGGTCGGGTTCTTTTTCACGAATACTGATCAGCTCTCCTACCAGTGCTCGAGAAGGTAAATCAGAATCCCAGAACAGGCAGTAACCTCCAGCACTGACATTGGTAATTTTCCAGTGCATATCGGGTGCTTCTTTATGTAGCTCGCCGATGCTTCTATCCTGCTCCTGTAATTCACTGGCATAACTTGCAGTTAAGGTGCGTCCTTTTGCAACCATATCCCAGGCACCGGCTGAGCGATCTGTTCCACCGTTTGATCCTGGGTCGGTAATAAATAAAGAGGGATCCTGTTGCGCAAATACATCTTTTTTTGCCATTTCATTTTCAGGAATTGATTCCAGAGAAAACATCTTTCCAGGTTTTTTATCTGCAGGCTTAGGTGGAATGACCTCTTCGTTGAGTGCTTCGAATATTGGCCTTAATCCGATTGAAACTCGAATATCATCCTTACGCTCAGCCCGTGAAAAACGTCGCTTGGCACACAGGCTCCATGAAGAAACTAACGTGCGAATGGTTTCCTGGGAAACCAGATCACCGATAGACACCGCAGAGTGTAAGTCATTCACGTCGGAATCCATTGTTTGTAAATGGTCAACCAGTCTGGCTGTTTCTATTGAGCGAACATGCTGTAAATTTTTTAAATCACTTTCAGATACACAATTGGGTGGCATATCACCATCAAGTCGGCTGACAAAATAGCGATTTAATTTATTTTTGTCTGGGCTTTTACTAATTGATGTCAGTTTTGCCCACTCGTTAATAGATTTAAATAAACGTTCCGCATCGCTCTGGCGTAATGCATTGGGGCGGGCTAATGAAAAAAGCATAATCTGTTTGTAATAATCTTCTGTGCTAATACTTTTAACCGCCAGCTCAGGGTCTTTTATGCTTTTTTGATGTAAGCCTTTAGCCTCGGCGTAACTGTAAAGGCGGTGAATATCCCACCATACTCCTTTGGGTAATTCAGAATAAATCTGGCTTGAACGCAGAAGTAGCTCCGAATAATAATGCAGTGAACGCTCACAGGCGATAAGGGTTGTTTTTGCGTCGTATTTTATGAGATTGTTCGAGGTTTCAAAAATAAGAATTTTATAACCGATGGCCATTTCATTTAATAGCGCCTGATTCAGGTGAATAATTTTCTGGCTTTTTTCAGGTAGTGGCAGGGTGCGGTTAATAAAGTGCTTGTGTAGCTGGTTAAAAATATAGCGCGTGGGCTCGCGCAGTATTTCCATATTTTCCAGGCGATGCTTGGGTTGCATTGCCTGTCGATTCAGGGCGAGCAGCCCATTGTATATCTGGCGAGTAAAATCCCCCATATTGGCCCGTTTTAAACTGGATAGCCATTTTTTCAGCTTGCGGGGATGATTTGGAAAGTCATCTCCATCTGGGGTGGTTTGTTCAGGAACGTTTAATTTCATATCGTTAGTTGGCTTACTCTAGTATCCATTTTCTTGCCTGTGCCCGTATGTCCCGTTAGTCTATCCTATTTGCACAACTTATTTAATAAAAACAGGTAGATACTGCGGCTTTTTAAGCTAATTTCATGCAATATAATAGATTTATAGCTCATTCGCCGGTGTTTTGCTGGTTTCGCCTGCAATTTCACGTACCAGTCTGGGTACCAGAAAGCCGGGTAATCGGGCTTGCATTTGATTAATCAGGCTTAATGCATCGGATAAATTTACATTAAAATGCGCAGCACCTGCAACTGGATCTAGTAAATGCAGATAATAGGGTAGTACACCGGCTGTATAGAGCGCCTCGGATAGAAAAACCTGGTCTTCGATCTGGTGGTTAATATTTTTTAGTAACACCGCCTGATTCAGCAGGTGGACACCCGCCTGTTTTAATCGGTTAAGCGCCGCTATTTCAGGTGGCGTAATTTCATTGGCGTGGTTAGCATGAATCACCATACAGATGTTAAAGCGGCTAGTGGCCAGGCGATTGACCAGTGTGCTGGTTATTCGATCAGGTAGTACCACGGGCAAACGACTGTGTATGCGTAAGCGGGTTAAATGTGGAATGTTTTCAAGCTGAGTAATTAAATCATCTAGCCGTTTGTCGGATAGCACCAGCGGGTCGCCGCCACTTAATATCACCTCTTTAATGCTGCTATCATTTTGAATGTAGCGGATAGCCGGTGCCCATTGCTCGCGCCCCGCCTGTTGCTGCTGATAGGGGAAATGCCGACGAAAACAGTAACGACAGTGCACCGCGCAGGCTGCGGTGGTGATCAGTAGTACCCGGCCCTGATATTTATGCAGTAAGCCCGGTGCTTTGCTGGCATTCAGGTCGCCAACCGGGTCGGTGTTATAACCTTCCACACTTCGCATTTCCCGCGACTGTGTCATAACCTGTAGAAGCAGGGGGTCACGGGGGTTGCTCATTTGTATTTTATTCAAGTAGGCGTGGGGGACTTTCAGGCCAAACTGCTGATTTGCATCGATATAATCGATAAAATCCTCGGCCTTTAAATGCAGGGCGGAAATTAGTTGATCCGGCTCAGTAATAGCCTGTGTCAGTTGTTGCCGCCAGTTAGGTGGTAAATTTTCAACGGCGTTTGCCACAATGATAGGGATAGTTTTTGGCATTATGGGCGGTTCCGAGTATTATATGCGCTGCTTTTCAATGTCGAGAATAAAGGTTATTTGCACATGGCATCTTACAGTACTAATGAATTTCGTGGTGGTCTTAAACTTATATTGGATAATGACCCATGTTCAATTATTGAGAATGAACTGGTAAAACCCGGCAAGGGCCAGGCATTTAACCGAGTAAAATTACGTAATTTAAAAACCGGCCGGGTATTAGAACGTACATTTAAATCAGGGGAGTCGGTTGAAGCGGCGGATGTTATTGATGTTGAAATGGAGTTTTCCTATAACGATGGTGAGTTCTGGAATTTTATGGATCCTGCAACCTACGAGCAAATCGCTGCACCGGATTCCGCCATGGTGGATTCGGGCAAATGGATTAAGGCGCAGGAGCTGTGTACGGTAACTTTATGGAATGGTGCACCCCTGGTGGTCACTGCCCCGAATTTTGTTGAACTGGCAGTGACAGAAACCGATCCGGGATTAAAGGGTGACACAGCGCAGGGTGGCACAAAACCGGCAACTCTGGAGTCCGGTGCGGTGGTTAAAGTGCCCTTGTTTATTGAAGAGGGAGAAATACTTAAGATTGATACGCGCAGTGGTGAATATGTTTCCAGGGTTAAGGCTTAGATTTTTGTAAGCTTAACGGCTGATAAAGTTAATGCATCAAAACTGGCAACCCACCGCCTCAATACAAAATATAAAAATACGAGCCCGCATGCTGCAAGGCATGCGGGCTTTTTTTGCTGAGCGTAATGTGCTGGAAGTAGAAACACCGGTTATTTCTAGTGCGGCGATTACTGACTCCCAAATTGAAAGTTTTCAGGTCGAAAGTATTTCTGGCCAGCATCATCAAAAAGATTATTACCTGCATACCTCTCCTGAATTTTATATGAAGCGTTTACTTGCCGCCGGTAGTGGTGATATTTTTCAGCTTGCAAAAGTGTTTAGAGACGATGAAAACGGGCGATTTCATAACCCTGAATTCACTATGCTCGAATGGTATCGAGTGGGATTTGATCATCACCAGTTAATGGATGAAATGCAAAGTTTAATTAGCTGTTTAATGCCCGAAGAAAAAATATTTTTTCAGCGAATCAGTTACCAACAGGCGTTTATTAAAGCGTTACAAATAGACCCATTCAATGTGGATGTTAAAGCATTAAAACAATGTGCAAAAAAACATAATATTGAAACACCCCGGGGCATGGATGATGATAAAGATATCTGGTTAGACTGGTTGATGGTAGAAAAAATAGCCACGGGTTTTTCAAAAAATGGTTTTACTTTTTTATATGATTACCCCGCATCACAGGCGTCACTGGCGCGACTCGATAAAGTTGATTCGCGCAAAGCCAATCGGTTTGAGTTATTTTACGGTGAGTTGGAGCTGGCTAATGGCTTTTATGAATTAACTAATGCAAATGAGCAGGCTCAGCGTTTTGAAAACGACAATCAAATTCGTCGCCAGCGACAACAGAAAATAATGCCGGTTGATTACGGATTGTTGGGGGCGCTGCAATCCGGCTTGCCAGATTGCTCAGGCGTAGCGATAGGAATTGACCGGTTATTGATGCTGTTAACTGGCGCCGGACATATAAAAGAGGTCATCAGTTTCGGGGATGAATTTGAGTGCTGATGGCTCGGCATGTATTGTTATTTTACTTACTTTGTGTAAGACGCCAATTTCTGTCCAAGCTTAACAGCTTCATCATGTTTGATCGATTCATCCAGCGAAACCTTATCATTCATCAATAAAATTACCGTCGAACCCAAATTAAAACGGCCCATTTCTACGGCTTTTTTCAGGCTGATGTCCACATTTTCATAGCGGGTGTGAATGATTTTATTTTTACTTGGAGGAGTAACAGCACCCGACCAGACCGTATCAATGGCAGACACATTTACCGCCCCCACTAAAATCATAATCATCGGTCCGTGGTCGGTTTCAAACTTGCATACCAGTCTTTCGTTGCGTGCGAACAATCGGGGTACGGTATTGACCGTGTGTGGCGCAACACTAAATAAACGTCCGGGCACGTAAACCATATCGGTTAATTTACCATCAACGGGCATGTGAATGCGGTGATAGTCCCGCGGTGATAAATAAATTGTCGCGAAGGTGCTGTTGTTAAAAGGCTCGGCTAACTCGCTTATGCCACCGACCAGTTCCAGCAAACTGTAATCCTGCCCTTTGGCCTGAAAAACCCGGCCGTTTTCAATGGCCTGTGCCTGGCTTACTTTTCCGTCAACCGGACAGACCATCGTGTTTTCATTTTTATCAATAACGCGCGCTGTGGGTTTTAAAGCACGGGTAAAAAATGCATTAAGGGTTTTGTAGGCGTAAGGGTTTTCTTCTACGGCTTCCGACATATCAACTTCATGTAGCGATAGATAAATTTTTAAGGTGAAATTTTTAACTGGGGCAAATTGAATCCGTGCAACTTTATAAACAATGCCGGAAATTAAATGATGAGGTAAAAAATAAAACGGTGTCGATTTTAAATAGTCGCTAAATGATGCTTTCATAGTTATATCGTGGTGTCAGTTGTCAGGTTAATTAGCGGCCGCACTTTCCGGCTGCGCATTTCATTTTTTGGGTGGTAGTTTTTTTCACCCGCAACTCAAGGGGGAGCGTTTCATTATTGGATAGCGTCAACCTGAGTTTGATTTTATCGCCATGCTTAAACCATTTGGCGGGTTTAATCAGCATTAAATGAAAGCTGCCAGAAGTTAAAATCAGTTTTCCATTGGCGGGAATACTGAGTTTTTTCTGTGGCAGCATTTTCGCAAAACCATCACTTTCTTTAGACAGGTGCATCTCTACATGATCAAATGCTTCACTGCTGATGGAAATTATATCAATGGTTTTTGCGGAGTGATTTTTAATTTCCATATAACCCGCCATCACGCTGGCCCCCGGCGGTGCTTCTGGAATCCATGGGTTGCTAAATGTGAGTGTATCTGCAGCGCTGGCAGATAAGCTAAAGAGCAGGCTGTAAATAAGGCTGATAATGACTAATGGGAATTTCATGGCGGTGTTATTTAATATTTCAACTATATAGGACTCGTGATTATATTCGCCACAGGTTAATATTCAAAGCTAATCCTGAGTGATGTATTCTGGATGGCGGAATAATTTGCATTGTCTTCACAACTTTACAGGCTTTATTTATGTCTAGCATCGTATTTCCCGAAGAGCTGAAAACCATAAAAGATTTCATTCGTTGGGGCGTTAGTCGCTTTAATCAGGCAGAGTTATATTACGGCCATGGCATGTCCAGTGCGCTGGATGAGGTGGTTTACCTGAGTTTGTTTGCCCTGCATCTACCCCATGATTTCGCACAAAATTACTTCGATTGCAGATTAAGTGCAGACGAGAAGCAGGCGGTTTATAGCTTGTTAAGCCGACGTATTGAAGAAAAGCTCCCGGCTTCTTATTTAACCGGCGAGGCCTGGTTTGCGGGCTTGCCTTTTGTGGTTAATGAGAATGTGCTGGTACCGCGTTCTCCCATTGCCGAACTTATTGAAAACCAGTTTGCCCCCTGGGTTGATGCGGAGAAGGTCGAAAATATTCTCGATTTATGCTGCGGTAGTGGCTGCATTGGAATCGCATCGGCTTATGCTTTTGACTGGGCTTATGTGGACATGGTGGATATTTCACCAGAGGCAATTGATGTGGCAGAAGAAAATATTCAACGCCACCGGCTTGAGGATCGGGTGAGCGTGCTGGCATCGGATTTATTTCAGAATGTGCCCCGCCGACATTACGATATTATTGTCAGTAATCCGCCCTATGTTGATGTGCAGGATATGGCGGAGTTGCCGGATGAATATCTGCACGAACCTGCACTGGGTCTGGCAGCGGGCGAAGACGGGCTGGATCTGGTGATTCCGATGCTGCAACAGGCCAGGGAATATTTAACCGATCAGGGGATTTTAGTAGTGGAGGTAGGCAACTCGCAACATGCGTTGCAGGAGGCTTATCCCCATGTACCTTTTGTCTGGCTGGATTTTGAGCGGGGTGGTTCGGGGATTTTTCTGCTAACTGCAGAGCAGCTGGATGAATATGAGTTTTAAGCAGACGGGTATGTCGGGTGCAAACAGTGAAATATTAAACTGTCTTGAGTTTAAATACGGGTAATTTAAACCAGAAGTTAATCCCCCCATTGCTATTGTTCATGGCGCCAATTTCACCTTCGTGTAAATCAATCAGCTGTTTACAAACAGACAAACCGAGCCCCGTATGGGGTTCATTATTAGTGGGTCTGTTACTGAGAACGGTGTTTTTTAAAAATAGCTGATCAAAATCATCTTCGGTTAAGCCCGGGCCGGTATCCGAAACAATAATAGATAAGCTGTCATCCGCAGTTTTTGTACTGATGGTCACTGTGTCTCCGGCGGAGCAAAATTTCACCGCATTATCCACCAGATTATCGAGCACCTGCGCAATGCGTGAGCGATCGACTTCAATGGGTGGTGGATTATCTTCTATTTCACTGAGCAGATTAATCTGCTTCTCAGCGGCATAAGCCTGATGGCGATCAATGACTTCAGAAACGAGAGGTTCCACCTGTAGCGGTATTTTGGTTAAGCGCATCTGGCCGAAACCACCCGCCTGCATATTTAGCATGCACTCTACAATAGAGTCCATCAGATTTGCAGATTCGGCAATAGAGCCAAAACCACGGATGATATCATCGCTCTCCATAGTTGGGTTGCCCGTTGCTTTTAAACGGCATGTGGCTGCTGCATCCTGAATCATGGCAAGGGGCCTGCGTAAATCGTAGCTAGCCGTGGTGAGAAATTCGTTATTTAATGCGGATAGTTGTTTCAAACTGAGCTGGGTTTGCAGGCGGGCAATTAAAATGGGGAAATTAATGGGCTTGGAGGTATAATCATTTGCACCCAGTTCCAGGGCACGAATCACCCGCTCATCCTCATCAATGGCGGTCACCATAATTATCGGCAGCTCAACCATTGAGTATTGCTGGCGAAGTGTATGCAATACCTGGATGCCCATAATTTCTGGCAACATTATGTCGAGTAAAATAACATCGGGTTTTTTTTCTGCCACCATATCCAGTGCTTGTTGGCCATCAATAGCAAAGCGAATATCATAATTATAGGACTGCAGGCGCAGCGCCATAATTTCCCGGTTAAATTCCTCGTCTTCGACGATTAATATATCAGGTGTTGAAAAATACATTTATAGAATCGTTTATTTCTAGTTATTTGATTCTACTATATCGGTTTTTGCCACCCGCTGGCAAGCCGATATGTTAATATTCCCTATTAAATATTTAGCCAAGAAGCTATTGAGGAAACAACGTGTCAGGTAATACTTTCGGAAAACTATTTACGGTGACCACCAGTGGTGAGTCCCACGGCCCTGCGTTAATGGCAATAGTGGATGGTTGCCCCCCGGGGATTGAGATATCGGAAGCAGATTTACAGGCGGATCTTGACCGTCGCCGTCCCGGTACTTCACGACACACTACCCAGCGTCGCGAACCGGATCAGGTGAAAATTCTCTCCGGTGTTTTCGAAGGAAAAACCACCGGTACTCCAATTGGGTTACTGATTGAAAATATTGACCAGCGTTCAAAAGATTATGGCAATATCGCCGATACATTTCGTCCGGGACATGCGGATTATACCTACACCCAAAAATATGGATTTCGTGATTACCGCGGCGGCGGTCGATCATCCGCCAGAGAAACCGCAATGCGAGTTGCCGCCGGTGCCATCGCTAAAAAATATCTAAAAGATAAATACAATATTTTAATTCGGGGTTATCTTTCGAAATTAGGCCCGATAGAAATTGAAGAGCATGACTGGAATCAGGTTAGTGAAAACCCATTTTTTTGCCCGGATAAAAATAAGGTAAAAGCAATGGAAGATTACATGGATGCCTTGCGCAAAGAAGGTAACTCCGTGGGGGCAAAAATTTCAGTCGTTGCAGTAGGTGTGCCACCGGGTTTGGGTGAGCCGATTTTTGATCGTTTAGATGCGGATATTTCCTATGCAATGATGACCATTAATGCCGCCAAAGGTGTAGAAATAGGCGGAGGTTTTAGCTGCGTTGAAGCCAAAGGTACAGAGTTTCGTGATGAAATAACACCGCAAGGTTTTTTAAGTAATCATGCGGGTGGCATTTTAGGTGGCATTAGTTCCGGACAAAATATTGTTGCACACACCGCCTTTAAACCTACCTCCAGTATGCGCCTGTCTGGTAGAAGTGTGGACATAAACGGCGATGCAATGGAAGTGGTAACCCATGGCCGACATGATCCCTGCGTGGGCATTCGTGCAACGCCAATTTGCGAAGCAATGCTGGCGTTAACTCTGGCGGATCACATGCTGCGATTTACTGCGCAGTGTGGAGATGTTGAGTGTGCCACGCCGGTTATTCCTGCGGGTGATGAATAAAAGTCAGAAGCATTTTTTCCGCAAATGAACGCTAATTTTTTATTTGTGCGCCTGTGGCGCGTAACCTATTAATAATATGTTTGATTTTTATTTGCGTTCATTTGAGTTCATTTGCGGACAAATCTGCTTTTAGAAAAATATGAATAGTTCCCCACTGCCATACTGGCGACTCTCCGGATTTTACTGGGTTTACTTTGCTTCCCTCGGTGTAGTGGTTCCTTTCTGGGCGTTGTATTTAAATTCATTGGGTTTTGACGCCAGAGCCATCGGTGAGTTAATGGCCATTCTTATGGTTACTAAAATTGTTGCGCCGTATCTATGGAGCTGGATTGCTGACCATACGGGTCACAGCATGAAAATAATTCGTATAGCCAGTATCTGCTCATTAGTGGCTTTTTCAGGTGTGTTTTTTAATTCCGATTTCTGGTGGCTGGCATTGGTGATGTTGCTGTTTAGTTTTTTCTGGAATGCAACCCTGCCGCAATTTGAAGCAAATACCATGAATTTTCTGGGTGAAGATACGCATAAATATAGCGTGGTACGGCTATGGGGTTCACTGGGGTTTGTTTTTTCGGTAATTATTATCGGCTCAATGTTAGATGAGTTCGGATATCAGTTAGTACCCGTTTCAATTTTTATTTTGTATGTATTTATAGTCGCGTTTAGTTTTATTGTAGGAGATGCACCGCAAAAAAAACATCACGATGACAGCGGTTCAATTTTTAATGTTGTTAAGCAGCCCAGAGTTGTGGCGCTGCTGCTGGTTTGTTTTTTAATTCAAATGAGCCACGGGCCCTATTACACATTTTATTCTATTTATCTAAAACAGTTTAATTACAGCAACTCCGTTCTAGGCTGGCTATGGGCGCTGGGTGTTATTGCAGAAATTATTTTATTTATGTTTATGCACAAGTTAATGCCAAAATACGGGCCGCGAAATTTATTAATAATAGCGCTGGCGCTCACTACCTTGCGCTGGCTATTAATCGGGGAATTTGTTGAAGAGGTTATCATCGTTATTTTTGCACAGTGTTTACATGCAGCCAGTTTTGGTTTGTATCATGCGGTAGCAATTGAACTATTTCACCGGAACTTTAAAGGTAAACTACAGGGCCGGGGGCAGGCACTGTATTCGGCAATTAGTTTTGGTGCAGGTGGTGCTATCGGAACATTGTTAAGTGGTGCATACTGGGATGCCTATTCACCGCAAATTATTTTTAATGCAGCGGCAGCTGCATCATTTTTAGCAATGCTGATTGCATTTAAGTTTTTGTCTAAAGAAAAATATTAAATTATATTTTTCGCGTGCTAATGTGAATTGAAATAAGAAAGTGCTTTCCCCTTGGTAAAATGGGGACGAGGGTAGTGTCAGTAAGTTAAGTTTTAATCTTGAAAACATATAAAATTTGACAGTGTTAGCTCCCCTCTTTTGCAAAGAGGGGTTGGGGGAGATTTAAAAATGTCCAAGTTAAAACGCTATATTTATAGTGCGTTCAAACCTGAGCGTTTATAAAATCCCCTCATTAACATGATTTATTAATATAGTGATCTTGAGATTTCACTATATTATTTGTGCTCCCGTTTTTCAAAGGGGGAGGCCAATCTAATTAACCGAAAATATTTATAATGTTATCAAGGTTACAGCTTAACTTACTGGCGTTGGGATTGAGGGAAATTTAGCTTAAGTAAATATGAGCGTTCAGGATAGCTTTAAAACCAAAAATAAATTCGCATTCACTTGCGGTATAAAGCTTACACCTTTAATCCATTAATTAATGCTCATGCCCGCAACTTTCACCTTGTGCATGAACATGCCCATGACTCAACTCTTCTTCAGATGCATCGCGCACATCCATAACTTCTACATCATAGTGCAGTGTGACACCCGCCAATGGCGGGTTGCCATCAATGGTTACATCGTCGCCGTTAATTTCGCTAATGGTAATTAAAACTGGATGCCCGTCTTCGCCTTCCGCATGAAACTGCATACCCACTTCGATAGCTTCATCACCGAACGCAGTGCGTGCAATAACCTGGGTAATTTCAGGATTGTATTCACCGTAAGCATCTTTAGGTTCAAGTACAAGCGCCAAAGTGTCGCCTTTCGTTTTATTGTCAAGTGCCGCTTCCAGGCCGGGGATAATGTTGCCGTGGCCGTGCAGGTAAATAAAGCTGGCGTCTTTTGATTCGTCAATTAACTTGCCGTCACTGTCTTTCAGTGTGTAATTAATGGTGATGGCTTTGTCAGCGCTGATATTCATGATGTGCTCAATTAATTTGTATAAAGAGCGGGAATTGTAACTGATGATTGCAGCATTTTGTAGTGAAAATGCTCTATGGTGGGTAATTTAAAAACTGATACAATCTCGAATACAGAAACGATAAAGAGCATAAAATTAAATGTTAGCAACCAGACAAATGCAGGAGCTGGTGGATTTTTCCCACAAAATTGCCGATGCGGTGGGTGAGGTGCACCGAAAATATTTTCGCCAGCCAGTGTCCACAGAATACAAGGAAGATTCAAGCCCGGTAACCCAGGTGGATAAAGAATCGGAGGCCCTGATGCGTGACATGGTGATGCAGCAATATCCAGACCACGGAATATTGGGGGAGGAATATCCGGCGCATCAGCCAGATGCGGAGTTTGTGTGGGTGATTGACCCGGTGGATGGCACAAAATATTTTATGACCGGTCACCCCACTTTTGCGTTGCTGTTAGGTCTGGCTCATCAGGGGGAGTTTATTCTTGGAGTTATAGATCAGGCAATCTCAAGGGAGCGCTGGGTAGGTGCAGATAACTACGGCAGTTTTTTAAATGCTAAATCAATAACAACACGTAAATGCCCAGCGTTAAGTCAGGCAATTTTAGCGCGCGCGGGTTTTGAATGGCACACCGAAGGCCGAGATCATTATATCGATAAAATATGGAAAGCTGCGCACTGGTCACAGTGGGGTGTCGCACCTTATGATTATGGTTTGCTGGCAGCAGGTCATTTAGATGTGGTGATAACTGCCGGGCCGCTGATTCATGATTTTGCTGCGCTGGGGCCCATCATAAATAATGCGGGCGGATTAATAACAGACTGGTATGGGCATAAATTAAATGTAAATTCACCTAATCATGTTGTTGCGGTGGGTAATCCTGCGTTGATGCCGGAAATAATTCAGCTGCTAGATTTTGAAAATAACAAAGTTGAGATTTAGTTTAAGCTTACTTAAAGCGTGCACCCGGGATAAATAATTTTATCCCGGGTGTTTGCATAATCAGGCTGATCTGGGACAGACTTAGTAGTAATAGACACCATTTACAAGAAACTGACTAATATCGCCATCATCAATGCCGTCACTTAGGCCAGGCAGTATCTGGAATTCGGCAGTGATATGAAAAGATTCGCTTGCCGCAAAATCAATTCCGCCACTTGCGGCAATTCCAATGCCATCATCACCATCCAGTGTTTCACCTAGAAAGTCAACGGTAGTTGACCAGATGTTTACGCCAACTTTACCAAACAGGCTAAAATTTTCGCTAACGGGTAAATAGCCGACGCCAGATAAAACTATATTTAAAACTGAGTGTGAGTTTCCTGGGTTGTAAGTCCAGTCATAATCAGCGAATGAGAAGTCCAGTTCAAAACTGGTGTTGTTGTTTCTTTTGCCGAATAACAAACGGATTGCGGTGCCGTCTTCTGTTTCGTCGGTTTCAAAAAATGGTTTAAGGCTGAATGATGATGGCCCGACACCAGCGCCCCAGTAGCTTTTTTTTGCCATTGCAGAATGGCTTGTGGCAGATAATAAAATAATACATAGAGTAGCAAGCAGCTTTTTCACGTTGATTTCCTTAATTTTTTATTGTTTATGTAATGCGTAAATATTAAAAGTGTGCGAATGATAATTTTTAAAAAAACTTTCGTCAATTTAATTTTTATGTGTGAATTATTATTTAGTGCTATCAAATTTATATTTTTTTTGCTATGGTAAAGCTGAAAAATGTAATTTAAATGATAATGTGAATTCAGTGGTGACACCCGTAGCGTTGTCACCAGTAGTGTGTTAAGGGAAGCTTAAAATGCAGTTTAAAAAGGGACGTGTTCGTTCATTGTGTTTCGTAGTATTGGGTTTAATAATGGCAATCATTTCAGGTTGCGCATCTGTACCTAAAGCCAGTTCTGTGCAAGATCATCAGGCAAAACTTTTCAAAACTCATCCGCAAAAATCAAATTTATATATTTATCGGGGTCATGCTCAGGGTGTATCCATTGAAATGCCGCTGGAAATCAATGGTTGGCATGTGGCAACAAATCTGGGTAAAACCTATATAAAGTTACAGGTGGCACCGGGAAAGCATCGCATTATTTCCCGAGCGGATAATTCAGATCGTTTAATTTTGGCAACCCAAAAAAATAAAAACTATTTTATTTTTCAGGATGTAAAAGTCGGTAGTTCCGGAACACTTACAAAGTTAAATTTTGTGACTGAAGCCGTGGGGCAAGCCGGTGTGAATGAGTGCGAAATGATTTCGTTAATACCGCAGGCGACAAAGTTGTCTCAGCATCAGTAGTATTAACAAGCAAGTGATACGTTAACTAGAATTATTAATATTAGCTACAAGTAAGTGGGATGTCTTAGGTAAAGCTTTAGGTGTTTTACTTTATCGTGGGCTATGTTTGTAGGAGAATGGCGTTTTCATTAGAAATGAAAGCCAGTTTCAGTAAGCCACATTACTTATCCAGAAGGTGTTTATTCATATCCAAAAAATAAACTCTTTATTTAAATCTCCCCCTACTCCTGCGTATGATCACGACGAACCTGAAACCCCCTGACCTTATCTGTCTTCCCTCTTTTTCTAAGAGGGGAGTAAAAGCCTCTCCTTAGAAGTTTTTTTCATGTCTATTTGTATGAAAATAATCAGTGTCGTAAATTAGAATGTATTATATAGTCAGTTATACTGTCGCTCTGTCATTGCATATGTTGTTTTGTGTTTTGCTAGTAGTTAGGGATGTAAATAATGATTAAAAAAAGTGTTTTTATGGCTTTTGTTTTTGTTTTCAGTTAATGCAGTTCAGGCAGAGGTTATCTGCGATCCTGATTGCTTTATAAGTTTTCAATTTAAGTCGGGCGGATCAATCGTAGCGCATAGTTCTATGAAGTTTATCTATGCCACAGGCAGTAGTATTACACTGGGTCCAGCGGGTATCATTAATTCAGCGGTTCAGCCAGCAAGTCTGGATTTTAGCGCAGGTGGTGAGTTGAATTTGTCTGCTGGGAGAGTATTACATTTGGAGTTTTCGTTTTTTTCAATTTGGCAGAATGCAGTAATCTGGAAGCGGATGATTTTGAGATCGTGACTGGAGGTTTATCAATAATCACTTTGAATGGAGATGTACGTATGAACGGCAGTTTAACTGTGGATGGTTAGCTTTTTATTGATGCAATAAAAATAAATTTGTCAGATGCTATTACGGCGAATGATTTGCACACTACAGAGATTGACGTGATTAGTATCTCGTTATCTGAAGCTTTTCCGCAAATTGATGGTTATACATTAACCGCAGACGACGGTGTCAGTTGCGTTGTAACCGCTAGTGAATGTATTGCTGAAAACGGTGATATTTATGTGCTTAAAAATAACAAGCTGGTTAAACAGAGTAATGGGAGTGGGTCACTGGATTTATATTTTATAATTTTCTTGCTAGTGCTTTTTTTATTAACACTGCCGAGAAGATTAGAATCTAAAGGGTAATATAAAAACCGTGGTAGCATCATTCGCAACATCATAAGGGAAACTTAAAACTCAGGCCTTTTTGTTTAAGTATGTGCAAGATCATTGTTCTCAATTGAAGGCATCGTTGGACGTTGTAAATAATTCTGTGTAAATGTTTTTACCCAATCTAAATTCAACTAATATTTTTTTCAAGCTCCAGCATCAACATTTTCGCCGCATTCGAAAGGGTTCTTTGCGGATGGCTAACTACACCGAGTAATCTTTCAAATTCGATACCATTCACATTCATAATGCTGATATCACTGCTAATCATCGAAACCGGCAGCACGCTCCAGCCCAGACCAATGGAGACCATCATTTTAATGGTTTCCAGATAATTGGTTTCCATGGCGATGTTCAGGTTTTGCTGGTCCCGTCCTAAATCATTCTGACCAAGGGCATTTTCCAGCAGCACCCGGGTAAAGGTATTTTGTGAGGGTAAAATGGCGGGTATTTTACTCAGCTGCGCAACCGTAATTTGGGATACGCTTGCTTGCGGGTGCTGCGCGCTAATCACAATATCCAGCGGGTCATGCCAGATAACCTGGCTTTGTAACTTCGGCCAGCTTTTTTGCGGCAGGGTGGCAATAGCCAGTTCGACCTCGCCTCTCAGTACACAGCTGCAGGCTTCTTCCGAATCCATAAAGCGAATGTCCAGATCCACATCGGAATACTGGCGGGTAAATGCACGCAGTATCGGGGGCAAGCGATGCAGCCCAATATGGTGACTGGTGGCGATGCTTAATTTGCCGCTGACTTTCTCGTCTAAATTACCAATAGCTCGCCTGCTTTCTTCCAGTTCAGCTAAAATACGTAATGCGCTGGGCAGCAGTGCCCGTCCGGCTTCGGTGAGTTGTACCTTTTTGCCAATGCGGTCAAACAGGTGGCTGTTGAGTTCTTTTTCCAGTGCGGAAATACGTTTACTGACCGCTGGCTGCGTGATAAACAGGTGTTCAGCGGCTTTTGAGAAAGAGCGCTGTTCACTCACTGAAATAAAGGCGGTTAAGTTAAGAATGTCCATTATAGCGGCATCTTAACGCGACCTATTCCATATTGGAATAGGTTATATGAAAAAGATGAATTTGTTTTATGTTGGTGCTGGGGATAGTATTTAACCCCTGAATAACTGAATGCTGGATAAAGCTCAAAATATTACCCGAAACATTGCGGTGGTGCGCTTTAGCAGGAGATGAGAAATGGCTGGAAAAACATTATACGATAAATTATTTGAGTCCCATGTGGTGCGCAGGGAAGAAGGTGGCACCGCATTGTTGTATATCGATCGGCACCTGGTTCACGAAGTGACATCCCCCCAGGCATTTGAAGGCCTGCGTCTGGCCAACCGTAAACCCTGGCGCACGGATACTATTTTAGCAGTGCCGGATCATAATGTGCCAACTGTTGCCGAGGAGCGTACTAAAGGTATTAGTGATGCGGTGGCTCGCCTGCAGGTGGAAACTCTTGATAAAAATACCCGAGAATTTGGCATTACCGAATTTGCCATGAATGATATTCGCCAGGGCATCGTGCATGTGATTGGCCCCGAGCAGGGGGCTACGTTGCCGGGTATGACGTTAGTGTGCGGCGACTCTCATACCGCTACCCACGGGGCATTTGGTTCGATGGCATTTGGTATTGGCACCTCCGAAGTGGAACATGTATTAGCGACCCAGTGTTTACTACAGAAAAAAATGAAAAACATGCGCATTAATGTGGATGGCACACTGGGGGCGGGTGTTACCGCGAAAGATATTGTTTTAGCAGTAATTGGTGAAATCGGCACCGCCGGTGGCACTGGTTACGCCATGGAATTTGCGGGTACTGCAATTCGTGATTTATCTATGGATGGCCGCATGACCATCTGCAATATGGCGATAGAAGCCGGTGCTCGTGTCGGCATGGTGGCTGTTGATCAAACCACCATTGATTATGTTGAAGGCCGTCCTTATGCGCCAAAAGGTGACCTTTGGGACCAGGCCGTCGCTGCCTGGTTTGATTTGCACAGTGATGATGATGCAGTATTTGATGTAGAGGTAAGCCTGGATGCGGCGTCTATCAAGCCTCAGGTGACCTGGGGTACCTCGCCGGAAATGGTGCTGGCGGTTGATAGTATTGTGCCTGACCCAGCAGCTGAGTTAGACATGGTTAAATCCGCCGGTATGCAAAAAGCACTGGAATATATGGGACTGAATGCGGGCACCCCGATTAATGAAATCAGTATCGATAAGGTTTTTATCGGCTCCTGCACCAATTCACGGCTGGAAGATTTACAGCAGGCGGCGGATATTATTAAGGGCCGCAAAGTGGCGGGTAATGTCAGTCTGGCAATGATTGTTCCCGGCTCCGGTTTAATTAAACAGCAGGCGGAAAAAGCTGGGCTGGATAAGGTGTTTCTGGAAGCGGGTTTTGAATGGCGTGAACCGGGGTGCTCCATGTGCCTGGCAATGAACGCAGATAGATTGGAGCCGGGTGAGCGCTGCGCATCAACTTCAAATCGAAATTTTGAAGGTCGTCAGGGGCTGGGGGGGCGAACCCATTTAGTGAGTCCGGCAATGGCGGCGGCGGCGGCCATTGCGGGTCATTTTGTTGATGTTAGAAACTTTTAAAGGTGATGTTATGAAAATGTTTTTTGTATTGGTTATGCTGGTTTCAGTTGTTTCTCTTGGTGCATGCAATGTTAAAGAGGCCGCAAAAGACGTGGGTGATGCGGGGAATAGTTTAGGTAAAACCGTAGATGACACTATTAATAGAGATAATGTTAAAAAAGACTAATGAGTAAATCATGCAAAAATTTATAAAAGTGAGTGGTGTGGTTGCGCCTATGGATCGGCCTAATGTCGATACCGATGCAATTATTCCCAAGCAATATTTAAAGTCCATCAAACGTTCCGGTTTTGGCCCCAATGCTTTTGATGACTGGCGATATCTAGATCCCGGTGCGCCGGATATTGATAATGACACACGAAGAATTGATCCGGCGTTTGTATTAAATCAGGCACCCTATGATAAATCGACGATTTTAATTGCTCGAGAAAATTTTGGCTGTGGCTCTTCCCGTGAACATGCGGTATGGGCGCTGGAAGACTTTGGTTTTCGTGCGGTCATTGCGCCGAGTTTTGCGGATATCTTTTTCAATAACAGTTTTAAAAATGGCATGTTACCGATAGTGCTGGATGCGGAAATTGTTGAAGTGTTATTTAATAAAGTTACTGCTAAAAAAGGTTTTGAAATTACGGTTGATTTGCAAAAACAAAAAGTCATTACGGAAGATGGCGAAGAGTATGACTTTGAAGTTGATGCGTTTAGAAAACACTGTTTGTTAAATGGGCTGGACGATATTAGTTTAACGTTACAGCACGCAGAAGAAATAAAAGCCTACGAAGAAAAAACGAAACAGTCAGCACCCTGGCTGTTTTAAAAAAAAACTCCACCTTAGAAAAAGGGGGATTGAGGGGGATTTGATTGTGAGTATAAGTCTCCCCATAATTAATATTTAGTACTATCAACCCGGTTTGATGGTTAATTATTAAAATAAAGGGGGGATTTGTTTTCAGTAAAGAAATCCTCCCTTAGTCTCCCTTTTACAAAAGGGGAGGTTATTGAAAAAACAAGGTATAAACATGACACAAAAAATTGCAATTTTACCCGGTGATGGCATCGGTAAAGAAATCGTTGCGGAAGCCGTAAAAGTAATTGAGTTTCTAAAGGCTGATGGCGCGTTAGATGTAGAGCTAAACGAAGCACCAGTGGGCGGCGCAGGGTATGATGCAGCGGGTGAGCCTTTACCCGCTGATACTTTAGCGTTGTGTCGCGCGTCGGATGCTATTTTACTGGGCGCTGTCGGCGGCCCGCAATACGAATCTCTACCCCGTGAAAAACGTCCGGAAAAAGGTTTGTTAGGGTTACGTTCAGAGCTGGAATTATTTTCAAATTTACGCCCGGCTATTTTATATCCGCAGCTTGCGGATGCATCATCATTAAAGCCGGAAATTGTATCCGGTTTAGATATTATGATTGTGCGCGAATTAACCGGCGGGATTTACTTTGGACAACCACGGGAAATTACCGAAAAAGATGGCGAACGCTATGCCTATAACACCGCCGGTTATAAAGAAAGTGAAATAGAACGCATTGGGCGTAGTGCATTTGATATTGCGATGAAGCGCGATAAACGTGTTTGTTCAGTTGATAAAGCCAATGTGTTAGAAGTGTCTGAGCTGTGGCGCGAAGTGATGGAGCGGGTGGCAAAAGATTATCCGGAAGTTGAGTTGTCCCATATGTATGTGGATAACGCGGCGATGCAATTAGTGAAATGGCCGAAGCAGTTTGATGTGATGGTAACAAGTAATTTATTTGGCGATGTGTTATCCGATTGTGCAGCGATGTTAACGGGTTCAATTGGTATGTTGCCATCCGCGTCACTGGATAAAAACGGTCGCGGTATGTACGAACCAATACACGGCTCGGCGCCGGATATCGCGGGCAAAGGTGTGGCGAATCCACTGGCAACTATTTTATCGATTTCAATGATGCTGCGTTACAGTTTAAATAACGAAGCGGTAGCGCAACGCATTGATGATGCGGTGGGAAAAGTGTTAGATAAAGGTTTGCGTACGCCGGATATTATGTCTGAGGGCTGTACCGAAGTTGGAACGGCCGCGATGGGTGATGCGGTTGTTGAGGCGTTAACCAATTAATGAATTTATAGACAATAAGGTCAAAAGAAAAAGAAAACGCAAATACACGCAAATAAAAGTTAAAAATTTTAATTCAGATTAACAATGTTGCTTTCTTTTAGAGCATATATTGACTGATGTTTTTCTTTTATTTGCGGTGATTGGCGTTTATTGCGTTCATTTGCGTTTTCTTTTTCTGTTATCTTTTAAATTTTATGAGAAAAAAATAATGAGTAAAACATACGATGTAGCAGTAGTTGGTGCCACCGGTGCGGTTGGCGAAACCATGTTGTCTATTTTAGCGGAAAGAAAGTTTCCCGTGGGTAAAGTGTATGCCTTAGCATCGGAACGTTCCGTAGGTAAAAAAGTAGAGTTTGGTGAAACCATGTTAACCGTTGAAAACCTCGCCGATTTTGATTTTTCAAAAGTCCAGATTGGTTTATTTTCGGCCGGGGGTTCTATCTCAGCTGAGTTCGCACCCAAAGCGGCAGCGGCGGGTTGTGTGGTGATTGATAACACCTCCGAATTTCGTTATGTCGATGACATTCCACTGGTGGTACCGGAAGTAAATCCGCACGCAATTGCTAATTATAAAACCAAAGGCATTATCGCTAACCCAAACTGCTCAACTATTCAAATGTTAGTGGCGTTAAAACCCATACAGGATGCGGTGGGTATTGAGCGTATAAATGTATGCACCTATCAGGCAGTGTCCGGCACGGGTAAAAATGCCATTGAAGAACTGGCGGGGCAAACGGCGCGCTTATTAAATGGCAAGCCGGTTGAGTGTAATGTGTATCCAAAACAGATTGCCTTTAATGTTTTGCCGCAAATAGATGTGTTTCAGGAAAATGGCTACACTAAAGAAGAAATGAAAATGGTGTGGGAAACTAAAAAAATTATGGAAGACGACACTATTAAGGTAAACCCGACAGCGGTACGTGTGCCGGTGTTTTATGGCCACTCGGAAGCGGTGCATGTAGAAACCCGTGGAAAAATTAGCGCCCAGGCCTGTCGAGAACTGTTGGAAAAGGCCCCAGGGGTAGAGGTGCTAGACACCCATGAAGACGGGGGGTATCCCACTGCTGTTACCGAAGGTGCCACCCATAATGCAACCTATGTTGGCCGAATTCGCGAAGATATCTCCCATGAAAAGGGTATCGATATGTGGGTTGTATCGGATAATGTGCGAAAAGGTGCGGCATTAAATAGCATCCAAATTGCAGAAATTTTGATAAAAGACTATTTATAATCTATAGTTACGGCTATATGCTAAAGTTTATTCTTAGCTTTTAACTGGAAATAGGTGTATCTTTAGCCTGAATTTCAGAATAAATATGTATAAATAGTAATAATAGGATCGAGTGAGGGGACTACCTGTGCGCAAATTAACGCTGAGCCTTGCCGTAATGGCTGCACTGCTGCCAGTACGCGGATATTCATTAGGGTTGGGTGATTTAGAGCTGCATTCAGCGCTAAATCAGGAGCTTAATGCAGAAATAGAAGTGCTGTCTGCCACATCTGACGATGCTGAGCAGATACTAATCAAGCTGGCCGACCGCGATGCGTTTAATCGCGCGGGGCTTGATCGTCCTTTTTTACTGCAACAGCTTAAATTTAAAATTATTGATAAAAATGGTGTGCCATTTGTAAAGGTGTTTACTAAAGCACCGGTGAGCGAGCCCTATTTAAGCTTTCTACTGGAAATTGACTGGCCCCAGGGACATTTATTGCGTGAATACACGCTGCTACTCGATCCACCGGTTTATAACAATAATACTTCGGGAGCCGCTGCGGCAAGTGATAGCAGCCCTTTTGAAGAACCGGCTGATGCCCAGGCGCAAACTCAGCCGGTGTTTTCTGAACAACAAAATGCGCAATCTACGCACAGCGGTGCGCAGGTTCAAACCGGTGCCATTTCGTCAGATTCAGGCAGAAGTGTAAATTACCAGTATCAGTCACTACCCGCGGCTTCAACTTCAGCAGACCAGTACCGTGTTCAGAAAAACGATACCCTGTGGAGTATTGCTAATCGCATGCGCCCGGATAGCTCGATTAGTGTAGAGCAGATGATGTTGGCCCTGGTGCGTAAAAATCCGGAAGCCTTTATTCGTGAAAATACTAATGGGGTGAAGCGAGGATATATATTACGCACCCCCGATCGTGATGAAATCACCCAACTGGATCGCCAGCAGGCAGTGGCCCAGGCCCGTGAACATGCGGCTCTGTGGCGTGAATATAGTCGTTCTGCGGCTAGCTCAACCCCCGCGTCATCGATGGAAATGGAGGCAATGGAAGGTGGCTCTGCTGCTGAGCAGCCCCGAGATGCAGATGGGCATTTATCCATTGTTAGTGCCGGTGAAGGTGCTGAGTCCAGCGGTGCAAATCAGGATCCGAATGCCCAGTTAAGCAAATTAAAGCAGGATCTGGCTATTGCCAATGAGCAGCTCGAATCAGAGCGGCTCGAAAAAGAAGATTTACGTTCACGCCTGGCCGAATTGGAGCAACGGGTTAAAAGTGTAATTGAAGGCGGCGGTGTCGAAATGAACGACAGCGAACTGGCTAAATTACAGGAAGACTTACAAGGCACCCAGCAGGCTGTCGCCGAACCAGCTATGCCTGCAGAAGAAGCCCAGCCGGATGAAATGGCCGATGAAACCGCAGGGGCAATGACCGATGAATCTGCGACTGACGACATGGCCGCTGATGATATGGCGTCTGACGACATGTCAGCAGAGGGCGAAGAATCATCAATGGATGCACCTGCGGAAGATGCGGTGTTTGTTGATGAGAAGCCTGAAGGTGAAATGTCTGATGGCGAAATGATGGATGAGTCGGCACCTGAAATTGAGTCGGCACAACCCCCGGTAAAAGAGATTGAAACTCCAGCCTTTGCGCAACAGCAACCAAAGGGTTTTCTTGAAAGCCTGATGGATGACCCAAAACTACTGGGTATTATTGGTGGTGGTGTAACCTTTATCTTACTATTGATTGCGCTGTTATTAAAACGGATGCGAGCAAGTAAGGCGGAAGAGGATGAATGGACAGCGGGAATGTCTGACCCCTCACTGGATGCGGATGGGGGCTTAGGCAGCGAAACCGATTTTTCAAATATTAGTGGGGCTGAGCTGGAAGACGCTGCGCTTAAAACCGGTGAGATGGATCTGACTAAAACCACCGAAATGTCGTTTGGTGAGGATGATGACACCACTCGGGTAAAAATGCCGCCAGCAGGTGAGAGTCTTGAAGAAGCTGTCTTTAACCTGGATGCAGAGAAGTCTGATTCTGAAGATGATGACCGTGATGATGTAATTGCTGAAGCGGATGTTTACCTGGCCTACGGTATTTACCAGCAGGCGGAAGAGTTATTAAATAAGGCGATTGACCAGAATCCGGAGCGTGATGATTATCGTCTGAAACTGCTGGAAACACACTATGCAGCTAAAGATGCATCCGCATTTGAGCAACTTGCTGAAGATGTACAGACACGTAAGGGTAATGACAAGAGCTACTGGGATCGAGTAGTTGCCATGGGTATGGAACTTAGCCCTACCAATAGTCTATTTTCAGCTGCGGGTGCGGCTATCGGCGACTTAGATGCGAATGCATTATTACCAGATACCCCACAATCAACCGATCTCGATCTGGATGCGGGTGGCAATGAAAATGATTTTGATTTAGGTCTTGATGCTGATCTCGGTGAAGCAGAACTGGATGATACTGAGCTTGATTCTGATCTTGATGATATGGATCTTAGCGGGATGGATGATACGCATATTAATGCTGAGCCTGAAAATCTCGAAGCTGATACAGCGCTAGACCTTGAAACTGATCTGGACAGAGACTTGTCCGGAGACCTGGCAGGGGATCTGGCAAATATTACCAGTGAATTTAACAGCGCAGACATCGATACATCAGTCACTGAAGAGAACACCGCTACGGATTTAGAGTTTGATCTGGGCGAAATGGATGATTTGGATGATACTGCGGTTACCTCTGGTGATTCAGTAGATACAGAGGATATGGATATAGACGATGATTTCTCACTGGATTTCGATGCCGCAGATCTGGGGTTTGAAGAAACAGAGGGTGAAACAGAAGAAGTTGCTCTGGATGCAGATCTTGATCTGGGTGATAGTTTGGGAGATGATCTGGCTGAGGAGTCAGTTGAAATTGATCTAAGTGAAGATTTGGGCATCGGGGGTGATCTTGATCTGGGTGATGTAGGTGACCTTGACCTCAATGATGCCGACGCAGGTGATGATGAAGAGTTTGATATTTCCGAGCTATCGGAAGATGTTGATGAAGTTAGCACCAAACTGGATCTGGCCAGAGCATATATCGATATGGGCGATAAAGATGGTGCCCGTAGTATACTGGAAGAAGTTAAATCTGAAGGCAATAATGAGCAGCAACAACAGGCTGAAGAGTTAATTCAACAGGCGAGTTGAGCGCTTATCGGGTTGCAAAAAGAAACGGCATCAGGTTTTAACCTGATGCCGTTTTTGTATCTATCAGATTGTTTTGCTCGGGGGTTGATCCCGCGACTAAAATCTGTCCTTTGTTGTGTGGCCGTTGAGACCGGGCTGAGTCCTTTATGACTCTGCCAGTCAGATCGGAATTATCACAGGGGACAGGGCGCAAAAAGCGCGGCCTTTCCCCGGGGGGGGTGTGGCTTAACAGGGTAATTTTTTATATTTTGAAACTTTGGGTTATTTATGAAATTCGCACTCGGCATAGAATACGATGGTAGTCAGTTTGCCGGCTGGCAAATGCAGAAGCATGGTACCCGCACGGTTCAGGAGTGTGTCGAAAAAGCCCTTTCCAACGTTGCCAATCAGCCGGTGCAGGTCGTGTGTGCAGGTCGCACCGACACGGGGGTGCATGCGACTGGCCAGGTAGTGCATTTTGAATGTGATTCACCCCGTGATGAAAAAGCCTGGGTGATGGGGGTTAATACCCAATTGCCCGATGATGTGGCATCTATCTGGGCAAAGCCGGTGGCGGATGATTTCAGTGCGCGCTTCAGCGCAACCGCCCGCCAATATCGTTATATTATTTCAAACCGCCAGGCACGCCCTGCGGTGCATAGTAAAAAAGTCACCTGGAAACACGGCGAGTTTAATGTTGAGGCAATGCATGAAGCGGCGCAGGCATTAATGGGTGAACAGGATTTTTCTTCATTTCGCTCATCAGCCTGCCAGGCGGAGCATGCTAATCGCAACGTGCACTGGGTAAGCGTCAGCCGAGCAGGTGAGTACATTTATATTGATATCGAAGCCAATGCTTTTTTGCACCACATGGTAAGAAATATAGTGGGCTCGTTAACGATGATTGGGCAAGCTGTACAACCGGTTTCGTGGATGGCGGATTTAATGCGCTGTAAAGACCGTAAACAGGCAGGGCCAACGGCACCCGCGGATGGTTTGTATATGGTGAAGGTGACTTACCCTGAAGAAACCGGCATTGCTCCCGCAATATTTCTGCCCAATTTCAGCTAAAGTTCCCCTCCTGGAAAAAGAGGGAGTACATAAACAGATGATAGATTTTAAACAGCAAGATCTGTCACCGAGCATCATGTATTTAAGTTTCGTGCCGGTGCTGAATCCCACTTTTAAAAAGCAACAAACAATTACCGATAGTTTTCTGTTAAAATGCCGCTTTTCCGAGGCTGGCCGATATTTGACCCGTAATGACTTCACGAACCCGCGTAAAAATTTGTGGAATGACCCGAGTTGAAGATGCCCTTGAGGCGGCTAAGTTAGGTGTCGATGCATTGGGCTTTGTGTTTTATGCAAAAAGCCCGCGAAATGTAGATATTGCACAGGCGCAGACTATTATTCGCGCGCTACCGGGTTTTGTTACAACGGTTGCGCTGTTTTTAAATCCTCAGGAAGGCCTGGTGAAACAGGTTGTGGCAGAAACTGATATTGATTGTCTGCAGTTTCATGGGACTGAATCAGTGGAGTTTTGTGAGTCTTTCGATAAGCCTTATATCAAAGCGCTGGGGATTGATGGGGTTGAAGATGTTAGTGTATTGTGTCAACAGTACGCGAGTGCGCAGAGTGTATTGCTTGATAGCCACGGCGCGGGCAAGGCCGGTGGAACCGGTGCTACATTTGACTGGAATACGATTCCCGAAACACTGCGTCACAATATTATTCTGGCAGGTGGCTTAAGCCCGGATAATGTGGCAGATGCCATTCAACAGGTTCGGCCCTACGCTGTGGATTTAAGCTCCAGCGTAGAATCTGCACCGGGTATAAAAGATAAAATATTAATGACACGTTTAATGGCTGAGGTGAAGCGGGTCGATTGTGCTCAATAATTAGAGTATGGGCAAAAATAAGTTTAAAGACGAGTGAAGATGAGCGAAGAAAAGAAAGACTATTATTGCATGCCCGACGAGCGCGGTCATTTCGGTATTTACGGCGGTAAGTTCGTTGCGGAAACCTTAATGGAGCCGATTGAAGAGTTACGTCAGGCTTACGAAAAAGTTAAAATCGATAAAGATTTTCAGGCTGCATTTGATAAAGATCTGGCGGATTATGTGGGGCGTCCCAGCCCGTTATATCACGCGGAGCGTTGGTCAAAAGAGCTCGGCGGTGCGCAGATATATTTAAAGCGTGAAGACCTGAATCACACCGGTGCACACAAAATAAATAACACCATCGGCCAGGGTTTACTGGCGAAGTATATGGGTAAAAACCGTATTATTGCGGAAACCGGGGCAGGGCAACATGGCGTAGCATCGGCAACGGTTGCAGCGCGTTTCGGGATGGAATGTGTGGTTTACATGGGCGAGGAAGACGTTAAGCGTCAGGCACCGAATGTGTATCGCATGAAATTACTCGGCGCAAAAGTGGTGCCGGTGACCTCCGGTTCTAAAACCCTCAAAGATGCATTGAATGAAGCGATGCGCGACTGGGTAACCAATATCGACGATACATTTTATATTATCGGCACCGTGGCCGGGCCTCACCCATATCCAGAAATGGTGCGGGATTTTCAGACGGTTATTGGCCGTGAAGCCAAGCGCCAGATTCTTGAACAGGCGGGGCGTTTACCGGATGCATTAGTTGCCTGTGTCGGGGGTGGCTCCAATGCAATTGGTTTATTTCATCCGTTTCTGGGTGATGAAGATGTCGAAATTTACGGTGTAGAAGGTGGCGGTGATGGAATTGATACTCCGAATCACGCGGCACCGTTATGTGCGGGTAACCCGGGGGTGCTACACGGTAACCGTACCTATTTAATGGAAGACGAAAACGGACAGATTATTGAGACACACTGCATTTCCGCCGGGCTGGATTATCCGGGGGTTGGCCCTGAGCATGCATGGTTAAAAGATACCGGTCGTGCAAATTATGTGGCTGTTACCGATAAAGAAGCACTGGCAGCTTTCCATAAACTGACACTCACCGAAGGCATTATTCCTGCACTGGAATCCAGTCATGCGCTGGCCTACGCTGAGAAGCTCGCTAAGACCATGGATAAAGATAAAATTATTATTATTAATCTATCCGGGCGGGGCGATAAAGATATCAACACCATTGCCGACATTGAGGGCATAGAACTGTGAGTCGATTAAAGGCCTGTTTCGCAGCCTTAAAAGCCGAAAATAAAACCGCATTAGTGCCTTTTGTAACTGCCGGTGATCCACATCCGTCAATTACCGTTAACTTGATGCACGACATGGTAAATGCCGGAGCCAGTGTGTTAGAACTGGGTATCCCTTTTTCAGACCCGATGGCAGAAGGCCCGGTTATTCAACTGGCCTGTGAGCGTGCACTCAAACATAATGTTAGCCTCACTGATGTGCTGGGCATGGTAAAAGAATTTAGAACGAAGGATGCACAAACCCCCATTGTATTAATGGGCTACACTAACCCAGTTGAAGTGATGGGTTATGAAAAATTTTCCAAAGCCGCCGCCGATGCAGGGGCGGATGGTTTAATCCTGGTAGATTTACCACCGGAAGAAGGTGCTGATTTAATTGTCCAGTTAAAAGCTCATAAAATTGATATGATCTTTTTACTGGCACCCACCAGCACCGATGAGCGTATGAAAATTATCTGTGATCAGGCCAGTGGCTTTGTTTACTATGTGTCACTAAAAGGTGTCACCGGGGCGGCTAATTTAGACGTGGATTCGGTGGTTGAAAAAGTCGGCCAGATTCGCAGCCATACATCATTGCCTGTTGGTGTAGGGTTTGGTATTCGTGATGCAGCCTCTGCCGCACAGGTCGCCGGGGTTGCGGACGCGGTGGTTGTGGGCAGTGCAATTGTTAATCGTATTGCTGAAAATGCAGATGATCCGCAAAAAATTTCACAGCAGGTCTGTGAGTTGCTCTCGTCAATGCGCGAAGCAATGGATAAATAAGATTATGAACTTGTAGGGTGGATCAGGCAACGCGGCTCCACACTGCATAATTAAGGTTAGAGTTACTATGAACTGGTTTGAAAAATTAATGCCTTCGCGCATTCGTACTGAAGCGAATGATGCTGAGAAAAAAGGTTCTGTGCCGGAAGGGTTGTGGACGAAATGTAATGATTGTAGTGCCGTTTTATACCGTGCAGAGTTAGAGCGTAATCATGATGTCTGTCCCAAGTGTCACCATCACATGCGCATGGGTGCGCGTCGTCGTCTGGAAAATTTTCTGGATGAAGAACCCCGTGAAGAAATTGCTGCGAATTTAATGCCGGTTGATATTTTAAAATTTAAAGACAGTAAAAAATATAAAGATCGAATTTTCAGTGCACAAAAAGCGACTGATGAAAATGATGTGCTTATTGTGATAAAAGGTCAGGTAAAAAATATTCCACTGGTCGCCGCCGCATTTGAATTTAAATTCATGGGTGGCTCTATGGGGTCTGTGGTCGGTGAGAAGTTTGTTCGGGCGGCAAATGTCTGCCTGGAAAATGAAATTCCGTTGGTCTGTTTTTCTGCATCCGGTGGTGCTCGAATGCAGGAGTCTTTATTTTCATTAATGCAAATGTCAAAAACTTCGGCGGTGTTGAAAAAAATGTCGCAACGGGGAATCCCCTTTATTTCAGTTATGACAGACCCAACAATGGGTGGCGTGTCCGCCAGTTTGGCAATGCTGGGTGATTTAAATATAGGTGAGCCAAATGCATTGATTGGTTTTGCCGGCCCGCGGGTTATCGAGCAAACCGTGCGTGAAACTTTGCCGGAAGGTTTTCAGCGCAGTGAATTTTTATTAGAGCATGGTGCGATCGATATGATTGTTGATCGACGCGATATGCGCGATAAAATTGCCAGTGTGTTGAGTATGTTGCAGAATAAACCAGCGGCTTAGTTTTGGTGACTGCTAAGTTTTAAAAAGCAAAAGCTAAAAGAAAACGCAAATGCACACAAATAAACGCAAATGTACGCGAAAAAATAATTTAGATTGTAGTGTAATTGCAAGTGCATCACGATTTAATGATAGTGCCGTCATCTCAGCATGCTTGTGGCTGGGATCCAGTGCCTTTAGTTTCATACATTATTTGAATTCTCAATTTAATGAGATTTAATTTACTTTCTGAATGGCTTCAATGGCAGGAAAGCCTCAACCCGAAAGAAATTGATTTAGGTCTTGAGCGTGTTGCAGTCGTTTTAAAAAAACTCAGTTTCTCCTCTAATTTTTTCTGCCCGGTTATCAGTGTCGCTGGAACCAATGGTAAAGGCTCAACTGTGGCTTTTATTGAATCCATTTTAAAGCACTCAGACATTTCAGTTGGCTGTTACACTTCCCCGCATTTATTTAAATATAACGAGCGTATTCGTGTTAATCAACAGCCCGTATCCGATGTGGATTTGTGCGAGGCTTTTGATGTGATAGATAAGGCGCGTGGTGATATAGCATTAACCTATTTTGAGTTTGGTACTCTCGCTTCGCTGGTCATTTTTAAAAAATATAATGTTGATGTTGCGGTACTGGAAGTCGGCCTGGGTGGTCGGCTGGATGCGGTTAATGTCATTGATGCAGATGTGGCGGTTATTACCAGTATCGGTATCGATCACGTGGACTGGTTGGGAGATGATGTTGAAATTATTGCCCAGGAAAAAGCGGGTATTATGCGCCCGGGCAAACCGGCGGTGGTGAGTCTATTTAAACCACCACTTTCTCTGCTGGAATATGCACAGCAAAATAATGTGGATGTAGTGCGTTTGGGACAGGATTATCTGTATCAGGGGCTGTCTGATAAAAGCTGGCAATTAAACGCGACGGATGTGCACTTAAGTGATTTACCTGTGCCGGCTTTAAAAGGTGGTTTTCAGTTACAAAATGCCTCAGCGGCAATTATGGCGATTAGTTTACTATCGTTAGAAAAAACCCCGAAGAGTGCGAGCATTGCAAAAGGCTTACAACGGGTGAAACTGTCGGGCCGGTTTGAATATCTGAGTGAGCAGCCTCTGGTAATAACCGATGTGGCACACAATGAGCAATCCGCCAGCATGTTATGTGACGTGTTAATTGATAACCCGGTCGCGGGGAAAACCATTGCGGTGGTCGCCATGCTTGCAGACAAGGCAGTGGCGCAGGTGCTGGCAGCGCTAAATCCTCAGGTCGATTATTGGGTGAGCGCGGGGCTTTCAGTTAGTCGCGCAAACTCCGCAAAAAATATGGCTCAGGCGGTGCGTGATTTGCATTCAGATGTTAAACTCTCGGTTTGCGAAAGCGTGGCTGAAGCCTGTGCTACAGCACTGGCTCTGGCCTCTGAAAAAGACCGTATTATAGTGTTTGGTTCTTTTTATACAGTGGCAGAAGCGACGCTTTATTTTGATAGCAATACTAATAGCAGCAAAGACAACTAAATTCTGGAACAGGGTTGGATAGAAAACTTCGTAAACGTATTATCGGTGCCATTGTATTAGGTGCATTTCTGGTGATTTTTGTGCCGGAATGGCTTGATGGTGCGGGACATAAATCTCGCTATAGCAATGATGTGACTATCCCGGAAAAGCCTGAGTTCAAAGCTATTTCTAATTATATCGAATCGACGGATACTGCTGAAACCATTAATAAACGCATAAAGCCTAAAGAATCCTCAGTTCATGCCTGGGCGTTGCAACTGGGGAGTTTTTCCAAGGAACCCAATGCCCTGGCGATGCGAGATCAGTTGCGAGCTAAAGGTTATGCCAGTTATGTGGATGTGCTAAAAAAACCTGATCGTACGACCTACCGGGTGAGAATTGGCCCGGAGCTTGATAAGCAGCAGCTGGAAAAAATTAAGGCTGAGCTCATTAAAAAAGAAAAACTCAAAGGCATGGTGGTGCAGCATCCGTGATGCGGCTAGCTCAAATAAAGACTATGCTCTTTCTTAAATCAGGACGTTTTGCATGACCCTTGTAGATTTTGGCATTGTAACCATATTAGCTGTTTTAATACTGCTCGGATTAGTCTGGGGTTTTGTGAAAATTGCCATCGCCCTGGGCACCTGGTTAGCGGCCAGTACTATCTCGTTCAGCTTTGCACCTAATCTGGCTGCATCAATGCTAACTTCGATTGAATCGCCCCCCATGAGATTGGCTGCCGCCATGGGTATTTTATTTGTATTAACTATAATGGTGGGTGCAGTGGTAAGTTTTATTGCGCGTCAGTTTGTGAGTAAAACCGGTTTAAGTGGTTTAGATCGAGTACTGGGTTTAATCATTGGCGCTTCGCTAGGGCTGGTAATCGTCGTCGCTCTGGTTTTTATTGCGGGTCTAACCAGTGCTCCGAGTTATGACTGGTGGCAGTCATCATTGTTTATTGAGCGATTTGAATCCCTGGCGTTATGGTTGCAGGGTTATTTACCAGATGATGTTGCAAAATATTTTTCATACTAATTTTTTTCCTACTTTAATTTATTAGCAAATTTGCTGTTGAGGTTTTTATGTGCGGTATAGTCGGTATTGTTGGCCGAAGTCCTGTTAATCAGTTGTTATATGATGCGTTAATCATATTGCAACATCGTGGACAGGATGCAGCGGGCATTGTCACCAGCGAAGGTAATAAATTTCACTTGCGCAAAAGTAATGGTCTGGTGAGTGATGTATTTAACGCGGATAGCATGGCACAACTGGCGGGAAATATGGGCATAGGCCATGTGCGTTATCCCACGGCTGGTTGCTCATCAGCGGCAGAGGCGCAGCCCTTTTATGTGAACTCTCCATATGGTATTGCCATGGCGCACAATGGCAACCTCACCAATGCGGAAGAATTGAAGGCACAGTTATATAAAGATGATATGCGCCATATAAATACTGAATCCGATTCTGAAATTTTACTGAATATATTTGCACATGAATTACAGGCATTAAATAAGTTACAGGTTACTTCAGTCGAAATTTTTAAAGCGGTTGAAGCGGTGCATAAACGTTGCCTGGGTGGCTACGCGGTTGTGTCGACAATTGTAGGTAAAGGTGTGCTGGCTTTTCGTGATCCACATGGTATTCGTCCGGTGTGTTATGGCAAGCGTGAAACAGAATTGGGCACTGAATATATGGTGGCATCGGAAAGTGTTGCGCTGCATGCATTAGGTTATGAGCTGGTGCGTGATTTAAAACCCGGCGAAGCTATTTACATAGATATTGAGGGTAATTTCTTTAGTCAACAGTGTGCAGAAAACCCGGGCAATTCTCCGTGTATATTTGAATACGTTTACTTCGCACGACCGGATTCAATTATTGATGATATATCGGTTTATAAAGCGCGCCTGAGAATGGGTACAACCCTGGTGCAAAAAATATTGCGAGAGCGACCTAATCACGATATTGATGTGGTGATTCCGATTCCAGATACCAGTCGTACATCTGCGCTGGATGTGGCCTATCATCTGGGGGTGAAATATCGAGAAGGTTTTATTAAAAATCGTTACATTGGCCGCACCTTTATTATGCCAGGACAAACCCAGCGTAAAAAATCCGTGCGCCAGAAACTCAATGCGATTGATTTAGAATTTAAAGATAAAAATGTGCTGTTGGTCGATGACTCTATTGTGCGCGGAACTACTTCAAAACAAATTATACAAATGGCCCGGGATGCGGGTGCAAAAAATGTTTATATGGCATCTGCTGCGCCTCCGGTAAGGCATCCAAATGTATATGGTATTGATATGCCATCCACCCATGAGTTTGTTGCCGATGGTCGGGATGTAAAAGAAATTACTAAAGAGATAGGTGCGGACTGGCTGATTTATCAGGATCTTGATGATTTGGTTCATGCAGTAAAGCAGGGTAACGATAAAATTGAAAGTTTCGACAGTTCTTGTTTTAATGGTGAATATGTTACAGGAGGGATTGATCAGGAATATCTGAATCATCTGGAAGATTTGCGCTCTGATGCTGCAAAATCCAAACGCGAGCATGCGGATAATTTGGCGGGTATTGATTTATATAGTAATCAATAATCGTTATTTAATTGTTCATGTATAAACACACTCTTCAGCATCTATTATCTGTAAATTGGTTGCGCAGGTTTTTTACGATATTTAATTGTCTTTTACTGGCGATGTTTTCAACAGTATCTTTGGCGAATACAAATGAAACGAAACAAATTTCAGATGTTGAGTTGTTTTCACAGGCGGTTGAGTTTTCTTTGCAGGAACAGTGGGGGCAGGCAGAAGACATTTATCGGGACTTAATTAAACGCCATAAAGAATGGCCGGAACCGGCAAATAATCTGGCGGTATTATTACTGAAGACCCATCGTATCGATGAGGCAAAACTAGTGCTCGAACAGGCGGTTGTCAGCTCACCAGCCTTTCGTGTCGCACAGAAAAACCGTTCTCAATTATATAATTATTTAGCTACTCAGGCGTATGATAAAGCCTTAGGTGCTGAGCAGAGCGCCATGCTTCCCGAGCTAGAGCTAATTAATACAATCCATCAGCCCGTCAAAGTTATAGAAGTTGAAGTTGAAAAAATAGTTATACAAAAGGTTCCGGTAGAAAGTGTAGCGGTTATTAATACAGCTACGGATGTGCCCGACAAAAAGAGCAGTAACGCAGCTTCGGAAATAATCAGCAATAAGCCTGCCAAAAAAAATGATATTGAAGTGCAGGTATTTGATCAGGATGATATTAGTGAACGTATTAAGCAGCAGTTGAACACCTGGTCACATGCATGGTCGCAGGGTGATTTTGAAAATTATATACAAATGTATTCCAGGGATTTTCTACCATCAGATTCACGTAAGTCTTATGTGCAGTGGAAAAATATTCGTCATGCCAGGCTGAAGTTTACCAAAGGTGTGAATATCGTAATTGAACAACCCAGGGTATTTATAGAACCATCGGGAAACTATGCACTGGTTGAATTTATTCAAAAATATAAATCAGACTCATACAGTGACAGAGTCTTAAAACAGGTCTATATGGGACTGGAGCAGGAGAAATGGCTGATTCTTTCTGAAAGAACCATTAAGATATACTAAAATTAATACATCAGTCGTGAAAGTATGAATTTATTTTTTTCCTCACTTGCCGTATTTGTATTACTGTTGCCTTCTCTGGTGATAGCATCACCCCATCCCGAAGAACGCCTACTGGATGCAATTCAGGATATACGCGTTTCCAATTTTGACCGGGCTGAGTCAAAGCTGGCATCTCTGGTGTTTGATGTTCCCGATTTCAAACTGGCCCAGTTGGTATATGCTGATGTATTAAAATCCAGAGTTGGAGATTTTCAGGAACCTGCTTCTGCATTAGATGATAGCCTGCAAAAAACCTTATTATTAAGTGAAATTAAAAATCGCTATCAGGCACTGAATGACCGAGCTGTTGAAAATAGAATTCCGGCGGTGCTGGCGAAATTAGATCCCTTTTATCGTCATGTGGTTGTCGTTGATTTAAGCAAATCCCGGCTCTATTTATTTGATAGTTCACAGCCGATTCCAAAGCTGGTTAATGATTTTTTTATTTCTATGGGACGCAGTGGTGCAGGAAAAAATACTGAAGGCGATTTAAAGACACCCCTGGGCGTGTACTTTGTTCAGTCCTATATTGCTGCGGATGCACTGGATGATAAATACGGCGCTGGTGCTTACCCCATTAATTATCCGAATGCATGGGATCGCTTAAACGGCAAAACTGGCCATGGTATCTGGTTGCACGGTACGCGCAGTGGCACCTATAACCGACCGATATTTGCTTCAGAGGGTTGTGTGGTTTTACCCAATCAGGATTTACTGAATTTGGGGAATTTTATTGACTTAAAAAGTACACCGGTTTTAATTGGCGAAAACATTCAGTGGTTGGCGGCAGAGCAATGGCAGCAACATAAAAATAAAATTTCTCTATTGCATGATAAATGGAAGTTAGACTGGGAAAGTATGAATATAGATAATTACCTTAGTCATTACTCATCGCGTTTCACGAATGGTAAAAAAGATTTTGCACACTGGTCAGATCATAAGCGAAGAGTCGCAAAACATAAAACATTTGTTAATGTGGAACTATCTAATGTCAGTTTGTTAGTGCATCCCAATGAAGATGTAATGGTGGCAACATTTTTACAAACCTATGCGAGTGATAATTTTTCCAGTAAAAGCTGGAAGCGCCAGTACTGGAATAAAGAAAGTGACGGTCAGTGGCGAATTGTGTTTGAAGCTAAAATTTCATCACCAGTTGATCCTCAGCTGGCAGCAAATGAGCGCTCGTTAAAATAACGTCTGTTAACAGGGGATGTTGCTGATATTTTTACTTTGATTATCCCTTAATATCTTTTCAGTATTTATGGGCTTACTCTGGCTTTCTGCTTTCTTTAGTGGTTGGTGGTTTTTCATTTAATTCTGGATTTTCGGGAATGTTCTTTCGCAGCCATTTCACCATGTCCACCCAGATACGCAGCACTTCCTTTTCGCTTGGCATAATTCCCGCGTAGGGCAACTCCACGGTTACAACCGGAATGTTCTGTTGCAGGCCGGCATAATTGCCCAGTGAGCCGGGATAGGTTCCCAGTAGTTTCAGGTAGAGCGGGCCAAGGCGGTTCGGAGGGGATACCGGTCCGTCGTAATCAACAATGCCAAAGGGAGCGTGCACTGCAACAATCGCATCCGGCTTGAATTCATTTATGAGTTCAATCACCCAGCGGGTTTCAATTTCACTAGCGGGTTGTGTACCGGGGTAGCGTCGGGGGTCACTGTAGGCTCTGGATTTCCAGTATTGCAGGCTGGCCTGCGGGTTACCATTATTAGGAAAATTGCGATTTAAATCAATTCCACTGGCATTGATGCGTTGAGATTTTTTCTGTAATAATCCATCCGGGTTTACCAGTGGTGCAACCTTCCAGTGAAACAGGCCGCTGTGAAATTTATCTAAAATTTTCATCCACTTAAACATAATGGTTACAGATGAATACTCATCGCCATGTATGCCACCTAGCATGAGAATTTTAGCCTGAGGCTTGCGCCTGTTTAAAATGGGCAGATATTCTTTAATAAGTAAATGATGTTGTTTTATTGTCAGGTGTTGAGTTGGACTCAAATTTCGTGCGATACATTCTTTAAAGCTGACGCTGGACAGTTTATTGGCGATACGTTGGCAACTGCTTTTCACCATATTCTGTTTTGTTGCTGTTAATTCAGAGGTCAGGATCGAGGTTTGAGCAGTGAATAAATCAGGAGTGACGCTGTTTGAATTTTGAGCATAAACTGGAATAGCCAGTAATAAAAGAAGTGAAATTAGGTTAAGGCGTGTTAGCATAGAAGGTTAGTTAGCTTAATTTAATTCTTTATAGTAAAAATGCATCGGATTAGCCATATTACAGTAAATATAGATCAGCAACGTCTGTATTGCATGGATCAGAATGGAAAAAAAATAATGGACTATCCGGTATCAACCTCAAGGTTTGGTACGGGTAATCAAAATGGTAGTTTTAAAACTCCATTAGGATGGCATAGTATTGCACAGAAAATAGGCAAAGGCTGTGCTATTAACGAAGTATTTATCGGCAGGGAAGCAATAGGTGTGCTGGATGATTTAATATCGACTAATCAAAAGTTACCCCAGGATATCATTACCAGTCGAATTCTCTGGTTGCAGGGAGAAGAAGCGGGACTGAATAAGGAAAAAAATGCTAAGGATAACGTGGCAGACAGTAACACAATCGATAGTTACCGGCGTTATATTTATATTCATGGCACCTCTGAAGAAAATAAAATAGGCCAGCCAGCATCCCATGGTTGTGTGCGAATGCGTAATAAAGATATTATAGAATTGTTTGACCTTGTTGATGAAGGTTGTAAAGTATTAATTGAGTAACCGGTCGGATATTATCCCGTCAATTCAATAAAATCAGGAAAAAGTAAATGAGTGATTATGAGAGTTTAGAAGCGCAGTGGGCTTTTGCAACTCAGGCGGTAAGAGCCGGTCAGCAGCGCACTAAAGAGCAGGAACATAGCGAACCTATTTTCCCTACTTCAAGTTTTGTTTTTTCTTCAGCCGCAGAAGCAGCTGCACGTTTTTCCGGTGAGCAGCCGGGCAATATTTATTCGCGATTTACCAACCCGACGGTAAGAACATTTGAGCAGCGATTAGCGCGCATGGAAAGTGCTGAATGTTGTGTTGCTACTGCATCAGGAATGTCAGCAATTTTGGCTACCGTTTTGGGCATTTTAAAAACCGGCGACCATATTGTTTCATCGCGCAGTATTTTTGGCACTACGACAGTTTTGTTTACCACCATCATGGCGAAGTTGGGTATTGAAACAACTTTTGTCGATTTGTCCGATTTGAATGGATGGGAAAAGGCCATTCGGAAAGATACTCGTTTACTGTTTATGGAAACCCCGTCCAACCCGTTAACTGAGTTGGTAGATATCAAGGCGCTGGCAGAAATATCACGCAAACATAACTGTTTGCTGGCGGTTGATAACTGTTTATCGACGCCTGCATTACAACAACCTATTAAACTGGGCGCCGATATTGTAATCCATTCTGCTACAAAATATATTGACGGACAGGGGCGTTGCATGGGTGGAGCAGTTTGTGGCACTGAAGCTATTGTTGGTACCGATGTGTATGCATTTTTACGCAGTGCCGGTCCGACCATGAGCGCATTTAATGCCTGGGTGTTTTTAAAAGGCCTGGAAACCTTAGACTTACGCATGAAAGCGCACAGTGCAGCTGCTCTGGAATTGGCGCGTTGGCTAGAGCAGCAGCCACAGGTTGCGCAGGTTTATTATCCTGGACTGGAGTCTCATCCGCAACACGAGCTGGCAAAAAAACAGCTAAGCGGTTTTGGTGGTTTGTTATCGTTTGAACTTAAGGGCGGAAAAGAAGATGGCTGGAAATTAATTGATGCCATGCAAATTTGTTCCATTACCGCAAATTTAGGTGATACAAAAACCACCGTGACACATCCGGCAACAACTACCCATGGTCGATTAACCGATGAGCAACGAAAAGAATCAGGCATTGCGGATGGTTTAATTCGAGTGGCGGTGGGTCTGGAAGATATCGAAGACTTAAAGAAAGATCTGGCACGAGGTATGTAACCGTGCCGAGCATTAATAACCTAATTTTTGCGGAGCGCAAAATACCTTTATTGCTGGTGGTGGATGACGATGCTGTTATTCGTACGATGTTAATGAAGTCCCTCCAAAAACAGGGTTTTGACACGCTTGAAGCGCCTAATGGAGAAGAGGGTATTAGATTATTTCGTCAGCATCGTCCAGATCTGGTTTTGCTCGATGTGCTCATGCCGGTAATGAATGGTTTCGAAGCCTGTCTTGAGATGCGTGCAATAGATCCGGAATGCACGGTGCCAGTTATTATGCTCACTGGTTTAGATGATATTGCATCGGTCGATAAATCTTTTGAAGTGGGTGCAACAGATTTTATTTCCAAGCCTATCAACTGGAGTTTATTTGCACAGCGGGTACGTTATGCACTTAAATCTCGTGACATGGATTTTGAACTACGTAAAAGTCGTCACCGAGTCGATTACGCATTAAAAGTGGCCATGCTGGGTTACTGGGACTGGGATTTACAGACCGGGCAATTTTATTTTCCACCGGGAGTACTGGAAATGCTCGGTTTAGATCGCAATAAAGAAATTACTTTTGAATCACTTGTTAATTATGTTCCAGAAGAAGATCGTGATCGGGTGGTACATGCATTTACCGATGCTCAAAACAGGGGGACTCAATTTGTCATAGAGCATCGCCTGCATGGTATCGATAATAAAGAAAGATATGTTTATCAACAATGCGATGTCATTATGGGGGATGATAAAAAACCCCGTTATATTTTAGGTACGATACAGGATATCACTTCATTAAAACGTGCTGAAGATATGATACTGCACCAGGCGTATCATGATCTGTTAACGGATCTTCCCAATCAAACGCTTTTTAAAGAACGTTTAACTCACGCCATTAAAGTTGCCGAACATGCAAATCATCAGGTGGCTGTTGTGTTAATGGATATTGACCGGTTTCAGCTAATTAATGATAGTTTGGGACAGGATATAGGTAATGAATTACTGGTGGCATTTGCCGGTTTTTTAATTGGTTTTATGAATGAAGGTGATACGGTTGCTCGAATAAGTGGAAATGAATTTGCGTTACTGCTGGAAAGCGCATTATCAACAGAAGAAATTACCCAAACAGTTCGCAGGTTGAATCAGACATTAAAAAATAACAGTTTTGATTTAGGCGGACAGGAAGTGATTGTTTCCCTAAGTCTGGGTATTTCAATTTATCCCGATGATGAAGCAGAAGCTGGAGAATTAATTCAGTGTGCTAATACTGCTATGCGTAAAGCCAAAGGACTGGGAGGGGCGCAAGAGCATTTTTACACTAGTGACATGAACCGGCGTGTTGATGATCGTCTGCGTATGGAAGCCGATTTGCGTAATGCAATTGAAAATAACGAGCTCGAATTATTTTATCAACCACAGGTAAATTCAAAAAACCGAAAAATTATTGCTTCGGAAGCATTGGTGCGTTGGCGGCATAAAGAGTATGGCCTTGTACCTCCAATTCGTTTTATTCCGCTTGCAGAAGAAACGGGTTTAATACAACCGCTTGGCCATTATGTTCTGGAACAGGCAATTAAACAAAATAAAAAATGGAACCAGCAGGGGTATGATTTAAGTGTGGGAATTAATTTATCGGCAAGACAATTTATACAATCTGATCTGGTTGGGCAGATTAAGCAGTTAATTCAGCAGTATGATTTAAAAGCTGAAAATATAGATTTAGAAATAACGGAAAGTATAGCCATGCAAGATGCAGAAAATAGCATCAACAAAATGCATCACCTAAAAGAACTGGGGGTAAATTTATCAATGGATGATTTTGGAACCGGTTATTCATCGCTTAGTTATTTGCATAAATTTCCGCTGGATATGTTAAAAATAGACCGCTCGTTTGTAAAAGATATTATGGGTAATAGCGAAGATGGCGCAATTGCTCGTGCTGTTATAGCAATGGCTCACAGTATGAAATTAAAAGTTGTTGCTGAAGGTGTGGAAACCGAAGATCAATATCAGTTTCTGACAGAACATGGTTGTGAAGTTATTCAGGGGTATTTGATATCAGAACCAGTGCCAGCAGAGGGTTTTGAAATGCTGTTAAAATCATACTGAGTTATATTTTATTATTAAAAAGTATTTAAAGTTTTAAATCAAATTCCGCTATTAACGGCAAATGATCGGATAGTCCAGCCCAGCTTTTATTATGCAAACAGGTACAGTGTTTGATTTCTAAGCCCCGGGTATAAATTCTATCCATCGTTAATATGGGCATCCAGGCAGGAAACGTTCGGGCATGCTTTCCATTCTCAGATTTAAAAACTTCCGTTAATCCAAGCTCACTGTATAAATATTTTTCTGCATTACCTTGCCAGTCATTAAAGTCTCCGGCAATGATAAGAGGTTCGTGTTTCGGTATGTGTTCATTTACACGTTTTATTAATTTAATAAGCTGGTGCTTTCGCTCATAGGAAAACAATCCCAGATGAACGCAGATAACATGCAAGGGAAGTGTTGAATTAGGGAGTTGAATAACGCCATGTAATAAACTGCGGCTGGCTGATTTTAAATATGAAACATTAATGTTTTCATAGCTGTGGAAAGGGAATTTACTTAAAATGGCATTGCCGTGGTGGCCTTCGGTGTAAATGGCATTTTTTCCATATGCGTGATGATGCCATAAATCATCAGCGAGAAATTCAAACTGGCTATTTTCAGGCCAGTTATTTATAGCGGCAGATCGAACAGAGTGTTTTCCCTGTATTTCCTGTAAAAAAATAATGTCGGCATTAGTGTTATGCAAAGCAGATTTAATTTTATGCAACACAAATCGCAGGTTGCCCGGTGTAAAGCCTTTGTGGATATTATAAGTGAGTATTGTTAACATAATAAATCAAAGCCAGTAACGAATGTTCCAGATTATTTTCCCCAGTACATTATAGTACCAGGGTAAGCTTTTAAGCTTTAATATAGATATTTTATTTGAGTTTTCAATTAATTGATTGAATTTAACTTTTAATGTTTGCAGTGATGGAGGTTTGGTTAATAAAATATCAATTTCAAGATCGTGTAAAAAACTTCGGTGATTTAGATTAGAGCTACCAACCAAAGCAATATCATCAAGTAAAATAGTTTTAGCATGAATGATGTGCTCATTGTTTTCATATATTTCAATACCCGCCTGTAGAAGTTCAGCGTAGTAGGTTGTGCTTATCAATGGGAAAAATATAACATCAGAGTGATGTGAAATAATGAGTTTGACCTCAGCGCCATTAATTTTTGCAGCTTTTAATGCATTGATGATGCGTTGAGACGGCGCAAGATATGCGCTAATTATCCAGACCCTATCATGGCAGGACTCAATTAAATTCGCCAATTCGTTGTTTTTCTTTTTACGTCGTAGAATATTGTTGTTTACTCTGAAAGGAAGGTGAGTATTATCAATTATAATAAGATGTTTTTTTTCCCAGATTTCATTAAAATTATCTACCAGTTCGATTATGGGCTCACCGTCAATTTTAATGCCACAGTCAAACCAGGGTTTATTGCCGGTTTTCTGGATAATATGATCGGCAGATATATTCATGCTGCCACTCCAGGCTGTTTTTCTGTCAATGATGTAAAGCTTTCGGTGGTTGCGTTTATTAATGCGTGATGATAGATAAATAAATTTTATAAAAAAATTTTTTTTAATTGTGGTTCTTTCATATAACGAAATTCGCCAGGGAAGTGGGTGATATATCCTGATGAAAATACCCGCATCGGTTAATTCGGCAAGTTGCTGAGCATTCCAGTTTAGAGAGCCATAACCATCAATAATAAGGCGTATTTCGATATTACGTTGGGCTGCCTTAATGAGGGCGTTAATTATTTTTAGGCCGAGCCTGTCCCGATAAAAAATATAGCATTCAAAATAAATAGATTGTTTCGCATTCTCAATATTGTAAATAAGGTCGTTGAAATAATCATTTGCTGAAAAATAAATGTCTTCACTGGTCCATTCATGTAAGTGAGTTATAAAATTTCGATTTTGAGTCATTAAATTGATGTTCATCGATTCCAGTTTTTAGGAAATTTACCAGTCAAAATATAAGCAAAAGCAATTACTTCTGCAATTGTCCGATACAGATTTTCAGGTATTTCATCACCTAGTTTTAAATCAGCCAGAATTTCAATCAACTCATTATCCTGCTGTAAAGGAATACCGTGCTGTGTTGCAATCTTTATAATCTCTTCAGCTATCGGTCCCACGCCACGAGCATTTACAATGGGTGGGTTGTCTCCATCATACTCCAGTGCCACTGCGATGGGAGATGATTGTTTCATGCATTTTCATCGAGTAGGTTTGTTTTCTTACTGCTGTAAGGGCGATTTTCAAGCAAACTATTTTCAACTGCAAGATTGTTAATAATTAAACCTGCTTTTGTCAGACCGGATTCAAGCAGCGGAAGCAAAGGTTTAATTTTTTCAGCTGTTGCAGATAACTCGGTATAGAAAACATTTGATACATGGTTGCCTACCAGATGAATTTTTGACTGGACTTTTCCCAAAGTTTTAAAATTAAAACTAAGTGTTACTGTCCAGCTTTCATCTGCAGGCTCATCTTTTTCATCGTCCTGCTGTATTCTGAAATCAATATCGAAGCGTTCGTGAGCATCTTTAAAAACCAGATTAAATAACAGTAACACCAGATTATCTGCTTCACGACCCGAAGTCTGAAAAAGTGGTTGTAACTGCAAGCTGGTGATTTTGCTTATCGACTGATCAATTTGTTGGTGTAAGTCTAGCAGCATTAAACGAAACTGTAATTGTTCTTTTAGCTGTGTTAGCTGTTGTCCGCCTGTTTGCTGTAGTGTCATTGATAGCAGTTTTGCTAAAGATTCGATTTTAAGGCTTTGATCCTGAGAGCCGATTAAAATTTCATTTTTTTGCCCCGCAAGCAGCTGGTTTAATTGTATTAGCGAGGATTTTGGTAGCAGGTTAACGAGTTTTTCAAACACAGAGTATAATTTATTATCAGTTAAGCCGGCTGATGATTTCTTAATAAATAATTGCAGTGTTTTAAATTGTTCATCATTTAATGTTTGGGTTGCTACCTGTTCAGCCGTGGGAACAAGTTTTACTAACTCGGCTTTGATTGAAAGGAGTTGAAACTTAAAGTCACGGCTTAAGCTTAGATTATCATTTCTCGGGTTGCTAGAGACGATAGCCTGGTTGCGTATTTTCGACTCGAAAAAAATACCGCTATCGAGAAAATGTTGTTTTAACTGAGCGGGGCTGATGTTATTTGTATTGAGTGATATTGACTGTTGAAGATTGTTTAACAGGTTTTTTAACGAGTCAGGCAGTTGTCCACCGGAAATGTTTTTGTTTAGTATATGATTTGCCGAATCTTTCAGGGCGGAAAAGGATTGTTGTATTGCAATAAACTGACGCAATTTAAGGGCGATTAGTTTGCTGGGTTCCGGTATTTCGGAGCCTGATATATTAGTGCCGGACAGAAACGGCTCAACTCCTACAATACTGAGTAAAGGCAGTTTACCTGCTACATTATTACTTCCGGGATCACCGAGTGACTTTACCAGTAATTTAATTTCCTGCCCGGGTTGAATCGCCACTGGGGTTTTAGCTTCAAGTGTATGCTGGCCCACTCGAATTAATACATTCGATAAAGGCTCGCCACCCTGCTGTGTCGTAGCACTCAGTACCTGTCCGACTTTCCAGGTTCGAGTGAGATCGGGAATGACCTTTGGGGTAACCGTTGTGCTCTGTTTTATGGGTGGAATATTAATCATATATTGTTATGTGACAGTTTTTTGGCTAACCAAAGTGTGAACATATAAGTTAGCGGCCAATAGTCTGACGAATTAAGTTTATACAGATAGCTTTGCTTAATTATGAGTTTAATATCTATGCTTTAAAAAAGCATATTTATCTTTTCATGGTTTACCTTAAATTTCACTATAAAACTATCTATCTTATTGAAATTAAATGATTTAATACTATGCTTAATATCAGGTTAAATAATCTGGATATGATGAAGGCAGTGTTTTTAAAGCTGATTTATACGATTTTCAGTTAATAGCGGCACGGTCTTTGCATTTCTCACAATAACACAGGGGAAGCTTAATGGCTGACGAAGAAGAAAATACAGAAGCGGGCGGAGAAAAGAAGGGTGGAATGATGAAAATCATTTTGCTGGTCAACGGCCTGTTATTGCTGATAGGTATAGGCGTGGGTGTATTCATGTTTATGAGCGGAGGAGAAAACCCCGATGAGCCAGCTGACACTGAAGTACTTGAAGAAGCGGAGTCAGTTGAAGGCGGCAAGTCAAAAAAATCTAAAGGCACGCCAATTTATGTACCTTTACATCCTGCCTTTGTGGTGAATTTTGAAAATCAGGAGCAGGTGGCATTTTTACAGGTTGATATACAGATAATGACCTATGACAACACAGTGGAGTCAGCATTAAAAATTCACATGCCCGCCATCAGAAATGAGTTATTACTGCTTCTGGGTGGCAAGCAGTATCATGAAATTAATACCCGTGAAGGTAAGCGTGCATTGAGCCAGGAAGCAATAGAAGTGATTCATAATGTGTTAAAAGATGTGGGCGCACCAAGCTCTATAGAAGCGCTTTATTTTACCAGCTTTGTTATGCAGTAAAACTTAGCACCGCTTGTTAAAAAACATTAGAAGAATAATTTATGGCAACAGCAGATGTTCTAAGTCAGGATGAAATCGATGCCCTCTTGCACGGGGTAGATGACGGCGATGTAGAAACTGAAGACGAAGAACTACATGATGGATCGGCGCGCTCGTTTGATTTTAATTCCCAGGAACGGATAGTACGTGGGCGCTTGCCAACACTGGAAATGATTAATGAACGGTTCGCGCGTAATTTTCGGGTAAGTATGTTTAATATGTTACGACGTCAGGCTGAAATTGCGGTGGGTGGTGTGCAGATGATGAAGTTTGCCGAATATGTGCATAGTTTATATGTGCCTACCAGTTTAAATATGATTAAGGTTGAGCCCTTAAAAGGTACAGGGCTTTTTGTTATTGATCCCAAATTAGTGTTTATAGTTGTAGATAATTTCTTTGGTGGTGAAGGGCGCTTTTATAACAAAATTGAAGGTCGAGAATTTACCCCAACTGAACAACGGGTTATTAGTATGTTACTGGATCAGCTTTTTGATGATCTGGAAGATGCCTGGAAACCCATTAAACATTTAAAGTTTGAATATCAGTCTTCTGAAGTTAACCCTCACCTTGCGAATATTGTAAGTCCAACTGAGGTTGTGGTAGTGAGTACGTTTCGGGTTGACCTGGAAGGTGGGGGTGGTGATCTGCACGTGACATTTCCCTATTCAATGGTGGAGCCGATCAGGGATTTGCTGGATGCAGGTGTACAATCTGATATGTCTGAAGTAGATGATCGTTGGCGTTTGTCATTACGCGATGAAATTTTTGAATCTAAGGTAGAAATTAAAAGTCGGCTGGCAGAAATAGAAATAAATTTATCGGATGTTAATCAATTAAGTGTGGGTGATGTAATACCATTTGATATGCCAGATCAGGTTGTTATAGAAGCGGAAGAAATTCCCATGTTTCGAGGTACCCTCGGCGTGTCCCGAGGCAATGCGGCGGTAAAAATTAATGAGCGTGTGAGCCGTCCGGAATTAAATTTTATTTCTGAAAGTGATGAAAATGAGAATTGAGTCAAGATGAGAAAACAGTCATGAGTGATGAAGAAAATACAGAAGCCGAAGAAGATCCCTGGGCGGATGCACTGAATGAGCAGGCAGAATCCGAAGCGGCAGATTCTGCTAGTGCTGCAGGGTTTGATGAGCTAACTGATTCAAGCATGCCAGGCTCAGATGTTAATCTGGATGTGGTACTAGATATTCCTGTGAATTTATCAATGGAAATTGGCCGCACCAAAATAAGTATTCGAAATTTACTACAACTTAACCAGGGTTCGGTGGTTGAGCTTGAACGTCTGGCCGGAGAGCCGATGGATGTGCTAGTTAATGGAACTTTAATTGCGCGGGGCGAAGTGGTGGTGGTAAATGAAAAATTTGGTATTCGTTTAACCGATATTATCAGCCCGGCGGAACGTGTGAAAAAATTAAAATAGTAAGCAGGCCTGAGTTTGTTTGTGCTCCGCTAAGCGATGCGATGAACGACTAAACTGTGTGAGTAAATTGGCACTTACATGCTGAGGATCTAAAATTAGTAGTGCAATACGTTATGATTAAATTATTAAACAGTGTCATTATTTTTTTTATATTTTTCCCCGCAACTGCATTCGCAGAAAAAGAAATCTTAAAATCAGCAAACGTTGAAGCCTTTTCTTTGATGGGCGCACTCAATATGGCTATGGGATTAGTGGTTGTTATTGCATTAATTTTAGGCCTGGCCTGGGTGTTAAAAAAATATGGTCGTTTGCCCAGCCATAATCTGGTGGATATGAAAGTACTGGGCGGTTTATCGTTGGGTACCAGAGAAAAAGCCATTTTAATTGAGGTCGATAATAAGCGTTTACTTGTGGGGGTTACTCCTGGGCATATTCAGACATTGTATGTGCTGGATGAACCTTGTGCTGATTCAAATATTGATAGTGCTGCAAATTCATTTGAATCTAAATTTGAAGAAGTGATGGAAAATCAGAAATGAATTTTTTCATTAACTGTTTATCCTGTTTTAATTTAAAAAATGGTTTACTGTTGTTACTGTTATTTTTTATTTCTACAGGAGCAATGGCCGAACCTGGGTTGCCTGCTTTAGTTATTGAAGACACTGCATCTGGTGGTAAAACCTATTCGGTTTCATTGCAGGTGTTAATGTTTATGACGGTGCTGTCGGTTTTGCCAGCGCTGTTACTAACCATGACTTCATTTACGCGCATTATTATTGTGTTGTCTATTTTGCGTCAGGCGCTGGGTACGGCACAAACACCATCAAATCAGATTTTAATTGGCCTGTCTTTATTTTTAAGTTTTTTTATAATGTCACCGGTGTTCACCCAGGCATATGAAAATGCGTATCAGCCATATCTTGCGGAACAAATTTCCGCGGACGAAGCGATTGAGCGGCTTAAAAAACCCTTCCATAAATTTATGATTGAGCAAACCCGGGAAACCGATATTGAACTGTTCGCCAACCTCGCGGGTGCAGATGGTTATGACTCGCCGGAATCGGTGCCTTTTTCAGTGCTCATGCCATCGTTTTTAACCTCCGAGTTAAAAACCGCATTTCAAATTGGCTTTATGTTATTTATTCCTTTTCTGATTATAGATCTGGTGGTGGCCAGTGTGTTGATGGCAATGGGCATGATGATGTTATCACCGTTAATTATTTCACTGCCATTTAAACTTATGTTGTTTGTGCTGGTGGATGGTTGGTCATTAGTGGTGGGTACTTTGGCTGCAAGCTTTATCGTTACCTGATAAACTGCCTGTTTTGATCATTTCGCAAAAGAATATCATGAATAAAGTGCGCATTTACCGAACCCGCTCCTGTCCTTATTGCCGGCGTGCAGAAAGTTTACTGAAAAAGCGCGGCGTTAAAACCATGAAGATCATAGATGTGGGGGGTCACAGAAAACTTTGGGTTACGATGGAAAAAGAAACCCGTCGTAATACGGTACCGCAGATTTTTATCGGTAATACGCATATTGGAGGCTATGATGATCTGGCTAAACTGGATAAAAAGGGCCAGCTGGAAAAATTATTAAAAGATTAAGTATTCGACGGATGCTATGTGGGAATAGTGTGGAATAGCGCATCGTCCTTCTCACTGCTCATATAATTGCTCATCGGCATCTATCAGGGCCATTGCTAATGGGATATAGACCCATACATCAACATTCACTACTATACTCCGTTAACCCTAATTTGTGAGGAATCCACGTGGATTTTTTCCCCATATTCTTTGATATCAAACAGAAACCGACACTGGTGATAGGTGGTGGTGAAGTGGCTGCACGTAAAGTGTCGTTATTGTTAAAAGCTCAATCGGTTGTTACCGTGGTCTCTCCGGAACTTTCCCGAGAGTTGGCAGACTGGCATGATGAAGGCAAACTAACCCACGTTGCCCGAGATTTTGAAGATGCGGATATTGATCAGCCAGTGCTGGTGATTGCTGCCACTGACATCCGCGAAGTAAACCAGCGGGTCTCCGAGCTGGCTCAGGCCCGGGGTATTCCCGTGAATGTGGTGGATGATCCCGCATTGTGCTCATTTATTACACCGTCTATTGTGGATCGCTCACCGGTACAAATTGCCATTTCTACCGGCGGGGCTTCACCAGTATTAGCACGCATGATTCGCACTAAACTCGAAGGTTGTATCCCCGCGGCCTACGGCCGGCTGGGTGCACTGGTTTCTGGTTTTAGAGAAAAAGTAAAAGCCAAATTCAGCAGTGTGGATCAACGTCGGGCGTTCTGGGAATCTATTTTAGAAAGTACAGTAGCCGATCGAGTATACAGTGGACATGAAGACGAAGCAGCAGATATGCTGCAAAAAGCCATCGATGCGGGGGACTCAAGTCCTAAATTTAAGGGTGAAGTTTATCTGGTGGGTGCCGGGCCAGGTGACCCGGATCTGCTAACTTTCCGTGCATTACGTTTAATGCAGTCCTGTGATGTGATGGTATATGACCGTTTAGTATCACCAGCGATTCGTGAACTGGTGCGCCGTGATGCTGAATTGATTTATGTGGGTAAAGCCCGCGACAAACACACCATGCAGCAGGAAAATATTAATGAGTTGCTGGTACGTCTGGCTAAAGAAGGCAAGCGGGTGTTACGTTTAAAAGGCGGTGACCCGTTTATCTTTGGGCGTGGCGGTGAAGAAATTGAATTGCTGGCACAGGAAGGGGTTCCGTTTCAGGTAGTGCCGGGCATTACTGCGGCGGCGGGTTGTGCATCTTATTCCGGTATTCCGTTAACCCATCGTGATTATTCCCAGTCCTGTGTATTTGTAACGGGGCACTTAAAAGATGGCACGGTGGATTTGAACTGGCCCGCACTGGCTCAACCAAATCAAACAGTGGTTTTCTATATGGGGTTACACGGTGCGCCTACTTTATGTAAAGAAATGATAGGCCACGGTATGCCGCCATCAACGCCGGTTGCACTGGTGCAAAAAGGCACTACACCTGATCAGAAGACCATTATTGCCACATTAGATACGTTGGAAGAAACGGTTAAAAACCATAAGTTTGAGCCACCGACTTTAATTATTGTTGGCGAAGTGGTTTCATTGAAAGAAAAGTTAGACTGGTTTAAACCGGATGAGCCTCAGGGCATGGCGGTTAAAGCGGGTAAATGGTAAGCCCGATGTCATTTGATGTTAAGCAGATGCCCGCACCCGTATCTTCAGATAAAAATTTAAACGAAGATGAAATTAAAGCTGTTAAATTAAAGCACTTTAAAATCTGGTTTGCGGGTATCGTGCTGGTATGTCTTTGCGTTATTGTAGGGGCGGCAATTTTTTATTATCAGTTAGGCTACAGATAATTACCAATCCTGTGGAGCTCTGATTAAACTTCACTTTGTTACGGGCTACTGTTTTTAGTAAATCTACCCAGTTCATTACGCGCAAAACCAATTATCCCTTCACCAGTAAGGTATAATAAAGCCTGATCTAATTCCTATAATAAAAAAGGCAACCAAAAGGCTGCATTTTTTGCTTTGTTTTAATTTAAAGCGCTTTGATTTTTTCTAGTACCGTCTGTGCATGTCCATCTGCGGTTACGCCATATTCCACATCGACCAGATTACCAGATTTATCAATTACAAAAGTTGAGCGAACGATCCCCATTTTTTTCACGCCATTTTTTTCCTTTTCCTGCCACACGCCATATGCATCACAAAGGCTGCCATCGGTATCCGCGAGCAGGTCAATTTTTAAATTAAACTTGTTTATAAAATTTGTATGGCTCTGGCAGTCATCTTTACTGACACCTAATACTACAGTATCGAGCTCAGTAAACTGTTCAATAATATCCGTGAACTGATTCGCTTCTATGGTGCAACCGGTTGTGTCATCTTTCGGATAAAAATACAGCACGATATTTTTCTGCTGATTAAAATCTGACAGGCTAATGACTGTGTTGTTCTGGTTTACGGTTTTAAAGTTTGGGGCGGTAGTATTTTTTTTTAGCATCTGGAATCTCTTGTTTTCAGTTGTTTTTAATATTATAGATCCAACGGGTTAACTAAATGATTACTTTTGAGAGGGGGAATATGCATTCAAGTAAACGTGGATGATTTCATATAGATCTAAAAAGGCGTCAGAGCGCTTTGATGATTATGTTTTGGTTCTTTGATCTCTAGCGTGTTATATGGTTATTTAAATGTAAACAATTCTCATTGTTAATCGATTCCATTAGTCTAATCTAATATTCTTTGATCAATATCAAATAATTTTATCCATATAAATCTTTTCTATTCGCGCATCGGAAACTTCAATTTAAAACTGTCTGATTTTCCTAGAGATATTCCTTATAAAGGAGTATCTTACAAGCGTGAAAATAGTCTACGGCTGCGTAATGTCGGTCAGTAGTATAAAAAAGAATTTTTAAACGTAATTTATATTGCGTTAACTGATTTAAAATAATCTTATCCGCTTCGGAGGAATATCAATGACGGATGTAGTCGCAACTAATGAGACTATCCTGGTAGTAGGTGGCGGTGTAAGTGGTATGACCACTGCACTGGAAGCTGCTGAAGCTGGTAAGCAAGTTATACTTGTGGAAAAGCGAGCTTATGTGGGTGGTCGTATCACTCAACTATATAAGTATTTTCCTAAACTTTGCTTCCCAACATGTGGCCTGGAAATTAACCAGCGTCGCGCCAAGATGAACCCTAACATCACTATTCTTACTATGTCAGAAGTAGAAACGCTGACCGGTGAAGAAGGTAACTACACGGCGACTGTGAAAATTAGTCCACGTTATGTTAACGATAAGTGCACAGCCTGTGGCGCTTGTGGTGAAGCAGTAGAATCTGAATTTGATGATGAATATAACTATGGAATGAGTAAGCACAAAGGTGCTTACCTGCCACATCGCATGGCTTTGCCAGAGCGTTATGTCATTGATCCTGCGATGATTGGCACAGACGATGCGACTAAAGCAAAAGAAGCTTGCCCGGTTGATGCTATCGATCTGGATATGGCTGAAGAAACGGTTGAGCTTAAAGTCGGTGCTGTTGTTTATGCAACAGGCTGGCGTCCATTTGATGCAAACAAGATTCAGCCTTACGGTTACGATCGTTATAAAAACGTTATCACGTCCGTTGAATTTGAACGTATGAATGATCCCAATGGTCCTACCGGCGGTAAAATTCTTCGTCCATCTGATGGTGCTGAAGTTAAAGATATTGCCTTCATTCAGTGCGCCGGTTCACGCGACCGTAACTACCTGAAGCATTGCTCGCGCATTTGCTGCATGGCCAGTTTAAAACAAACGACTTATGCCAGTGATGTGGGTGCTAAATCAACTATTTATTACATTGATATCCGAGCGATTGACCGTTTTGAAGACTTCTACAAAAACGTGCAAGCTGATGAAAATGTAACGTTCATTAAATCTAAAGTAGCCAACATTACTTTAGGTGAAAATGATAACCCAACCCTGCAAGGTGTTGATACCGAAGGTTATAACCGCTATGCGACAGAGCATGAACTGGTGGTATTAGCGGTCGGTATGGAGCCAAGCGTCGACGTTTCAACATTACCGGGTGATGTCAGCGTGAATGAGCATGGCTATATAGAAAACGATGGCACCAATGGCGGTATATTCGCCGCGGGTTGTGCATCTGATGCGCTTGATGTGAACCGTGCGGTTCAAAGTGCAACAGCTTGTGCGTTAAAAGCTATTCAGGTTGTTAACCGCGTTGCAGGATCGGAGGGCTAAACAGTGGCAGACGAATTATTAATGGGTGCCTATATTTGTAAAGGCTGTGGCATTGGCGATCGTTTAGATTGTGGCCAGCTTGAGCAAACCGCAACCCGTGATGGCAAAGCTAAATTTGCTAAATCACATGACTTTTTATGTAGTACCGAAGGCGTAGCGATGATTCAGGCGGATATTGATTCCGGCGAAACCAATCACGTTATCTTAGGTGCTTGTTCACGACGTGCAAAAGTTGAAGCGTTTAACTTTCAAAACGTAACCGTTTCTCGTGCAAACTTGCGAGAAGGTGTCATCTGGGTTCGCCCCGATAACGATGAAGCAAATGAGACCACACAGGAAATGGCGGATGATTACATGCGTATGGCATGTGCGGAATCCAAGTTCCAGAAATTGCCGCAAAAATCAGGTGAACAGGAACTAAACAAAAACATCCTGGTTGTCGGTGGCGGTATTTCCGGCATGACAGCCGCTATTGAAGCAGCCGATGCAGGTTACCCAGCAGTTATCGTTGAAAAATCTGGCGAGCTGGGAGGTGTGATGGGGCAGCTACATAGACGTGTGGCAACAACCATGCCTTATGTTGAGCCAGAAGATACAACGGTTGCTGATTTAATTGCAAAGGTTGAAGCCGCTTCAAACATTAGCGTTCACTTGAACTCAACGGTAACCAAAACAGCCGGTGCGCCGGGACGTTTTGATGTCGATATTTCGACTGAAAGCGGTGCGACTTCAAATGTCAGCATTGGTGCCATTGTTCAGGCTTCAGGTATGAAGCAGTTCGATGCTAACAAGTTGACAGAATTTGCCTATGACAAATCTGATAACGTTATTACACAACTTGAATTAGAAGCCCTGGCAAAAGAAGCTAACGGCGGGCCAATCAAGCGCAAAGATGGTAAAGAAGTTTCAAGTGTTGTCTTCGTACAATGTGCAGGCCAGCGTAGTGATAAAGAAGGTTACCTGCCTTACTGTTCTGGTTTCTGTTGTACCGCCAGTATCAAACAGGCGATGTACTTTAAAGATGCCAACCCCGATGTAGATACCGTTATCATGTATGACGATCTACGTACACCGGGTGCAGGCGGTGAAGATTTTTACCGCAGCGGTCAGAAGAAAGGCATTATCTTTACTAAGTCTTCAGTGAGCACAATTGAAGCAAGCGGTAATGACTTAACGGTTAACTTCAATGATAAAATATTGAATGAAGAGCTGTCTATGCCAGCGGATCTGGTTGTATTAGCAACCGGTCAGGAGCCAAACTCGGGTCCTCATCCATACGCATTGGACGAAGCAAAAGCTGCAGCTGAAGCTGCCGGTGAAGAAATGCCGACTGAAGTTGAAATTACAGTCGATTCAATTCTTAACCTTGATTACCGTCAGGGTACGGATCTGCCTCACCTGAAACACGGTTTCACTGATTCGCACTTCATCTGTTTCCCATATGAAACACGTCGTACGGGTATCTACTCTGCTGGCCCAGTTCGCCGTCCAATGGATAGCTTACAGTCAACAATCGACGCAACCGGCGCAGCAATGAAAGCCATTCAGGAAGTGGAAAATGCCGCAAAAGGTGCTGCGGCTCATCCGCGTTCGGGTGACTTAAGCTTCCCAACTTTCCGAATTGAAGGCTGTACCCAATGTAAACGTTGTACAGTTGAATGCCCCTTTGGCGCAATCGACGAAGATGAGAAAGGTTTCCCATCTTATAACGAATCACGTTGTCGTCGTTGTGGTACCTGTATGGGTGCATGTCCTGTTCGTGTTATCTCTTTTGAAAACTACTCGGTTGATTCGGTTGGGCAGCAGATCAAGAATGTTGATATACCTGACGAGTTTGATGAAAAGCCGCGTATCCTGGTTCTTGCCTGTGAAAACGATGCATACCCAGCACTGGATATGGCTGCACAAAACAGACTGGAATACAGTGCATTTACACGTGTAGTTCCTATTCGTTGTTTGGGTTCGGTAAACACGATCTGGTTAACAGATGCACTGAACTCAGGTTATGACGGTATTATCTTGATGGGTTGTCAGAAGGGCGATGATTACCAGTGTCATTTTGTGAAGGGCTCTGAAATTGCCCATATGCGTATGAGTAAAATCGCCGATACACTGGAAACACTGAACCTTGAAAAAGAACGTGTGGCAACTTATGAAGTGGCCATTACCGATGTGGCTCGCACAGCTGATCTGATTAACGACATGGCGAAAACCATTGAAGAAA
>Ga0316205_10000569_pt1 | contig 65256 bp, 53 predicted proteins | sample 3monthpyrite_MG_FD_204941 | JGI IMG/M metagenome (GOLD analysis project Ga0316205, IMG submission 204941) | Microbial mat bacterial communities from mineral coupon in-situ incubated in ocean water Damariscotta River, Maine, United States -... | ecosystem: Environmental > Aquatic > Marine >...
CATCTCGTAGACATTGCGGCGTGTGCAACGGCGACTCATTTGCGCTCTGGTAAAAGGAAAAGAACGCGCGGTTCATTCAAGTAACGCAGTTTGTATTTCACCTCTTTTTCACTGCACTTGCTCAACGGTGGCAGTAATGAGCCAATAGGCTTCGTCGTACGCCGAGGGCCTTCCGTACTCTCTGAAGTCTTGCCTCAAGGTGCCCATAAAGGAGACAAACTCGCCAAAGATGTTGTTCCCGTCAAGTTCAAACACGCGCGTTTCGCCATATCCTTCCTGTCCATCTTCGGTAAACTGCTCTTTCAACGTGACGCGGAACAAGTCTGGGCGATCACGCGTCACAAAGGCAGGCAGATTGAAGCGCGCAATAAACGCGGCACGAGCGTCCGGAGAGTCCATTGCATCCAGCAAAGCGTCTGCTCCAATGTCGTAATCTGATGAGGTGGTGCTGTCGGTGATCCTAAGCGTAATGTCAGGGGGCGCGTATTCAGCGTCCACGTTGACCGTCACGACATCATCAGGCTCTAGATCCAGCTCGTCAAACTCTTCTTGGTCAATCGGGAACTCGCCGTTTGAGACGTTTTCCTGATTAAGGTCGCCACCCTCCCGTGCGTATATGATTCCACTGACCCACCACCACTCGCTGCGTTTCGTGGCCGGGAGCCGCATGTCGGGGTTGCTGTCAAAATCCCGTGTCACCGCATCATAGATCCCAGAGGGCGGGTGGAAGCCCAAATCCACGGGCGCTTTCTGGTTGTATTGAATGAATACGTTGACAGCACCCATCAAGTACGCGATGCCCTCTTCCTGGTAGTATTCAGCATCATCTCGGTCATAGGGAGCGTCGCTGTCTAGTTCTCCCTCGTTTTTGAGAAGGAGCCACCAGAAACGCGGGTTCTGGACAATGTAGTCCCGGAAGCTCCGAGACGTCTTGAACCAAGCACGAACCTCGTCTATGGTGACGTCCTCTACGAGCTCTTTCAGAAACTCGTCGTTGCCCTGCAAAATAAACAATACTTGTTCAAGCATTTCCGCCGGAGACGGCGGATCGTCGTCGGCGCCTGCCTTGCGCTTTCCACGGATCAGAGCCATAGCGCCGCATAGCTGAGCGTGAAGCCCATTGTCCCACGCGTCTTGCCCACACTCGTGGCTGCAAAAGACGGCACCACAAACGTGAGGGCACGCTAGTTCTGCTTTTGCAGAGCACGCGTGACACTGCTGGTCATCGGTAGCGCTCTTGGCCAAAGTGCAGAGCGCATTCAAAAGAGACACCAAATGCTGCCCTACGCGACGACTAGTCATTGGGGGGGGGAGAGGGCGTGCCTCTCTTTTGAGGAGTGGTTACAACCAACGCAGCGCAACTATTTGTGTAAATACGGTGGTATGTATGATACGACACTCCTTAAAAGCGTACAGATTGTCTCTTTTTAATATACTCTCAAAGGTAGTTGTCTGGGTCCAGCGGGTCCAACAGCACAGTAAAGTAAGCCCAGCGCGAGAGCCTAACGTGGGTGGGATCGCTTTCCAGGGGCTCTGCTGCAAAGCACAAGGTCCAGCTCCAGTGATTTTGCGCCACCCACGCCACCATGTCTACAAAGCGCCTGTCTACAACCCACGAGGGGGCCTCGCTGTTGTACCCAGACACATTGGTGAGGAGCTCCATGGTGAGGTGGTTGCGCCCCACTTGGCAAAGAAACGGATCACACTCTGCTTTCTCGCTCCCAAAGTAGCTTGCCATGTGGCTCGGAAGAGGAGCGTACGGCTCTTGTTCTTGCTGCTGCGGCTGCTTCTGCTCTTCATAGTCTCCAAACCGCAGGGTGGATAGCACGACGCTCTTGATGCCGCACCGAATGGCCTTGTATACGCGCTCTGACCACGTGGGGACCATGCTACTGTCCAGGCACTTGGGTGTGCGGACGTCGTTCCAACACGACAGCAGTGTCCCTGGAGGGCCCCCGTCCAACAGGTTTGGGTTCTCGGGCAGAAAGACGGCCATCAAAAAGACCTTGGAGCACAGGGTGGGGGGTCCCACAAACAAGACACCCACTGGCTTGAGCATTGCAGATGCAAAGCAAAAGTGAACACCCTGTTTGTAGAGCCACTCCAAAACGCTGGCCAGTTGCCCGTTGATCACAATACGCACGGGCTTGTCGTTATGATCTCGCAGCTCTTGAAGCGTCCACATGTTTCTCAGGGACCTGCTGTTACAAATGGGGTTGGTGGATTGGCGTGCGCAACGACCCGTGTAACGGAGGTACTCTTCTTCGTCATTGGGGTCCACAAGCTGTTCAAAGTGCGTGCCGTGCACAAGTTCTCCCAGTACCGCCTTGGTCTGACCCAGTGCCATGGCATTCTCAATCACCTTTGTAAAGCGATCTCGCGTCTTGGTAGAGATGTCTTGTGTCTTGGAGTTGATGCGGATCTCCATAAACTTCTTGTGGAACTTGCCCATGTCCATCTTGCTGAGCGGAGAAGGCGAAGACCCACCACTTCCATCACTGCCGCTGTTTCTAGGGGAAACCCCCCTGGCCAAAGGACGAGGGCTGACGATGGGAGAACGGCGCCTCGGTGTTTTGCGGGGTGTAATCAAAGGGGACTTTCTGCCTTCTTCTATACTACTTTCCATCCCCCTATTTTTGTGCGCGTGCGCGCGCGTGTGGAAGGTACGAGAGTGTAGATATATGATTTGAGACGTCGTGCCTTTGGACATATAACACCGTTTTCTTATCATGTACTTACACATTCGCACGAGGCATGTCCATTTGAGAGAAACCAAAAACCCAAAAAAAAATGGAGCAAGGACAATCACCCACACTGGGGCGTGCCCGGATGAGGGAAACAGACTCACCGCCGTATCACGAGCACTCGTGCGACGGTGATGATGACGCAGCCGACAGGGACCACAACAACGAACTGGAGATCGTAGTAGGGGTCAGTATACGGGACGCAGGGTCTGATCGGTCTCCGAGACGACTGCCCCCCGTGTCTGTCAAGGTAGACAGGCGCTCTCTGAATGGAAGCCCCGTTCAAGTAAAGATTGGCGTCGTCGGGGTGAACGACGCCAGTTCAAAATGAAATTCAGAAAGCTGTTCTTTTTTTTCACTTTGCTTTTATATTCGCCCGCTTGATTGCGGCAGCGTTCTTCTTTCCACGCTCCGGATAATAGAGGGGAATCCACATGTCGTGCATCCTCTTTGTGTACTTGCATACACGGCGCAACGAAAGTGCGTCGTTTGGTGGCAACAACCGCCAGATGTAGGGCCCCGTGTTTGGATGTGTCAAGATCCCGGGGCGCTTGTCCTCGCATAGGCACATGACTCCGGCTACGGACACCACGGCGGCTCTCCACAGCGGCTCATTGACCAGCATGGTGTAAAAGTCGTTGCGCGCCCGGTCGGCATCCCAGTAGTTGTAGCCTTCAAAAAAGGCAGAGACCCCATCAGCCTCCCAAACAACACCGTGCCAGCGCATGTATCCTGTCTTGGGATCAAAACGGGACAAGATATCTTTGCGTAGATGGGCAAAGTCTGTCTGGACCCCGTGAAACTCATCCAGGGTCTCCACGCGCAGCTGAACGGCGTCCTCTGGCATCTTGGAAGCACGCACCAGCCTAAAAAGGTCATCCCTCGCCATCACACTGACAGGCTCAAAGTCGTCCACCTCGTAGGTGTCGCTGTCCTCGTCCTCTTCCGCTCCCTCTTGCTGCGCGCTCCACGCGGGAGCGGGTTGCGCGCCCCACAAAGACAAATCAGTGTTTTGCTTGTGACGCTTCTGCTGGGCCTCCCAGCGCTCCTTCTGTAGCGCGTACACGTCGTCCCGTCCTCTATCGGGCGGATGCTGCTGCTGAAAGTACCCCAGGGACCACTCTGAATCCGCGTACATGTTTACAAGTAAAACACGAGCCTTGTGCCTACTTTATACTTGGTGAGTGCTGTTTAATCAAAAAGCACCCCCACACACGCGGGCGCTTTGGGTGCAAGCTCACACCTTTTTTACTTTTTTCGGACCAACAAAAAAAGTGTGTCCTAATTCTGAGAGCCGGGGATCACTCCATCACCACGTCCTGAACGTGCGACACGGCATCCCAGCGCTCCTTGACGGTGCGAGCCATCTCCTCGCCGCTCTTGAACTTTTCGTAGGGCACGCGAAACACCGTGATGGTCTTGGAGATCTCCTTGACAAGCGTCTCGTACCCAGCGTGCAACCTCTTCAAGTAGTCCAGGGTGATGCCCGCCTCGCACTTTCGGCCCCGCGAGCGTATCCGCGCAAGCGCCGTCTCTGGCTTGATGTCCAAGTAGACCAAAAAGTGGGGATTCTTCATCTGGTTCTGCATGATCTTGAACGCGCGCACGTAGGTGTCGTAGTCAAGGGGGCGAATGTGGCCCATTTGCACCAGGGCACGGGCAAACACCTGGTCCTCGTAGATGCTGCGGTCTTGCACGCCCCCCGTCCACGTCATCTGCAGGTGCTGAGCAAAGCGCGCCGTCAGCAACCAGATCTGCATGGGAAACCCGTTGGCTCCCATGTCTGCGTAAAAGCGCTCCAGGTACGGGTTCTTTTCCACGGGCTCCCCATAAAACTGCACGTTGAGCTCCTTGGCAAGGGCCTTGGCCAGGGTGGTCTTGCCGGCGCCAATGAGGCCAAAGAGTGACACGAAAAGCGGGTCAACGGTATCGGGTTTCAGCAGACCCTCCATTTCACGTTGGTTGGAAAGGGCCGGTTTGCACACACCTCGTTTTACTCGTTTGCCTTTCTATATGTAATATGGGGGGCCCCGCCATACGGCCGTGGGAGAGGAGGGTATGGTACCCCAAATTGCGGCCCGACTTCCTTTGGGTCTCCAGCTTTCTCGTTTGCGTCAGCGGCGTTACCATCATCTTCGTCTGGCACTTCAGAGATGACCACTGTCGTGTTGCGAGGGCGAAGTGTCACGCACACGCTGACGCAAGCCGGCAACGATACCGCATTATACTTTTTCTTTGGCAAGTGCGTATGAACAGCAGTGGCCACTAGCGGATACTCGTTGGTAACTCTTTCCGATAGCTTCATCTGTGTTCCGTTGACATTGGAGACATCGTTGCGCAACAACACAACTGGAGTGTTTCCAGATCTTAGTGCCGTAATACCGTCCAGTTGTTGTTGTGGATCCGCAAAAATGACGCGCGGTATCAGTCCAAAATAGGTGCGGGTGCAATCACGAGCTGACCCAGATTCGCGCCAAAACGGTTTGTCCCCATCGCTTTGCTTCCATTGGTTAAACATGCTGGTGCACACTTCTTGGCACACGGCGTCAAATGCGGGCACGTGTGTGTTGTCGTCAGCAAGAGCCGGGTGGTACATGAGAGGGTCTACGCGGAGCAGTCCAGCCACGCGCACAAGGAGCGATTCAAAACGATCGCCGGCCAGCTCGGGCACAAAGTAGCTTCCGTCTTCTTGACGCGCAGTACCCGCAAGCGGGGTCTTACCCAGAATCCCGTTGAAAAAGGAAATCTTTGCCAAGGCGCTCGCTGGAACATGGTACTTGCGATCCACGAAACGAAGGGTGATGACCTCATCTTCTTCTTCTTCTTCTTCTTCCCCTTTGTTGTCGTACCGACTGCGTTTCTTTTGCGTACCACCACTAGCACTCCCGAGTTCCATCACACACCAAAAGAGCCCCTCTTAAGTTTCAGATTCAACAAACAGTCGTGTGTCCGAACTTTAGGTGCACAGTCTTTTTTAGGATACGCGCGTATCACCAAAGCGCGCCTATAAGAAGCACGCCCCCTTGCGAGACTCTCTGTTTGAGAGAGGACACATGCGATGAAGTTGCATCTACTGGTGCTCTTTGTTGCACTATCTGCGTTTTCTGTGTTATCTGTGCGTGCAGAGGATAGCTGGGTCGTTCAACTGAAAGATGGAGTGAACCCCGCTCGCTTTGCGCGACAACACGGCCTCACGCATGTGGGTCCGTTTGCCCCCTTGAAGGACGCAGGCAACTACCACGTTTTTAGCGCGTCGCACACAAAACGGGCAGACTATCATCGGGAGCGTATTGCTCGTTCCTTGGATGCCCCTGACAGTGGAGCAATGTGGAGCGAGCGTCAAGTGCCTCACGTACTGCACAAGAGAGGGCGTTTTTTAGTGTCCAGTCCCCGCACCGGCCCCGACGGGAGCGGTGATCCGATGTGGGGACAGCAATGGCACTTGCACGGGGTAGACGCTGCCTCGGTGGATATCACTCCCCACCAAGAACGCAAGGGCGCCGGGGTGCTCATTGGCATTGTGGACGACGGTCTGCAACACAGTCACCCCGAGCTGAGCGGGCGCTACGACCCGACGAGGTCGTGGGATTACAACGACGGCGACGCCGACCCCACTCCACTCTACAGTGACGGGCATGGGACTAGCGCGGCTGCCGTGGCGCTGGGAGAAGCCAACAACGGACACTGTGGGCAGGGTGTGGCTCCGTTGGCACGCGTGGCCGGCATTCGTGTTGTGGCGGGCCCCGTGACAGATGCCACCGAAGCGTCGGCCCTTTCGCACCACGCGGGTAAGATTGACATTTACTCGTGTAGTTGGGGCCCCGCCGATACGGGTAGAGACATGGTGGCCCCAGGGCACTTGGTGAGTCAGGTGTTTGCCCACTATGCGGGCCAGGGCGCAGGCCGTCGCGGCAAGGGGTCCATCTATGTGTGGGCCAGCGGTAACGGGCGCAACAGACACGACTCGTGCGCTTACGATGGGTATGCCAACTCTCCATACACCATTGCCGTGGGCGCCATCAACCACATGGGTCAACGCACGTGGTACAGCGAGGGATGCGCGGCGCTCATGTGCGTTACACCTTCGTCGGGCGCTGGAGAGGGCATTGTCACTGCCGACTTGACGGGCGCTTCTGGCTATGAGCCCGGAGAGTGCACCACTGGGTTTGGGGGCACCTCTAGTGCAGCTCCCCTTGCTTCGGGAATCATTGCGCTTGTGTTGGAAGAGAGGCCAGAGCTCACGTGGCGCGACGTGCAGCACGTGATTGCCAAGGGTGCCACGCTCATCCACTCTGAAGACTCTAGCTGGTCTCCCGAAAATTACAACGGTTATCGCCACAGCAACAGCTATGGGTTTGGCCTCCTCAAGGTCCCCAAGATGCTAGCGACGGCACGCGCCCACACGTTGGTGCCCGTACAAAAGGGCCACACAAGCGGGATTAAGCACACACCCAGCGTTTCGGCTTGGGCCATTCCCAACAACGCGGGCCGTTCCTTTCGGCACACAATCACCCTGTCCAGCAGCGGCATCCAGTTTATAGAGCATGTTTTGCTCAGCGTTTACATTGCGCACCCAAGACGTGGAGAGGTGTCGGTTTACCTCAAATCTCCCTCGGGGATCACGAGCACCCTGGCACTCCAGAGAAGCGACACGCACTCCAACTATCCGCGAAGTGGTTGGATGTACACGACGGTTCATCACTGGGGAGAGTCTGATGCGGATGGCGACTGGACGGCAATCTTTGTTGACAGCGTTGGGAACAACCAGTTCCACGGATACGTCTCGTGGATGAAGCTCAGCGTGTTTGGTTACTAAACGTGTGTTTTTTTTTGAAAAGTGCAACTTTCTCACCAAAAAAGGATGGACTGAATTCTCTACGAGGAAGGACCGTTTAGCGTAATATAGTGCACTAATCGGTCCTTCGTCGTAGAGAATTCAGCCTGTCCTTTTTTTTTTTGAGGGCGGATCTCTAAAACTAAACTTCAGACACTTTTTTTTTGGTGAGTCGTCGCCTCGTTTTTTTGAAAAGGGGGTGTGTGTGTGTGTGCACACATATGGATTTGGACTCCTTTCAAGAGCACCTTTCGCAGAGTGCGGTGCGCGCAGCAAATGACGCCATTCACACGCGTACCATGATTGCGACCTGGAAAAGCGGCGCAAACGGGGCCCACCATGTGCACGATATCATGGCTCCGCTGATCCAAAAGGAGCTTCGTCTTGCAAAGACGCCAATACTGGCATTCAAACAAGGCACCACTCCGCAGGGAGAGATCCTCTACATGTGTGGTGCAGGGACCGATCAAGTGTACGGGTGGTGCTCTACGAAAAAGGGCGATACCACACTTACCGTTTACCATCGTCCTCAAGCCAAGCGCCCGTCGTACGTGGTGACCAAGCCCGTGGACATGACGTCTGTGTGCTGGCTGCAGGAGGGCGACTCGCCCTTTGACCGCACAATTCAGTCGGATCTCTTTTTGCATCTTGCCAAGTACTATCTGGGGGCCATGGATGTGCTGGCAATGCGCATGATGAGCAAGAAATACGCCAGATTTGGGCTCAACGACGCCATTTGGAGGATGCGCACACTGCTTTATGAGACAAATGTGCCCGCGGCCATGAGACTTTTCCCAGAGGCGACTCCGTTCCGCAAGTTTGTCAACTACATGCTCTGCTTTCGCTACAACCACAGACGAGACCCACGCAAGACGTTTATGCGAGGTACAAAGCCGTCGGGTATCGCGTCCATCCTTTGCAAGCCCAAGTACTTGCCGCTGCTGGAGTTTGCTTTCAAGAAGGTGGACCCCAGCTATGCCGTGAGAATGGTTGCACCCAAGGGAACTGTGGCAGAACGAGAAGACAATCTGGGCCCAGGTCCCGGTGGGAGAACCAACCGCAAGAGGTCTCGTGCCGTGAGTGCAATCTCATGTACCAGAGAGGCGACACACAATCTCCCCGACAACCCATCAGAAGGGGTGTCGTCCAAGAAGCGCCGTCGCGAGATTCTCTTTAATCCCGTCTTTGCAGCAGGAACATTCAACGGAGTTTGGGGGAACCGCAACACCATGACTCCCGCACTGTGGATGACCAAAGGCGGCAAGGTTTTCACTGCCAAGATTGGAAACACGCGAGGGCAGCGCCGTGGTGGAGTAGAGGAGCTTTGTGCTCCCTTTCTTGAGGTTATGGACAATCTGTAACATGAGTGAAGAACCGTATAAAAGGATTGTTTCGCTCGTACACACTTTAGAGCGAGAGAGAGAGAGAATGGAAGGTGTCTATGTTCCGACCCAGCTGGGTCACAACCAAAAGAGAGAGAAAAAGCCGAGGCGCGCGGGAGACGACTTCTCTTCCCTAGATCACTTTGATCCTCCGTCGTCTGAGGAAGAGGATGGTGGCAATATCCACATTGCCAAGATGTGTCTCTGTGGCAACGCTGGGGTGGGCAAGTCATCGTTGATGAAGAGGTATTGCGACAACACCTTTCTTCTTGGCGCAGAGTCTACGATTGGCGTGGACTTTCGGTACAACACCGTGGAGGCACAAACAGGAGAGCGCATCAAGTTTTGCATCTGGGACACGGCGGGTCAGGAGCGCTTCCGGTCTGTGACACAGAGCTACTTTCGCGGCGCCAACGTCATCCTCTTTGTCTTTGACCTGGGCAGCGACACCTCGTTCAAGGCCATTGTGCAGTGGCTGGTAGACGCCGACTGGACTCTGCGGGAGGATGACAGGTTTGGGACCGACAACGAGTACACCAGGGCCTATCTGATTGGAAACAAGAGCGATCTGGGCGAGGAGGGTGGGAGAGAAGTGTCTAGCGAGGTGGCGACAAGCTACGCGAAATCCATGTGCATGGATTACCTGGAGGTTAGTTGCAAAGAGGGCACCAACGTGCGCGAGTCCCTGCAGTCCATTGCCGATCATCTGGCACAGCAAAACACAGAGTGGATCCAAGCGGGAAAGGGTCCAGTCTTTAAGAACAAGAACAAAAGGGGCTTGCGCGCGGTGGGCAGCAACAGCAGAGGATCAGGATCGGCATCAGGGTGTGCCTGTTGATTAAAAAAGACGCAAATTTCTCTTTTCTCTCTCTCTCTCTCTCGCTTTTATTGCATGAAGGGGCAGTTGGGTGTGACACCTGATATTGCTGCACGCGAAACCTATTTACGTTGGGCTGTGAATCGTAACGTCTACAGGGGTACAAGCCTCCGCAACAGCCCTCCCACCGAGCACAACACCTATCCATGGCTCTCTAGAAAGAAGCTGGTGTTGAGCAAAGAGCAAGTGCAAAAGGCGTTGGAACTCAACAGACGAGCGCGCATCCGAAAGGACATCCAACAAAGCAAAGCACGGGGGTCCATTGATCCTAGCATTTTTTACGCAGAAGACTTTGACGACGACCCACCCCAACCCCCTTTAAACGCGCAACCACCAGAGGGGTTGTTATCAGTGTGTGGTGCAGCCCCAACATCGTTGATGAAGTGTTCCAGAGGCAAGATCCACATGGTGGTGGGACCCATGTTTAGCGGCAAGACGAGCTGGATGATTAGTCACGCCAAGTCGCATCTTTTGGCAAACAAGCGAGTGCAGCTCATCATCCCCGTCATTGGCAGCGAGCGTTACACACGCAAGGACATGGCATCTTCGCACGACGGGCTCCGCATGTGTGCGCTGAAAGTGAAGACGCTTGAAGACGCGACAGAAGACGCTCTGCAGAACGTAGACACAATTGGCATTGACGAGGGCCATTTTTTTGCCAATTTGGCTTCGTTCTGCGATGCACAGGCAGCCCTCGGACGCGATGTGTTTGTGGCCGGGCTCAAGGCAGATTCGGACAAAAAGGGATGGACCAGTATCCTGGAGCTGTTCCCGGTTGCAGACTATCACACATGCCTCACCAGTACATGTATCCTGTGTGGTGGAGAGGCTACGTGCTCAAAAAAGATTGTCACCAACGCCAACAGTCAAGCAGAGGGCAACGGTCAGATAGACGTGGGGGCGGACGAAAAGTACGTTGCCACCTGCTCAGAGTGCTGGTTGCAAGACATTCCTCGCGAGGCGTTGGAAAAACGCACGAGGCAAGTGGAGCTGCTAAAGGAAATGACGACAGAATCAAACTGATAAACTGTTTTCGTTTTTACTCTTTTTCATTGCCTTTAGTTACCAAACCCGAATCCCCAGACACTATTGTCCAGCCCAGTGTCCAGCAAGTTGTTACCTCCAAAGAGCTCGTCCAGTCCACCCAGCGGTCCCCCGTCGCCGTTCCAAGACAGCATAGGCATACTCTTGACAAGACGCATACGCCCGTCATGCTGCTGCTGCTGCTGCGTCAAAGGAAGGTGGTAGGGGGGGAGCAGAGGCATCTCCATCAGAGGGGGTGGCGGAACACAGATGGGAGTTGTCTCGGGGCTCACGTCCACGCTGAACTGCGACTCCAACGCGGCGCGCAGCAGCTGAAGATCAGGCACCTTTAGATGCATGTTGTTCCAGTACTCTGTGCTCCACTTGTCAGCAGCAAGATGCCCTGTCTGCCCGCGGCCAAATGGGATCACCAGGTAGTACAAATTGTATGTTCCGGTGCGCCTGCGCAAAGGAGACAACCACCGCAGAACGCCCTCCTGAGTCAGCTGGGCGCGGCACGCGTTACAGTCGTCCTCGCTCAGCACAATCATCACGTAGTTGTCCGCGGGGCACTCGTGACCATTGTCCCGCTTGAGGTGGCGAGGTTCCATGTCTGACGCGGGGGGAGGCGTCTTCTTGTCATAGCCAAACTGGTGCATCCACTCTGCCAGAGCCAGACGGTCCACGGCGGGCTTGATGGGCTCCTGGCGATGCTTCTTGTCCAGAGCAATGGTAGGAGGCGCCGTGTTGCGCTTGCGCTTCTGCTCCTGGGCCCTCATCCTCTTCTTCTTCTTCTTCTTCTTCGTCATGGCCTCCATCAGCGCAGGGGGGATCGCAGTGGACACGTGCGGTACTTTTTTCAGCTCCACCACCACCGTGCCCAAAGAAGAGGAACGACCCGCGGTTCCATCCAGTTCCATGGCCATGTTGCGCGGCAGGCACGGAAGGGATCTACGCGCACTAATCTCCGCACGCGTCATGATGCAAAAGCTTGCGCTTCCCGTTGTCAAACAGTTCGGGGCAATCTCAATGAGCGGTGCCGTGAGAACGTAGTTATCGCTAGCAACCAGCACAGGAACCTCCCTGGGGCTGTCTGCCTTCACCAGAGACAGTTCATCCACCGTGTACTGCAGCTTCAGAGAGTCCACGGCAGTCTGCAGCAGCTCGCGGCCCGAAGCCCCAATGCGCGCAGTAAACGCCAAGGGCACCTCTGTCTCGTCCTCGTCGTCCTCGCGCCACACCAGAGACACGCGAGTCGTCGCGTTCTGGTGTCTCTTGCAGCAAAACCACGCACACAGTCTTGCAATGGTCTCTGGCTTGGTGCCTCCGTCAATGGTCTCGGTACCGTAGAGGGGAGCATCGGCACAGTCCGGGTGATCGCATCCCACGGCAAAGTGCTGCATGGCATCGCACTTGTTGCAGTACAGGTACTCGGTGTCTCCAAGAAGTCTCCCTTCCAGGGTGGTAGAGTCGTCCAGGCAGCGGTAACAGCGCGTGTCCCGCTTGGTAATGTCCACAAAGAACTGACTGTGCTTCCTCTTGTAGAGCAGGTTGCCGTTGGCATTGTACGAAATGTCCTTGTAGACCCAGTCGCTGAGAAACTTGCCAGAGGTGGCGATGATGTGCGGCACCTTGGTGTGAGAAGGCACATAGCCGCTGTTGTTGCCCACGACCGTTGTTACTTGCATAGCGACAGGGACTTGGTACGCTGTAGAGAGCGTTGCGCCTCCAAAACTCATATATAGATGGCACGAATTGAAACCTAAAAGAGAAAAAATTAATCAATCGGTCGGTCGGCAAAAAAAACCGCCCGCTCTGAAAATGCTATCTTTACACTGGGCTGTTCATGGGCGCTCAAACCACCGGCAACGTGTGTTTTGAGGCACAAGGATCACAAAGAACCGCGACAAGTGGGTGCGAGGGACAATATTCCGACCCGTTCTGTTTTTGCTCTCACGCCACGCACACCTCTCAAACCCCCCTCAAAACACTCTCAACGACATCGCAACTCACCTAGAAAGTAGTGTCACAAGTGTCAAGAACCCCTCTCCACCCTTTAAAGATGAAGAGAGCGAAAGCGAGTGTGTCCGAAAATAGCGTGTCGGAAATTTCGGACACTTTTTTTTTGGGCGGTTCATTCGCGGATGGAAATGTTCATTGTCATTCGCGTTCCTCGTTCCGCAGTCTGCAGGAAAGTATTGAACTTTTCATCCGAACTCCGTGAATGAGAAATATGCAAAAACACTGGTTCTTTCACCACCACCACATCTCCCTCTGTGAGATGCATGTGTCGCGGATCGTCCAGCGGCAGGTCTTTTTTGCAACACAACTTCAAGGCGTTGCGAAAAGACAGCAATACTTCTTCAAAAGCTTCATCCATATGACCATAGGTGCAGTTTTCGCACACCTTGACGACGGTGAAGGCGACTTTCCAATCATGCGCTTCAAGGTATGCAATGCACGCGTTGTGTGCCTCTTTGAACTTTTCTGCTTCAACTGGACGTGCCTTGTCTTGCCAAAGCAAACTAAAATGAACTCCCTTGTCGTGTTTTGGTTTCAGTTGAATCATGCGCTTCTTTGCATAATAGCGATAGTCAAACGACCACTCAAAGGCCCCCTCCATGATTTGTAAATCTAGGGAGGCGGTTTGAAATATAAAAGTGACCGACTTTTACTCTTGGTTTTTTTCTTTTTTTCTCAGTAAAGGTTGGACCACATCTTGGTGGCCAACCAAGCCTTGAGAATGTCCATGGGAATGGGCGCTTCTCCATTGCGCATCCCCATCTGCTCGTCCAGCTGCGTGTGCAGAAAGGACATGTAGTTGCCGAGCTGCATGATGGTCACGTCACGACAGTAGTTGTAGGTGGCGGGCCAGGTAGCCTTCTCGCTCATGTCAGCCTTTTCCCTTTCAATCTCCTCGTCAAAGGCACGGCGCAACGGATCCGCAGCAGCAGCCCCCCTTCTCTGGGCGTGGGGACGGCGCCTCTTGGCACTCGGGTCGGTGCTCTTCTTGTTGATGAGAAAGTAAAACAGCTCCTCAATGGCTCCGTGGTCATCCCAGTCGTGTCCGTTGACCTCCAAGCGAAACGAGAGCTCGTGGAGCTTGAGCCCCGTCGCGGCCTGGCGGTCAAAGGACTCAAACGCCGAAGCAAACAGGTTGGCCACGAATCTCTTATCCTCTTGGGGCTGGATGCCCCCCATGGGATATGGGTCCGGGTCCAGACCCACGACGTAGCCCGTAAAGTGGATGGTCTTGAGCGTGTCAGTCACCCTGGTGCGCTGCCCCCGGCTCAGGACAATGTCAAAGACGCGCATTTCCTCCTGCTGCACGCGCAACACACACTTGAGCTCCTCTGCGGTGCCAATGATGCTTTCCTTGTCGGGGCGGTCCCTAAAGACCGAGACAATCTTGCCCGGCTTGGGCCCGGCGGGCTTGATGGTCCCCTCCTTGTACTGGGGCTGGGAACGGCGAGCAATCTCACTCCTAAACTTGGAGTTGATCTTTTCCACGCGATCGCCCTCCTTGTCAAACGTCTCCTTGGCCACAACGTAGGTGTCGCGAGGCCTCTTCTTTTTCTTTTTCGGTACCGGAGGCACGCCCTTTCCACCCCTGTGCTGATGCTGCCTGGGAATCTTCCTAGACACGGGGCCCTTGCGGGGAGCCTTGCCGCCGACGCTCTTACGAGCAGTACTGTACCGACTATGCACAGGAGCCGTGGGTCCCGGATGACGATGCGCATAGTACGGATCGGCCTCGTCGTCGTCGTCATCGTCGTCTTCATCTTCTTCCTCCTCTTCGTCTTCCTCTTCGTCCTCAAAGCTGAGCGCTACAGCAGCGTCATCGTCTCCATCTAAATCAACCTCCATGGGCAACGTGGGCCTTTGGTCTTCGTCTTCTTCATCCTCTTCTTCGCTTGGGTGAACAATGACGCTGGGACGTGTCGCCACCTTGGGGTATTGCAGCGAGCCCCTCATGAGAGATAGAGTAACACAACACAAGCCCCTCTGTTGCAACGGATAAACACACGATGCCGGGTCCGAAAAACAGTCGCGAGCGTGATGCTTTTGGTCCGAGTTTTGGAAAACGGTGGCGGGTTTTCGGACACTCGCTCTTTGCCTCTCAACACTTTTCTTTTGCAGAGGGGTTGTGTGTGTGTGTGTGTGCAACCAAAAACATGGAAAAGGACGCAGAGACAATGTCCCGTGGTATGAAGCGTGTCATGAGTGACGCCAAGGACACAACAACGGGATTGGAGCGCGTGCGCATTGTGTCCGTTGATGGAGAGTGGCGCGGCAACAACGCCCTGAGCAACGGGATCCTGAGCCTGGGGTGGGTCGTGGGGCGCGCAGACACCATGGAGGTGCTGGAGAAGAGGCGCGTCAACTTTGCGCCCATGATTCTTGCCACGGCCACCATGCTCCCCAACGGAGACCCCGACACGGAGCGCTACTACGAGCAAGCGTACGAGCAGCGTTGCCTGGACGAGTTCTGGTCGCAGCACACCGACAAGAAAGCCGTTCTGGAGCGCGACCCCATGGACCCCATGAAGGCCATTGCTGAGTTTAGGGCCGTCCTGGATCGGTTGGAGCAAGAGTGCTTCAAGGTGGTGCTCATCAGCGACGCCCCCGGGCGCGACTTTCACTACATCAACACCTACCTGGATCACGCCGGGCTGCCCCCCATCAACACCACCACGACCAACAGGTACAGGCAAGTCTACAGCACCGAGGACTATGCGCGGGGAGCCATGGGACTGGACTTTGATGAGCTGCACCTCAAGGACGCCGAGATCATTGCCGCGTTTGACGTGCCTGTGGATCAGGGGGCCCACGACCACATGCCCGAGAACGACGCCGAGTACATCTACAAGCTCTACTTTTACACGGTCAAGAGGGCCGTTGAGAGGACCAAGAGGAGAAAACGAGAGGAGTCGTCGCGCATTGAGTTGAACGAAATTCAGTAAAGAATCGGTGCGCTTTTATAGAACCATCACAGCGAGCAAGAGGGTGGCTCCGATTGCACCCAGCATGTTCCGAGGAGACAACGCGTTCCCTGCAGACGGTACTATGTACTCGCACGCGGGCGCCTCGCACACCATCTGACAGCTTGGCCTCTGCATGAGAGAGTTGCGCCTGCAGCTCCAGCTGCAGTTGGTCGGCTCGCAGAGGGGGGTGCACACGGCCCCAGCACTGCAGCTGAGCGGTGCACACACCGTCTCGCACATGGGACATCCGCCCTTGATGTCCAAGCCTGGCATTGGGGGACACTGTACACTACAGCTGGGAGCGCTGCACTGTGTGGGTTGTCCTGCCGTACACTGTGTCTCGCAGACGGGCGGGTCGCACACGGGTTCGCAAATGGCATCTGCCGTCGGGTTGTCGCATGCCCAGCTACATTGGGGGACCGTGTCGGGGTTCTGAGCAGACACCAAAACGACAAGCACCAACACCAATATCAACCTCATGGCTGCTTCACTGAGAGCCGCGAGTTGTCGTGTATCTTATAGTTGCGCAACGGTAAACCAAAACCCCAAAATGGGGATTTATTCCCAGCCTAGTTGCTTCCTCAACTCTTTGGATTTTTCATTTGAAATCCCCCTGACTCTATACGTACGACCTCCCGTACACACAATCGTCAGTTCCCCGGTAGAGTTGGTTTCCCATGCCACAATATGATCCTTGTGAACCTGAACTAACGTTGGCCCCTCTGTATACGCGATACCAATCTCAACCAGGTTGTCCAGCACCTGAATGGACGTTCTTGGAGCTTTGCTTTGTTTGATACCGTCAAGGACGCCACGCACAACAAATAGTGCAGCGACAACCATGATAAAAAGGGTCAAGGCTACAAGTAACACCATCTTTTCGCAAGGACTCTTGCTAGATTTGTATTTGTAACGCGTAGAGAGCACCTATTCATATATGCGCGTGTTTTGCTGACTCAGCAAAGGCCCGCTTTTTTGCTGACGCAGCAAAATCACACTTTCCACTCAACTCTTTTACACAAAAGGGGCGGATACCATGTCTTACAGCATTTACTTTGTTTCCGCGTGCGCGCTTATCCTCGTGTGCGCCACCTACTTTCTGAGACTCTTCCTTCGTGTCGTACCTGCGGGGCGTTTTGCTCTGGTGGAGCGCTTGGGCGTCTTTAAGCGTGTCCTTGGCCCAGGAGGACACTTGTTGTTTTGGCCCATTGAGTCCCTGAGAAGGGTGCGTTGGAGCTATCCTGGCCAAAATGGACGCCTCCAGGTCTTTAGCAGCGACATGCCCTCGTCGCGTCACGCTCAAATGGATATTCCCCCGATCCACTGCCTGACCAAGGACCGCATTCAAGTGGACGTAGATGCGACTCTGATGTACAACGTGACTGACCCGGAACGTGCCGTGTACCACACGGACGACCCACTCAACCTGCTCTTCCAACACGCGCAACAAGCCCTGACTGAGATTGTCAGCACACTGACTGCGGACGACATGCGTCAGTGGCGCGTGGTGGCCGGCAAGGTTCACATTCGCATCAACGAGTACATCAAGGAGGAGGGGCAGAACTGCGGCGTCAGCTGCACACGCTTCATCATTCAGGGTGTCAAGATGGATGATAAGATTGTCAAGGCAAACGAGGCCATTTACACGCAGCAGCGCCAGCACCGCATGCAGATGGAAAAGGAGCAGGCCGCCTACGAGAGATCCAAGGCTGACGCTGAGCGCAAGGCCGAGGCGCACAAGAGACAGATCCAGATCAAGAGCGAGCACGCCATGTCTCAGCTCAAGTTGAGGGAAACCAAGGAGGAGCAGGAGCGCAAGCTGGCCATGGCCCAAGCTCAACACGACGCAGACGTCAGGATCCTGCAGGCCAGGTCGCGCGCCGAAGAAGAAAAGCTCAAGTGGACCGGAAAGCTGGCAGCGGGTTTTAGCCCAGACCAGGTGGTCCAGTTAGAGTCCTCGTTGTACCAAGCAGAGGCTCAAAAGGCACTGGCTGCCAATGGGAACACCGTGTACGCCCCGCTAGACTACTGGAACATGCAAGGATTGCGCGGCATTGTTCAGGGGGGAACGCGCGTTGCAAACGGAGAGTAAAAAAAACATTTCAAAGGGGCTCTTTTTCAAAAAAAAAAAAACAGACAAAATGAGCTTCAACTATGTTATAATTATGGCGTGCGCGATCATCATTATATTTCTATGATTCCGGGACCCATGCCAACCCGTGCAAGAGTTCCATGGGTTTGTTTTGAGAAAACGTAAAAGTAAAGGTTCCAGTTCCAATGAGCGTGGCCAAGTCTGCGAGCGTGTCTGCTTCAATCCACCCCAGCAGCCTGTACTGCTGGCCATAAATAGCGTAGAGCCTCGCGTTGGCCTCGTCCAGCGCAAATGCCGGGTAGTCTGCTGCCGTCACGGGGTTGTTGACGGGCCATTGGAACTGGGTGCCCGTAAAGGCAAATGTGGGCGTGGTAATGTGAGCAGCGATAAACTGGCCCGTGGCCCGCTCAAACTCCAAGATCTCCCTGTCGGTAGTGGTAGAGATAAAGATGCGCTCCGCAATCACCGTCATGTCCAGAAACTGGCGCCCACCACCCTCGGCGGGGCCATAAGCAGCGCCATTGGCAGCCGTGAGGTCCACCACCATGCCCGTCACCGGGTGCAGCGTCAAAAGTCCAATACCTGGCCCCTGATCGTCGGCCACCAGGTACACTCCTGCGGTCGCATCATAGGTGACGGGAAGCGATGTAGCGGCTGGTGTGACACCAGCGAGCGCCAAATAGGTGGTTGTCTTGTCCAGCGTGTTGTAGGTGGCCAGCACGTGCGGTCCCGACAACGAAGTGTGGTGAAGGGAGGCGATTGTGTGTGCCGTGTGGCCTCGTGACCACTGTGCCTTTTCAAACGTCGTTTCTGCGGGGATGGGTTGAATGTCGGGGGTGGTCTTGAGGCCAGAAGGTCCGTCAAAGAGAGCAAGGCGAGAGGCTGCGTTTCCTCCCAGGTTGGTGGCAATGTGCCAAAAGCCCACCAGCTCTCTCATGTCCACGTCGGTGCCCAAGAAAGGCGTCTGTGAGCTCTGCACGGCTCCCACCATGCCGGCAATGACGCCCCAGGCAGCCAGCGCAAAGAGCAGCACCAGAAAGAAGCACACCCAGGCCGCGTTTCGCTTGTGTCTCTCCCACATTTCCTCCAGCGTCGTTGGGGGCTCTTGGTTCCTGCCCACGGCAACACCAATCAACTCTTGGTGTTGTTCATTTGTGGCACCACGCGTTGCACGTCCGTAACGACTCATGATTACGTGTGTGACGCGTGGTGTGACGCGAAAACAAATCTACAAGGTGCGCGCGCAACCACAACAAGAAATAGAAGCGATTCGTTGAACGGAGCAAGCTTGTTTATTCTATCGTGTGGGCCCACATGGCCACGTCGGGTGTCTTCCTCTTGACGGGCAGAGACAGAAAGATCACATCATCGTCCTGTTGCGGGATCCTTCCCCCAAGGCGCTCAATCCTTGTCACAGGGGCCCTGCACGTAGGACACGTACTCACGTGGTTGGTCCAGACATGGATACACCCAAAGCAGAAGCGGCAGGGGCACCCAACATGTGCCAACTCGCCGTCGCTGATCACGTCTTGGCAGATAGGGCACGATAGCTCATCCGGGTGTTCAATCGTCAGATCAATGACAAACTGGGCGCTCATACTAGCCCCTCTAGACAACAGAGAATAAGTGCGCTGCAAAAAAAACAAAAATCAGACACACTCTCAAAATTCGGACACTGGTCCAAAGTTTACTCTGGTCCCAAAAGGGGGATTGGATACGGCACGCTCCACTTGATCCACGGAAAGAGATGATCTCTAAGCACGTCCAGAGGCAGCAAACCAAACACATTGTGATTGGGCCCGCGTCTCCACGCCGCGAGAATGGCGTAGAGCGCACGAGGTTCTCCACCCTCTGGGATCAACACGCCCATGAAATCCCCTTCTACGCGCCCCATCCCCGTAAAGACACCCTTCCAGGCCAGGAGCCGCGTCACGCGTGTCGGAGAGTTGTAAATAGACCAGTCGTGTTGCTTGATGACACTCTCAAACCACGGCTGTCGCATGCACAGCATGACGGCTCTGTACATGACATCGTCTGGAACGACCCTTTCAGTCCGGAGACGATTGTCCGTCTTGGCCAAACGTATGAGAGAGCTCCTGTCTGGCCTGTAGTTTAGTTCCTTGACCAGTGCAGCAGGGAACCCGATGCTTATCCAGCGGAGGATGTTGGATATTTGAGAGTCTTTGCCGCACACATAGTGCCTAACCAGGGCCCGCGCAAGACGTGGATCAAGGATCTTGTAGGCGTTGGCGCGCATCACAGGCACCACGTGTTGTGTGGTAATGTTCCAGAAGCGAGTGTCGTCGTCCTCTTCCTCCTCTTCGTCTTCGTCTTGCTCCTCGTGTTCTTGTGCGAGCACCAAGAGGCGCTTAAAATGTTGAACCAGCAGATGCTCTTCATCCAAGACGTCAGAGACACAACCCCAGTCCCGAGAGAGTACCCGGTAACACACGGTACCAACACGGACTTCCCCGCCAAAAAGGGTGTCTGTGTAGCGCAACAAATAGTACTTTCCGCGCGCGTCGCCCGACCAGCCACACACAACGTGCTGAAAACGAGGAAGCGCAAGTGCCTTTTTGGTTGCCCTGCTGCTACAGGCGCCACTGCCGTCGCGCGCCCGTTTCATGTGAGGGGCCCCTCTTTGCAACGCGAGTTTGAAAGTCGGACACTGCGCGATCACACACAAAAAACCAGACACTCTTTGCAACTTTTCTTGAATCAGAGGGGCTTGTGTACTATGGACCCCAACACAATCACGTTCCGCATCACCATCAACGGAAAGACGCGTCCCGTGATCAACCTCACGCCCCATCCAGTCACGTTGTATGGGAAACAGTCCCCTCAGATGATCATTCCCACCCACGGCACCATCCGCCTCACCAGAGACGAGGACGCCGAGACACACACGACAGCGTTTAGCCTGACGGGGCACGGAGAGAACGCCGAGGATGTCACCAGAGGCCCATTTACCGGCAAAGCCACGCACGTTTCTCCGTGGACGGGGCTCCATATAAGCGGAGTACCCGCGGAACTGCTGGATTCACCAGACAGTCCGGTAGCCATCCTTGTCAGCATGCCAGTGGCAGAGTTTCTGGTAAAGAGCTCGCGTTTGACGGTATGCTCCGTCTTGGTTCCAGACACGGGCCCTGGAAACGTGGTGCGTGGAGCCCAAGGAAGGATCTTGGGGGTGCGCAGTTTCGTTATCCACCGCGAGTGAGGACTACTACTAGTGGGTGCAACAACAGCCTTTTACTATATAGGATGTATGGGTGAATAAAAACAAACAGATTAGAGAGAGAGAGAATGAGGTGTCTTATTCTTTTGCTCCTTGTGGCGGCCGCTTTTGTGGGTAATGTGCACGCGTCTTGGTGGAACCACGAGCCAGAGTGTGAGTTTACTCGGGCCGACGCGCTGCGGTGCATCAAGCGCTACATAGACACCAACCACGACGACAAGATCACCTTGACCGAGTTGGAGGCAGCGCGCTCCAAGTACATGACTGGAATTCAAAAGGCAGGGGCGTGGATTGCGTCGTGGTTTACCGACGAACTGAGCAACGAGACCATTCTGCGCAACTGCGATTATGATGGTGATGGTGTCTTTACACCCCACGACTTTGAGCAAGCCACAAAAAAGTGTCTCCCGGATCAGCATGCGTTGTGTCTGGTAAAGGGCGCGTGTGACAAGGCGGCGGCGGCAGCAACATCGTCTCCGTGAGCAGCAGTAGCCAGAGAGAGAGAGAGAGACACAGAGGGGGCGTTCTTGTAAATGAAAACCATTTTGCGGTGTTTCTTCTCACTCGGTGACCGGGTCCAGGATGCGCGCCTTTTTGAGTCCGTGCATCAGGCACTTCCCGGTGTGGTCCTTGCGGCAGGTGCGCTTGCACTGGGTTCCGGGGTACACGCGGTCCACACGGCTGGTGACGCAGTCCGGCTTGTAGGTGATGCACATCTCGTCGTGAATGACGGCGTAGACGCGCTTGTCGCTCCAACGTACCGTGCGCTTGGGCTTGTCTGCGTGTTCAAACATACCCGTGATCTTGAAGCGGTTCTTGTTGTTGGGGTGTCCGTTGGGAAAAAGCTCCACCCAGAGCTCCACCTGCAGAAAGATGTGGTCTCCACGATCCTTGTCCCGGGAGACGCGGGTCAGCTCCATGCGAGCCACCTTGCCTTGAAAGTCCCCGCGCCTCGGGTTGTTGTCGTAGGTGAAATAGACGTCGTGCACCGTAACCGATGTCTCGTGCTCCCTGTAGACGCGCTTGAGCTCTGACACCACGGCCTTGTAGTGATAATCCACCAAGTTGCACTCTTTGCAGCACATGCTCGTAAAGTAGATGATGTGCTTGACCTCGTCCACGCGAACCATGTGCGCGGTCCCGTAGCGCATGAGGGCATCCGCACGGCTCATCTTGGCGTGGTGGATCACGTGCGGGTACTTGGTGTTGGAGCACAAGAGCTCAAAAAGGCGGTCCTCGGTCCTGTCTTGCATTGGAGAAACCGCAAATTCCTTCTCCATGTCGGCGTACTTGTCGTCCACGTCCACGATCTGGGAGAATTGCGGTGAAACAACGTCAACAATACTGCTGCTGCTATCACCGCCGTCACTGCTACTACTTACAACGGAACGGATCACCTCTCCGTCTTCCATGCCATTGTCATCGTCTTTTTGCTTCTTGGAGTGGTCCTCGCTGTCGCTGTCCACCAGAGGGTCCCTATCAAGCATGATGACACGACCACGCTTGTTGGATTCCTCTTCATCCTTGGCCACGGAACGACGACGGCGACGACGGTGGTGGTCACGCTCGCGAGAGCGAGAGCGATGGCCGTCGTTCCTAGTATCGCGACGAGAGCGCCTCATGCTCGCCAGAGACCCACCCTTTATACTTGGGGCGTGTGAAAGTGCATGATCCGAAGTTTGGGTGGGCGTTCGGGTTTTATTGGTCCGAATTTGCGCCGTGAGCGCGCGTCCCATTCACATAGACGGACCCCTCGTGAAAAAGCACAGTATGCACGTTGACGTTGTCTCTGTGCAAATCTTCCAAAAGTTGGGCAGAGAGATCGTGCAGTGTCTCGTCTTGGTAGACTTCCAGCCAAAAACGATCCAATAAATGCCGCGTTCGCACGTCCCACACCTCTACGGGCACGTCCTTAAAGTCGGACCAACACTCTTTGTCCTCTTTGTGTATGTGAGTATCTGTGTTCATGCTTGAGAGAGAGAGAGAGAAAACCAAAAACACACACACAGCCCTCACACACACAAAAAGATGACAGGGATATGCTCTTTTTACTTTTTTTTTCCATCACGAAAAGATGGCCGTCACGGCTGATTGTCCCGCAGCCAGGGAAAAGACCATGATCCCAACCACCGTGTCGCGGACGTCAATCTTGCGCAGCTTTTGTTGTCTAAAGTAGCACGCCGCCCAGAGCACGGCACCTGCCGCCATGCTGAAAAAGGCGGCCAGCGCTGGATTCTCCACTGCGTCTCTCACGCTGCCCCACGCCGTGTCGTTGAGTACGGGGACGGTGCTCAGCAGTACAGTAAGAGCCCACGCAAGCGTGATGAGCGACCACCAAAAGATGCGCGTCCTCTTTCCGCCAATGACGTGAATCTTAGCGTGTACCATGGTCCCGCAAAGGGCCACGGTCTGGGCCATCTTGTTGATGTAGAACGAGACGACAATCCCAATCACCGTGCCCTCATCTTGCGGGTTTCGGTACACCAGGAAGAGTCCGTCCACCACAGCCACAAATACAAAGACGCCAAAGACCATCAACAGGATCCAGCGGCGCTTGCGCTTGTCGTACCGGTTGTCTGTCACTGCTTGGAGCTTGTGTCCTGTTTCGTGGCTTGCCAACGCTGTCACTTCAACGTATGGTGCTTCTTCCATTGTGTCTCCATTTACCAGGATGTCTCCCTCCACGTCCTCGTCGCGAGGTCCCGCGCGGTATTTGTTGGGCCCGCACACGCGAGCCAGCGCCTCTGCAGCTTCTATCAAGACAAATCCGATAATCACAAAGGCCGCCATGATCTCGGCCTTGAGGGTGGCGTACACGGTGCCCTTGAAAAAGGTGTGGCACACAAACTGCCCCAGAAAGATACCGCACATCATACGGTAAAAGAGGTAAGCCCTGCTCTTGAGTCCTTCTCCACCCTCTAGGCGTCTGCGCACGTAGCGATAAATCAACAGGGAGATGAGCGGGCACAGGAGGGCCCCTGGAAGCGGGAGAACCCCCTTAATTGCCTGACCATACAGTGCAACGGGTTCTGTGTGGCTCATTTTTTTTTGTTTTCTCTCTACCGCCTGCCACTGTTGTGTAAGATGCACGCACGTGTCAGATTCCTGTTATACGTGACGCGCGTTCTTTGTCTAAAATTTTGACCAAAGCACACTTTGAATCTATATAACCCTACCGCGCACGCGCACAGACAAAAAGGCACGCTCTCATGTGGGTCTTGCTCAGCTTTGCGTTGGGTGTCCTGCTGGTGTGGATCCTTTTTATCGCAGGCATGCGCCTGGACATTGCCTTGTTGGCGGGAATCGTCTATTACATGTATATGCCACGCCGGAACCGCTGGATCCGGGATGCGCGCCTGTGGACGTGGTTTCGCGAAACGCACCTCACCGTCTCTTACACGGGCAAGACGGAGATTTTGAGAGACAAGGAACAAGCGCGTTGTTTTGCCGCCCACCCGCACGGAGCTCATTGCGTGGGTGCCATTGCCATGGCCAGCGACGCGCGGCTGGAACACATTCGGGTTGCGTGCACCAGCGTACTCTTTTGGCTGCCTGTGCTCAAAGAGTTTGTGTCTTGGGGAAACGCCATCCCCGTGGTCAACGAGCAAATGGTGGCCACGCTCAAGAGCGGTGATAGCATCATGGTGTACCCGGGGGCCTTTAACGAGTTGCCGGGAGCCACATTTATGAGAGACGCGTGCGCGCAAGATCCAGACAATCCCGCGCACGCTGGGTGGGATGCCAAAGACCCAGCACAAGAACGCCACTTTACCTATAGCAAGCGCAAGGGATTCATTCGCGTGGCCAAAGAAGCCGGCGTACCCCTGGTACCCGTGTGGGTAGAAGGAGAGTACGACCTGTACAAAGTGTACCACCCGTGGCCCCGATTGCAACGCAAGGTCTATGCCTGGACAAAGTACCCGGGACCCTTTTACTCGTGCGGGTGGTGGGGCTCGTTTTGGCCCCGATCCCATCCCCTCAAAGTGTATATAGGAAAGGAGATTGAAACGGACAAAGATGACGTGGACACGCTGCACGCGCTCTTTTACAAAGAGTTGCAGCGCCTCAAAGACAAATGTAAATAGAGAGTGTGTGATACTTTTAATTTTCGCACACCGTCACAGCTCTTGTTTGTCCCGATACTTTACAAGCATGGGGCATTCAACCGTCTTGTGCCGCCCCATGGTTCCAGAGATCATACAGTCTTCGGAACAAAAGTAGACGCTACGGCACACTCTACACGAGAGCGGGCCCCTCTTCTTTTTCTTTTTCGGCTGCCGCTTTCTCCTGCCACTCTTGTTCCCACCGCCTGGAACGATTGGCTTGTAGCAACCTCTGCACAGATGCGGGTTGAACTTGCACTGCATGGCGTGACATACCGATTCCACCACGTTGTTTGACTTGTACTCCTTAAAGAACTTGAGGCTGACCATGCTATCCGGGTCCGTCAACAGAGACTCCAAAGGAGTCATGGGCGCGTCTAGCTCCCTCTTCCAAGCGGCGCGTGGAAAGTACTGGTTGATGAGCGTTTCCTTTAGACGCGCCAGGTCTCGTTTGCTGCTCTCAAAGTCCTTGACACGCGGTAGCGTATCGTCCTTTACGGCCGCGGACTTGGACCGGTAACGGGAAAACATCCGCTTCTGATAGGCCTTGTCCGTTATCATGTTGTTTACGCACGCAACCACGTCGTGCTCCAGTTCTAAAGTCACAGTGCACTTGAGTCTGATACCCACGTTTCCCACAGGGCAGCAGTCAGAGTGGAGAAAATCCACAATTCCAACCCCCTTTTCCCTGGCGCTCCACTGCAACCACCCCCTGGGCATGCCCTCCCATGCGGTACACGACTTGCGAATGATCAGATCGCGGTACGCGGCGACCGTCACGTCCTCTAGATCACGCACGCGAGTAGACAGCAAACATAACTTGAGCAGCATGTGCGCGTGGGAGACCTCTAGCGGTGTGACTTTGATCTGCTCTTCTTGCTCTTCTTGCTCTTCTTCTTCCGAGCTGTGTATACTCGTGCTGGGACTCGTCTCGGGCCCACTGTCTATAGCGCCCCTCTTCATTATTTTGGGGTGCTCAAGGACAAAAAAACGGGCACACCTGTCCGAGTTTTGGAATGAAATCCCCCAATGTTTTTACTAGTCTCGTTTCTTGTTTTTTTTCACTTGGTTGTCGCCCCTCTTTGTTTGTTGGCGGCCTGTTCCGCCTCGTGTGCCATGTACGCTTCTGCCATCATGTTGCGCGTCTGTTGATCCAACCCCCACTCATCGCACGCCGGGAAGGCAGGGCCCAGTGCGGGTGCCAATTCGGCAATGGTCTTGGTCGTGAGTCCCCCAGGCGCCGTCATGTAGTCTAGGCGAACACGGAGGCGCAGGATGCCCCTCACAGCGTCCTTGTCTGGCTCAATTTCAGGATAGTGCCCGTCAAGCTGCGGGACCAGCTCCACCCCACAGCTTTTGAGCGGACGCACGTCCACCTTGTTCATCCACTGCTCGCGAAAGATCTCCACCATCTTGTCCATGTAGGCGTCTCCCACCAAAAAGTAGAGCACGGTGGGCTTGTTGGTCTCGGGGTTCAAGAAGCGAAACTGCTCGGCGCGAAAGCCGTGCTGGCGAGCATACTCCTCGTCGCGCAGTCCCCATGCAAGCACGTGGTTGATGGGCAACGCATAGTAAAAGTTGATAAAGTCGGCGTCCTTGTAGTCCTCCTCTTGGCGCTTCCTGGTGGACTCTATAAACTCAAGCTTGCGGCTCTCCATGTCAATGTCCATTGCTCCACCCATGTCCTCCTCCTCCTCCTCCTCCTCGTCGTGCTGTTGCTTGTGCCGACGTTCTTCAATCTCCTTTTGGCTCACGCTCAGCTGCTCCATGTAGTCTGCCAACTGGTCGGCACTGGGCCCAGGAAACCCCTGAAACACGGGCAAGCGCGCGGCGAGGCACACGTCTTTTGGGATCTTGACAATCCCGTTCCACAAGTTGGCCTCGGTCACCAGGGCCATGGAGCGCACAAACTCCTTGTTGCTGTACCCGTATCCAAGGGCGTGAATGGGGATGCGCTGCACGTCTTCTCCCTCCTTGCGTGTGGCCGCAACGCTCATAAAGGCACCCGGAATACCACCCGCGTCGGCGTACAACTTGTAGTGGTCACTGAGATCCTCTGCCTTGTCCAGTCCGCTGTGCACCCAGTTGAGGCGCGCGGCCACGCGAATGGGCACACTGCTCAGCTGATGGCGGACGGCCACTCCGTAGATGCACACCTTGTTCAGGTCGTGCTTCATGGGCTTTTGGTGCAGGGGGTGCACAAACGGCTTCCTGGGATCGGGGTTGTCCAGAAAGCGGCACGAGTCGCTGCTTGGATCAAAGAGACAGCGGGTCACCTGCTGCTCGGCTGCTTCCAGAGTCCGCGTGCTAATCTTGGTCTGATAAACGCCGGGCTGAGAGCCGTTTTTGCTCACGCTGCCGACTTCTATCTTGAGGTGGCTCTCGCGCATCAGCTCCCACGTATAAGTGCGCTTGCCAAAGGGCACAATGTAACGAACATCGCTTACGCCCTTTACTTGGCACAGGTGCTGCGCAATGGGAGCGGGGTCAAAGCGCTGTGTTTTGAGGGACTCTTTGAACTCGTTGAGCGCCTCTTGGTTCATATCCGCGTCGCTCTCCTCCATTTTCCAAGAACCCCTCTTTCACGTAAGAGAGTGGGAGTGGAAACTTTGGACAGATTTTGCCAGAGCGTATTTTTCGGACACACTTTTGTCGGCCCGTTCAACCAAAAAAGATGGAAGAGGGTGGCTTCTCGTCCAATTGGCCAGCCGACACAGAACGCGTGCAGCGCTGTCTGGACAACTTTATCGGCTTTCTGAACAAATGCACGCCTCCTCCCCAGTTTACGCATGTCATGTTTAGGGGAGGGACCGTGGTCCGCTTGGATGATACCGGTGACGTTGTCCCGTTTACCGAGTTTGACAAGGAGTCGTATGCGGAAGAGTACCCCATGCACCGACTTGTGAACGCGGAACAGTTTGAGGAGTTTTACAGCGGAAACTGTACTGATTTGGAACACTGCAAGGCGCTTTGCCGCACAGAGGAGCAGCGCGTGGCCGTGCAAAAGGCGTACACGATCCTTGTGGGAGACGGATACCCTCTGCCAGGGGGTCAGGGTGCCGATACCAACACGGTGCCCATCAGTGTGGATGGAAGCACGGCTATGGTCCTTTTTACGCACAGAAGCGACAGGGTGCTCACCATCACCTCTGTTGCCGCAGAGAGCATCCCAGAGCCCATAACGGTAGCAGCCGTTATTAGGACACACGACAAGTTGGGGCGCGAGCACAGGAGACTGGATTTCATGTGCCCGCGTGCATTTGCTGTGATTGAAGGAACGACACCCACCATGCTGCTTGACCCAGCAGAAGAAGACGAGGAGAAAGAGAGAACACTAAAAAAGACCAAGGTTTCACTTTACTTTGGTGCGTGTCTTTTTGAGGGGGCTTTCCTCTGCTTCTTCTCCAGAAGCGTAATTCGCGCCGCCGCCGCTTTCAATCAGCGGCGTGCTCATCAAGTCTATGGTGACTTCTCGGATCTCCCATTCCATGGAGGTGGGGACAAACTCCCCCTCGCTCAGCATGGTAGCCAACTCGTCAAGCTCGTAGTCGGCCAGGTCTTTCCTCAGAACGCCATCCTTTTGCTCGTATTCCGCGTACGTATCACCATCCGGGTCCGCGTTTTGCTCGTACCGCGTGTAAACGTAGTCCTCCAACCAGTAGCGCTGGTATGCCTCTGCGCGCTCTTGGGTACTAAAGGCAGCAAGCACCTCGTTTGTAGCCGGCGACTGTCCCCTGAGCTTGTAGTCGTCCACATAAGAGGTGGCGACAAACACAAAGACCCTCTTCATCTGTGTGTGCGCGTGCGCTTTTTTCCCCAAAAGTCGGACACACTTTTTTTTGGGGCCGGAACGAGAGTACTCTACCGCACTCTGGTTGTTAGAAAGGGGTTCCTTTTCTCAGGGTGTGTGGATGGAATCCCAGCCAGTGCAGAAAAAGTGCGTCACGTGCAAGCAAGCGTGCAAGGTGTGCATCTCCAAGTCAGATAAGAATCCCGGCAGGCCCTACTATCGCTGTGCTTCGGGCTGCAAGGAGTGGAACGGATGGGCCCCGCTGACTCACAAAGAGAGCAGCTCACAAAAGAGGCCCAGCGGCGGTGGTAGTGGTGGGGCAACCAAAAAGGCCAAGACGGCCCTTTCCTGCCGAGCGTGCAAGGCAGAGGTTGACCCAGAGTGGGAGTTTTATCTTACGAGCGTCGGAAAGTCAGCTCGGCTGCAAATACCGCTCAAGGAGATACAGAGAATGACCAGGGGTGAGTTTATGCGGGAGATTGTGACAAGCGCCGACTTTAGGTGCGAATACTGTCACGTCAAGGCAATGAACTACTTTAAGTAAAAGTCGGACACACACTTTTCTCTCCAACAAAATGAAGCGCAAGGGGTCGCTTTCCCTCAAAGCCTCTATTTTACTTGATGTTGCGCGCAGCATCACAAACGCAGAAGCTGCAGAGTTCCTGGACGTGCTGGAAGAAAAGAGACGCAAGCACAAACATGCAGTTGCTTGGCAGCGTCAGAAAGAATGGTATCAGAAAAAGAAAGATGCGGAACAGCTTACTCTCCAGGCTCTAAAACACAACGACGCAGGTGGTTGGGCGTGGTTGGAGAACATAAGGGTGCTTGGACAATCCAGGGGCGCTTATTGTCAAGGGTTTAGAATCATGCTTAAATGCACATCATGCACCGCAGAGTGCGCGGAAATTGGCGCCTTGAAAGCGCACGTTGATCAAACGGGAAAGGTGATACAGCTTTCTCTGGATGATGCGCGCACACGACACTTTAACGAAAGTGACTGCGTGGTTCCATTCTTGCGAGATGGCATACTGCTCCGCCCCGCAGAGATCCGCGCGTTGTTGCCTGCATTAGAGCATATGAAACCAGTGCTTCCAGAAATTACAAACATGTGGGCAGAAAACAAATACGTCCCCAAACCAGAGTAAAAAAACACGCTTTACTGTGTGGTTTACTTTTTCTTTCTCTTTCCTCCTCCTCCTCCCCCTCTGCTACTCGTAAAGTGCCTCCATGCCGCGCGCGACATGTGAAACCGTCCATAGATCAGCATGAGCGGAAACAGCGTCAGGTAAAAGGTGTAGAGTAGTACTTGAAGCGGCAGCATGACCAGCGGCAACTCCATGTTCATCAGGGCCACCACGGCAACCACCAGCGTATGCAGCACGTAGAGGAGCATCCAGTACCACTCCCAGGGATCGTGCATCAGCGGGTAGAGCAGAGAGAACCCAAAGCGCGTAATGAGAACGTTCCACCAGGGCCAAGCAAAGATCATGTAGTAGAACGCAAAGCCAAAGACCCACCACCCGTATCCCAGGTGGTTGTGGAGCTTGATGGTGCGCAAAACATAGGGCAGACCCACGTCATTGTCCTTGGGTGTGTTTAGCAGAGCTGCGCCTCCGCTCTTGATCCGCGACTGTCCGGGGTTCCACAGCCACCACGACCACGACTCGGGAGCCAGCCGCGCCCTGTGTGGGTACGTGGTGCTCAGGGTGACGGCCCTCAGATCACTCGTCTTGTGGTACTTGTACGTGTTCCAGACAAAGGGGAAAAAGGGCGGTTGGAACAGGGCCCTCAGCCAGTCCAGCATCATGACCACAATGAGAAACCCGTAGAACCCGCTCTGAAACCACTGCTTCGGGTCGCGCTTCTGCCTCTCTGTCAGGCGGATGCTGGTAATGGCCGAGTAGGCAAAGTGGGTCCTCTGCGGGGCGTGCTTGGCGTCGTAGTTCATCTCCTCGTGCAACATGGCCATGGCCCCATCAGCCACCTGCATGTCGGGCTGTACATAGACAACGGCGTGCGTGTGCGCCTTGTCGGGGTCAAAGCGACTGTGCCACTTGAGTGTGATCCCCGCCTCGGCCAGTGCTTCCTTGTCATCGGCGTATTCGGGGTATAGGTTGCGGTTGGCGTCGTACCCGTGCTGAACGAGGTGCAACTCGCTAAAGTAGGCCTTGTTTCTCAGCACACTCTGGATCCCTGGCGCTGGGCACTCTGCAAACTCGGAGATGCAAATGACAGCCGAGAAGCGCTCGTCCTTGGGGATGTCGGTCACGCGACGTGCGTCCTCGGCACCATCGGCGTCTTTCTCGTGATCTGCTTGACCCACGGCCTTTCTGTCTGTGTTTGAGTGATCCATGACAAAAAGCCCCCCTTTACACACGCGATCAAAAAAGGTGAGCCCTTTTGAACAAACAAGTAGAAGCACTCTACTACTCGCTAAAAATGAGAGCTGGGGTGTTCGGACCGTGTCCGAGTTTTTGATTTTTCGGACAGAAAACACGTGCGAGTGTGGGGTCCTTTTTTGCACACATTTTCTTGTCAGAGGGGCGCACGCACACATGGATGTTGTTGCAAGCGCAGAACGAGAAGGAGGAGAAGCGGTTGCTGAGGAGGAGGAGGATGAGGCCGACGTCGTGTCTCCAGACATTCCGCTGCTGGAGATCCTGGATGGTTATCGGCCCAGTATTGTAGACAAGTCAGGTGTCAACGATCATGCCATGCCCCGGAACCAACACATCTCGTACATTTTGGCTTTTGTGGTTCCACCATCGCAAAGCCAACCCCAGGAAGAAGAAGAAGAAGAGCCGTTTTACCTAGACGTGTATATCACAAAGTGTGTCTCTCCTGTGTTTGCTCTGGCTGCCGGGCTGCTGATATCATTTCAAGGCGAGATTAACGACGCTGCTTTTCGTACCTGGGCACAGTGCATACGTGACACGGGAAATGATCGTGATGAACTGGATCGGGAGGTGGTAAACGCGTCCAAAGGCGAGCTTGAGATGCAGGAAGAAGTGTGCGATCGCTTCTACGACATGGACAACACGGCAAACTTGCTCAGCTCGGCACTGAGGGGGGTCGGGTACCGCGGCAGCTGGATCTTTGCCTTTGAGCATGTTACAGACGTGGGTGTCTACCGGGTCACACACGGAGGTGGCTTTTCAGACACTTTTCCCGGACTGTGCCTCATCAAGCAGGTGTTGGATGGGACGGACCCTACAACGGGAGCGCTCAACACCGATCGCGTCTCCCGGGGTATAGGATCTGCTCAGATGGCGGCAGGAATCTTTGCAGAGTCGGCCGTGATGAGCGCGTTTAAGCGGATATTTATGGAACTACCACCGCCTCCTCCATCTCCTGTTATGAGAGAAGAGGAAGACGGGTACGGTGAGATGGACATGGATGCGGTTGAAGCTGTTTTGAGGGAAATGGAACAAGGGGAACATGTAGGCGACGACGAGAACGAGGATCCCATCCCCATGGACTTTGAACCAGTGGAAGAAGAAGAAGAAGAAGAAGAAGACCAAGCTAATGTCAGCGAGTAAATGCGCTCTTTACTTTTTCGTATCTGCGTTCCCATAGTCCCAGCGTCTCCACGACGTTGCGAACAACGTCCCCAATGTAGTCCAGCTCCTCACAAAACCACTCGGTGTGCTTGTTCTTGGCCACCAATTTGGTGTCTGTTTCTTCTTCTCTCTGCTGCTGCCCATCACGAATGATGCTGCGGTCGCGATACCACACAGAATGCAAGCATGCTTTGCCCTCTGCATCTGTTCTTGGATAACGCATCATTCTGCAGTAGTGCAAATAGAGGTGGATGATGCGCTCTGCAAACTCGGGGTGACTCGTGGGGTATGTCCTGCGATGCGTGACGCCCGCTCCCTTGGCGTGCGCGCCCTTCCACTCGGCCACTCTCTTGCCGTAGTCGTCTCGCGTCGTCATCCCAATCTTCCAATAGTCGTGCTGACCGGCGTCCACATCGCGCTGCAAAAAGTAAAGGTAAATGTAGCCGTTGAGTGGCTTGTTCTTGCGCGGGCCCTTTTTGAGCAAGGTCCTCAGCTTTTGGAGCGCCCGGGCGCCGTTGGTGGCCCTTGGTTTCAAGGTGAACCGCAACAAGGTCCACGGTTCGGGATCGCCCACAACACAGACGGCCACTGTCTCCTTGGTGGACGCGTTCTTTTTCACCTCTGATTTGTAGTGCTGGGTGCACAGCCTCTTTTCCTTTAGGATGGTCGCTTTTACACAAAGCGTTTTGGTGTGTTTCCTAGAGCACTGCTTGCCCTCTCCAGTCAGCGCCTCACAATACACTGTACCTTGTTCCATGTGAGCGGGTGTGTGTGTGTATCCCAGAGTTAGCTATTTGAAAACAAACTGGTCTCATTATATATAGTGAGCGTCGTTTGTTTTACTCACAACCGCTCCGAGAAATGTCGTGGAGCGAGTGAAAAAAGAAAAAACACACACACGCACCATGTCTACACAAACAGTGATGCAAGTGTATCGTGAAGATCCCACTCAGTGGCACACGTGGAGCCCTCTTCCCCCGGCTGCACCAGAGGCCCCTCCCCTTTTGGAGGATGTGGTGGATGTGCAATCCACACAGCCGCTCTACTGGGAGCTTTTGCAAGCGGGGGCGGATCCCCGCACAACGCCTGCGGAGAAACGTGTCATCAACGACACCAAGTCTCGCTTCTCTGCGCTGCGCGTGCTGATGGACCGCGCTCGCTACGAGCTGTGGGAACCGCTCTCTGATCTCAAGCAAAAGTACAGGGCGCTATATGGCCCCGATGCGGTGTATCCCACCCCTCGGCTGCTCATGCTGCGCCTGATGAGTTACGCAGACATTAAGAGCGAGATTGCGTCTCTGCTGGCCTATGCGGACCCCAGCAAGCAGGGAGAGCTTTCTAGCGAGGCGGCGTTTTTCAACCCCAAGGCCCCGCAGTCCACGCTGGACGACTTGGGTCCAGACTGCCTGGGTTACGACAAATGGATGCGCGGTCACGGAGTCAGCGGAGTGCAAGACGTTACCTTTGGAGGAGGAAACCGCACCGCGAGCAACTCTAGTTACCAGGGGCTTGCTTCTCGTGGACTGGATCCCAAGCATCGCTACGGATTGGTTGCCGACTGGGGTTCCCTGGGCGTCTCGTATCGCAACGGGCCCGTGCGCGTCATTCATGCGTGTTGTGGAGAGAGCGACGGGCGCACCACCGGTTGTTGGATCATGCTGGACAAGACCCAAGAGCTGGGCGTGCCCCTCTCGTACGAGGTCATGAACGAGACGGACCCCTGGCAAGAGCTCTCTGTGGATGCGCTGTCTGCGGGTGCCCTTCAGCGGCGTCTGGTGGCAGACATTCGCATCGGGACGGCCTTTAGGGACCTCAACCTCTACACGACCCTTCACGCCACCATTCAGGGTGCCTGGGGCACGCTGGCCCCTCGGCTGACGCAGCACATTCTGAGCTACAGGGACGTGGCAGACGACGCCATTGGGGACGAGGAGCCCATCCCAAGGGATCCGTACACTCTCTTTGTCAGCGGTACCGCAGACGAGCCCATTTTCAAGCGCATGATCCAAGCGCTGGTGCGCTTCAACGAGGTCCACTGCACTTGGCAAGAGTTTCCCTCTACCGAGGGACAGTGGGCGGCACTCATCAACGCGCGCTTCTTCAAGGCGGGTTCTGTGGTGGTTTACTTTAACGACGAGACGCGTGGCTTTATCGCCTTTGAGGGGTTTACGGGAGGGGATCCTGGTCGTCGGGATCGCATCACGCTGTTGCGCATCGGAGACTCCGACCCCGCGCGAATTGTGGATCTCGTGGCCAAGCTGGAGCGACTCAAAGACTACCCGGGAGGAGCTGGTGTGCTCCGCTTTGAGACTGATTTGGACGCCGACATTGAGACGCTCAACGATCTGCTGCGCAACACCAGAGAAAGAGATGCGCTGCGTCTGGACGCCTCTGAAGATACGCGATCGTGGGGCACCATTGTGCCTACGTGGAACGCTCTGTCGCTCCCTGTTCGCAATCTCGCGACGGAAGAAGAGACTGAGCAAGTGGAAGAGTTCATTGCCGACTCTGCTGCGTTTTCTCAGCGCAGTGAAGACGTGGACACGACTCTGTATCAGGCGCGCCGCGACGCCAACAAGTTGCTCAAAAAGTTTCACAAGAACGTGCGCGACAACACCACAGACACTGCGGCCGAAATGGTGGTCGCAGAAAACGTGTTTGACGCGTCGGTGGCAAACTCAGCGGCAAGCTTGGCGAACCTGAAAAGGACCCGACTGGCGCAGGCCGTGGAGGACGGGGATGATATTGGGTTTGTTGCCGACACCCAAGCCGTGGTGGACAAGCTGGTCTTTTACGAGCGCTCCACCTCTACAAGCGGCAAGACCATGCCTGGGCTGCCGCCTGTTTTGCAAGAGCTGCCTGCACTTCCCGAACTGGTGACATCAGACACGCTGAATCAGTATCTGCTGGACCTTGCCGCGCGGGGAGCAGACTATGGGGACGCGCGCGACATGCTGGAGTCCCTCGTTGAAGTTACGCGCGTGCCCCAGGGCGCTCTGGACGATGCTCAGGCTGCGCTGGGAGAGGTGCGCGCATTTGCCGATCTGGGCGTGGTGCTGGACGCGCAGGCCAGTAACGCCGTTGGTCAGCTGGAGGCCGAGGCGCTCCATGTGCAAAACGTCATTGATCAGCGCCTCTTGAGCGCAGGACGCCTAGCCACGACCATAGACAAGCTGACGCGAGGAGCGTACGCCATGACCACCAACGGGTTTGATCGTGAAGCGGACGCGTACCGGGGTGCGCTGGCACTCTTGGTGCAAGAGAACGCAGACGTCTTGGACCTGGACGCGGTCCGGTCCCAGCAGCTGCTTGCGTTTACGGGGGTAGTGCGCCAGCAGCTCGTTCGTCTGGAACAAGAGGCACAGGATCGCTTTGTTGACTTTGTGCTTCGCGTGGGACCACCATGCAGCGCGATGCGCGACCTTGTCCTGAACAGCATAGACAGCACCCCACTTTCAAAGATCCCTCTGGAAGACACAGGAATCTTTGCGGCCGAGGGTATTCGGCGCTGCGTGGACGAGATTCGGGCCCTTTCCAACATTCCGTTCCCGGCACCGCTGACTGCAGGGGGCACAGTCACCAACGAGCGTTTCCGCGCCATCCTGGATGCGTACGACTTTGAGAGTGGGAAAATCTTTCCCTTTCCAGACGACGGGAGGCGCGACTATGCTCCTTATACGAGGGCGTGGATCGCAGGCGTCTTTGGCAACATGATCCCGCTCGTCGTTTCTCTTGCAGAGCTGACCCCCATTGCGACGGACGCGCTCATGCTGAACCTTGAGAACGAGACCCTGGCTGGTGCGCTGACGCAGGAGCTCAACGCGCTTCGCGCAGACGCCACGCGCGCCAAGGCCGCATACCAGCGCGATCAGCAGAGGCGCCGCGGACAACAGGCGCTGGTGCCTCCAGGGGGCGCACTTGCACCACTTCCCGAGTCACTAGAAGGCTTCTTTTCCTACGCGGTGGATCCGCGCCCCTGGCTGGACGTGGAGCTGCAGACGCCCGTCTTTGTGGCCCTGATGGAAAACGCCATCATGTCGGGGGTCCTCCGAACAGAGGATCCGGGGTGGATGAACAAGTACTATCTGCCCGAGCTGGCCAACTACTACGACTCGCAGCGCGGCAAGGGAGACGCAGACAACTTTGCGCTCCAGATGAACATCTTGACGCCACAGGACAGCATTCAGAGCACATGGACCATGGGCATCAAGTCGGACGACAGCGTCTATTTGTCGTCTGCGCTGTGGGAAGACCCTACCAGGCGCCAGGCGCTCATCTTTGCTCATGTGCGTTTCTACCGCTATCTGAGACTGCTGGAAGCAGGAGAGAGCGGAGACCGCCTGCAGCAGGCAGCAGACGACATGACTGCGGCCCTTCAAGTTGCGCAACTTCCCAACCAGTCCACGGCTCCTCAGGCCGTCCTGGTACGCCAACCAGCTTATGCGCTTGCCGTCACACCGCAGGATCTGGACGCTGTGGCGCGCCGGCCCGTCTTTCGCACTCGTCCTGCTTCCGTCATTACCACCACCAATACGACTTGGTACGGAGATCGCGGAGGCAGCTGCCCTTGGGACTCGCTCTTTACCTCTACGTTCAAGGTGCCACGCACCTGGTTGGAGGGCGTCATTCACGACGCAGAGAGCATTATTCCTTCGGGGTCCGAGTGCATCCAGCGCAGTGGAACACAGAACTGGGCTCCCGCAGACTATTTGCACCAGGACATTTGGAAGGACATGATGCACATGCAGGACCAGAGAAACCCTACGCCACAGCAGTGCATCTCTCTGCGCCAATGGAACACGTGCATGCCTGCAGAAGAGGTTGGGGGAGACTCTCCCGTGGCCCTGCTGTCGCGCATGTTTGTCTTTTACGACGTGGAGGAGCTCGTGTACACGCCTGTCGTTCAACGCTCCGAGCCTCAGATCCGCAACGTGCCTCGCGCACAATTGCGCACTGCGCAAATGGTGTTTGTCACCAACCGGGAGGCCTTTGCGCGTGATGGAACTCAGTATGGGGTGCCTCTGACGCTCAACGGAAACGCCTTTACCTTGATGGGCGTCATGTCGGCACAAGCGGGACACTGGGTGTCGTATGTGCGCGATCCCATTTCTGGGGTTTGGTGGCACTTTGATGCCAACAAGAAGATCAACGCGCCCATCAACCTGTGGGGAGCGCGTCGGGAGCAAACCCTTGACGCCAATGGGGTCCCCCTCGTGGTGAAAAAGGGAATTGACGGATACGAGACTCCCGCGGCGTGGATCTACGTGAGGACAGCCAGCTTTGGCGACATTTACCAAGGCCCTGCCCCCGCCGCTGCTACGGGTCGCCCCCCTGTTACAGAGGCCTTTGGGCTCTCTGCGTTTGGCCAGGACGTGTTGCGCAACGGTGCTACGGGCCTCTCCAACTACAATGTGGTTGCAGACAGCATTCGTGATGACCTGCAGGGCATGGTCTTTTCGGCAGAAACCATCTTTGGCCAGGACTTTGCCGAGCGTGTTGGGTTTGATATGGGCACGGCTAGATTTGAGATCCCTGCGGGCGCTCGCGGAACGCGTCTCAAGATGCTCGTTTACATTTGGGACCAACTCGTGGAGGGCGCTCGCAACGACAACGATGCGGCCATTGTTGCCCGAGCCATGCAAAACATTCGCATCGCGCTGCTGACGGCCAGGTTTCCGGATCCTGGAACGGAACCACAGGAGGAGGAGGAGGAAGAGGTGACGCCTCTGGTAGAGACGGGAGACACGTCCGTGGAGCAAAACTTCCCCGTTAGCTCCTCTTTCAAGAGCACGTTTGATCCAGCCGTTGCTCCAGAAGGCCTCTTTGACGAACCCGAACGATACCACATGTACCTCTACTTTAAGGAACAGGAGGCCCGGCCAGAGAGTGCTCCAGACCGCGAAAACAACATGCGCATCGCGCGCCTGGTGGGACGGTTCTAAGAGAAGCAAAATTAAAAATCACCATCTATAAATGGTACCCTTGTGTGGCGTGACTTGTACACTTGGGTTCAAAAGGGGTGTATGAAGACGTAGATAGATTACACACATACCAAAAAGCCCTTTTTCTTGTTTTATACACACACACACGCACGCACGCATGTCTAGTGTTTTGGCCCAGAGGACACATCGGTTCAACCCCAGGGATCAATGGGCCGACAACCAGAGTTACACCGACTTTATGTTTCTCGGGGCGGGCGCCTTTGGATGCGTCTTTAGAGGTCCCTATGGCGACGATGACAATGTCATCATCAAGGTCATTTTCCCCCGCGGTGACCCGGACACGGGCGACACGGTGGAAGATCAGAAGCGTGTTTGGCGCAAGGAAGCGCTCGTGGGCGCGGCGCTCGTGGAACGCAACGCAGCCGTCGGACCCATGCGCGACTCTTGGGTACAGACCCTGGCTTACGGGGAGTCTGTGGGGTTGCCGGACCCTTTCAAAAAGGCGCTCCGCGTCAAGATTGGGAGAAATCCAAACACCAATGAGTATCCCGCGGGAGTGCGCCCCAGGCCCAAGGAGCTCATGAGCACCGACGAAAAGGCGGCACTAGAGTGCCTCGGCAAGTCAGGGAGCGCAGAGGCGCTTTTTATTGTTCAAAAGAGCGCGGGAGACCAGATGTTCTTTGACTGGCTCTCGGCTCGCGGGGACAGCAACCTGGATGCGCGCGTCATCCGCCTCGTCAGCTTTCAGATCATGTGGGCCATCCACACGGCCAACGCACAGTACGGGCTCGTGCACCGTGACCTCAAGGAGTCAAACACGGTGGTGCGCGAGGCAGAGACAAACCATACTCGCTTCTACACCATTGCCACGGGTGTGGGAGACGAGATGGACGTTTTCAAGCTGGACTTTAGGGAGGGAGACCCCATTGTCGTTGTCATTGATGTCGGGGGATCCTTTCTTCGCGTCAGCAACAAAAAGCCCCGCAAGGCTGACGCGATTCCGTTGGTGGAGAGCGCAAAAGACGAGGCGACAACCCCGCTATACCACGGACCCGAGGTCTTTATGAGCAACAGGAGCGACCGCGCCAAGTACACCGTGTCCAACGACCTCTTTGCCCTGGGGGTCATGGTGTACGGCATGGCATCCACGGGCCGTCTTGAGCTCACCGGGATTACGGGAGGGTACGAGAACTTTTCGTACAAGCGCTACGGGGACCCACCCCCCTTTGTTCCCGCCGAGTCTGGATTTGTGCTCCTGGACAACGTTCTCAAACAAAAGGACAAGTTCTATCAAAAGGGTGCTGTAAAGCCGTACGCCGCCAACAAAAGGGAGGGAATTCCGGAGTCGCGACCAGGGGTGCTGGACGACCTCGCCACCATTGCCATGATGCAAGAAGCGCTGGGCAACGGGGCCGCACCCCCCAAGCGGCCAGACGGGTGGCACCCTTCCCTAGATTTCTCTGAGATTGAGGGGTTTGGAGCAAGCAACCCGCTGCGCGCAAACAGCCAGCGCGTGGTCCGAGAAGCCATTGGCAACAACGGGCTCCTCTTTGTCCGCGACCTTCTCTCGTGGGATCCCGTTGCGCGTCGTGCATTCAACGTGCCGGGCGTGGACACATACGGAGCCAACAATGGGCTCTTTCACCCCTTTTTCGTTCTGGACGCCGGATACTATGTGGGAAAGGCCGCGTCCCTCAATCAGCTTCCTGGCCACGACGCGCAGCGCGACTCTGTGTTTTACATGGATCAAGGTCACCTGAAGCGCCTCTCGGATCAGGAACCGAACGCCCAGGCCGCTTTCAGGACCGGCTTTAAGGACACAGTGTACGATGCCGCTCTCAAAGAGGCTCCTATCATTACGGGAGAGCAGCGTCGTGCGAGGGCAGCCGCAGCCGCAGCCCGGGCAGAAGAAGCGCGACTTGGGGCAGAGGAGGCGGCTCGTTTGAAGGCCCTGGAAGAGCAGAGAACGCGTCTCGCCGAACGCGCGGCCCAACGCGCTGCAGAGGAGGCCGCGGCTGCTGCCAAGGCTACCCAGGGGTCCTCGGACGCAGTGGACGCCGCAGAGCAGGGCGTTGCTGACGCGGATGCGCGCCTGTCCCAAGAGCAGCGCGAAGCGCGCACCGCAGATGAGAACGCGGTGGCCCTTGCGGACGCGGAAAGTAACCCGCAGCCCGCGATTGACCTTGATGCGCTGGACCCCAATCAGAGGACCATGTACGATGCCATTGGGGTTATTGTGCGCACGCTGTTTCCCAGCGCCAACCCGCCCGCAGACATGTCTGCCACATTTACCCTTGCAGAGGCCCAAACCATTGTGGATGGTAGCCTGGCCAAGGCGTGGACCATTTTGTACGAGCGTGGGGACGACACGCCTCTGGACGTCTTTGTGGCGCGCGCAGCTGCCGAAGCCGACTCGGGCACGTTCAAGGCTGTTCGGCGCCCCACGGCCAAGGATGTGGAAGAAATTCTTGAGGGACAAGAGCTGGAAGAGCTTGTGGGGATGGCCGTGAGGTTGGGGTTGCCGAGGCGCGACGAGGGAAGGTTTCTTACGTCGGACTGGACCAAGGAAACAATCGTTCCCAAGATTGTGGAAAAGCTCACAGAGAAGGGTTACGCGCACAAGGGAAGAGGTCTGGGATTCAAGGCTGGATCAGGAAAGAAGGACGAGTACTTTTTGCTCTACGGGACAGGCAACGACGACGAGTTTATTCGCACCGACGCGCTCAAGGACATTGGATCCTATGCGGTGTACTTGCACGGGGCCCTGGCTGCACTTAACCCCGACGCTGTTCCTGGTCCGTCCACAGAGGAGTTTCTTGACGCGTTGCGCGACATTCAAGAGAATGTGCCCAGTCCGATTGACCCCAGCGCGCTTGAGACTACCGTTACCTACAATGCCATGAGCGTTCGCATGCAGTCCACGCTCGCCCTGGTGCGCGGTCCGCCCTCCCAGGAAGCAGTTGCCGCCGCAGAGCAGAAAGCGCTCCAAGAGGATCAAGACGTTGAGGAGGCTGCAGAAGAGGTTGCCCGAAGAGAGCGAGAAGCACAAGCGGCCCGCGCCGAGGAAGCGCGCTTGGAGCGCGAGCGGCAAGAGGCAGAAGCCGAGGCACAGAGAGCACGCGAGGAGGCAGACGCACAAGCCGCACGTGTGGCCGAAGCGGCTCGCCTCGCAGAAGAAGAGCGCGCGCGTCTGGCAGAAGCAGAAGGGCAGGCTCAGACTGTGGCTGCGGACGCAGAGATTGTCACCCTGGACGACGAGGCCGCGGCAGTGGTGCGAAACGCGGCCGAGTACATTGTGGACAACTGGATTCTTGCGGGTGCAGACAACCTCAGTGCATGGCCCAAGCTGAGAAAGGGGGCCGAAGCCCAGCCTATTGCGGATCAGATGGCTGTCGTGTACAACGCCACCGCAGAGGTGCGCGAGACGGGAGCGGGCTCCTTTAAGCAGCGCAACCTCTTTGCAGATGAGCGTGCCGCCATTGGTTTCCGCCAAGCGGGAACGGAAGATACCAAGCTCATTGAAGGAAACGACAACTGGGAGGAGGGCTCTGGTCTGGAACAGCCCACGGTCTTTGACATTGCGGCGCCCTCGCGCAGCCCATACTATGACCCCAAGGAGTTTACCGAGGTTTTGGTGGATTATCTCTACTTTTTGGAGGCCGCGCTCCTGACCCGATACGCTACCGAGCTGAGTATCACAAACACGCGGGCAGCCGACCTTAGTGCGCTCCCCGACACCGCGCTCCAAGGCAGCGTTGCCGAGCAGCGTCAACAGTCCATTGACGCCATTGCGGGTCTCAGGGACATTCTGGAGCGCACCAGGGTCGCGACAACCGTGACCACACCTGCCACCCCGACTCCTGTCGTGCCCTCAGAGCCTGAGGCCCCCCCTTCTGAAGAGGAAGAGGATGAAGTCGCGCCCGCAGCAGAGTACACTGTTTCAGACGAGCAGATCCAGGAATGGATGAACGAGCTTTCCGCATCTACAGTCAGGAGCAGGCTTGGCAACAAGCCCGGGATTCAAAGGGCGCTTCGCGAGCGCGGGCTTGATGATCAGGGATCTGTGGCCGTGCTGTACCAGAGACTCGTGGACTACATCAATGACGGTGTTGTTCAGGACGAGGAGCCTGCACCTCCTTTGGTTGACCCCGCCCCTGTACCGGTCACACCGGCCCCTTCACAAGATGTGGATCCTTCGGCCGACGAGGAGGAGGAGGAAGACGAGTATGCTGGCGCCTCTCTGCTCAACGTTCCTGCCGTAACAATCACTCAACTGGGCAAAAAGAAGGTTGCTGATCTGGAGAAGATTGTGCGCCAGGCCGGATTTGATCCCAAGGTGTGGAAGGACAACAGGCCAGAGGGCACGAAACCCAAGGAGAACTTGGTCAACAAGCTGTCCGAGGTGATGCGTCGCCAGAATCTCATCAAACTGGATCCAGACGTCAAGAACGCCATCGGCCCCATGATTACCATTGCACTCGGCAACAACAACAACAGCCTGGACGAGATCAAGGCGGCGGTGGAATCCCTTGACGACGCCACTGGATTTGCTCTGACCGACACTCAATACGCGACCACCTTTGAGCTTGTCAACAACAGGGCGTCGTGGCTCCTGAAAGACGATCTTTTCCCTCAGGACGAGGATGGAAACATTGTTGCACCAGAGGGGGTTTCAGAGGACGCGCCCTGGACAGTTCGCAAGTGGGCGGCGCTGGTGGCAAAGGGACTCTATCTGGCGTACGTGGCCAAGGGAACACCCGGAGACCCCAACGCCATTGCTGCTCGCATGACTGTCATTCAAAACATGGATCAGGCTGGCATAGAGTCGGAAGAGTGGGCAACAGACTTTGCTGCAGAGGCTGCTTTTGTCGGACTGGATGTGGGTCCTGTGGACCTTGCTCCTCCTCCCCCTCCTTCTACAAGTCCTGCTAGCGGTGGCGCGACAGCAAGTGACCGCGCTGCCTTTGAGACCAACATGGAGAATGCGTTGACTCGTTTCAAGGATGGAAAGGAACCCGGGCTGCGCGACGCATGGGGATTTGCCATTGATTTCATGCGCCAAGGTAGCCCGGAGCAACAGGATGCGTTCAACAGAGCCATGAAGAGCGTGGAAGGCTTTCTCACCGTTCCTGTGGATTCAGACCAGGGGCCTCTGGCAATTGCTTCCCAAAAGTACAAGAAGCAGCTCGTGGGCATCATGGTGGCCCGTCTATTGCGTGTTGTGTGGATTGCTCGCGGAGAAGCCGAAGGGAGTCTCGTGGCCATCGGAGACGACATCCAAGCCATCTCTGTGCTTAAGAGTGCTGCCTTTAAGACCACTGGGCGTTTTAGCAACCGCACCAAGCGGATTGCCGAGACAGAGGAAGAACAGCGCCTCATTGGCAAGACGGGCACTGCTCGGATTGGAGCTTCTCCCTACACTTCGCTCTTTCAGGTGGCCGGAATCCTAGAGCAAGTGGAACACTCTGAGGTCTACACCAACCAGGATGGAGCGTACAACATGGAGCGCGTCAACAACGACCTGTATGGTGTGATCCATTCGGCGCTGGACACCAACCACAGGCTCGTTGTGCAAGACTACCCCGCACTGAACGACGTTCTCGTGCGAATGGGCATCGGGTCGGACGTGTACGAGATTGCTCCCAATCACGTCTCGTCCATCAAACCAGAGCTGGACATGACTCGTTTTCTGCACTGTCTCTCGCTGGTGAGCCGCATGCTCGGAGACGCTGTCGCGGGCAAGGCCATTTCTGAGGACCTGGTGGAGCGATGCAGCGTAGAGTGGCCCGCGCAAGTACCGCTCAACACGGGTGCAAAGCCGAGTTCAAGAAGCTCGGGACAAGTGTTCAACATTTAAGTGTCCTAAAGTATAAACAAACAGTAGAGTAAATGACACCTTTACGTGTAGTCTAGCCTATCGTTCTCTTTCTTTCTGTGTGTGTGTGTGTGTGTGTAAATGGTGTTGAGTCACCGCCAGATCAGAGAGCTGGTACAGCAGCACTATGACGATCCAGTGGCGGCGGACGCCCTAGTGGGAGCCACAGCCAGTGGCGAGCCTACAGTTTCTTACTTTAGAGCGCTTCACGACTTGCACCGTCACGGAAAGAACTCTATCTTGTTTCGTGCGATTGAACAACACGGAGACATTACTCCCATCGGGGAAGACGAGACCGAGAGGTCCTTCTTGTCGCGCGTTCAAGACTTTGCCGCTGACATTGCTCGCGGAATCTACGAGAATGTGGCAGACATCATCTCTCGGCTGGGGTGGCTGGTCATTCTGAGCGTCAAGACGATTCCCTCGTTTGTCATGGACATTTTCAACGCAGCTTCGCGCATGGCCACCGACAGCGGGCCCGCGCTGGGACGCGCCATCCGCACAGTGGCAGCCAAAGCGGCTCAGTTTTGGGACTACATCCGTACGCTGTTTGCCTTTAGGGACGACGACGCCGAGCTGAGTGACGGGGAGCTGGATGATATCCAGGAGCTTGAGAACGGCATGACGTGGCTCAGAAGCGTCATCAGAACCCTGGGTACGTGGACCGCCACCACCATTGCTCGTGGGATTGTTGCCGTGGCCTCGGCCGTCAAAGAGCTGGTGGAGAGCACCATTGAGAACCTGGCAGCGGCAGCCAATGAGATGGCCAGCGCAGTGGCGTCCATTCCCGCTGCGGCGGCATCGTCCATTCGTGGAGCGCACCGCACCGTGGTCAAATGGCTCATGTTGGTGCTCTCTGGATTTGCCGCCTTTCAGCAAATGGCATCGTATTCGCGCGAGGTGGTCAAGAGTCGCATGGATGCCTACTTGGTGGTGGTGGAGCGTCAGCTAAAGCGCATGACAAGTGTGTTTTCCGCGCTGTCCCCGCTGCCGCAGCTGGCGGGAATCTGGAGCACCTTGCTGGACGTTCCTGTGCTTGGGGCCATTCTGCGTTTCTTCAAGTACACCCTGTCTACGCTGGCCAGCGGTGTGGCCTTTATCGCGAGCAAGCTGCGATGGCTGACTGTCGTGTACGCCGCGTTCACCGCGCCCTTTCGTCTGGTGGCCGGGTACATTTACAAGGGCATTCCGGAGCTTACCCGAATCATCACACGCATCATGCAAGAGCGCGTGGCGCCCGGGTTTGACTTTGACAACCCCATCAATCGGCTGACGCGGCTGATTCCCATTGCCACCAAGCTCTCGCGCGACAAGCAGGCCGTCCCCAGCGCGATGCGGCGCAACAGACTGGCCACGGCCGCCTCCAACACCAAGATTTTTCTCCGCGCCATCAAAGAGCACCAAGACGACTATATGGAGACGACGTTTGGGACGGGGGCGGCGCGCATGTTTGAGGGCCCTCGCCTCAGCGCAGAGATGCTCACACGCACCTACTTTGGCGAGGATCCGTCCACCCAGGACCTTGATCGTCTGTCCAGAATCAACACTGGCATGCCACTCAACGTGTATGTGGAACGACTGTCCAACGTCTATGGCGAGATGATGGCGTCCGTCATGGAGATTGTCATTACGTATCAGGAAGCGCAAGACGACGACTCCCTGTTTGCAGAGAACTTTTCCCGTGTCGGGGTCAATCTCAACCCCTTTAGCTGGATCTTTGGCAGCGGCCAGGAAAAGGAAAAAGACGAAACGCTCGGGGAGCTCTACGAGCGCGTCATGGGTTCTGAGCTTCCCGTGTCTGCCGAGGGTCTCACAGAGGCACTCAAGCTGGTGGAACAGCGACAGAAGCGTCTGATTGGCAAACAGCGGCTCTTCCAGGCCATTCAAGACATGAGCCTGGGATTGGCCGACGAGGAGTCTCGCGAAATTGCCGCGGCGGGTGGAGAGCTGGTCAACTACAACGACAAGCAGCTAGAGTTTATCAAGGAGCAGTTGGAGGACATCTTGCAGGATTCAGTGGATCTGGAGCAGCTCATCAACCAGATTCCCGCGCGTCGCCTCAACAGACAGCTCTTTATCTTGGCCAAGACTGCCCAAGTCACGTTGATGACCCTGTTCCTGTCTGGTGTCATTGTGGCCGGTGTGGGCTACTGGTACTGGCTGTCAAGAAGCGAAGAGCGCACCGAGGCTCGCATCCAAGCGTATGACAGCGCCATCACCAAGATGGGGGGCGGGACAGAGACGGACCAATTTGGCAACCGCTTGCTGGCAGCGTACCGCTCAGAGAATCCGGGGCCGATCCAATCCCAGAGCGACATTAACCGCTTCATCGGATTCACCTCTGTGGAAGTTGCCTCTGTTCGGGGTGGGCGACTTCCCAAGGGTACCACGTTGCGTGACCATGCCGCAAACGTTTACGATCGCTGGAAGGTCACGCTGGGAGGCACGGAATGGAGCGAGCCTCCAGACAGCCAGTTTGACAGCAAGCGGGTTGCGTGGTGGAAGTTTTGGGGAAAAGACGACCGCCCGATTGAGGAGCAGCGCAAGTCGTTCTACACTTCGTACCTCTCGCGGCTCCACGGGTTCCTGCAGGAGCGCCAACTTGGACTGGACAAGCGCCTGAGGGCCATTGACGCTCCTCCCAGCTTTACGTCCAACATTGCGCGCAACTCGTGGTCTTTTGTCAACAAGCAGTGGGCCGCGTACTCTAAGCAAGTGCGTGTAGACGATCTCACCGTCAAGAACTTGCTCGCAAAGTTGGGCGCGGGAGACGTCGCCTACCTGGAGAACGTCATTGAGTTTCTCTCTGCCGTGGCACAGGTTGCCATGGGCGTGGTGGGTACGGGACTATTCTTTTTTCTGGGTACCGTCAATGTGCTGGTGGATCTGATTTACGGGGAGGATCTTCAAAAGTTCCGCCGGGTCAACAGTGCCAACAAGGCCATGCTATTTATTGCCGTCCAAATGGCAGCACTGTGGGGCCCCGTCATCAAGAATGTGCTGCAGTCTGCGGGGCGCATCAAGGCCAACAGAGACAATGCGATTCTAGGGTTCTTGGGTCCGCTCAGTGCTGTTTTGAGCCTCATGTCTCTTTGGATGGCTCCCGGGCAGCTTTTGAGCATGGTCTTTTCGGGGTTGGGAAAGGGGGTCAGCAAGGCCGCAGAAAAGCTGCGCCTGCGCTCCACCCCCCAAGAGACACTGGCACTGGAAGGCAAGAAAGAGGGGCTTGACGTGCTAAAGGCCAGAAAGCGCGAGGAGCTCTTGGAACAAAGAGAGCAAGATAGGCGCGAGGCGGAATTGAGGAAGAGAAACGCGCGCCAAACCCAACGCATCCAGGAAGAGCGCAAGATTCTCCAGAAACAGCGATCCGCGACCGTCAAACCACTGCCGGCACCCCCTGGTCCGCGAAAATCTGGTGCGGCCCCGCGAAAGAGCGGGCGCGCGCTCCGAAGAAAAAGGGGACCGAGGAAACGGGTGGTTGACGACGAGGAGTAGAGTAAATCACTTCTTTTTATGTGTTATCTGTGCCCTCTTCTCCGTCCAGTAAAATGTCCACACCATCATCACCAAAGTCGTCTTCCAGCTCCAAGTCATCACCTTCTATAACGCGCCTGTTTTGTCGTGGTTGTCGGCGCACGCTTCCGTCGGGATTCAAATCTTCTGTTTGCTTGCAGTTGGGGATCAACAGCGATGCCGGGACCCCAATCATCACGGGCAGCACAATATGAAAGGCAATGACGAGCCACCAGAGGGGCGTAAAGTCACACGCGTCGCCCAGAGACGTGGTGGTGGTGGTCTTGACCCCGGCAGCATCATAGATCATGGATCCCGTGAGCTCTGAAAACATAGAGCTAAAGTTGGACAAGCCGGCCAGAAAGGCGTACGAGGAGCTCTCCATGCCCTCGGGGACCACCTTGGACAGGATGGCGCTGCTGGGGATCCAGTACAGCATGATGATGACCGTCTCCAGGACCGCCTCGCCCGCAATGTAGGCCACGTGATCGTTGACTCCCAGGTCAATGTTCCACCGCATGACCAGGATGAGGTCCATGAAACCGCCCGCGCCCACCAGGATGGTGGTAAAGATGAGCACGCTGCGGAAGCGCCACTTGGAGAGCCACCCCTGGTAGATCCAGACGGCGACAAACGAGACGGCAGAACCCACCAAGCCCGTAAACGTGAGGTAGTACGTGAAGGAAAAGTGGGGACCCCCGGGAAGACACGCCTCGTCGGCCGTGTAAAAGTAGTCTAGCGCGCCGCCAATGCTGGGCTTGGAGATGGCGCTCAGCGTCTGGTAGAGGGCCACCTTGAACACCATGGGAGAAAAGGCCAGCTTGCTGCCTGCCAGAGCACCCACAATCATCAGGGTTGCCGTAATGGCGCCCGCCATTCGGTTGCCGTAGGTGCTAATAATGGCCATGATGGGGCCCGAGAGACCCGCAAACCCCACGACCAGAATGACCCCCGTCTGATTGCGCAGCCGTCTCCAGTCCACCATGACTGCGGCCTTGCAGGTGGCGCGGTCCCGTCCGCACCCGCGGGTCCAGCGCAGGTCAACTTCTGTGGTGGATCTCTTCTTTTCTGGCAGCCACCCCAGTAGTGTGGGCACCAGTGGGACCACCGAAAGCACGGTAAAGATGGCAAACATGGCCTTCCAGTAGCCATTGTCTGCCATGACTCCGATAAAGGTCATGGCAATGATGCCTCCCGCGTTTTGGTAGCCGTTGACCAGCGTGATAATGTCGCTCCCGCTGCTAGGGTTGTCTCGCATGACTTGCGCGTACTTGCCCTCGCTCAACAAGTCCAGCGTGCTGATTTCATAGTGGATGCCCATAAAGCAGAGCACCAAGACGCCGGGCCCTGCCCCCGCGGCGTAAATCACAAAGATCATGGCAGACGAGAAGACGCCCACCACAATGCTTTGCACCATCCACCAGCGTTTGTGGTAACCCCACAGAACCACCAAGTCTGACGCCAGACCAATCAGTGGTTTCAGGGCCCACGGGATCATAGCCACCATCATGTAGAGCTGGAAATCGGCCGCATCTATACCGAGTCCTTTGAAGAGGGGCAACATGCTGCCCATGCTCAACCGGTTCAGGGTGCCCTTGACAAAGAACTGGGAAAAAAAGAGAAACAGCACAAAGCGCCACGAAAAGATGGCCAGCACGCGCTCAAAGTAGCAGCCCACTGAGCGTGGAAAGTAGCACACATAGTCCTTCCAGCCGCGCTGATCGCGCTGATCTGGGAGTGCGTGGCGCGCGTCTCGTCTCCATCTACTGTGGAGATAGAGGTCTTCAAACTCGTCGCCTTCCATATATACACTTTTTGATAAGGAGTCACACACAAAAGGCTTCTTTTATCTACTCGGTGCCTTGCGTCTCTAAAGCACGTTTCCAACAACAACAACAACACCCGCACTGGGGCTTGTACCCAGCATGTCGCTCTCGGAATGCTCTCTCGGGGAACAATGCTGACTGGAGATCGGGGAACGTTCTTGTGCGTGTCTCTTGTACACCTCTAGGATTCCGGCAAAGCGCGCGTCCTCCTTTAGCAGGGCGTTGAAGCGCGTGTCATCCGAGAGAAAGGCAACAAAGTCCTCTAGGCGCGGAGATGCAACAACGGATTCTATTTGCTCCAGCAAGGAATCCATGGCGCTTTCTGTCACCCTTGGTGATTGGTCCGAGCCGCTGCTGTCGCGAGACATGCTGAAGGAAAAAAAAATAAATAGGGGTGGGCACTTCCTCAGAGCACTCCAATCCGGGTGTACGTGGTTTCATTTATACCTGCGCCCATTTCATGTGGGTATTGTTAATTTTAGAAAACTCGCTCCCAACTTTAGATGTGCAGAGGGGCGGCGCAATGTCCATGTTGCTGATACCGGCCGGTGTTTGGCAGCGCATGGTTGAAATAGACCACAATCTCACGTTCAACGACTTTGTCGCGCTTGCCCTCACCTCCAAGGCACACTACAAGGCCGTGCGCGGGGGGATCAAGTGGGAAGTCATCTATAAGAAGTGGGGCGTTGAGGGGGGAAGGCCACTCGTGTGCCCAGACAACACGGATCCCAGGCTACATGCGTGGAAAAGGATGGTTGAATTGGCTAAAATCGGAGACTGCGCCGTGTGTTGGCGAGCCTCTTTCCGAAGCAGGGTGCCGCGGGTTCCACGCTCGTGGCTAAAGCACTGCAACGCCAAGCAGCACCGTTGCCTGGACTGTTTCTTGCGCCTGTACAACACAACACGATACCCGGGCCCCGAGCCATTATCGCTTTGGGACCGGTGTACCCGCATAGAGGTGCCTCTAGGATACGAGGGCGCACCAGACATTGCTTATCCAAGCGCCATAGACGTTCATGCGCACGTGGCTATACACCATGTGGACCAAGGCCAGCACGTGCTTCGCTACTTTCAACCTCAGCTAGACGCGTACTACGAAGCGTGGGTAGATCACACCCTACAAACGCTGGGATGGAAACCTGGGCTAGCATGTGTTAGACAAGGGGCGCTCAAGTACCTGCGGGAGCGGACCAGTACCACCAACATGACCCCCGAAGATCTGCTCAAGTGGATCAGATGGATGGCGCCCATTGTTTACATGCAGACGCAGAGCACACATCACGAAACAGAGGCAGAAAAGGAACTGCGAGAAATGGACACTGGAGAGTGAAAAATTTTGCACTCTCTCACCAAAAAGGATGAGGTGAATTCTCTACGCGGAAGGACCGTTTAGCGTATTATAGTGCACTAATCGGTCCTTCCGCGTTGAGAATTCAGTCCGTCCTTTTTTTGTCAGCGGCCGCCTTTTTTCCTCAAACTTCGGACACTTTTTTTGCTCGCGAGTGTCAAAAATCGGACACTCGTTTTTTTATTCTGTTGTGGTTGGAGGGGCTCTTTGTTTTTTTTTGTGTGATGGACGCTTTGGTGGACCACTTTAAGGTGCGGCTGGTGGGGCAAAAGGTCTACTACTTTCTGGACGACCACGAAAACATTCCCTTGGTTTCGTTTGCCAACGTGGTCAAGGCCCTTGTTCGTAACGTTACCGATGACGAGATTGTTGGCTACGAAGACGCCATTATGGAAAACGATGCGTGGTTTTCAGACGACCAGGGCCACCATGGTGGGGTCTTTGTTGCCCTGGACCATTGCGAAGAAGTGCTCTCTGAGCTGGTGGATGATATGCGTGCTGTTCGCAACTTCAAAGAGTGGCAGAGCACCGCAGAGGAAGAGCTGGACGCGGCAGCAGAGAAACGCGAGCAGACGGCTGCTTCTCGCAAGGGAAAAAGGAGAAAAAAGCGCAAAGCCCAAAGTGAGGGGGCGCGCAAGCAGCGGGCAGACTGGGCAGCACTGATTCACAACAGGCACCGCAAGAAGCGTCGTGCACAAGACGAAGACTACAACCCCCCCGTCCAGGAAGAAGAAGACGATGATGCATGGATGCTGGACGCCCTGATTGAGGCCATGAGCGAGGAGCCAGAGGAGGGTGCCGCTTCTCCATCTCCACTCTCTGTGGGGAGTCCCGAGGAGGAAGAGGACCCCATTGAAGACCCGGACCAGCAGCAGCCCCATGCGCTGCCCACTCTCAGCGTGGAGATGACTTGGAACGCCAAGAAGGATTTTGTTTCCTTTCACATGGAAACGGTGCGCGAGATGAGGGCACTCTGGACCACGTTCAAGGACACGGACCCTCAGATTGCTGGTACAGCTATTACCATGATCAACAACTCCCTGAGAGCCATTGGGCCATTTTGGCCTGCGCAGCACACTGACAACACTCGGCACAAGTTTGTGGATGATGCTGACGACCCCAGGGACCCTCCCACGAGTATTTCTCAGCGCCTCACGCTGAGGGGCTACGATCCATCCAAGTTGTCTGTGGATCAGTTCAAGCGCATCGGAACCATCGCGGCTCGTCTCTACGAGGACGTGTACGGAGCGCGTCCCGAGGTCACTCACAGACAGTACGATGGACAGTGGAGGTCCGTAAACAAGTACAAGCGCAGCAGGGCACGCCTCACGATTGACAAGGCAATCAGACAGGTGTTGGGATAAAAGAAGGCACAGTAAAAAATACCTTTTGTACGCAAATGTCTCTCAGAAGGAGAAGGAGTAGTACCTTGTGCGAAGACCGTATCAAAGACCTGGTATCGTCTGGGGAACGACTCCGCCGTAGCAGCAGTAACGGGGAGCTTGTTATGTCCCCAAAAGTGGAAAAGGAACGCGCGCAGTACAAGGATGCGTTTGAAGCCCTGTCACGCAAGACAACCAGCATCAAACCCAGGGAACGAGCCATCTCTCCAATTCCAGACACACCGCCCAGCTCCCAGGAAGGGTGGACAGACGACGAGGAGGACGAAGAAGAAGAGGAGGAAGAGTCAAGTAAAGAATGAAGATTCTTATTTGTTTTCTTTCTCTTTGCTGATGCGCGCGCACACTTGCCTGTGCATTTTCCACGCCTTTTGCTGGCAAGCCTTGTTGCAGTATCGCGCCTCTTTGCACCGAGAGCACACCTTGGGGTTGGGGCACATGGATGCGCACTCGTCGCATCTCTTGAGCGTATCCTTGCACTTGGCGCACACATAGCGCTTTTTGGGCACCAGAAAATACCCGTCTGACCCCACGTCTCCTCCACAGCCCAGACACGTACTCTCTATGTTTGTGATGCGACCAGTTGTTGTACGAGCGATGCGTTCCTCGTGAGCCGCGTACATGGCAACCTTGAGCTTTTCGGTACGCGCGTGTGGCTCACAACAAACAGCACCCATGGCAAAATGCAACGGCGTGCCCTTTTCATCACAATACATGGCCACCATGGTTTGCACGGTATAAACCGCGTTGGGGCATCCCTCTATAAAGCATTCAAGGTCGTGAACGGGAGTTCTGGTCCCTTTCAACACGGTCTTGGTGATAAAGGTGCCCAAACTATCCAAACGGTCTCCTGTGAATGCGTTTTGCAAATCGGCAGGTAAATGGATGTTGATGTGTCCTATGGCACCACCAATACGAGAAAACACAAGTGCCCCCTTCATATATATTTGAACGCGAAACGGGGGACAAACACGCGTGTGTGCGTATCTGAATTAGCAAAAAAAAGCGCGCAAAGTTTTTCGGACACAACTTTTGTTTAATAACCGTCATTTCCGCGGTGGGTTCTCAGTCGTGTTCTCTCTGCGTCGTACGCTTGCACCAGTTTGTTCGGCGTCTTGCTTTTCCCGCGTCCCAGCTCCTTGAGAACGTCGCGTCGTGTACGTCTCATCTGTTCGCGTATGGTCTCCTCGTCTGCTTGCCCGCATTTGTAGAGATCCAGTGCCAACCGCAGCCTAGGAACATGCCGTGCTCGGTTTTCGTCCATCAAGCGCTGCATAAATTCCAGTACCTCTTTCTCCAGGGGTGTGGTGTGCGCGATCTTTTCCTCAAGTCGCGCCTTGCGCTGCGCAGTGATGGGTGGGATCTTGTTCTCTGCCAAATCCTGAAGTTCTTGCTTCTGAGTTGCGTTGACCACAAACGGCGACAGCACCACGGGCCATCCGTTGCACTGGGTTGCATAGGGTTGTTGAGGTGGTGTGTATACTCCCCATTCCACAGAGTAGTGTTCCTCTGTCATTTTTCGTTAAGGCACGCGCACAAGAGCCCCTTTGAACTATTTGGGGTGGATCACCCGTCCGCGCGCTAATATACACGGCTTGAGTGCTCTCTCAAAATGGTCTTTACCTTTCAGGATGTGGTTGGCCTGATGGCCGTGTACGTGTTTGTACACTGGCAGACGAGCAGAAACTCGGGTTCTCAGGATCGCGGCTGGTACGAGAGAGGGACGCGTCGCATTCGTTCCAAGGGCGGTTGCGCGCCTCCGGGGTGGCTCTTTGGGGTGGCGTGGTGGCTGCTCTACAAGCTGATTACGGCAGCGCTGTTTATTGCATACCGAGAGTTCCCCGATACCAAGTGGACGTATCTGGGCATCTTTATCACGGCCAGTGTCAACTTGCTGCTCAACAAGGCATGGAGCGTGCTGTTTTGGGATCTGGGGCGGACTGGATGGTCCCTCTTTATCTCTTTTCTCATGCTGGATAGCGCCATTGTGGTCCTTGTGTTTGTGGCCCTCACCCAAGAGGCTGCGCTCTGGGGCCTGGTGTTTGGATTGTACATTCCCTATGCCGTTTGGTTGTTGGTGGCCATCTACCTCAACTGGTGGTGGTACAAGGAGGGTCTCAAGACCACGAGCATGGGCTCTTCAAAGAGGATAGAAGCACCTGCTACTACGGGGAGAAGGGGAAGGAGGGGCACGCCCGCCACTGTACCGCTCTTGGAAAAGCACTAAAAACATAGAGTGGAAAAACACAAGCAGCCCAAATACAAAATAACCCGCATGTAAAAATGAAGTGCGCGTCCCTTGTTTTTTAATCCTCTCTCTCTCCATCTGGCCAAAAAAGAAAAAACGGGATTAATGGATGGAAGCTCAATGGAGCCGCGGAAGTGAGTATCATCGTCATGATGGTGCTACTGGACGCTCCGCTACAGACACGGGGCAGCGCTCCTTGGTGTGGGGTGTTTACCTCACTTTGAGTTCTGACGACGCGCTGACAAACGAAGTGCGCACGCCCGCACTTCCCATTCACTTTGAAGACGACGGACGCACCAAGACCGTACGCGGAGAAAACTGGAGTTACGCATGGGTGTCCCACACTACCACCCCCCAAACCCCATCAAGCGCAGAGGGAGTCATACTGGAGCGAAGCGGGTTTGGCTTCCCTGGTGGTAACCTCATCATCAAGATGTGGCTGGAGCCTCGTATTTTAGTGGGTTGTGGGAACGGGCAGACGTACATGGCGCGCTCTGGGCGCATTTTGTTTATGGAGAGGCGCGTGCGCGCCGACCAGCTCATTTATGGAGCCAGCGTTGACTCCAAGGAGCATGGATACCGCAACCCGTGCTCCTTTTCAAACGAGAAACACGTTCGGGCCCGCCGCAACACATTGTCGGATGGATTGGAGCCTCCGCTCTTTTCTCCGCGCAAAGACGTCAAAACACACACGCTTCACATGGACGAGGGCCGTGGGCGCCTCAAGTTTGCGTACGACGCGTGCAAGTACTTTGACGCACAGTGCGGGGGAGAAGCGGGGCAGATATTGATTGCCCACGCTTGGTTGGAGCTTGACGATCCCAAGGTGCTGTGCAACGCAGCGGCGTCCGAAGACCACCGCGTGGTGTGCAAGATCAATTTGGGACTGCGCAGTGACGAGAGCAACCGACTGGGCGAGAGCAGCCAAAAAACAGTCGGTGTCTACTTGGGTCGTCCCCAGCGCATAGAGACCAGTGGGATCGGGCGCGTGCGCACGCTGCAATGGTTGTCCTACCTAGACACAGAGTACCGGCGCCGAGAGCATCGGAAAAGCCCCAGTTTCCCAGGCATCCGGCTCAACTCGGCAGACGGGCGCGACGAAGACACGCTTGAAGAGTTTATGTGTATCACCAAAGCAGAACAGCTGGAAAGGAAATTTTTAGAGGAACAAGAGCAAGAGCAAGCAATTCAAGTGTCTCCGGATTCAAGCGAGGTGGAGGCCATGGTGTCGGCTCGCTTTTTGGATCAGAAGCGCGTTTTTATGCCAGACAACGACGCGCTATGCAACATCCAGCTGGTGCTTCCAACCAAGGTGTTGCAGGGAAGCACAGTCACGTTCAAATTTTACAACTTGCGTCACGCGGCACCCATTAGCGTCAACGCGCGCGCCGACAAGCACCATCACGGTTGCATTGAGACGACCATCCGATGGACAGAGTTGGCAACCGTGCACACAGAATACCTCAAAGCCAACAACACGCCGAGTCCAAGGGAAAACGGTGGTGGTGATGGGGGAGGAAGTCGCAAGTCACAGCCCATCCCCGTCCCGCAGCAATCGCTTCAGGATTCTCCCACCTTTTCTAGGCACCACCGCATGAGCATTGGCAAGAAAGGGGGAAGGCGTCGGAGGTCTTCTAGGCGTTCGCCCCGCAGCAAAAACACGTCCCCGCGCGAAGACGATGCCCCCGACCTGGCATCGTCCCCTCCCCAGGATGGTGTGGTGTTTCACCCCCGGTCCAGGAGCGGCTCTCTCAAAAACTTGTTGAAACACAAGCGCTCTACGTCTGCCGGTGGCGGGGGAATCATCCGAAGCGCAGCAACAGCTGTGGTCAACAGGCGAAACACGGGCGTTGATTCTGCCATTGTCAAGGGGGTGCAAAACGACCCCATGCTTCGCTATGCGCGCAAGATTGGCGAAAAGATCCACCTCAACGTCCTCTTTACGGCCACTACGACCGCGGGGTCCAGCCCACGCACGCGACGCATCGTGTTTGAGATTCTATCTACGTCTCTAATCATCAACGACTATACGCAAACGTTGCGTATGGACACTCCAATCAGAGTACAAAGCATGTGACAAAGAAAGTGCCATATAAAAGTTTTTGGTGTCAGCTGTATCCCCCAGAGTGTTGTGTGTGTGTGCTCTGCACCCCCAACAAAACGTTTTTTTCTTTATGGATTGGATACGCGATGCGTTGGGCATGGGAGGGGCAGGTGGCGGTGACAAGCCCCCTCCTCCCAAGAGAGACCCTCACGACGACAGAAGCGTGGGCGAGAAATCGGCTGCGCTGGAGAGGGCGCTCCGGGCACAGATTGGCGCTCTGGAAGATGAGCTGGAGGAAGTCACCGAGGAGTTTCAGGCCGCCATGAAGAAGCGGGACCAAAGGACCGCCAAGGTCAAGCTGTTGCGGAAAAAGGCCATTGAGAACGAGTTGCGTCAGAAGAACGGCTTGATGGCCAATGTAAACACCACCAAGAAGGGTGTGCACTCGGCAGCAGCCAACCAGCAACAGGGGTTGCTGATGCGCGAGGCCGCGGATGAGATTCAAACGCTCAACGCACAGACAGAGCAGCTGGACCTGGAGGGAGCCATGGATGATCTCAAGGAGGGTATTGCAGACACAATGGACTTTAGCGACCAGCTCTCAGAGCCCATCCTGGGAGAGGGAGAGCTTGCGGCAAGCATGGGCATGGGAGCAGAGTCTCTGGACGAAGAGATGGAACGGCTGATGCGCGAGCAGGAAGAGATGGAGGCTGTAGAGGCCCTCAGCCAAGTTTTGCCTGTGCCAATAACAACGGGTGGTAGTAGGCATGGAACTCAGCAGGGCACTGGCACTACCTCCAACAACAAGAATAAGAGTACGGGGAATTAAAGAGCGCGTCATATTAATGTGACTTTGTACGCCCTTGTTTTGTGACTTTGTTCTCAAACTTTACCTTTTTCTTCTCTCGTTGATGGGATAAATATGAGCGCGTGTCCCCTTTGCCGTAACCCCACAAACCCGTCGCTCTCGGTCAATCACCGCAAATGCGGTCACAGCACGTGTGTGGATTGTTTCCCCAAGCACCAGCTGGAAATTAGCTACAAGTTTTGTCCAGAGTGTCTGGGTCAAGTCGCTGCGCCCGTGGTGGAAGAGCCCGTTCCTCATGACGGCATAGACTATGTCAAGAACCCCGGGAACAAGCCGTCTGTGGCGCGGGGCGTGCTCTCCAGCGTCACGTCTTTGGTGAAGCGCACTGAAAAAAAGTCGCTCACGCCCGGCTACGATCTGCTGGTCAAGCGCGTCCCCTTGGCCACAATGATGGACAAGCCGTATTGCATGGGCCTGCAGCATCTGTTGAAAGAGGGTGTGGACATTCGGGATTTTCTGGACAATGGTTACACTTGGGCAGACCTCAAAGGCTATGCAGACTTTAACCGGGGATACGACCGCGCCTGTGAGACGTTGATGGCCCTGGACGTGCGCGCCACAGACCTGCGGGATAGTCCCGGCGCGCTGCCGGCTGCACAGCTGAGGGCCGACTTGGGTCTGAAGAGCGCCGACTTTTGCCTCGTGTTTGGCCTGGCGTTTCCAGAGATGGGGTCTCTCGCGTGCGACGGGGACAAGGAGTGGACTGCGCAGCACTGCGTCAACTTTGGTCTGACCATTGAGGATCTGGCAGACTTTGGCAGCGGCATGCAATTTCTTGAGCAGTACGAGGACCTGCTGGTAGGGATCCCCAAGGCCGCAGCCGAGGAGGCACAAAAGAAGCTCGGGGTGACCAAGAACTTTCTCTTGGGACTGCGCGACTTGACGGCAGAAGAGGAAGCCGCTAGACAAAAGGCAGAAGAGGAAGAGGAAGAGGAGCGGCAGCGACGCATTCTGGAAGAGGAAGAGCACTACTACTACGACCACCACAACAGAGGAGAGGAGGAGGAGGAGGAGATACAACAGGGCCAAGACTTTGTCTATGGGGGCATGGAAGAGCCGCCCCGTCGTCTTGGGAGAGAAAGAGGTGGAGGAAGGCATCCGTCGCGCGTGGACCGGGCCATTCGCATGGCAGAGTTTCATCACCGCACGCGAAACAACAACCGCTTTGCGCGCCACGGACGAGTAAAGGGAAACGGAAAGTAAATGTATCTTTGAGTAAAAAAAAAAGGCTCTCTTGTTTTTTTTGTTTCACAGCCCCAAGTCAATCGTCTTTGCCTTGTACATGGGTTGGTTGGGCGTCACCACCATGTAGTCCACCACGAAAAGCATGACTATTGTGGGCGCGTCCTCTGGTTTTCCACTTTCCAGTGCCTCTTTGTGCTTCTCGTAAAGCGCAACGCACGTCTCCCTGTCTGGTTGTACCCAACGCATGGTAATGTTCTCAAAGCGTGTGTACTTGAGCAGCGGGAAAATGGTCGTCTTGAAGAGACTGCGCACCCGCCCGAGGATCCTCTTTGAAATGATGTAGATGACCTCGCCCTGCTCGCCCTTTTGCTCAATCACGTCGGCGGGCGTCGTCTCAAGGCCTGGGTCGTCACGGTGTTGAATAACAAACACAGCTGCTGGATCCCCAGCCTTGAACACCTCGTAAGCTCGGCACATGGCACCAGGCCCATCACCCCCTAGGATATCTTCTGCCGTCTGGGGTAGTATACTGGAGCGCGGGTGCATAATGAGCTTTTCCATGCCCGCGTACATGAGCACGTTCATGCCCTCCAAATTGACCAGATTGGGCTCGTACACGGTCTGGTCGTCCTTGGGAACGTTCTTGCGCATAAAGGGGGGCACCCCAAACTCGGTCTCGCCCGTCTTGTCGGGATGAGGCATGTACTCTCCGAAATCATCGTCCTCGTACTCGTCTTCTTCACCTTCTGCGTTTGGTTCGGGTACGCTCGTGTCGCTCACCAGGGCCACGTCCTCCAAGACAACAATCTCGGATTCCTCTCCTTCAACCACAGGAAGAAGAGGAGGAGGAGGAGGAGGACGCGGCGGGACCCTCCCAAGTTCAGGAGTAAACATGTCTTTGATATGGAACAGCTGCTCTGCGGCCGTCCCGTTGCTCACAAAGCGAATAGACAACCGCATAATGATGGCGCGCTGCCCTTCCTTCATCTTGGCGCTCAACTCGCGCAGAAACACGCACTCTCCCTCAACGTCAGGATTGCGAAACTCTGGCTTGGGGACCAGCTTGACAAGATCATCCTCATCGGGGACCAGGGTAAACTCAACCATGGACGCGTGCGAGCGCGTTTCCTTGTGGGGGCCCTCAAAATCATAGAGGTAGTGGTGGGTGGACACGCTAAACTTGCGCACAATGCCACCAAAGAGCTTTTCGCCCAACCACTCCATCACTTTCTCCTTTTTGTGTCGCGCGCGTAAAAGTAGGGGGCTCAAGAAACGATATAAGGAGTCACAAGGTCTCTTTTACTCTTTTTGGCTGCTGCTGCTGCTGCTGCTGCTGCTGCTGCTTAAAACAACGACGGTGGTGTGTCGTGGTTGATCTTTCCCTCTTCCAGCAACCCGAGCGTCCCCATCATCAACCCCACGTTCCTCTTTACGTAGCGTGCCCCGTTTTTCATCACGTCTTCCAGATCCACAATAATCACCGACGCCGCCTTGAGCGGCAAGTAGACCCCCAGCAAAAAGTACTGGCCCAGTGCACCCAACACGTGCCACGTACTGTGAATGGCCCAGTATCCGCTGTGCCACTGAACTTGGGTGGCAAACAACGAGACGGCCATAAACGTCAGGGCAACGGCCAGCACAAAATTTTCCCAATCGTATGCTGGAAAGAGCGCGTGTCCCAGCTCCTTTTTGGTATAGATGGCGTACCCGATCCAGTAAAAGGCCACAACCACAAAGCAGGAGAGTGCCAGTGCCATCTGGACGATAAACCCCTCGCCAATGGTAATCTCTAGCACAAAGAGAAGCGCTGCAAAAAAGGCCATCCACCACCAGTCCAGAGCCTCCCACTTGGGCGGCACGTGTATGACCAGGATGGCGCTCAGTGGGATGACCAGCTGCGCAAAGAAGAAATCAATGCTCTTGTGCGTAGCTGCTTCAAAGAGGCACGTTGCGCTGAACGAGTTGCATAGATGATATGTGCTAGACGCGAGCAGGATCCCCAGATAGTTGGCAGCCGCAATCAGCATCAGTATCCGTTTGTGGAGCCGCGGACTCTTGCTGTGACGATAGAGCCAACATGCTGTAATGGCGGGAATCAAAAAGGCCAAGTTTGAGACCACCAACAACACATCGGCCCCTGTGGTGAATGAAAAGACCGAGGTGGTGCTTGTCGCAGACATGAACTTGTCCTTTAGGGAGTCTATCCTATATCTGGCACGTCAGATGTATTTATACCCGTTACTCCTTCTTCTACCCGACGGCTAAAAACAAAAAAATAGGAGAGAGATCATGGAAGCCTCTAGCACAGGATCTCGCATGGGCTACATGGGCGGTGTGAGAGGTGGTAGCGGAAAGGGTACGCGAAGGAAAAAGAAAAATAGCGCGACGCATCCCACAGTCCAGCTGAACAGGATCATTGACAACGCCATTGTCAAGGACACCTACATTGAGAGCTTTTTCTCGCATGACACGGCCACGGAAGTGATGCAGACTGTGGACTTTGACGATCGGGACCCAGACTCAATGTGGAACAACCACTACACCATCTGGTTTGCAGACAAGATGCCCTCGGATCGGAGTGTCGTCTTTCTGTTTCCCAACCACCCGGTGCCCAAGCTGCAGGTGCTGCGCGCTTCCAAGATCAGCAGCCTGGATAGCCTGGGTCGCGCCATCAACGACCGCTTCAGGGAGTCTCACGAGCACACGGAGCGTGGTGGTAATGTGCGCATCGCCATGGCGTACGGGAATCACATCTATGTCTTTTGCAACGTCAAGGGCACACTCTACCTGGCGTGGGCCCGGCAGATCACCAAGAGCACGCCGGGAGGAGGGTTGGCCACCAGCGTGGGGCACATGTGCCCTGTCATCCTCAACATGGAGGGTTCCATGGTGGGAAAGCGCATCTTTCTGCCCAAGGCCGATGTGGAGGACGGCGAAGCTGATCTGCGGACCATTATGTTTTCCATCAAGCAGAGCGGAGACGGGACGCTGCGCGCCGGAAAGTGGCCCAAGATGCTCATCAACATCAACACAATCCCCAGGCTGTTTGTGTGTGAGCGAGACACGCGTCGTCAGCCAAAGACAAAGCTCACGGGACTCACCGAAGAGGAGGTGCTCAAGCGGATGGCCAACAGCAGTGGTGCCGCGGACCGAAACCGGGCAGCTCGTCGCGAAAGGACAGCCAATCCCTTTGCTGCCAGCGTTGACCAGGAAGAGGACCTGGTAGATGATGGTCACTACTACTACGAGGACGACGACAGCAGCAGTATGGAGGTTCTCCCCATGCACAGGAGTGCTGTCGGGGGACAAATTATCCACGAGGACGGTACTCGGTCTCTGGGCGACCTGACCCTGGCCCCCGTGCGCAGCGGCCCCCCGTCCATTTATCCGGTTGTGCGCGAGACTGCCATCTCGGACCCGGGGGTGCCAGATTGTGGAACCCACAGGCCCAGGAGCAGCAACCCCACGGATAGCACTTTTGCAGCGCGTGGTAGAAGGGGATCTCTTTCCATCATTGCACCCAGCTCTGGCGAAGAGTCAGACGACACTACAACTGGGAGCGGAAACAGCACGCCACATTCTGGAGGCACCCGTGCCAGAGCCTATGTGGAGGTGAATCCGTGGGATTCCTCCAACTCTACCGAGGACGGGGAGGAAGAAGAAGAAGAAGAAGAAGAGGGAGATGAAGAGGTAGCCGACGACGAGCGCCTCTCCTTGACCCAGAGCCGCGCGGCGCAAGACAGCGAGTAGTAAAAACACAGAGACGTTTGGTTTTTTTTGACAAATCGGGTCTTTGTTTAATTCAAGGGCCTAAAGAACACGCCGCGTCCCGTGTGTTCTTAGCTACAGTGTGAAAACACGCGATGAGCTCCATCCAAAAGCCCGTCAAGGCGGGGCGCGCTCCGCCCGTCAACCAACACCATCAGCAACCCCCACCTCAGCAGCAGCAAAAACCTCCGCCTCAGCAGCAACAGCGAGCAGCCGGTGGTCAAGGACAGTACTACCAAGGACACGCTCAGCAGCAGCAGCAGCAGTTTTGGAATGGGGCCGGAGGAACTGCTGCAATGGTTGGCGGTGGTGCTACCGTTCTGAACCAAGTCCTCGTATACCTGCTACTGGTTGTGTGCGTGATCCTGGTTCTTTTGCTGATTCGCTGGCTCTTTCACTACTATGTGTGGTGGAAGGAGCAGCAAAACCTTATCTGGGCACGCAAGCGTGGATTTGACCGGCGCGATTCCCCGAGGCGGAGAGACCCCAGAGAAGATGACTATCCGCATCGTGATAGGAGGGACGAGGGTGACGACACCAGCGCCAGAAGAAGAAAGCGCAGAAGTCCATCTCCCAGAAGGCGCGACGGTCGTCGTGTAAATTTTGAGGAGGAGGACACCCGGCGCTCAGACTACTACTAGGCTTGAACCCCGGAAAGAGAGAGAGTAAAAAAAAAGACAAAAAGACCCAATGAATTTGTGCTTGTATTTCTTGACCCTTGTACGCATGTGTCTCTCACATATATCCGCGTGTGCGGTGTCTTTGTTTGTCGTGTATACAAACACACGCCCGTTACATGGATACGCGCTCAACCGACACTCGTATTCCGGTTGGTTCAGACAAAAGAAACTCCCCCACTACTTCATCTCTTTCGGTTGCCTCTCTGAGTATACAGTATCAGAGGAACGAAAAGGAGCTACGTGAAACGAGCCGAATCATCTCGCTCAGTTGCTACGTTAGCGTTATCCTTGTCCTCTTTGCAGTTACGCTCGCCGTGGTGGTTTTTGTCGTGTCTACAACCATCTCTGAAGACAAGCGCGTCTTTGTTTCCACCGTCATTGGAGCCGGTACGCTTGGGATCCTCGCTATTTTGGTGTTGTCTAAAAACCACCACAAGACGCTTTTGATCTTTATCCCGTTGGCTACATTTATCGCGGGAACCCTCACTGGGTTTTCTATCTTTAGCGTGTAGGATACCGCAAACCCAACAACAATTGAGACCGTAAAGACCGTTTGGGGCGCGCTGGGGCGCCTCATCCCAGGGACAAACGGTACGGGAAGGCGCTCCAGGCCCGGTCTTTTGCCAGGCGCGAATGGGGACCCGGGCACCATGTCTGCGTCGGCTGTGATGCAAGAGATGAGAATCTACAGTGGTGATGACGATTCCAGGTCTGCACCACCCATGTACTATTACGGAGACGAGGAAGACCAATACTACTACGACGAAGAAGACGAGGATAGGGGCGTGGAGATGGAAGAGTACCGCTATAGCACGGTGGAAGAGGCCAACGCTGCTTTTGTGGGAAGAATCCGAAAACAGATGGAGCAGATCTACGGAGGGGATGGACCCTACTATGTAGACCAGCTCTGCTTTCACATGTACCCAACAACGGCCATGGTTTGGATACGTGTGCCAGAGTCACAGGAGCGTATGCAGATTCAGCAGCGGTTCTGGACCATGCCCATCCAGCACCCGCTGGCCGTCCTGTTGCAGGACCACTACCACGACACGGGAGAGCACGTCTGGAAGGCCAAGTACACGTGCCCCTATGGCGACATTATCATCTATGATCAAGACGCCATGGATGCTTGTATGCGATCAGTGGCGGAAATGTGCGAGGAGAACGAGTTCTGCTTGATTGAACGCTACGAACCAGAGTCCTCTATGCAACTCCACCAACGGACTCCGTCGCCCATACACGCATTGCCGGCGCGGCCAAAAGAGACCACGATTGACATGGACGGCGTAGGGCACATGACAAACGGAGTGGAGCAGCAAAGTGTTACAATTGTTTCGGTAGAGCCACCAGACGTGGACGCAGATGACTTTAAGATGAACCCAACTGTGATAGGTGGGCGCAACCAACAACAACAACAAGTTACGGTTGGTGATGGAAATGGTTCAAAACCGATAGACGACTCAAAAAAGGGAAAGTAAAAACATGTTCTACTTGACAGTGATTGTTGTTTCTTGCTTACTATATCATCACACACACACACACGCGCGAGTGAGTGTCCTCGTGCGAATGGAGTCCCGTCGTCGGCGCCACACAAACGAAAAGAAAAAGTCCCGTGGAAGCAGGAGCAACAGCAGCAGCAGCGGGAGCAACAGTCGCCGCGATTCCTTGAGTCTGGTCACACCCTTGGTGGGGATCAACCCGCATATTTCGTTCCTTGATGAAGTCTCCCGCGGAAACATCAAGGATGAGCATGGGGTTGTGCTTGCGCTGTACGATATGAAGCAGCACGAGAAGCGCATGCCGCGCAATCAGAAGCGCCTAGACACATTTTGCATCTGCATGGCAGTTGCGCTGTTCCAGGATCACCGTCGCGCGGCCGAGGTGCGCTGCTCCCTGGTGCTGCATTTCGCAAAGCTCGTGTTTGGATCCACGCA
>Ga0316205_10000570_pt1 | contig 65081 bp, 58 predicted proteins | sample 3monthpyrite_MG_FD_204941 | JGI IMG/M metagenome (GOLD analysis project Ga0316205, IMG submission 204941) | Microbial mat bacterial communities from mineral coupon in-situ incubated in ocean water Damariscotta River, Maine, United States -... | ecosystem: Environmental > Aquatic > Marine >...
TGGTGAGCATGGAACACCAGTATATGGTGACCGAAGCCATTAAAGACATGCCCAAAAACCTGCCCACCCTGCGCGACCCCGACCGCCTGACCTATTATAAGGAGGAAGTCGGCGGGCTGGTGATGGGTGGCTATGAAAACAACCCGATCCCCTGGGCCGTAAACGGCGTTCCGAAGGGTTTTCATTACACATTGTTGGACAGCAATTTTGACCATTTCGAGCCCTTGATGGCGCTGGCGCTGGGCCGGGTGCCCGCGCTGGAAACCGCGGGTATAAAAACCCTGACCAACGGGCCGGAGAGCTTCACCCCCGATGGCAACTTTATTATCGGCGAGGCGCCGGACTTGCGCAATTTCTTTGTCGGCGCGGGGTTTAATGCCTTTGGCATTGCCGCTGGTGGCGGGGCCGGTATGGCGCTGGCCGAATGGGTCAAAAACGGCGAGCCACCCTATGATCTCTGGTCTGCCGATATTCGCCGCTTTGGTCGCCCGCATTTTGACACCGACTGGGTGCGAAAACGCACGGTAGAGGCTTATGGCAAGCATTACACCATGGCATGGCCGTTTGAGGAGCATGATAGCGGCCGCCCGTGCCGGAAATCGCCGCTTTATGATAGCTTGGCTTCGCAAGGCGCCTGCTTTGGCGAAAAGCTCGGCTGGGAGCGGCCAAACTGGTTTGCCGATAAAGGGCAGGACGCGAAGGATATTTACAGTTTCGAGCGGCAAAACTGGTTCGAGAATGTCGGCCGCGAACACAAGGCCTGCCGCGAGGCCGCCGTGCTGTTTGACCAGTCAAGCTTTGCCAAATTCGCGCTCAAAGGCCCCGATGCGCTTGACGCGCTCAACTGGATTTGCGCCAATGATGTGAACAAACCTGTCGGCAGCCTCATCTATACCCAAATGCTCAATGACCATGGCGGTATCGAGTGTGACCTGACCATCGCGCGGCTGGCCGAAAACGAATTTTACATCGTCACCGGCACCGGCTTTGCCACCCATGATTTTGACTGGATTTCCCGCAACATCCCCGGGGGGATGAATTGCCAGCTTTTTGATATAACCTCCGCCAATGCCGTGCTTTCGCTGATGGGGCCGCGCGCCCGCGATATTCTGGAAGCGGTGACCGGTGATGATGTCAGCCATGCGGGCTTTGCCTTTGGCAGCGTCAAAACCATCAGCATTGCGGCCTGCCCGGTGCAGGCGCTGCGGGTAACCTATGTGGGTGAGCTGGGCTGGGAGCTGCACCTGCCGGTGGAATATGCCAGCGCGGTTTATACCGCCTTAATGGCGGCGGGCAAAGCGCACGGGCTGCAAAACGCGGGCTACCGCGCCATTGAGAGCCTGCGGCTTGAAAAGGGCTACCGGGCGTGGGGGTCCGATATTGGCCCTGATCATTCCCCGTTTGAATCCGGCCTTGGCTGGGCGGTGAAGCTGCGCAAAAACACCCCCTTCAAAGGCCGCGAGGCTGCTGAAACCCAGCGCGCCACCGGCGTAAAAAAGCTGATGGCCTGCTTTACCGCGCCAAAAGAGGTTATCCTGCAGGGCCGTGAAACCATTTACCGCAATGGTGCGCGGGTCGGCTGGCTAACCTCGGGGGGCTATGGCTACACGGTCGAAAAATCTATCGGCTATGGCTATGTGCGCCGCGCCGAAGGGGTAGATGCCGCCTATGTGCTCGACGGGGCATATGAATTGGAAGTGGCCAGTGAAATGGTGAAATGCGATGTGCACCTCGCCCCGTTATATGACCCGACAATGGCAAGGGTTAAAAGCTGATTTCAGCATTTGCTGCTTTTTGCATGTAGCGCTAGGCCCGGGGCCCGATAATTGCCTGCACAGATCATGAATTTCTGGCGCCATTGTTTTCCTTATCGCGCCGGTTGCCGCCGGTTACTGGCCTTTAGGTTGCGCGGTAAACCCTGTGCATTTCCCCAAGGGCCAGGCAAAGCACCCGGCAACCTACTGCAAAAAATATAAACAGCGCCATAAAGTGGCGCGCAAATTCGTCAGGCTCATAAACCGGCGGCGCATTTTGTTGCCGCAGGACGATTGCCTTTATGCTTTGCAATCGACCATCCCGCATCCAACCCGGTCATGGCGGCATCAATGCACCCTAACTCTGCCGCAAACCTGTTCGGAAAAGCAGGACCACAGCACCACATTGAAGCGCGGGCTACGGCCCGCGTTTTTTATGGATGCGACAGACCCGGCACCCGTTAGCGCGTATCTTCGCCGCCCGGTGCCAATCGTGATAATATCCGGTCGCTGTCAAGGGCGCCGACAGCCCCGGAAAACCGCCCCCTGTCGGCCGATAACCGGCTGCCGACGAAGACATCGGCGATCGTGTCGGCGCTGTGTCGCAGCATAATTGACGCGGTCAAAAGCAGGGCTGTGCGTTCAACAAACCAGCGGGCTTCGGATTCGGGCGGCACCGAGGGCCAGCGCGCGCGGTGCTCTTTCAGCGCGCGGTCATAGCGGCTGTTTTGCCCCGTTGCGGCATCCAGCTCCGCCGCCAGAGCCTGCTGCGCGAGGGGCTCTTTTGCCAGTGTTCTAAGCGCATCAAGGCAGATGACATTGCCGGACCCTTCCCAGATGCCATTGAGCGGGGCTTCGCGGTAAAGCATCGGCAGCGGTGTATCTTCTACATAGCCCATGCCGCCCAGCACCTCCATCGCTTCACAAACCACCATCGGGCACAGTTTGTTGGCCATGAACTTTGACAGCGCCACACCTATTCTGGCAAAGGCGCGGTCTTTCGCGCTGCTGCCGTCAAAGGCGCTGGCGATATGCATGCCAAGCGCCAGTGTGCCCTCCCAGTCAAGCGCCAGATCAGCCAGAACCCTACGCATCAGGGGTTGATCTATCAGGTGTTTTTGAAAGGCGGTGCGATGCAGGGCCCAGTGGTGTGCCTCGACAAGGGCGGCCCGCATCAGCCCGGCGGGGGCGATAGAGGTATCAAGCCGGGTATGATGAACCATTGCAAGGATGGTGCGCACGCCTTGCCCCTCTTCGCCGATCCGGTAGGCCAATGCACGCTCATATTCGATTTCCGCCGAGGCGTTGGCGCGGTTGCCGAGCTTGTCCTTTAGCCGCAGAATGCGGATGCGATTGCGCTCGCCCTCCAGCCAGCGGGGTGCCAGAAAACAGGTAAGCCCCTTTGATGTTCGGGCAAGGGTCAAAAAACCGTCAGACATCGGGGCCGAGCAAAACCATTTATGCCCGGTCAGCCGCCAGTTTTCACCATCGGGCTCGGCGCGGGTGGTGTTGGCCCTGACATCGGAGCCGCCCTGTTTTTCGGTCATGGCCATGCCAAGGGTTGCTGCCTGCTTTTCGGCAACCGGGCGAACCGAGGGATCATAACGGCGCGCAAGCAGGTTGCTGCGCCAGTCATCCGAAAGCGTCTCTGCTGCGGCGATCATCGGTAGCGAGGCATAGGTCATGGTCAGCGGGCAGCAATGGCCGGGCTCCACCTGGCTGGCCATATAAACCATGGCGGCATGGGTTGCATGCGCGCCGATGCCGCCCTCCCAGGCAATAGCGGCATAGCCGGCCGTGGCCGATATGTCCATAAACCGGTGATAGGCCGGATGAAACCTCACCTCGTCCAGCCGCCGCCCCCCGCTGTCAAACAGGTTGAGCTCGGGGTTTTGGCGGTTGGCATCACGCGCCGCCTGCCGCATTGCGGCCTGCCCCAGCCCTTGGCCATAGGCATCAAGCCCGCCGGCCTGCAAGGATACCCGCATGCCAATTTCGCGCAGCGGCAGGTCATCGGCCCAAAGGTTGCTGTCGCCGCGGCTTGGCGGCTGGTTGAAAACCTCGTGGGTTCCGAGATCAGTGCGCGCATTATACTGTGTCATAGGTTCCTCCTCGCTGGGCCAACACCCGAATAGCCAGAGCACGGCACCTGTGGCTCTTGACCGGTCGGCCGGTTCACCGGCCAGTTTTGCCACAGCATCCGCAGCCTAGCCGGTTTTGGGCTCGATTTCCATGAAAAACAAGGCCCGCAAGGCCGGTTGGGTGCCGGGCCAGCGGCGCAGTTTGTGGCAGATAAACCTGGATTTTGCGCAAGGCCTGCTGGGCATCAGGGTTTTTACCCTCTCGAGGAAATAAAACTTCCGAGCCCGGGTGCAAAGTCTGTAATCGCTTGGGGTGGCAAGCGTCTATATCATTATGCGGGGTGTCGCCCCAACAAATATAGGTGAGACGAATGATATAGCGAGATTCCGGAGCCTTGCGGCTTGCTGTGTGCGTTTCGGAATTAGAACGCATTCGATGCGGCGGGCAGGCGCTTGATCGGAAAAACCATTGTCGGCCGATACGGTTGCCCTGAAAGGGGCGCACTGCGTGCTCGGCAATTGAAAGAATGAACGAATGGACAGGACATGACATGACCAAAAGAACAACATATCTCGCCGTTTCGACGGCTCTCTTCAGCGGTTTGCTGGTGCTGGGCTGGGCCACACATGGCACCGGCATCGTGAAGGACGACCCGGAGCGCAACATCGTCATCCCTGACGAGCTGACCAGCGAATTGCAGGTTAAAGCCACCTATGACGGCGAAAAAATCTGGTTTCGCTACCGCTGGCCGGTAGACCGCCCCAGCATTTTTAATGATGTGCTGGTCTATCAGGATGGCGCGTGGGAAAAACGCGGCGGCGAGGCTTTGGGGCCAGATCCCGACTTTCTGGTCGAAGATCGCGTGGCGATGATGATCGACGACGGCTCGGTGCCGCTCTTCAGCCGCTATGGTGGCTATATAACCATCGGTGACGGGCTGACAACCTTTACCGGCACCCCCGAAACCGACGAAGAGCGCACCAAATACCTGCCCTCAACCCGCACGGACCCCAACGATTTTGAAACGATAAAACCGGAAAGCGATCTGGAAACCCTGCGCGCCGCCGGTCAGTTCATCGACCTGTGGCAATGGCGCTCCAGCCGTTCCAACCCGATCGGGCTTGCCGACGATGGTTTTGTCGCTGAAGAACGTGGTGGCGACGCTGGCACCGGCCCCTATACCACCAATTGGGACAATGCCACCAGCCAGCCGAAATACATGTTCAACCCCGAAGTGGCGGGCGGCACCGCGCTGAATATTGACGCGGTGATCGCCGGTGATGTCGGCTTTAACGACACCTATTACCTGAGCGCCGAAACCGCGGTGCCGTTTGACCCGAACTACGCCTGGAAAAATGGCGACACCATTCCGCGCCGCTACTTGCGCCCGACGGACGGATCACGCGGCGACGTGGTGCAACCCCAAAAGGCGCGCTGGCGCAACGGGTTTTGGGATGTAACGCTGGTGCGTGACATGGATACCGGCAACCCGCTGGATGATAAAATATTCCGCGATGGCGGCAATTATGATCTGGCCTTTTCGGTGTTTCGCAACGCCTCTACCATGCGGTGGCACTATGTGACGCTGCCGGTTTCGCTCGGGCTTGAACAACCCGCGCAACTGGTCGCCGAACGTATTGAGCCCGGCGCCGAACCTGACTGGACCCAGCCCTGGACCGAGATCACGACCTTCTACCCTGGTCAGGTCACCTGGGGCCGGTTGACCGACGCCAAGCAGCACCCCGGCGCGGCCCGTATCGCCGCCCGCGTGCCCGTTGCCGTTCGCCACAGTGAAGAACAGCTGGCGCTTTATGGCGTGCAGATGGAATTTGCCAAAGAAATTCGGACCCAGTGGATCTGGACCCTGATCGCCAGCCTCAGCCTGATTGTCGGGCTTGGTATCAACGTCAATATGCTGATGCGCCGTCGGGAGGACGCGAAATGACCCATCCTAACAATCCCCAAAATCCCGTCATGCATGTCGGAAAGGACAATAATATGAAGCGCACCGAAATGATGCGGCGCGGCCGCCAAATCGGCCTTGCAGCCGTGGCCCTCAGCCTTGTGGCCGCCAGCGCGGCACTGGCCCATGGTGAAGAAGGCGGCGGTGTTGCCATGGTTGTCGAGGGCGCAGAAGGCTTTACACTAAGCCCGGTTTACCACATTCTGGTCGCGCATTTTCCGGTCGCGCTGTGGGTGTCGGCTTATCTGTTCATCCTGATCCGCAGCTTCTCGGATTCCGAAACGGCCGTTCGGTTGCAAAAGGCCATTTGGCCCTTGGCTGCGCTTGGCACGCTTGCCGGGTTCGTAACTTATGGGCTGGGCCTCACGATCTATCCTTGGTCGGCGATCACAGAATCTCCGCTCGGGCGCAACCACATCTTGCTCGCGACCTGGACGCTGTCTTACTGGACCGTAATGACCGTGCTTGGTTACCGGTTCCGCCGCCATCTGTTTGAGGGCGCACAGCGCTGGGTGACCTTCACGCTGGCCACCATCGGCATGTTGGTGATCACGATAACCGGCACCTTGGGTGGGTCTTTGGGCGGCACGCCGTCGCTGGTGACAAAGAGCCTGAACTGGATCGGCTGGAACGTCTATAATACCTTCTACCTGCCCACATGGATGTTGGTGGTGTTCTTTGCCGGCGCGGCGCTGCTGGTTGTCCTTGGTATTATTGGCTCCAAACGCCGTGCTTGAGCAGGTCGGCGGTCCGCCCGCCGCCCTGCCTGACTATCTCGAAAAAACCTACTGGTGGGCCTATCTCAGGCCCGCCAGCATTCGCATTTTTGATCACGCGCCGGTTGTGTCGATGATCCTTTGGGGCCAGTATCGGCGACTGGAGGAACTGGTGTTGGCGCGGGTTGCACCGGGCGCGCGCGTGTTGCAGCTGGCCTGCGTATATGGTGACCTGTCACCCCGCCTTGCCCGGCAGATCGGGCCCTCGGGCGCGCTCGACATTGTCGATATTGCGCCAATTCAAATTTCCAATGCCCAAAAAAAGCTGGCCGGGGTGCAACAGGTCACCACCCGTATCGGAGATGCTTCGGTGAGGCAGGCGGCCCGATATGATCGGGTCATCAGCTTCTTTTTGTTGCATGAATTGCCGGACCAGATGAAATACCGCGCGGTCGATGCCGCCCTGGCGGCGGTGGATAGTGGCGGGCAGGCTGTGTTTGTCGATTATGCCCGCCCGGCGCGCTGGCACCCGTTGCGGCCGGTAATGGCGGCGGTGTTCGCGCTGCTCGAGCCCTATGCTGCCACGATGTGGCGGCACCCCGTCGCGGCATTTGCTTCGCGGCCGCAGGATTTTTATTGGCATCGCAGCACCTGTTTCGGGGGGCTTTATCAGGTGGTGGTCGCCACGCGCCATGGGCCGTGAGCATTAGGCTCTGTGGCCGGAAAGGCGCGCGAAAGCCGCAATACCGCCGATGAAAGCCACAAAGTTTGATGTGGTGTGTAATGTCCGGCGCGGTCGAGCGTCTTTATAGTGCACGGGCGCTGATGCCCGCTGTATCGGAAGATTTTACGGAGAAATGCTATGAAAGTTAACTTGCTTATTGCCGCCGCAGCCGTTGGCGCCGCTGGTTTTGCGGGTGCCGCCTTGGCGCATGAAATGGACGTCGATCAGGATGGCCTCTACACGCTGGCAGAAATGCGCACCGAATATGCGGATTTGACCGAAGCTGATTATGCCGCGCTGGATACCAACGAGGACGGGGCTATTGACCGTCAGGAACTTGAGGCGGCCTGGGCCGACGGCCGCCTGCCAGCCATGTAAGGGCTGAAGCCATCTGGCCGGGCGACGATACCCGCGCGGCATAACCCTGACCACCCGCTCACAACCTGTAAGGTTGTTGTGTGGGTGGCCCCATAAACCGGAACAGAGGCAATGACCAAAAAAACCCAGAAACCCGCCCGCGGCGACGCAGATGCGGCCCCGAAAAAAACCCCGCCGAACCGCCGCGACCTGCTGACCTTCGGATTGATCGCCGCCGGCACGGTTGGCACGGCCGGTTATTTTCTTTGGCCGGCACTGCGGCAAAGCACAACAAAAATACCCGCTTCCACCGCTGCCGTCACCATTTCCATGAGCGGCTTTTCCCCCAATGTTCTGAAGGCCAAGGTTGGGCAGAGGATCGATGTGCAACTGATCAACAAAGATAATTCGCTGCATTCTGACGGTGGTGGCTGGCACCAGTTCGCGATCGATGATCTGGGCATTGATTACAATGTCGCGCCCCTCAGCGAATCTGCGGTCAGCTTTACCGTTGATGCCCCCGGCACCTATGATTTTTATTGCGGCATTTGCTGCGGCGGCAAGGCTAATCCCTATATGCACGGCCAACTCATCGTGGAGGCCTGAACGTGATTACATTCAGGCCTACGCTTGTCGTTTTTCTATTGGCGGCGTTTGCGACACTGGCAATCGGGCTTATGGCGGGCTGGCTGCAAACCCCGGCGGGGCTGATGGACGGCGTGCCCGGTATCATTGCCCGCCCCGAAATAACGCTGCCAACCATTATTATTGCCGGAATTATTGATGGCATCAACCCTTGCGCCTTTACGCTGCTGTTACTGTTTATCTCGGCGCTTCTGGCAACCATGGGGGCTTCTGGCGGGGCCGCTGGCGGGGCATCTGCCGCAGCCGGCATAGCAACCACCCGCCGGCGGATGCTGCTGAACGGGGGCGCGTTTGTCTTCGCGATTTTCCTTGCTTATCTGCTGCTTGGCACGGGCCTTTTGCAGGTGTCCAGCATTTTGGCGCAAAACCATCTGGGGGCGCGCATTGGCGCGCTTTTGTCTATCTTGCTGGGGCTTTGGATGCTCAAGGATTATTTCCTGCCCGGTTACGGCCCTAAGCTTTCGGCCCCGCGCTGGATCGCCGGGCGGGTGCGCGGGGTTGACGGGGCCGCGTCGATGGGAACCATGTTCGGGCTGGGCGCATTGGTCAGCTTGTGCACGGTGCCTTGCAGTGGCGCGGTTTATATCGCGATTATCAGCCTTTTGTCGCTGCAAACCAGTTTCATCGTCAGCTATGGGTATCTGTTGCTTTACAACGTGATGTTCATCCTGCCGCTGGTGGTTATCCTGCTTGTGGCCTCGTCGCGGCCCGGGCTGAGGCAGATGGCACGCTGGAACCTGCATTACCGCGCCGGTGTCAAACTGTTGCTGGGTGGCGGGGTTGTTTTGCTGGGGCTTTTGATACTTGCAACTGCCTGAGCCATGCGCCCAAAAGGTGGCCCTGCCCAACCGGGCAGGGCTGCCGCAAACTGGCAGGCCGCGCCGCCAAAATCAGCGCACCCGCCTGAAAAGATAGGCAAAGGCGGGTTTGGTATAGGCGATGCCACGGCCCGAAGCTTTCAGGCTTTCCGGCGTGATATTTTGCGGCTTTTTCGGGATCATGAAACGGTTGAGGTTTTCGTCTGAAATTCGGTAGCCGCCCTTGGCAGAGGTGACGACAGCGGCAAGCGCGAAGCGGGGGTCGAGCGCTGCCAGCGCGGCATCGCCGTGGCTGGGGTTTACCAGCAGCATACCGCCAATGCGCAGCAGCTGGCCGCAGGCTTCGGAAATAAAACCGGCATAAAGCGAGATCAGCAGATCAAAGCTTTGCGCCTCCAGATCCAGCGATTTGTAATCTTTGTGCAGAAATTTGAACCGCGCTTCGGGGTTGCCGCCATGCTCAGTGATGATCTGCCGCACGCCCTCTGTGTCGGCAAAAAATGCCGCCGCTCTTTTGTCCATGTCTGCATAGGTCACGTCATCAAACACAAAAGACGGCGCGAGATCGACATAGCTGCCCGCATAAAGCACCTTGCGGGCCGGGACCATAGCGTAAACAGCTTGAAACAGCCGCCAGCGGTCACCTTTGTGTTGATCCTGCTTTTCCCAGAGTGCCTGTGTTTTGGGTTGCATTTTATCGCCTCCTATAGCGGGTTTTTTGCGCGGTAGCTGCCTGCTAGGCCAAAGTGGCGGCCGAAAATACTTTTTTGATCCCCTGCGCGGCTGTTTGCATATTTGCTGGCGTGAGCGTTGGGTGGACCAAAAACATTAGGCTGGTCTTGCCCAGCTCTGCCGCTACCGGCAGGCGTGTTTCGGGGCGAAACCCTGAACTAGCAAACGCTTTTTCCAGATATATCTCGGGGCAGGACCCGTGCAGGCAAGGGATGCCGAGCTTTGATATTTCCTGCACAATGCGGGCGCGCGACCACCCTGATGCCAGATTTTCGGGGCGCACAAAGGCGGTGTATTTATACCATGCGTGCTGGCAGCATGTTTCAGCGCTATGTGCAGAGGTGGGCGCGCCTAGCCGGACAGGGCCGGATTTGCCAGTGAAGGGCTGCAGTGCTGTGGTGAGAATGGCGGCATTTTGCGCCCGGGCTTTGGCCCAGCTTGGCATGCGGCGCAGCTGTATTCTGCCAATGGCGGCTTGCATTTCTGTAAGCCGCCAATTGGTGCCAACGCTTTCATGCAGCCAGCGAAAGCCCGGGCCATGCTTGGTTTCATAAACCGCGTCCCAGCTTTTTCCGTGGTCCTTATAGGCCCACATTTTGCGCCACAAAGCTTCGTTACTACAGGTGACCATGCCGCCTTCGCCGCCGGTTGTCATGATTTTATCCTGACAAAAAGACCATGCCGCCACATCGCCAAGCCCCCCCACCGGCTGGCCCTTGTAGCGCGCGCCGTGCGCCTGTGCGCAATCTTCTATCAGCTTGATATCCCGCCCCGCGCAGGCGGCGCGCATGCCATCCATATCACACGGCCAGCCTGCTAAATGAACACATAAAACGGCGCGGGTATGTGGGGTAATAGCGGCGGCCACGCAGGCAGGGTCGAGGTTTTGGTTTATGCGGTCAATATCGGCAAATACCGGGCGCGCGCCGGCATTTACAATTGCCGAAGCCGAGGCGATAAAGCTTCGGGGTGTCACGATAACCTCGTCATGGGCCTGCCCGCCATTATGCGCCCCGATGCCCAAGCCATAAAGCGCCAGATCAAGCGCTACGGTGCCGTTGGCCAAGGCAATGGCATGGCGGGTGCCTGCAAAGGCGGCAAACTCGGTTTCAAAGGCGCGGCCCTCGGGGCCTGTCCAGTAATTTACCTTGTTGGACAGCAAAACCCGCGACACAGCCTCGGCCTCTTCTTGGGTAAAGGCCGGCCAGCCAGCGGGTGGGGTTGTGTGCATGTTAGCGCCTTTTCTGCATTAAATGCGCCAATATTTCGGCGGGGTGGTCGATAGCGATTTGGGCCATGGCTTTCGGGGGTGGCACAAAGGCGGCACGCGGGATATTTTGGCCATTATCCCTTAGCATAAATGTAATCCAGCCGCGGGCATTTGGGGCCAAAAAATCTTTGCGCGGGTTATCCCCGATGTAAATATGGCGGCGGGTTTGGGCCTGCGCCTCGATGGCTTTGAACCCCTTTTCAGACGGCTTTTCGGCGCCTATCTCTTCTGAAATGCAGATCATATCCGCATCCATCAACCCAAGGGCGGCAATTTTTGCCCGCTGGGTCAGGCTGCGGCCATCGGTTAATATAGCAAACCCGGCCCCTTTGGCGCGGATATCCTGGATAAATGCCTTTGTGGCGGGGCTGAGTGCAATATCGGGGATATGGGCGCGCATTGCCGATATAACGCCGGATTTGGCCCTGGGCGGCAGCCCCTTTGCGGCCCAGAGCGCGCCGATCGGGTCTTGGTGGCCTTGTGCAAACGCGGTGATCAGGGCGGCTGACGGGTCTGCTTGCCCATACATTTGCTGGATGCGCCCGCCGGCAAAGCGCAGGGCTGACGCCACGTAATCCCTTTCCTTGAAAAGGGTGTCGTCGAGGTCAAAAACGAAGTTATAGGCCTTGAGTGGCATTTAATATCACCTCGGCATCATAGCGCAGCATCATGGTTTGGTCTTGCCAGCCCTCAAAGCGCTTAATCGCGCGGCCTTCAAGGTATTCCGCAATCAGCCACGCCTGAAAATCGGCGCCCGCGTGGCGGCTAAGGGGGTAGCCGCCGCCAAAGCGGGGGTTGATCTCTATGGCATAGGCCGCACGGGTTTTATTGTGGCGAAAAAGCTGAAAGGTCAGGCAGCCGCGCGCGCCTTTCAGGGTGGCAAACCGCTCAAACATCAGGCCGACCAGTTCGTTTTTTTCGGCCACGGCTTTTGCCACTTCGCCGCCCCGCACCTCTATTCGGCGGCGTGGCACCACGCATTTCAGGGTGCTTTGCCGGTCAAAATAAAGATCGATGGTAAACTCGCTATGGGTTTCGGGGTCTATATAGGCGCAAAAAATGTTTTTGGGGTTGTTCAGGATCTGCGGGGTAAGCTGGTTGGCGTTTTCCAGCACCCGCACGCCTTGGCTCAAGGCGCCGTCATAGGGTTTTACCAGCAGCGGAAAACGCAGAGCATCGGCCGGATAGAGCGGGGGCGTCGGGAAATTGGCGCGGGAAAACAGCGCGCCGGTGCGGCGTTTGTCGGCGCATTCTGCCACCAGCGCTTCAGTGCTTACCACAATGGCGGTGCCTTGGCGGGCAAAAGCCCCGCGCAGGGTGGCAAGGATGGGCAGCTCGGTATCGATGGTTGGAATGACAAGGCCGATATTTTGGGCCGCGCACAGGGCTTTGAGGGCCGCTGGGTAGGCCTGTGCGCGCGCCGCAGGCAAGCTAAAATGGGCATCAGCCAGTTGGCAGGCGGCGCTAAGACGGGGGGCCATATCGGCGGCGAACACTTGCCTTGGGCTGTGCGGCGCCAGCTTTTTGGCCGCATCCATAAAGCCTTGCAGCAATGATACCCGCCGCCCGGCGGACAGCACAAGAATGTTTTGTCGCGGCGCGTCAGCCATGGTTTTCTTTGGCCTTCATATAGTCGGAAAACTTTTGCGGCGTTGCGCTATGCGCGGCCATAACCCCGCGCCGCGCCAGCACCAGCCAAACGGTGCGCCAAAGGATTTTTACATCAAGCCACAGGGATTGGTTTTCGACATACCAGCGGTCCAGCTCGAATTTTTCCTCCCATGTAATGGCATTGCGCCCGTTTACCTGCGCCCAGCCGGTAATGCCGGGCCGCAGCTTATGCCTTTGGGCCTGATGGGCGCTATAATGGGGCAGGTATTCCATGAGGAGCGGGCGTGGGCCAACAAGGCTCATATCGCCTTTTAGCACGTTCCAGAGTTCGGGCAATTCGTCAATGCTGGTTGCGCGGAGCAGGTGGCCAAATTTGCTTAGCCGGGCTTCATCCGGCAGTGGGTTGCCGGCCTTGTCAGCCGTGTTTTGCATCGAGCGAAATTTGATCATTTCAAACGGGTTTGCCTGAAGCCCCGGCCGTATTTGCCGAAAAAATACCGGCCTGCCGATAAAGCCCCAAATCAGCAATGCCACCGCCAGCATGACCGGTGCCAAAATAACCAGCGCACAGCCCGAGAGGGTAAAATCGAAAATCCGCTTTATCATCTGGTGCTTACCCTCCCGTTGCGGACTGATAATAAGCGGCATATTTCCGGTAATAGCCGAGCTTGCCGCTGCGCTCCTGGCTGAGCACTGCCAGCACATCCACACCCGGATCTTTTGCCTCAAAAAGCGCTGGCAACACCGATTTTACATCTTGCTGCGCGGTGCTGGCCCATTTCACAACCAAGGCGATAGCATCGGCATGGTGTGACAGGTATAAGGCATCTACCAGCGGCAGCAGCGGCGGGGTATCAAGGATGATAACATCAAACTCCGCCTTGAGAAACTGCATCAAGGCGGCAAACCGCGGCCCGGCGAGCAACTGGTCGGTGGGCACATCGCTGCGCCCGGCACCCGGCATTATTTTCAGCTTGGAGGCATAATCAGTAGCGGCCATCTGCCCGAGGTTTGGCTCGGCGGCATCATTCATTAAAAAATGCATCATGCCTGCGCTTGGCTCTGCCCCCAGCAGCCGGTGAATGCGGGGTTTTCGCAGATCGCAATCTATTAACAGGGTGCGCAGGCCAGAGCCGGCATATGTGCGGCCCAGAGCGAGGCCGGTATTTGATTTTCCCTCGCCCGGCACGGTTGAGGTAACCATAATAACATCGCATTTTTTATCCGCAGACCCCGCGCCAGCCTTGCGGCGCTGCAATGATTGATCAAGCGCCACCCTGAGCCGGCGGATGGACTCCGCATAGCCCGACAGGGGCTGGCTGGCATAAACCTCGGCCACCGAGGCGATGGCCCCTTGCCTGTCGGGTGGTTTTATCGGGGTTACGGCGGGAATGCGCGCGCCAACAGGTAGCTGCAACGCGTGCGCAAGCTGCGCCTCGCTGGTGAAACCGCCGATGAAAAACTCGTTTAAAAAGGCCAGACCCATGGCCAGCATCGCCCCGAAAACACCGGCAAGAATCAAAGTAGCGCGGTTGCTTTGTGAGGAAGGGTAGATGGGCGGCAGTGCCGGTGAAACCACGCGGCTATCGGCCATCTGGATCTCCGTTTGCAGCTGGAGTTCGCGCAGGCGGGATTGGAAATTGTCATATTGCGCGCGGGTAATATTGGCATCTTGCTGCAAAGAATAAATTTCGGTCAGCAATTCGGGCGGCAAATCTCCCTGCAAAACAGAACCGCGAATTTGGGCCTGTGCCGCGCGCGCCTGGGTTTGCAGGCGCGCCAGCTCGGTTTGCAATCCGCCCTGCGCCGCGGTGGCTTCAAGGGCTAGGGCTTTATCAAGGTTTGCCAGTTCAGTGCGGATATTAAGCGATGTTTGGGAGCCGGCCGCCGCGCCCGCCAAGCCCGCCGCAAGCTGTGCTCGCTGGCGCTCCATTTCAAGCAGGGTATCATTTTGCAGGCTGGCCGCGAGCGTGGCCCAGTCTTTTTGCTGCAAACTTGCCGCTAGCTGCTGCACGCGGGCGCTGGTTTGAAGGCTTTGGGCCGTGAGGGACAGATAGCTCTGCTGAAGCGCCAAAAGATCGCTGCGCCCGGTTTGCGCGCCAATAAGGGCGATATTCTCTGCAATAAACCGGTCCAGCGCTGTTTCTGATTCTTCCAATGCTTTGCGGGCATCTGCCTGTTTTACCATCAGGATATCGAGAATATTTTGAAGGCTTTCGATTTTGCTGGAAATCTGGTGATCAATATAGGCATTGGCATAAATATTGGCCAATTCCGCCGCGCGCACCGGATTAACCGAGTTTACCGAGGCGGTGATAAGATAGGTTTGCCCTTTGCGCGACACCGATGTGGCCTGCCTGAAGTTTTGAATAACGGTTTTCAGCAAAAACTGCGCTTCAACCTCTGGCGAGGTGCCGCTATTATTCAGAGCAGCATCTTGCGGGATCCCGAATTCCGGGTCGCTCAGGAGCGCGGCTTTTTCCACCACGCGCAGCGCCACCGCATCTGACCTCAAAATCTCGATTTCGCCATCAACCCGGATAGAATTAAGCCCCGGGCTTTGGAAGGGCCCGGCCTCGCTTGCCAACGCATTTTTGCTGGCCGGTTCTACCAGAATCAGGGTTGAGGCGGTGTAAACCGGCGTTAAGGAAAAGATGTAGAAAAAGGCCGCCGAAATGACGACCACAAAAACGATGAACATCAGTTTTAAGTGGCGGCGTAAAACGCTGAAAAAACCGCGTAAGTCGAATTCGTTTTCGTCCGAAACTTGCATTAAAATTCCTGCCCCGCGCTTTCAAGTGCACTGTAATTTTCAACGGCCTGCTTGTATAGAAGAAAGGGTTTGGCGCGGTTTCCGGCTGTTTCGCTGCCGGTCTCAAATGTCATAAACCTTACCGCCCCCTCCGGGCCCAGCCGCGCCGCGCTGAGCTTGCCGCTTGTGTAAGCGCCGGTATCAATGGATATTTTACCGTTTTCCTGCGCTGCGGCCTTTACCGGAAAATGCCCGTGCACAAAGCGGCGCTTGGCCAAAACACCGGTTTCCATAAACCCTTTTTTGCCCCAGACCAGATTTTGGATGGATTGTTTTGCAAGGGGTTTCTTTGGGTTTCCCCCCGCGTGGGACAGAAAGAAGGGCTTTAGCGTGATGGCATGGGGCAAGTGCTGCAAAAACGCCAGATGCGCCTTGGGCATTACCCGCTCCAGCAAAAACCGCATTTTGCGGCTCTGCGGCGGGATTGCAAACGTATCTTGCAGCGTGGCCCCGTATGATACCAGTGTTTCGCGGCCGCCAACCTCCAGCCAGCCACTGTTTTTGGCGGGATTTTGCAGGAATTTGAGCATCATATCCTCGTGGTTGCCTTGCAAACATATCCGGCGCAGCCCGTTTGGCAGCGGCTTTAGGGCGTGGGTGAGCACGCCAAAGCTGTCTGGCCCGCGATCGATAGCATCGCCGAGCCAGATGATCAGCTTTTTGCCTGCAAAACCGGCGGCATCCGCGAGGATTTTGGCCTCCAGCCCCAAAAGGAGATCAAGCCGGCCGTGGATATCGCCGATTGCGTAAACCGGGCCGGTGAAGCCCTCAAGATTTAGAATATTTGGAGATTTGCCAAAAATCATGCGCCCGCGCCCCGGTTTGGCGCTGGCCCGCGCGGGATTTTGAGCATTTGTGCGGTGCCCAAAGCCAGAATGGCAAGAAACATATACATATTGGCCTGAATTTCGAGGCTAAAGTCAACGGTTGAATGAAGCGCGCTTTGCAAAAGCACGCTCAAAGCCGCCAGCAAAAATACCTGCTTTTTACCCGCGCCAAGCATGGCAAAAAACAAGGCCTTAAAAAGCAGGATACCGGCCAAAAGCGGCAGAGAGCCAAAGACCAGCCCCATCTCGGTCCAATTTGCCAGATAGGTGTTATGGGCTTTGTTCCATACCAGATCGGGGCTGACAGGCAGGCGATGGAAGCCCTGAAACGCCACTGGAAAGCTATCAGCGCCCCAACCGGCCAAGGGCCGCGCCATTACCATATCCCATACCTGCCGATAGAGCGCGAGGCGCATATCGGCGTCCTGCTCAAGCGAGCCGAGCCGCTCCAGCAAGAGCGAGCCGTAAAGAGTGAAGGCGAGCGCTATGAGCAGCATAAGCCCTAGAGCGGCGGCAATGCTGGCGCGGGGCGCGATTTGGGGCGATTTATGCAAGGTGAGCAACATAAAAAAACCGGCAGCGATAAGCGCAGAGGCCACCCCCATTCTTGAATTTGTGGCCAGCAGCGTTAGCAAAATGAGGGTGGTTGCAAGGCCAAGCGCCACCAGTTTTATATCTGCCAGCCCGGTAAAGCCGTTTTTTGCATGGGGGCCGCGCAGCTGGCGCAGGCGGCGCAGCAAAAGCGAAAGCCCGGTTATCAGGCCAAAACCAAGATAGGTGGCATAGGAATTCGGGTTGATAAAAGTGCCACTCGCCCGCCCCGGATAGTGCGAAAGCCCGAAAGCCGCGGGCAAATCAATTTTGCCGACCAGCTGGATATACCCAAACAGGGCATAGGCCACAGCTATGGCAAAAACCCCGAATGCTATTTGGTAAAGCCTTGTTTTATTGCGCGAAACCTGAACCATTAGCACGAAAAACGCACCATAGGAGAGGGTGCGCAACAGCGCCAAAAAGCTGGCGCGCGGGGTTGTGGAAAGGCCAAAAACAGCTTGCAGGGCCATATAGGCCAGATAGGCCGCGATGAGAAAGGCGACCGGCCAAAGCGCGGGCCATAAAGGCCGAATATGCTTTGGAGGTTGCAGTAAAAACACGGCCATTGCCGCAAAAATAACGGCGGCCGAAAGTGCCCAAAAAACCGGCCGGTTGCTGCCCAAGGGCAAAGGTGACAGCGCCAGCACCAGCAGCAAAAGGGCGGCGACGCTATCATTCACGAGGTTTCTACTTAGCACGCTGGAACCTTTGCACTTCAGCCTTTAGCACCCGCAAAAACCGTGTTTGCGCACCTTGCGGCAGGGTTTCGACAACCGATGTAACCCGGACCCGAAACCCGGGGGTGCTTACATATCGGCGTGCAATCACCCCGACCCCCCGCTGGCTTTGCACCAGCAAGGCAAGGTCGGCCAAATGGTTGGCATAGGTTTCTGGCGACAGATCATCAAGCATGGCTTCGGCCAAGGGCACCCGGAGCTCGGCGAGCCACTGCTCGTTTGGACCGGTTTGATAGGAGGCGCGCAAGGCCTGACCGGCATCAGGCAGCGTATTTTGCTGATAGGCGAAATAGGCGCGCGCAAACCAGGCATAGGAATTCTGTGGCGCGCTGGCGGTGATGGCCCGCGCCAAACCGCTGCACGCCGCCAGCAGTTTTTCGCGAGCATCCGCTGGCAAAAACCGCCCATTGGCAGAGCTGACAACCCGCAAGCATCCGGTTATGACATACTGGTCTGATGTGGTTGAAAGCGCCAAATGGCTGCCCGCAGCGGTAGCCTGAATAAATGCTTGCGCGCCCCAGTTTTCAGAGGCCTGAAGGGCGACATATTCCTTTTTCGCAACGGCTATTGAGGCCAGCGCGGCGAGTGCAAAGAGGGCCGACATAATAATAAACCTGCGCCGCGCCGTTTTATCGGGTGTATGCACGCTCGATACCCTCGCCAATGTCCCGAATCCCGCCAAATTTATGTTGACCCGCGGCTATTCTTTCAGGGTAATTATAAATTTTGTGTTAATTTAATTAAAAATTTACCTTTTCGGGTGTAAGCCTTCAGTGGTTGTTGCTTGGCCGCAACTTTTTGGGGCCACCCGAAACCGCAGGAGGGTGCAATGAGGATCGGAGATACCGGGGCCGCTGTGTCGGGGCTGGTTTTGGCCGTCTCAATACCAATGGCCGGTGCTGCGCAGACCTCGCTTTTTGCGGATGACTTCAGGGCTGTTGCCGAAAATTGCGCCACCCCGCCCGCGCGGTGGGCCGCGGCTGCTGATGAAGCTTGTATTTCCGAACTGTTGGCAACTGTTTCAGCCGCCCGCCGCGCCAGCAACGAGGCGCAGTATAATTTGGAGATGGCGGCGCTCTCGACCGAAATTGTGGCGGCATGGGATGTTTCCATTGCGCCATCGGGCTGCATTCGCTTGGCCAATGCGCTGGTTGAGGTTTCAATTTCGGTGACCGACGCTGTTTTGCAGCAAAATATACGGGCGGTGTCGGAGGTTGTGCGGCAATGCGCGCCGGTTGGCCTGAACACAGACCAACTGCTTGCCAGCCCGAACTAGGCTAACCGCCGTAATCCATAAGCCGTGGCAGGCGCCGTGGGGCCTGACCGCCCTGATAAGAGAGCAGCTCGGCGGCGGTTTTAAACACCAGTAACCGCTCTGGCGAGGTCCATTTGTTGATATCTTGGGTCAGGGAAAAGCCAAACCCCATTTCGAACCGGTAAATGGATGTGAGGGTGCCGCCGGCAAGCCCGACATTAAACGCCTGCTCCCGATTGCCAAGCCGCGCCGCGCGCGGGATATGAAAAGCCAAAACACCGTTGATCTGGTAGCTGACGCCGCCCAAAAAGGCCTCGGCGCAGGCAGAAAGGCACTGCCCGCCCGTGGGCACAATTACCCGCAGCCGCCGCGCCCTGAGCAGCTTGCCGATCGCCATGCCCTCCTCCAGATACCCGCCTGATACATTGAGGATAACGGTATCCACATCATCGGTGAGCGCCGCCTGAAGGGCCTTGGCACTGCCGGGGGTGAAATTTTGGGTCAGGATAAGCGTGCGGGCTTCGACCTGGCTAAAGGCGAGCACAGCCATGAGCGCAGCCAGCACGACGAAAACCCGGCAGGGCGGCGCTGTTTTATATGGTCCGATACGCATGCAAACCTTCGCAATGAGTGGCTTTGATTGCGATGCAGATTAGGCGAAAAAGGTAAAACTCCGGTTACGATGTGACCGTGCGCTGGCGCGGTTTTGCTAGGGTTTTAGAAATATAGTTAACGATATATTATTGATTTTTCACAGAAATTAGCACTTTGTTAACCAATATATGAGGTCACTATATTGGATGAATATGACCTATAACTTTCTGACAGGCCTGTCTCGCCCTGTGAAGCGGGCGATCCTTTTGTCGATTGACCTGAGCCTGATGCTTTTTAGCCTGTTTGGGGCGTTTGCCCTGAAGTTTGGCACCGCCATTCCGATTGATCAAATCGGGAACGGCTGGGTTTTATTTCCGCTTCTGCTGCTTATTTGTGCTGCGCTTTCGCTGCTCCTGAAGCTGCCGAGCATCAAGCTGCACGCTTTTGATAACAGCGCCACCATCCGCATAGGCATATGCGCGGTGGGGCTTGCGCTTGTCACCTTGTTGCTGGGCAAATTGATTGGCCTGAATGTGCCGCCTTCGGTGCCTGTTATCATGGGTATTAGCTTCTTTTTTGCGGCGACCTCGGCGCGCCAAGTCGGGTATGTGCTGTTGCACAGCCTGCATCGCGCCCATGATAAAAGCGTGCCGGTGGCTATTTACGGTGCTGGCGCGGCGGGCATTCAGCTGGCCTTGGCCTTAAGGCAGGCGCAGGAGGTAAGGCCGGTTGTTTTTGTGGATGATAATCCGGCGCTGCATGGCCTGATGCTGGCGGGCCATAAAGTGGCGCCGCCCGCGGTTTTGGCGCGGCTTGCCGCCCGTGGCCGGATAAAAAAGGTGCTGGTTGCCATTCCCTCGCTTTCGGCGCTGCAACGCCGAAAAGTAATGGCGACGCTCGCCAATATTCCGCTGGAAATCCAGTTTCTGCCTTCCTTTGTTGAAATGCTGAATGGCAACGGGATAGAAAACAACCTGCGCACGGTTTCGCCTGACGCGCTTTTGGGCCGCGACAAGGTAAAGCTTTCGGGCCTCGGGATTTCAATGGTATATGCGGGCCGCGCCGCAATGATAACCGGCGCAGGTGGTTCGATCGGGTCCGAGCTGTGTCGCCAGCTTATGGGCTGCGGCCTTTCGAAAATTGTTTTGTTTGAGCAAAGCGAATATGCGCTTTACCAAATTGACCAGGAGTTACGCCCTGTTGCGCAAGAAATGGGGGTGGCGCTTGTTTCGCGGCTGGGGTCGGTGACAGACCCGGCGCGGGTAAAGCAGGTGATTGCCGAGGAGGGCGTGGAAATTATTCTTCATGCGGCGGCCTATAAGCATGTGCCGCTGGTGGAAGGTAACGAGTTGGAAGGGGCGCGCAACAATGTGCGGGGTACGCAGGTGGTGGCGGAAGCGGCCTGCGATATGGGGGTTGAACGCTTTATTCTGATCTCGACCGATAAAGCGGTGCGCCCGACAAATGTAATGGGGGCGACCAAGCGCATGGCCGAGCTGGTGGTGCAAGACCTGCAAACCCGCCACCCCAAAACCAAGCTTTCTATGGTGAGGTTTGGCAATGTTTTGGGCTCGTCGGGCTCGGTATTGCCGCTGTTCCAGCGCCAAATTCAGGCCGGTGGCCCGGTGACCGTGACCCATGCCGAGGTAACCCGGTTTTTTATGACAATCCCCGAGGCGGCCCGGCTGGTTTTGCTGGCGGGGGCCTATGCAAAGGGGGGAGATGTATTTGTGCTGGATATGGGCAAGCCTATGAAAATTATAGATATAGCGCGGCGCATGATCGAGCTTTCGGGGCGCAGTGTAAAGGATGCCAACAACCCCGAGGGCGATATAGAGCTGGTAATCACCGGGCTTCGGCCCGGCGAAAAGCTGTTTGAGGAGCTGTTGTTAAACGCCGAAAGCCTGCAAGTAACGCTGCACGAAAAGATTTTGCGGGCCGAGGAGGGCTCGCTCTCGGAAATTGAGGTAGCGGCGATGCTGAAAGAGCTGGACGCGGCCCTGCGGCAGGGCAGCCGCATACGCTTGCGCGCCCTGCTTGAGCGGCGCGTAGAAGGGTATCACCAACAATCCGTTATGGCCTAAATGGGCCATTATATGGCCAAGCAGTGGCGCGACGCCCCGAAAAATTTAGGCTGGTATGCGATTTATGGGCCGTGTAGCGTTTAATGGAAGGGCAATAAGTGGCCGAGTTTGCCGCGCCCTTAATCAAGTGGAAGAATCTATGACCAAACCCAAAACAGCCCTTATTACCGGTGTGACAGGCCAGGATGGCTCTTATCTGGCGGAATTTTTGCTAAAAAAAGGTTATGAGGTGCATGGTATCAAGCGGCGGTCTTCTTCGTTTAATACCCAGCGGGTAGACCAGATTTACCAAGACCCGCATGTGAAAGACAGCCGCTTCAAGCTGCATTATGGCGATATGACCGATGCCTCGAACCTGACGCGGGTTATGCAGGAGGTGCAGCCAGACGAGGTATATAACCTTGCGGCGCAATCCCATGTGGCGGTGAGCTTTGAAACACCCGAATACACCGCCGATGTAGATGCGCTGGGGGCGCTGCGGATGCTGGAAGCGATCCGGCTTTTGGGGCTGGAAAAGAAAACCCGCTATTATCAGGCCTCTACCTCGGAACTATACGGGCAGGTGCACGAAACACCGCAAACCGAAAAAACCCCGTTTTACCCGCGCTCGCCCTATGCCGCCGCCAAGCTATATGCCTATTGGATTACGGTGAATTACCGCGAAGCCTACGGGATGTATGCCTGCAATGGAATCTTGTTTAACCACGAATCCCCGCGGCGCGGCGAAACCTTTGTGACCCGCAAAATTACCCGCGGGCTGGCCAATATGGCTCAGGGGGTTGAGAACTGCCTTTATATGGGCAACCTCGAGGCGCGGCGGGATTGGGGCCATGCCAAAGATTATGTGCGGATGCAATGGATGATGCTGCAGCAAGATACGCCGGATGATTTTGTGATCGCAACCGGCATACAGCACAGCGTGCGCGAGTTTATTGGCTGGTCGGCTGCCCATCTTGGTATAACGCTGCGCTTTGTGGGCCACGGGGTGGGCGAGGTTGCGATTGTCGACGCCATCGAGGGAGAGCAGGCCCCCGGGCTGAGCATTGGTGATACGATTGTGCGGGTGGACCCGCGCTATTTTCGCCCCACCGAGGTGGAGGCTTTGCTGGGTGACCCGAGCAAAGCCAAAGAAACCCTGGGCTGGGAACCGGAAATTACCGTGCAAGAGATGTGTGCGGAGATGGTGGCGGAAGACCTGAAAGCCGCAAGGCAACACGCGCTTTTAAAAGCCAACGGGTATGCGCCCGCAATTTTAACCGAGCAATAGGCCAGAATGATGAGCACCAGAGTATTTGTGGCGGGGCATAAAGGCATGGTCGGTCGGGCGATTATGCGCAGGCTGGGCGCCTCTGGCAGCGCGTTAATTACCCGCAGCCGCGCAGAGCTGGATTTGCTTTCCCAAGCCGAGGTGCAGGGGTTTTTTAAACACGAGAAGATTGATCAGGTCTATCTGGCGGCGGCAAAGGTGGGCGGGATTCAGGCAAATAATACCTTTCCGGCAGAGTTTATTTACCAAAACCTGATGATCGAGGCCAATATCATTCATGCGGCCCATATGGCGGGGGTGCAAAAGCTGCTCTTTCTTGGCTCCAGCTGCATTTATCCAAAACTGGCCAGCCAGCCGATGCGCGAAGAGGCGCTGCTGACCGGCCCGCTGGAGCCCACAAACGCGCCCTATGCGATTGCCAAAATTGCCGGTATAAAGCTGTGCGAAAGCTATAACCGGCAATACGGGCGGGATTACCGCGCGGTTATGCCGACCAATCTTTATGGCAGTTTCGATAATTACCACCCCGAGCATGCGCATGTTATTCCGGCCCTGCTGCGCCGGTTTCACGCGGCCATTGCCACCGGCGCTGACGCGATTACCATTTGGGGCAGCGGCACCCCGAGGCGGGAATTTTTGCATGTGGATGATATGGCGGCTGCCTGCACCTATGTGACGGGCCTGCCCAAAGATGCTTACGCGGCGTCCACCCAACCGATGCACCCCCACCTAAATGTAGGAACCGGCAAGGAGTGCACCATCCGCGAACTGGCAGAAACCATCGCGGAGGTGACCGGCTTTAGCGGCAAGCTGGTGTTTGACCACTCCAAGCCAGACGGTGCGCCGCGCAAATTGCTCGATACCTCAAAATTGACAGCGCTTGGCTGGCAAGCACAAATAGGCCTTCGGGAAGGCCTGCACATGGCCTACCATTGGTTTGCCACCCACCAAGACAAGTTTAGGGGTTAAAGATATGGTTAACACGCAAGACGACCTATTGCTGCCGGTGATCCTTGCGGGTGGGTCTGGCACGCGGCTTTGGCCGCTGTCACGCAAGCATTACGCCAAGCAATACCTTGCCCTTGGCGGGGAAAGCACCATGCTGCAAGACACGGTTGCGCGCCTTTCGGGCCTGCGCCATTTGCCCCCGATGCTGATCTGCAACGCGGATACCCGGTTTTTGGCCGCCGAACAGATGCGCCAGATTAACGAAGACGAGGTGAAAATTTTGCTGGAGCCAGCGGGGCGCAACACCGCACCCGCCATTGCGCTTGGCGCGCTTGAAGCGCTGGCGGGCGGGCAGGACCCGGTGCTGCTGGTGATGCCCGCCGACCACAAAATCGCCGACCGCGCGGCGTTTTCCAAAGCGGTGGAAGCCGGCACGGCTTTGGCGCAGGCAGGGCGGCTTGTGACCTTTGGTATTGCGCCCACGCACCCTGAAACCGGATACGGCTATATTGAATGCGGCGCCGCAGATGGCGCGGCCTATAATGTGGAGGGTTTTGTGGAAAAGCCTGATGCCACAACCGCGGCTGGCTACCTTGCGCAGGGCGGCTATTACTGGAATAGCGGCATTTTTATGTTTCGGGCCTCGCGCTACCTTGAAGAGCTGGAAAGGTTTCGCCCCGATATTTTAAGTGCCTGCAAGGCCGCCTTTGCCGGCAAAACCGCTGATCTTGACTTTTTGCGCTTTGACAAGGATGCGTTTTTGGCCTGCCCCGGGGACTCGATAGATTATGCGGTTATGGAAAAAACCGAGGCCTCCGTGGTGGTGCCGCTTGCGGCGGGCTGGAGCGATATTGGCTCTTGGGCGGCGCTGTGGGAAGCGGCCCCGAAGAACGGCCATAAAAACTGCGAAATCGGCGATGTTGTGAGCCTGAACGGGCAGGGCAATTATATTAACGCAGGCAGCCGCCTTGTGGCCGCGGTCGGGTGTGAAAACATGGTGATCGTGGAAACCAAGGATGCGGTATTTGTGGCCCCCAAAGACAAGGTGCAGGATATAAAGGCGCTGGTCGCGCGGCTTAAATCCGATGGCCGCGCCGAGGTCGAGGTTCATCGCGATGTTTACCGGCCCTGGGGCAAATATGATACGGTCGACATGGCCGAGCGCTATCAGGTGAAGCGGATCACGGTGAACCCGGGTGCCAAGCTGTCAGTGCAAAAACACTTTCACCGCGCCGAGCATTGGGTGGTGGTGAGGGGCACTGCCAAAATCACCAAGGGGGAAGAAACCCTGCTGCTGACAGAAAACCAGTCGACCTATATTCCGCTGGGCGAAATACACGCCTTGGAAAACCCGGGCAAAGTGCCGCTGGAGCTGATCGAGGTGCAGTCTGGCAGCTATTTGGGGGAAGATGATATTGTAAGGTTTGAAGATAAATATGGCCGGGTGTAAAAATAAAAAACCCTTTGGGTTTTGCGGGCGTTTGGGGGGGCGGGCATGATTATTGCGGTATCCGGCACCGATGGCGCGGGGAAATCAACCCAGATTGCGCGGCTGCAAAGCGCGCTTGCCGCGCAGGGTATAGCGCAAAAGTATATATGGGCGCGCGGTGGCTATACGCCGCTCATGTTGCGCATAAAGGGCATCGCGCTTCGCTTGCTGGGCCGAAAGGGCAGTGCGCACACGTTGCAGGCCAAAGGGGCCTCGGCTTATAAAAACAAGCGGCAAGCCATGCTCAACCGGCCCCTTGTGTCCCGGGTTTGGCTCGCTTTGGCGATCATGGATCTGGCCTTGCTTTACGGCATTTACCTGCGGGTTTTGGTATGGCGGGGCAAGGTGGTGCTGTGTGACCGGTATCTGGGCGACACAAAAATAGACTTTTTGCGCAATTTTCCGGCGCATTTTAACCCCGGGGGCATGTTGTGGCGGGCGCTGGTTTGGCTGGCACCCACGCCCTCGGTGCATTTTTTACTCACCGTGCCTTACGAGGTTTCAGAGCTGCGCTCAGCGCAGAAAAACGAGCCTTTTCCCGATAGCCAAGAAACGCTTGAATTTCGGCTATCCGCATACCGCACCGCCCCTGAATTTACCCGGCCAGAGATGGTGCGGCTGGACGGGACGGCCCCTGTGGATGACATTGCCGGGGAGATTCAGGGGCGGGTTGCGGCGCAAAAAAATATGGTTTTTGCGCGATGAGGATATCGCTTTTGCAGCGCCGTGAAGATTTTGAGGGCGTATTTGCTGCATCGCTGAGCGCCTTTTTGGCGCGTTATGTTAACTGGCGTGGCGCGGTAAAGCCGCCCACGGCAAAGGGGCTGGTGTTTCGGCAAAATGCTTGGCTGAATGTTGTTTACCCCGCTGGCCTTGGCCACCGCCACATCGTGCCCTTAACCCGCGAATTTGGCTATGCGGGCAGCCCGCTGCGGCGCTGGCTTCAGGCGGCCTATGTGGCCCTTGCGACCCGCGCGCCGTTTGAGCGCCTGTTTTCCCCCGCCGTATTTACCCTGACCAATGCGCCAGAGGCGCTTTCATGCTGGGTGTTTATGCCCGGAAATCACACCATTCGCGCCATCGATACGGCCAATAATATATCTATCGTTTTTCCCAAAAAGGGGTTTGACCCGCAGTTTTTTGTGCAAGATGCCAAGATGCGCCAGCAATTTGGCTTTCTCCCCGCCCCGAAGGTGCTGGAGGTGCAGGAGGGCTGGTTTGAAGAAGAGCGGGTGATTGGCCTGCCGCTAAACCGTTTGCCCGACGCCCTGCCGCGCGCTTCGGCGCTGGCTGTGGCTATTTCGGCGCTTACACAATTGCGGGCGGCCACGGCGCAGGAGGTTGACCTGCACGCGTGGGCCACGGAACTGGACCAACAAATATCGACCCTTGTGGCCAAAACAGGCGATGGGTTGGCGGCAGAAACCAGCCGCGCCATTGCCGCGGTGCAAACCGGCGTGCAGCCTATTTTAGGGCGGGCAGAGGCGCAAAATATCAGCATCTGCCAGAGCCACGGTGATTTTCAGCCCGCCAATATATTGGTGGCGCCGCAACAGGTTTACCTGATTGATTGGGAATACAGCGCCCCGCGCATGGCGCATTATGATTATCTGGTCCACATAACGCAAAGCCGGTTTGCAAGCGGGCTGGGCGCGCGGCTGCACACAGAACTGGCGCACAGAATGCCGGAAAATGGCCTGAACGGCTGGGGGGCGGCCCAGCCCGGTTATGTGCCGGTTTTGTTTGCACTTTTTATTCTGGAGGACCTGCTGCTGAAACTGGCGGAAAACGCCGCGTCGGCCATATTGGCCAAAGGCCTGTTTCTTGACCCGTGGCTTGAAGAGGTGGCACCATTTGTGAAAACACTTGCCAGCTTTGCCGGGCAGGCGGCCGCATGACCAAACCCGCGCAACGCTTTTATTTGTTCAACCAGATGGCCGGCCCGCTATTTAGGGAGTTGGCGCTGGTCATAGCCAAGGATGCGCCAAACGGGGCCACGCTTTATACCGGCCACCCCGATACGCTGGCGCTCGGGCCGCAGATCGGCGATTTGCGCATCGCTGAAATGCCGGCATATGACCGCACCAGTAAAGCCACGCGCATAGTTTCGTGGCTGCGCTACACGATGCGGGTTTTTTTTATTATGGCGCGGATGCCCAAGGGCAGTGCCGCAATTATTGTGTCTAATCCGCCCAGTTTGGGGCCGGTTGCATGGTTTTGGCACCTGCTTTTGCGGCGGCGGTATTTTGTGCTGATCTATGATCTTCATCCCGATGTGCTTGTGGGCATGAAAGTGCTGCCAGAGCGCCACCCGCTTACATGGGTATGGCGGCGCATAAACCGCAGGGTGTGGAATGCCTCGGCCGGGGTTTTTACCATTGGTCATCGCATGGCGGCGCGGCTGGCCACGCAGTTTTCACCAGCGCACACCCCGCTTGGCCGGGTAGAGGTTGTGCCGATCTGGGTTGACACAACGGCGATAAAACCAATGCCGCGGGCCGAAAATTACTTTGCCACCGAGCTTGGTATCGGGGCGCGCAAGGTGGTGCTTTACGCGGGCAATATGGGCCATAGCCACGATATAGACAGCATATTGCGCGCCGCCGAACTGCTTTCTGGCCGGGAGGATATTGTTTTTGTGCTCATCGGCGAGGGGGCAAAATGGCAGGAGGCTTATGACTTTGCAACACAGCGGCACTTGCCCAATCTTATGGTGCTGCCTTTTCAGCCCGAGGCGGTTTTGCCCTATGCGCTGGCCATGGCCGACATTGCGCTTGTGTCGCTGGATGCCGGGGCCGAAGGCATGATGATTCCGAGTAAAACCTATTATTACATGGCGGCAGGCGCGGCGGTGATTGCCATTAGCCACGGCAATAGCGAGCTGACAGACACGCTTTTAGAAGCCGAATGCGGCGTGCGGGTTGCCCCCGGCCAGCCAGATGCGCTGGCGCGCTGCATTTTGGCCATGGTTGATGACAGCCCCCGCCTTGAGCAACTCGGTAAAAACGCGCGCCGCGCCTGTGTTGCGCAGCATGATCTGGTGAAATGCACCGCGCAATTTGTTAACCTTTTGCACAAAAGCGAGGCAGCACATGACTGATCTGGTTTTTCAGGCCACCGCCGCCGAGCGCGCCCTTTGCAATGCCATTCGCACGATTGAGCGGGTGGATGTGGGCAGGCTTGCGCATGATTATAAAACCATCGGCGATGCGGCGCTATTTGCGGCGGCCGAGAAAAATGGCGTGGCCCCGATTGTGGCGCACAGCCTGTTAACGCATATATTTATGGAAAATCCGCTCCCTGCGCATTGGCGCAACGCGTTTGAGCACACCGCGGTGCGTATTCAGGCTTACCTTGAGGAGCTTGACCGGATGGCAGCGGCGCTGGCGGCGGCAGGTATCCCGCTGATCGCGCTGAAAAACGCGGGGATAGCGCGGGGGATATACCGGCATTCGGGGGCAAGCCCGATGGGCGATATAGATGTGCTGATCCGGCCTGAAGATTTTTTTGCCGCCGATAATGTGCTTACAAAAATGGGGTATCGGCTGAAATTCAGGAACCAATACGAGGAAAATAACATCGAGGCGGCTTTCAAAGCTGGTGGCGCGGAATATAGCTGCACCTTGCCGGGTGGTGCGCCGCTTTGGGTGGAGCTTCAGTGGCGGCCCATAGCGGGGCGCTGGATACAGCCCGAGCAAGAGCCGAAAGCCGCTGATCTGGTATCGCGCGCCCGCCTGATTAACGAGAGCGATGTTTTGTTGATGGCGCCTGAAGATAACCTGTTGCAGGTTTGCCTGCACACCGCAAAACATTCTTTTGTGCGCGCGCCGGGGTTTAGGCTCCACACCGATGTGGACCGCATCGTTTCCGGCCAAAGCATTGACTGGGGTGTTTTCACGCAGGATGCCTGTGATTTGCGGGTGCGCACCGCTACTTTTTTCGCGCTTGCGATGGCTAAATCACTGCTGCACACAGATATTCCGGTGGCGGTGCTAACGGCCCTTAAGCCGCCAAAATGGAAAACCCGCCTTATTACCCGCTGGCTTAACCGCGTCGGGGTTTTTAACCCCGATGACAAAAAGTGGAGCAACCTTGGCTATATTTTCTTTGTGGCCCTGCTTTATGATGGCATGGGTGATTTGGGGCGCGCGGCTTTTCCTCCCCTCGAAAAAATGAAGCAGCGATACGCGGGGGTAAACCGCCTTAATTTGCCGTGGTTTCACCTGCGCCGTTTGGCGGGGCTGGTGTTGCACCGCACCGGTATTTAAGCATGGGGGTAGGCCCCAAAGGACTGATAATTTGCCTGACATTATACTGGATAACCTGATTTTTGACCTCCAACCCCATGGCGGCATCACATCAATTTGGGCGCCGATTGTGCAGGGTGCGGTGGCGGCTGGCCTCAACCTTGGGCTGGTGCAGGGGCGCGGGCATGAAGACGCGCTTAAGCGCCTTGGCGCCGGTGATGCGGCGGTTTTTAGTGAGCGAGGCTCGGTTTTGCGGCGGCGGTTTCGCAAGGTGGCGGTGCCACAGGGCTGCCGGGTGTTTCATAGCAGCTATTTTCGCATTGCCGCCAACCCGGCAACAAAAAACATAATTACGGTGCATGATTGCATCGCCGAGCAGTTTGACAAAGGCCCGCGCCGGTTTTTGCACCTTGCGCAGAAAAAGCGGGCGCTTAAGCACGCTGAAAGGGTGGTTGCGGTATCTGAAAATACCAAAAAAGACCTGTTGCGGTTTTATCCGTGGCTTGATCCCGCGCGTATTGTGGTTATTCACAACGGGATAGATCTTGGCTATTTCACGCCGTCTGACGCGCCAAAACGCAAGGTGCTGCTTTATGTCGGGGCGCGCGCTGTGCATAAAAACTTTGCGCTGGCCCTGCGGCTTTTGGCGTCAACGCCCGCGCAGGGGCTTACGCTTGAGCTTTGCGGCGGTGGCGCGCTTTCGCGGGGTGAGCGGGCATTGATTGCCAAGCTCGGCCTTGAAGATCGGGTGCGCGCCCTTGGGGCCGTGCCGCAAGGGGCTTTGCGCCGCGCTTACCAAACCGGGTTTGCGCTGATTTACCCCTCCTATTATGAGGGTTTTGGCATTCCGCCGCTGGAAGCAATGGCCTGCGGCTGCCCTGTGTTGGCGTCCAACCGCTCGTCGCTTCCCGAAGTGGTGGGCACGGCGGCCCTGAGCTTTGACCCGGCGCGCCTTGAGCAGGCCCAACAGGCGCTTTTAGCGCTCGGCAATGTGGCAGCGCGCCAGCGGCTTGTGGTGCAAGGCTTGCAGCGGGCAAAATTGTTTTCCCACACCCGCATGGTGGCAAGCTATGTCGCACTTTACCAAGAGCTCATAAAGGCGGCGGCATGATGTTGGCCGGCCACAAAACGGTGCTGCGCAAGGTTGGCATGGTGGCGCTGCCCAAAGTGCTGAAGCTGGCCGCGCTGATCGTGGTGGATGCGTTTATGGCAAGATACCTTGGGGTATCCAGTTTTGGCCTGTTTTCGGTGGTTATAGCGCTTTACGCAACGCTGGGGGTGCTGCCCAAATTCGGCCTTGAAAACATATTGGTGCGCGACGGGATAGATGGCAGGCTGGATAACAATACGCTGGCGCAGGTATTTTTGGTGAGGTTTGCGGGTGCCGTGGTGGCGCAGCTGGCCTTTCTGGCCGTTATTTTTGCGTGGCCGGCGCTAGCAGCCTTCCGGCCCGTGCTTATTGTGCTCACTTTTGGCTTTTATGCGGCGGGGCTTTCCTTGTTTGAGCCGCTGTTGCAGGCGCGGGAATGGTTTGGGCGGCTGGCGCTGGCGCAGTCTATGGTTATTGTTTTGGGCGCTGGCCTCAAGCTTACGCTTATCTTGGCGGGGGCAGGGCTGGGCCTGTTTTGGCTGGCGGTTTTTGCCGAGGCTTTGTTTTCGGCCACTATTACAGCGGTGCTACTTTGGCAAACAGGGTTGCTGCCGCGGCTTGCGCGGGCTGCTGGTGCGCTTGGCAAAGGGGCGCGGCGGTATGCGCGCGAGGGGCTGCCTTTTTTGCTCGCCAGCCTGTCGGTGATGGCCTATATGCGATTGGACCAGTTCATGCTCGCGGGGCTTGTTGACACTCAAAGCGTTGGTCTTTATTCGGCGGCGCTGCGGATCAGCGAGTCTTTCTTTGCGGTGGCGAGCATTTTTTCGGTGGCGCTTTTTCCGACCATTCTGAAGCTAAGGCAGACCTCGATTGCGGATTACGAAGCCGGTTTGGTGCGGCTGCTTCGGGCTATGTTTGTGCTGGGGCTGGGCATTACGCTTATTCTTACTTTATTTGCCGGGCCATTGGTTGAAGGCCTTTTTGGCGCGGGTTTTGCCGGGGCTGCGCCGATTTTGCGCCTGCATGCGTGGGTTATGGTGCCGGCATTCTGGGGCATTGCCAGCCACCGCTGGCTGGTGAGCGAGCGGCTCGGGCGGTTTGAGCTTTGGCGCACCGCCCTTGGGCTTGGGGTGAATCTGGTGCTTAATCTGGCGCTTATTCCGCGCTATGGTGCGCTTGGCGCGGCCGGGGCAACCGTGGTTTCGCAATTGGTTTCTTATGTGGGTGTAAACATGGCTTTTAAAAAAATGCACAGGTTGCGCGATTTGCAGTTTAAGGCTGTTGGCTTCCGGATATGAGAAAAACCAACCAAAAAGCCGAGGTAAGGAGGACAGGATGCCACTAGTTGCGTTGGTATTTCTGGCTGTCAATCTGGCCGCAATCGGGGTGGTGGCGCGGGGTAGCCGAACCTTGTGGTTGCTGCCCAATTTAGCGCTATTAACCTTCGCGGTGCTTTATTTGTTGCCTATTTTTACCCGCCCGATCAGTGACAGCATTTTTTTACCCATCCTGACGGCCAATATCTCGCTGGCGCTGGCGGCGCTGCTGTTTCGGGGCCTGCCGGTGGCTGCGCGGCGCCACAAGCCGCCGATTATAACCGGCAATGTGTTTTTGCTGCTTGGGGTGTTGTTTTGCAGTATCGGGGTTTTTGCGGTTTACCAAAGCCTTGCGGCCAGCGGCGGGCTAACCTCGGTGCTGCTTGATTATGGCGGGCGGGGCTATCTTGCAGCGCGGGTGAATGGTGCCAATAGCGGCATTTTGGGGGTTTTGGCCTGGGCCAGCCCGTTTGGCCTTGCCATGCTGTTGGCCGCATGGCTGCAACAGCCAGGCCGGTACGGGGTGTTTGCGGTATTTCTGGTGTTTTTCGGGCTGGTGATGGGCGGGTATTTTTTGCTGACCGTGCGCCATAATGCGGTGGCAACTCTGCTTATGCTGGCGGCTGTGGTGTTTCGATATCGCGGGTTTAAGCTTCGCAGCGCGCTGCTTTTTGCGCTGCCGCTGGTGGCGGTTTTTACGGTTTTTCAGGCGGTGCGCGTGGCGGGGGTTGGCCAGCTGGGGCTGGGTTCGATTATAAACTCCACCAGCCAAAGCGCCGAGCATCTGGAAGTGACCGAGTATATGATCGAGAAAACCCGGTTTGACGGCTATACCGGCTTTTCCCAAATGCTCGACCTGCCGGTTTTCCTTGTGCCGCGGGTATTTTGGCCCGAAAAGCCCAGAACCAGCACCCTGAACCGCCTATACTTTCCCGAGCAGGCCAGCGTTGGCAGCGAAAAATCCCCCGGGATTGTGGCGGAAGGCTATGTGTCATGGGGTTATCCCGGAATCATCATCGTCAGTTTTGCCTTCATGGGCCTGTTATCCTTTGTTCAGGCGCGGTTTGACCGCCTTAAAGACCCGCTGGCGGCGGCGCTTTTTGCGGCGGTTTTTGTGCCTTACACCTATATGGGGGTAAGGACTGGGGTGTTTGGCAAGCATCTGGTGCCGGTCATATTCATATATCTGGAATACCTTGTGGCGATGCGGTTGGCCCGCCTTGGCTTGCGCCTGCGCCCGCGGGCGGGCAATATCCGGCCAGATTAACCCCTGCATAGCGAGAAGGCCGGCGATATGGGCCGAAGCTAGCTGAAGGCCACAACCGCCAGAGTGAGCGCCAGAATGGCCATGGCCTGTGACCAATATCCAAGGCGCTTCATCAGGCGGGCATCGGGCGGTTTGGCAGCTTTTTTCGCTTTGGCGACCATTACATTTGCGGTGATCGAAAATAAGGTAAGCACAGAGACCGCCCCGAGCTTCCAAAGGAAAACCTGATTATCAAAAACCTTTAAACCCCCGGTTGCTGCAATCATCGCGATGCCTGTCAGCCATAGAAGCAGCAGGCCGATGGTGGATAATCTGCCCAGGATCAGGCGAAACCCGCCCAGTTGCGGCATGGCCTGAGGCGGAAAACCAGCCAGACGCGCAGCCAGAACAAGGCTGGAAATGCCGGCACCGATGGCGATGGAAAAGCTTAAGAAGTGGATCATTTTCAATAGCTCAAACACGGGTTTGCTCCTTGCGCAATTGGCGAGGCACGCCTGCAATTGGCGGCCGCGCGCAAGTATAGGTTTATTTAAGAATTTTTGGCAAGGCCGGGCCGCTTTGGTGCGGGTTTTATGCGGTTAGCGCTGCCAAGGCGGCTTTTTGGGCATGGCTCAGCGCTAAGGGTTTGTGGTTTGCGCGCTCAACATGCACATGCACAAAAAAACCGGCAGCTGCGGCGAGGGGGTTGTCATTTCGAAACAGCCCGACCTCGTATTTTATCGAGGAATTCCCCAAACGGGCAATGCGAATGCCGGCGGTGACAATATCAGGGAAGGCCATTTCAGCGAAATATCGGCAACCGGTCTCGACCACCAGATAAACGGTTTTCCCGTCTTCGATATCCAGCAACCCCGCATCGATCAGCCAGCCGTTTACGGCGGTATCAAATAGCGCGTAATGGACCACATTATTCATATGACCATAGGTATCATTGTCCGTCCAGCGGGTCTGGAGGGTTCTGAACACTTTGTAGCTTTCGCGGGTTGGTCGGGGCAAGGGTGCCATTTTTCACCAGGCGTTTTGATAGATGTTGAGCGCGTCTTCCCGGGTGACTTCTCGCGGGTTGTTGACCAGCAGGCGCGTTTGGTTCATGGCGTCGCGGGCCAGAAGCGGCAGGGCCTCCTGGCTGATGCCAACCTCGCGCAAACGGGTTTGCAAACCGCAACGGGCCGACAAGGCAGCCATTTTATCCGCAAAGATTTCGGCGGCCTCCTGCGGGGCCATTCCGGCCATGGCCGGAAAGGCAGAGGGGGCGAGATCGGCATAGAGTTGCGCGGCGCTTTTTGCGTTGAACCTAAGCACATGCGGCAAAACCAGCGCATTCGAGAGCCCGTGCGGCACTTTAAAATGCCCCCCGACCGGATAGGCGAGCGCATGCACCGCCGCGACCGGCGCATTGGCAAATGCCTGCCCGGCCAGCATTGAGCCCAAAAGCATTTCGCTGCGGGCATCTATATCCGCGCCTTCATGCACGGCGCGCTCGATCGCCGGTGCCATCAGCGAGAGTGCCTGCCTGGCGAGATTTCGGGAAATCGGGTTGTTGTTGGGGCTTTTGGAGGTGTAGGCCTCAATGGCATGCACCATGGCATCAATACCCGTTGCCGCGGTGATATGGGGCGGCAGGCCGAGGGTTAGCGCCGGGTCGAGCAGGGCGATATCGGGCAGGATCACCGGTGAAACCACCCCCATTTTTTCGCTCGCGCCGGTGGTGACAATGGAAACCATGGTTGCTTCCGAGCCGGTTCCGGCGGTTGTCGGCACCAGTATCAGCGGCAGGCGCGGCCCTTTGGCCTTGTTTACGCCGTAAATACCGGCAAGGGTTTCACGGCCCGGTGCCAAAATGGCCGCGAGCTTGGCAACATCGAGCGAGGAACCACCGCCAAGGCCGATGATGCAATCCGCGCCATGCCCGACCGCCCTGTCAACCGCGGAAAATATGATATGCTCGGGGGGGTCGGCCAAGACATCGGCAAATAGTGCCACCTCGATCCCGGCATCGACCAAAAGCTTTGTTGCCCGGTCAATGATGCCGGTTGCCATCATCCCCTGATCGCTTACCAGCAATACACGGCGGGTTTTAAGTGACAACGCGGCCTGCCCGAGGGTATCGAGCTTGCCGGTGCCAAAAATAATGCTGGACGGGGTATTGAAGTTAAAGCTGTGCATTGGCGCCTCCGTATTGGTGAACCCTAGTGCACCAAAAGAATTCTGCCAATGGCTTTAAGCGGTGCAAAACCCCTAGCGGGCGCCGTAATAAAGCCCGACCACATGCTCGGCTTCGGCAAAAAACAGCCAGCGCTGCGCGAAAAGGCCGACGAGGTGCAAAAGCACGATGACGGTGGCGATAACGGGGTTTACCTCGGTCAGCAAGATCAGCGCGGCGGGCAACAGCGCCACGCATAACAGCGCGATCACCCGCAGCTTGGCGGCGTGTTTGCGCCCCACCACATAAACCATTTCCTTGAGCAGATAGTTTTCGCCCGAATGCGGCTTTTCGAGCAGGCGCACTTTGCCGAGGGCGCTTAGGCCGGTGGCGGTCTCGATGGTGGAGCCGGAGCGGGTTAGTGCGCTGTCACCCTGCATCCAGGCCAGCGCCTGAACGGCGGTAATAATGCCGAGCAGCAAGAGCGCGGCGGTCATTTGATTGGAGAGCAGCGCCCCGCCCGCAGCGGCATAAAGCAAAAATAAAAGCGGGGTGGTGGCGCTGTTCCAGCGCGGCACGGTTTTCATCTGGGTGTAGATCATCGCGGTGGTGAACACCGTGACCATAGCCATGGCCGATGACAGATAGCCCAGCCATGCCAGCCGCGTATCCAAAAATGCCCAGAAGAGCGCATAGATAAAGAAGGTGAGCAGGGTCAGGATGGCCATGATGCCCTCACGCGAGAGCCACGAGGTGCGCCACTGGCTAAAGGCATAGATGGCGTTTTTGGGGTTGGCGAGGTGGAAGGTGGAGGCCAGCAGGCCGATAACCGCCAAGCCAAGCGCGGTGGCGGCGAAAACAGCCGCCACCCAGCCCTGCACATTTGGCAGGCCAAGGCCCATGAAAAGCATCAGGCCAAAGCCAAGGCCGGAAATGGTGCTAAAGATGATAACAGAAGGGGCTGGATGCATCAGATTTTCTCCAATGTGCGGTCAAGCCAGCCAAGGAAACCGGTGATCTCGGTGGCTTGGGCCTCAAGCGCCGGGGATTGGCTGCCCTGAACATCGGCCTTGGGCCGTGGCGGCAAGTATTTGTTGACGGGGTTGGTGCCAAGCTCGGGCATCAGGTCCATGCCGCCGCGCTCGGCGACAAGTTTTGAGACGTTGCTTTCGGGGTCGGCGAAATCGCCGAAATGCCGCGCGCCTGCGGGGCAAGTGCGCACGCAGCTTGGCACCCGGTCTTCCTCGGGGATGTTTTCGTTATAGATGCGGTCCACGCAGAGGGTGCATTTTTTCATCACACCGGCCATGGCATCAAGCTCGCGCGCGCCATATGGGCAGGCCCAAGCACAAAGGCCGCAGCCCATGCACTGGTCTTCATTGACCAGCACAATACCGTCTTCCGCGCGCTTATAGCTCGCACCTGTGGGGCAAACGGTAACGCAGGGGGCGTCTTCGCAATGCAGGCAGGATTTGGGGAAATGCACGGTTTGGGCATTGCAACCCTCGGCCTTGGCCTCAAAACTGTGCACGCGGTTGAGAAAGGTGCCAACGGGGTTGGCGCCATAAGCATCGGTATCGGAAAGCGGTGCACCATAGGAGCCGGTGTTCCACTCCTTGCAGGAAATCACGCAGGCATGGCAGCCCACACAGGTATCAAGGTCGATGACCAGGCCGAGCTTTTTTTCGGTGGATGCTGGCAGCCGGGTCATGTCCATTCCTTCCCGTAGGCGATGTTTTCTGGCCCTTTGCCGACCGGCGAGGATTGCGGCGCGAAGGTCGGGGTGGAGTGGAGATTTGCTGGGGCATCAACGCGGGTGATATTGACGCGAAGGTCAAACCATGCGGCTTGGCCGGTAATCGGGTCTGAGTTGCTCCAGCGCTGGCCGTCACCCTTTGGGGGCAATAGCTCGGAGATCAGGTGGTTCATCAGGAAGCCTTTGGTGGTTTCGGGCGCGTCTTCCTGCAGCGCCCATGCGCCCTTGCGTTTACCAATGGCGTTCCATGTCCAGATGGTTTTGGCATTGAGGGCATCCATGCGCACCGCGGGCACGGTGATGTTGCCGTGATGCGAGGTGACGGTGGCCCAGTCGCCTTCCTTAAAGCCGTGCGCTTCCCAGATCTCGCCAGATACAAACAACGGGTTGGTGCCGTGGATTTGACGGAGCCATGCGTTTTGGGTGCCCCATGAGTGATACATCGCCATCGGGCGCTGGGTGAGGGCGTGAATGGGGTATTTCTCCTGATCTACAAGGGATTGCTCGAAGGGTTCATACCATGTTGGCAGCGGGTCCATCGCCATTTTTACTTGTGCGCGCAGGTGTTCGGGTGGCTGGATATCGCCATGGCCTTCGGCAGCAAGGCGGAACTTCTGGATGATTTCCTGATAGACCGTAAACACATAAGGCGACTCTTTATCGAAAATACCGCGCTCCACGGCCCATTCCTGGTAGCCCTTGTTCCATGGTTTATAAAAGGCGTTGGTCGGCTCGATATGCGCCTGCCAAAAACCGCCGTTTTCGATATAGCGGTCTAGTTGCTCGGGGTTTGGCTCACCTCGGCCTTTGCCCTCACCATCTTTGCCACGCCAGCCCGCCAGCGGGCCAACGCCGGGGCGGCGCTCGTGCTTGACCATGTAATCGGCGTAATCCTTGAACTTGGCAGAACCATCTTCATTAACCATGCCGGGCAGGCCAAGCCGCGCACCAAGCTCGATCAGCACGGATTGGAAGCCGCGCACATCGCGGTCCGGCGCCACCACCGGCCAGCGGATGCTGTCAGCCAAGCCATCGGCTTCGCAGATCGGGCGGTCCAGCAAGCTGATGCAATCATGGCGCTCAAGATAGGTGGTATCGGGCAGGATCAGGTCGGCGAAGGCGACCATTTCAGAGCTGTAGGCATCGGAATAGATGATATTGGGGATCACGTAATTGCCGTTTTCATCTTTATCCCGCAGCATGTCCATAACTTGCGCGGTGTTCATCGAACTGTTCCACGCCATGTTGGCCATATACATAAAAAGGGTGTCAATTTTATAGGGGTCGCCGGCGTGGGCGTTGGAAATAACCATATGCATCATGCCGTGGGCCGATAGCGGGTTTTCCCATGTGAAGGCTTTGTCGATGCGCTTGGCCTTGCCTGCTTCATCAATGCACAGGTCTTCTGGCCCGCGCGGATAGCCCAGATGCGGGCCGTTAAGCGGCTGGCCGGGGGTGACGCTGTGGTGGGGCTTGGGGTGGTCCTCGACCGATTTGGGGTAGGGTGGCTTGAAGCGGAAACCGCCGGGCACCTCGACCGAGCCGATCAGGATTTGCAGGATGTGCAGGGCGCGGGCGGTTTGAAAACCGTTGGAATGGGCCGAGATGCCACGCATGGCGTGCATGGCCACCGGGCGGCCGGTCATTTTGTCGTGCTTTTCGCCCTTCCAGTCGGTCCACGCAATATCGAGGGTGATTTCCTCGTCAAACGCCACGCGGGCGATGTCAGCGGCGATGGAGCGGATGCGCTCTGCCGAAATGCCCACGCGTTCGGCTACGGCGTCAGGCGTGTATTCATCGGTCAGGTATTTCTCGGCCAAAATCTCGAAGGCGGGGCGGCACTGCACGCCCTCAACCTCAAACATGCCGCTCATTGCCGGCTTGGTGCCTTTGGTTTCATAGGGCACGGCTTTTTGCGTGGCGCGGTCCCAGACCAGCTGGTTGTTATCACCGTCACGCACCATCAGGCCGTACTGGTCGGAGCCTTTGACCTGATTAACGAGGAACGGCATGTTGGTATAGCGGATCAGGTAATCCAGATCGACCTTGCCGGCTTTGAGCAATGCGTGGATCAGCGACAGGATAAACAACCCGTCGGTGCCGGGAGTAATGCCGACCCATTCATCGGCAATGGCATTATAGCCCGAGCGAATGGGGTTAACCCCGATGATTTTAGCGCCACGTTCCTTGAGCTTGCCAAGGCCGATTTTGATCGGGTTTGAATCGTGGTCTTCAGCGACGCCGAATATCATGAACAGCTTGGCGCGGTCCCAATCCGGCGCGCCGAACTCCCAAAAGGCGCCGCCCATGGTGTAAATGCCGCCAGCGGCCATGTTGACCGAGCAAAAGCCGCCATGGGCCGCATAATTGAGGGTGCCGTAATTTTGCGCCCACCAGCCTGTCATGGATTGCGACTGGTCGCGACCGGTGAAAAACGCCAGTTTTTTGGGGTCGGTCTCGCGAATGGGCTTGAGCAGGCCGACGGCGATCTCAAAGGCCTCTTCCCAGCTGATATCCTCGAACTTGCCTTCGCCGCGCGCGCCGACCCGCTTCATCGGGTTTTTCAGGCGCGAGGGGGCATAATGCTGCATAATGCCGGCCGAGCCTTTGGCGCAGAGCACCCCTTTATTGACCGGATGGGCTTTGTTGCCCTCGATATATTTGACCTTGCCATCTTTCATATGGACATTGATGCCGCAACGGCAGGCGCACATGTAGCAGGTGGTTTGGCGGATTTCGTCACTGACAGCCGGCGAGGTGTCCAGTTTCGGCTGATGGTGCTTGGTCATACGTCCCCCAGTTTTTATCGGCAGGCTTTTTTTTGGCCGTGTTGCGCCCAGCATTAATACATTCCAATATTCTAATCCATAGAAATTGTGGGGCTTGTTGCCGCATCCTGAAATGATGGCTCGCGCTGGTTTGGATACCAATACGGTGCCGGGCGGCTTGGTTGGTAGGTCCAGAAGCGGATAAAAACCTTTTGAACTGGATTTGGGTTGCCGGTGAATGTTGATAATTTCAATACCCGCACCGGTTAACCCTGCCGCCATGCGCCGCTTTCCAATCCCTCCAGCGTCCATTCGCCGACCTGCCAGCGGATCAGGCGCAGGGTGGGGTGGTTGATGGCTGCGGTCATCCGGCGGACTTGGCGATTGCGGCCTTCGGCTATGGTGATTTCGAGCCAGCAATCGGGCACGGATTTGCGAAAGCGCACCGGCGGGGTGCGGGGCCAGAGCCATGGCGGCTCGGGGACGCGGCGGGCTTTGGCGGGGCGGGTGGGGCCGTCCTTCAAGGTGAGGCCTTGGCGGAGTTTGGCGAGGCTGGCCTCGATCGGTTCGCCCTCTACCTGCACGAGATAGGTTTTTTCCATCTTGTATTTGGGGTCTGCGATGCGGGCTTGCAGCTTGCCACTATCTGTAAGCAGCAGCAGGCCTTCGCTATCCTTGTCGAGCCGGCCTGCCGGATAAACACCGGGGAAGGTGATGTGGTCAGACAAGGTGGGGCGCTTGCTGCCCTCGGTGCCTTTATCGGTAAATTGTGATAGCACGTTGAAGGGTTTGTTGAACAGGATCAGGGTCATGTGGCGAGATTAGCGGAAGCGTCGGCGCAAGGGAAGCGGCGCGTTTGCCGTGGTTTCGGGGGCGGTTGTGCCGCCACTTGAAGGGCGGTAAACGGGGTATTCCGGGTGGTGGCATTAATGCCTGATGCTTGGTAAAGTTGAATATATCGGCCAGGTGGTTTAGGAAAGCTGATCAACCGCGAAAGTGAGCATTTATGGAGCACCCCATGCCAGACACAGGCCTTGATAAAAACGACCATTTCAACGACACCGTTGCCACGTTTGGCGACCGGCTTGAAGCCGCGCGCGCGGCAAAAGGGCTGACCGTGGAGGGGCTTGCCGAGAAGATCGGGGTTGATCCGCGCACGGTCGAGGAATGGGAAAGCGATGCCGATGCGCCGCGCGCCAACCGTATCCAGATGCTGGCGGGGCTGCTGAATGTGTCGATTGTCTGGCTGATCAGCGGTGAGGGCAACGGCACCAGCCATGTGGCGGACAGCTATGAGCGCCCGTCAGGCGTGAATGATGCGCTGGGCGAGATTTCACAGCTAAAGGCCACCCTTTCGGGGGCGCTTGAAAAGCTCGAAAAGCTTGAAGAACGGTTGCGCACGGTTGACTGAAACAGCGCGGGTTTCGCGCCGGATTTATTTATAGATAGGGTTAAAATGGCCGCGCGGATGTATCAGAATCGCACATTGTTCGGTCCGGTTTTTATCGCCGCTGTTCAATAGGCGCGGTGACGCATCCGGAGGCGCTATCGCTAACCGAATGCGACAGTTGCTTGAGCTACTTCGCGCCCTTTACCGAACCGGGTTTTTCGTTTTTGGTATGAGCGCATATTGGCCCATGAATACGCTGGCCAAAACAATCGCCATGCCCGCACCCTGTATCAAGTTCAAACGCTCGTTCAGGATAAACCAGCCCAGAATGGTTGCGCTGAGCGGGCTGAGAAAGCCGAGGATGGAAACTGCCGAGGGCTGTAGCCGACCGATGCCGCGAAACCAGATCAGGTAGGTCAGCCCTGCGCCGATAATGCCCAGATACCCGAGTCCGACAATATTGACGACCGTAAATGTGGACCACGCCGTTGTCGCCAAGGGCACAAAAGGTAGCAAGAGCAGGCCGCCGGCCGTTAGCTGCCAGGATGTGAAGGTCAGAGCGGGCACGGGGGGTTGCCATTTGCGACTGAGCACGGTGCCAAACGCCATCGAGGCAGAGGCGAGCAAACCGGCGATGATCCCGATTGAATCGAGCCTTGCTTCGGGGGTCAGGATGAGTAGGGCGACGCCCAGAGCGCCGGTGGCGACCGCGACCAGCGAAAACGCGCGAACCGGTGTTCCCAGCAGGCTTCTGGCCGCAAAGAAAACGATAAACGGCTGGAGCGCGCCGATGATGGCGGCAATGCCACCCGGCAGCCGGTAGGCCGAAAAAAACAGCAATGACCAGAATATTGAAAAATTCAGCGCCCCGAGCACAAGCATTTTGGCAATCCAGCGCCCTTTTGGAAGCTGCCTGACGATGCAGAGTAAAAAGAGCCCTGCAGGTAGTGCCCGCAGTATTGAGATTGTCAGGGGGTCAAGGTTTGGGAGCAGTTGGGTTGTGACAATATAGGTGCTGCCCCAGATCACCGGAGCGAGGGCTGTCAATGCGAGATCACTGGAGCGGGCCATGGTTGATTTCCTATTTATCTTGACATCAAGATAAGCAAATAAATCTTGACGTCAAGACATATTTGTTTTCTCATCTGTCCATGTATGATATGGAAGCGATTATAGCGCAGTGGGCCAAACAGCGCCCGGATTTGGACACAGAGCCTATGGCTCTGATCGGGCGGTTGACCCGGCTCTCTGCCCGTATTTCCCGTGAGATGGGCGAGACCTTTGCACGCCATGGTCTTAGCGCCGCGAGCTTTGATGTGCTGGCAACGCTGCTGCGTGCGGGCCCGCCGCATGCGCTGTCACCAAACCAGCTTTTGGCGACGATGATGGTTACTTCCGGCACAATGACCAACCGGATCGACCAGCTGCAAAAATCGGGGCTTGTGGCGCGGGTTCAAAACGCGGCCGATAAACGAAGCGTATTGATCAGGCTTACCGCAAAGGGTCGGCGGATAATCGACGCGGCCGTGACCGATCATGTCAAAACACAGACACGCCTTGTCTCTGTCATCAGCAAAGATGACAGAGCCGCCTTGAATAGGCTTGTCTCGGAATATCTGTCCAGCATCGAGCCCGGCTAAAAACTGAAGGCGGCGGGGCAGAAAAGGATTTTGGGGCCGGTTCGAAACAGGCCGCGCGCCTAAGTAAACGCCGCTTCAAGCGCGATCTCTACCATATCGCCGAAGCTCTTTTCGCGCTCAAGGGCGGGCAGGGCCTCATGGGTGATCAGGTGATCAGAGATGGTCATGATACCAAGGGCGCGGCAGCCGTAGCGGGCGGCGAGGATATATAGCTCGGCGGCTTCCATTTCGACCGCCATAATACCGTGGCGCATCATTTGCTCGTTGAGGTCAGCGCGTTCGTCATAAAAGGTGTTGGAGGAATAGATGCCGCCGACATGGGTGGGAATACTTTTGCTTGCTGCGGCTTTATGGGCGGCGGCCAGCAGGGTGAAATCGGCGGTGGGGGCATAGGCGAGCTCTTTGAAAATGCCGCTGGAAGGGGTCGAAAGCGTGGTGGCGCTCATGGCCAGCACCACATCACGCACCTTTATGGCCTCTTGCATCGCACCAGCCGAGCCGATGCGGATAAGGGTTTTGGCGCCGTAATCACGAATGAGCTCGTTGACGTAGATTGAGAGCGAAGGCATGCCCATGCCGGTGCCGTGCACAGATACAGCATTGCCTTTATAGCTGCCGGTAAAGCCGAGCATACCGCGAACTTCGTTGACCAGCACCGCATCTTCAAGGAAGTTTTCAGCCACCCATCTGGCACGGTAGGGGTCTCCCGGCAAGAGCACGGTTTCGGCGATGTCGCCGGGTTTGGCACCAATATGGACAGTCATGATTAATCCTTTCGATTTGCGGCATAATGGCGCGAAAGGCGGGGGGCTGCCAGTGCTATTTAGCGGCTAATGTTAACGAGATGACATCACGGATGATTTGGGTGAGGTCGAAATCTTTCGGGGTGTAGACGCGGGCAATGCCGAGGGCTTTTAATTTAACCGCGTCAGCCTCGGGGATAATGCCGCCGACAATCACCGGAATGGCCAGCCCGGCTGTCTTTAGCCGCGCCATGGTTTCCTCCACCAGCGGCACATGGGAGCCGGAGAGGATGGACAGGCCCATGATATGCACCTTCTCGCGGGCGGCGGTTTCGACCAGTGCTTCCGGGGTCATGCGGATGCCTTCATAAAATACCTTGATGCCGCAATCACGGGCGCGCACCGCGATTTGTTCGGCCCCGTTGGAGTGGCCGTCCAGGCCCGGCTTGCCAACTAAAAAGCGCAGCGGTTGGCCCAGCGTGGCGGCGGCGGCACGGAGCTCGGCCTGAATATCTTCCAGCCCGGTTGTATCATTGGCCATGGCCATGCTCACCCCGGTAGGGGCGCGGTATTCGCCAAATATGCCGCGCATGGCCTCGCCCCATTCGCCGGTGGTCACGCCCGCTTTGGCGCAGGCAATCGAGGGTGGCATAATGTTGTGGCCCTGTTGGGCGGCGGTGCGCAGCGCCCCAAGCGCTGCCGCTACCGCCGCCCCGTCGCGGGCCTCTCGCCACGCGTTTAGCGCGGTTATTTGCTCCTTCTCGACCTTTGGGTCCACCACCATGATTTCCTTGTCGCCGCCCGTCAGCGGGCTGGATTCGCCCTCGGCATAACGGTTGACGCCGACCACGGGGGTATCGCCTGATTCAATCCGTCCAAGCCGCGCGGCATTGGCCTGCACGAGGCTGGTTTTCATATACTCAATCGCGGCCACAGCACCGCCCATTTTGTCGATCTGGGCAATTTCATCTCGGGCCTGGGCTTTCAGCGCTTCGACCTTGCGCTCCACCGCCGGGTTGCCGTCAAACAGGTCATCATATTCCAACAGGTCGGTTTCATAGGCCATAATTTGCTGCATACGCAGCGACCATTGCTGGTCCCACGGGCGCGGCAGGCCGAGGGCCTCGTTCCAGGCCGGGAGTTGCACCGCGCGGGCGCGGGCCTTTTTACTAAGCGTGACGGCCAGCATTTCGATCAGGATGCGGTAGACATTATTCTCGGGCTGCTGCTCGGTGAGGCCGAGGGAATTGACCTGCACACCGTAGCGAAAGCGGCGCTGTTTGGCATCTTGCACGCCGTAGCGCTCACGGCATATTTCATCCCACAGGTCGACAAAGGCGCGCATTTTGCACATTTCGGTGACAAAGCGGATACCGGCATTGACGAAAAACGAAATGCGGGCCACCACGGCGGGGAAATCAGCCTCGGGCACTTGGCTGCGCACCTGATCAAGCACCGCAATCGCCGTGGTCAGCGCGAAGGCCAGCTCCTGCTCGGGCGTGGCACCGGCCTCTTGCAGGTGGTAGGAACACACGTTCATCGGGTTCCATTTGGGCAGGTGGGCATAACAATATTCGGCAATATCGCCGATCAGCTTCAGGCTGGGGGCGGGTGGAAAGATATAGGTGCCGCGGCTCAGGTATTCCTTGATGATATCGTTTTGCACCGTGCCCATCAGCGCGGATACATCAGCGCCCTGCTCCTCGGCCACCGCGATATAAAGCGCGAGCTGCCACGCAGCGGTGGCGTTGATGGTCATCGAAGTGTTCATTTTATCCAGCGGGATATTTTGAAACAATCGCCGCATATCGCCGAGATGAGAAATTGGCACGCCAACCTTGCCAACCTCGCCGCGTGCCAAAATATGGTCACTATCATAGCCGGTTTGGGTGGGGAGATCGAAGGCGACGGAAAGGCCGGTTTGCCCCTTGGCGAGGTTTTCGCGGTAAAGGGCATTGGAAGCGCTGGCGGTGGAATGGCCCGCATAGGTGCGGAAAAGCCATGGGTGGTCTTTTTGGGGCATTGGTATCTCCGTTTGGCTCTATATTGCATTGCAGCATTATTCGCGCAAGCAATAATGTGTCTCTGGTGCCTGAAAATTTGAAATATAGTAACGAGGTTTGGGCTTTCCCCGCTGCCGCGCTGCTGTAAGCTGCGCCGATGGGCGGCGTGATCGAAATACCTATCTGGCTGGCTGTGCTGGCAGGGATTTTTGCGGTGGTGGCGGTGCTGGACAAGCTCTTGATCCCCTCGGTGCGCTGGTATTTGCGCAAGCGCTTTAACCGCGCGGTAGAACGGCTGAACAGCAAGCTGCAAATGCGGATTCAACCCTTCAAGGTAACCCGGCGCAAAATATTGATCGACCGGCTCACCCATGACCCGGCGGTGATGGATGGTGTGGCCAGCGCGGCTGCCATAAGTGGTGAACCCATGGAGGTGGTGGCCCAGCGGGCGGCGCGCTATGCCCGCGAGATTGTGCCGCATTTTTCGGCTTTTGCCTATTTTGGCTTTGCCGCCAGAGTGGCGCGCTGGGCCTCGCAGGCGCTTTACCGGGTGCGGGTTGGCTTGCTTGACGAGCCCGGCATGGCCAGGGTGACGCCCAATTCGACCGTGGTTTTTGTGATGAACCACCGCTCCAACATGGATTATGTGCTGGTAACCTACCTTGCCGCCGAGCGCTCGGCGCTTTCCTATGCGGTGGGGGAATGGGCGCGGGTCTGGCCGCTACAGGGGTTTATCCGTTCGATGGGGGCTTATTTTATTCGGCGAAAATCCGATAACCCGCTTTATCGCTGTGTGCTGGCCCGCTATGTGCAACTGGCCACCGAGGGCGGGGTGGCGCAGGCGATATTTCCGGAAGGCGGGCTTTCGCGCAGCGGGCATTTGGGCGCCGCCAAGCTGGGGTTGCTCAGCTATATCGTGAAGGGCTTTAACCCAAAGGGCGCGCGCGATGTGGTGTTTGTGCCGGTTGGGCTGAATTATGACCGCGTGTTGGAAGACCGCATGCTGCTGGCGGCCCAAAATGCCAGCGGGCGGGGTCGCTTTTCCGTCGGGACGCGGGCGGTGTTCAGGTTTTTGAGCCACCAGATCTGGCTGCGCGTCACCGGCAGATACACCCGTTTTGGCTATGCCTGTGTCAGCTTTGGCTCGCCGGTATCGCTTAAGGGGTTTCTGGCCGCGCGGGCGGGCACATTGGAGAAAAAGATCGCAGCGCTGGGCGATTCGCTGATGGCCGATATCGGGCGGGTGGTGCCGGTGTTGCCGGTGTCGCTGATTGCCTCGATCATGCTGGAGGAGGGCAGCCTGAGCACCATTGGCATAAAGGGCGCGGCCCACCGGCGGCTGAAAGCCTATGCCGCGCAAGGGATATATAGCCATATTCCGCGCGAAAACGAGGATTATGCCGTGGATGTGGGGCTAAGGATCCTGAAAATGCGCCATATTTTGGCGGAAACCGACGGCAAATATACCGTGAATCCGGCCAATCGCGACCTGCTGGCCTATTATGCCAACACGATTGCGCATCTGGCCTAGATTGTTGCGCTGCACAAAAGGGCTTGCACCGGGTTTCCTATAATGTCATTAAAGAAATACACACTTTAGCGCAACATTGTTACGTGCGTATTTTTGAAGGACAAGCCCATGACCGACCTGAAAGACCTCTATAATATCGGAGAAATCCCGCCGCTTGGCCATGTTCCCAAGCAGATGCATGCGTGGGTGATTCGCCGCGAGCGCCACGGAGAGCCGGAAAAGAGCTTTGCGCTCGAGGTGGTGGATACCCCTGTTCTGGATAGCCATGATGTGCTGATACTGGTGATGGCCGCCGGTGTGAATTATAATGGTGTATGGGCCGGGCTTGGCACCCCGATTTCACCGTTTGATGTGCATAAAGCGCCCTACCATATTGCCGGCTCTGATGCTTCGGGCATTGTCTGGGCGGTGGGTGAAAAGGTGAAGCGCTGGAAAGTAGGCGACGAAGTGGTGGTGCACTGCAATCAGGATGATGGCGACGACGAAGAGTGCAACGGCGGCGACCCGATGTTCTCCTCCAGCCAGCGGATTTGGGGCTATGAAACCCCCGACGGGGCTTTTGGCCAGTTTACCCGCGTGCAATCCCAACAGCTCATGAAGCGCCCGCAGCACCTGACATGGGAAGAAAGTGCCTGCTATACGCTCACTTTGGCCACTGCCTACCGGATGCTGTTTGGCCACCGGCCGCACACGCTGAAACCGGGGCAGAATGTGCTGGTATGGGGGGCGTCTGGCGGGCTGGGCAGCTTTGCTATCCAGCTTATTAACACCGCCGGTGCCAATGCCATCGGGGTTATTTCCGATGAAAGCAAGCGGGAGTTTGTGCTCGGGCTCGGGGCCAAGGGCGTGATCAACCGCAAGGATTTCAACTGCTGGGGGCAAATGCCGACCGTGAACACCGATGAATATGGCGCGTGGTTTGGCGAGGTGCGCAAATTTGGCAAGGCGATCTGGGAGATCACCGGCAAGGGCAATAATGTTGATATTGTGTTTGAGCACCCCGGCGAGGCCACCTTTCCTGTGTCTACCTTTGTGGTTAAACGCGGCGGCATGGTGGTGATATGTGCAGGCACGACAGGCTATAACCTGACCATGGATGCCCGCTATTTGTGGATGCACCAAAAGCGCATACAGGGCAGCCATTTTGCCAACCTCAAACAGGCCAGCTCGGCTAACCAGCTGATGTTGGAGCGACGGATTGATCCGTGCATGTCGGAGGTGTTCCCCTGGGCAGAGGTGCCGGGCGCCCACACCAAGATGCTGAACAACGCGCATAAACCCGGCAATATGGCGGTGATGGTCAATGCGCCGGTGCCGGGCTTACGCACCCTTGAGGATGTTTATGATTCGCAACAAGGCTGAACGGGTTAACGATTCGCCGAATTCGGCGCGCATTTCGCGCCGGGTTTGGCGAAATCTAACAGAATCAAGCAGTTCCAAGCGCGCCCCTCCCCATTTATGGGGAATATCACACCCCATATATTTATGACATATTAATATGAACACGGCGGCAATACTCACCTTAAACATGGCGGACACTTGAAAAACAGCTTAGCGAGTGATACAGTGAAAAAAGACTGGATGATCGATGTTCTGGCAGACCTGCGGGCCTGCGCCTTGAACAGCAATATGACCGTGCTAGCCGAGCATCTTGACGATGCAATTCTCGTAGCGGCCTCGGAACTGTCGCGCAACTCCAGCGAAGTAACTGGCTTGGGTGGGTGCCGTGACAAAATTGGAGACGTTCCTGGACGCTCTGGAAGCAAGCCAAACTCCCAATGACATTCAGTCTTTGGTGGAGGGCTTGCGCGAGTCATACGGGGTCTCCAATGCGGTTTATCATGCCGTCAACCTCGATGGCGCGCCCTATGCGGCCCTCACCTACTCCCCCCAGTGGATGGACCATTACCAAGAGCAGCAATATGTGCGCGTGGACCCTGTGGTACGCGGGGCCTTGCAGCATTTTCATCCGATGGACTGGAAGCGGCTCGACTGGTCAAACAAAGGCAGCCGCGCCTTTCTGGGGGAGGCGATCGACGCCGGTATCGGTAATCAGGGGCTGTCTATTCCTATTCGCGGGCCCAACGGCCAGTTTGCGCTTTTTTCCATCAACCATTCATCATCGGATGCGGAATGGGCGGCGTTTTCCAACGAATTCAAGCGCGATATGATGCTGATTTCACATTACATTCATAAACAGGTTGTTAAAATCGTGCTGCCCGAGGGCAGCCGCGCGCATCAAGAGCTTTCGCCGCGTGAAACCGATACGCTAAAGTTTCTCGGCCTTGGCTATAGCCGAAGCCAGATTTCCGATAAGTTGAGCATATCGGAACACACCCTTAGGGTGTATATTGATTCGGCGCGCCATAAACTTGGCGCGCTTAATACCATCCACGCCGTGACCACCGCGTTTACGCGTGGATTGATCAGCTATTAGCCAAAATTCACGGCCGCTGAACCCAAAAGTAAGTTGTTTGTTAACGAGTTGACCGCATCACGTTGATGCTCGATTAATCACGGAGACAAATGATGATTAAATATATCTATGCCGACGCGCTTGACGCATTCCCGACTCTCAAAGAAACCATGATGAAAGACCGTGCCTGGCAGTTCAAGGAGCGGCTCAACTGGGATGTATCGGTTGACGAAAACGGGTTCGAAACCGACGAATACGACGCGATGAACCCGCTATATGTGATCTATGAACTCCCCGATGGCAGCCATGGCGGCTCGATGCGGATATTGCCGACCACCGGGCAGACCATGGTCAATGATCACTTTACCGATCTTACCGACGGGGTAGAAATCTCCAGCCCGCTGATCTGGGAATGCACCCGTTTTTGCCTGTCACCCAATGCCGGAAAACTGGCCGGAAAAGCCGCGGCGGCGCTGATGCTGGCCGGTTGCGAGCTTGGCGTGCGCTTCGGGCTTGATAGCTCGGTCGGGGTTTTTGATGCGCGGATGGTGCATATTTACCGCCGCATTGGCTGGGCACCCGAAATTCTGGGCACATCCGGCAAGGGCAAAGACGCCATCAGCGTCGGCCTGTGGGAGATCAACGAGGAATCCAAAGCGCAGATCTGTGCGAAATCCGGTTTCCGCGCGGAAGAAGCCGAAGCCTGGTTTGAGGCCTCCTTCCCGGTCAACGAACCTTTCGACACCATGGTCGCGTAAACAGGCTGGCAGTTGCCCTTTAGGTTGGGTATGATTTTCGCAACCTGAGTTGCGGAGCTGCTATGTTATTGTCTGAAGATCAGGCCGAAGCCTATGACACCATAGCCGATGAGCTGCGTAAAGCCGGGGTTGACCTTGTGAGCGAGCAGCTAACGCCCCCGAAGGGGCGCTCAGACAGCGTGCTTGCGGTGCTGGGCAAGGCGGGCTCGGGCAAAACCATGCTGCTGGCCAAACTGGTGGAAGCGGTGCAGGCCCTCGGCGTTGATATTGTCTCCGGCGATTACGAGGGCAAGCCGCGGCCCGACAAGCGCACCATGGCGGTGCTGGCCCCGACCAATAAAGCCGCCAGTGTGCTGCGGCGGCACGGGGTGCCGGCCACCACCATTCACCGCATTATTTACACACCGATCTATGACCCGGAATACGAGAAAATAGCCGAATGGCTGGAAGGCCGCGCCAGCCGCCCCGAGATCGACGGGTTGACAGGCGCAGCGCTTGACCGGGCGGCGGCGTTTTACAAGACCCATAAATCCATTCCCGGGGCGCTGGCCACAGCGGGCTTGCGCGGCTCTGATTTCATCACCGGCTGGAAGCGGCGCACCGACCCGCTTGATATCGGTTTTGTCGATGAAAGCTCGATGCTGGACGACAAGCAGCTCGATGACCTCAAGGAGATTTTCCCGACCCTTGTGCTGTTTGGGGACCCGGCGCAGCTGGCACCGGTGGGGCAATCGGGGGCGATGTCATTTGATAAACTACCTGAAAGGCGCAAGCTCACCCTGCACCGGGTGCACCGGCAGGAAGCGGGCAACCCCATTCTGGACCTTGCCCATGCATTGGGTGACCCGGCGCTTGGTTTTTATGATTTCGAGCAAATGCTGGCCGATGCCGCTGCCAGAGATGACCGTGTGGTGATGGCCCCGCGGGTTGATGCCGACCTGATGGCGCGCTCGCCGGTTTTGGTATGGCGCAATGCCACCCGCATTCGGCTGATCGCGGCCTTTCGGGCGGCGCATGATGCGCCGCAAACCGCGCTGCTGACGGGTGAGCCGCTGATATGTGACGGCATAGAGCTACCGGTAAAGCACCGCAAAAAGCGCATTGATCTGGAGGCGCGCGGGCTGATCAAGGGCGCGCAGTGCATTTACCTCGGCCCCGGGAAAAAGCCGGGGTTCAGCCGGCTTTACGTGACCGGCGCGGCGGACCCGCTGGTCAATGCCGCGTCGATTATCCAGATAGAACTGCCGGATGAGGAGGAGCCGATGATCGTATCGGCGGCGCGAATGGGGGCCGCGTTTTTGCACGGGGCGGCGGTGACAACCCATAAGGCGCAGGGCTCGCAATGGCCCGAAGTGCAGGTTTTTGGGCCCGATTTGCAGATCGCCGCCAAAATGGGGCGGATGGAGGCGGGGATTCCGCTGTGGAAGCGCCTCGCCTATGTCGCCATTACCCGCGCCGAAGAACGGCTTTACTGGGTGACCCGCTACGCGCTGGCCCGGCCAAAAGAAGCGCTCGGCGTGGGGGATCTGGACATGACGCCCGCGGCGCTGGAATTGACGGCGGAAACGGAATGACCGAGTTACTCAAAATCGCCGCCGTCAGCAAAATAGGAATTGACCGCCCTACTTATCTCGACCGCGATTCCCAGAATGACCGCAAAGACTATAACCTTTAAGGCTTCATCAATAACCTCACCCGTTGTGCTTGCGTTGAAATAGCGACGCAACTCTATTGTGGGGTCATCGTCAAAGATAAGCACTATGCCAACTGCCAGTCGGATAAGGCCAAAGAACATTGCTAATTTGGCGATGATCGCGCCAATTTTTGTGAAAAACATCCGAGCTCCTTAGCCTATTTATTCTGAATTTTAGTTCGAATCTTATAAGTCAAGCGTAACCGCGGTCAACCTCGTCCCGCAACGCCTGCATTTGCTTGGTGAGCAGGGCAAGCGAGCGCGGGTTGTTCAAGCGGCCGGTGGCGTCAAACGCCTCGGCGGCAGCTGCGATCATCACTTCGGGGGCTTGCAGGATGCGCGGGTTGAAGGTGGTCATGCAATGGCGCAGGGAATACTGGGCGCGCACCCCGCCGGTGGCTCCGGTGGAGGCCGACATGATCGCGACGGGCTTGCCCGCCCATGCGGCGGGGCGGGGCCTGCTCACCCAGTCGAGGGCGTTTTTCAACACACCTGTCAGGTTTTTATTATATTCCGGCGTGGCAATGATGACCGCATCGGCGGCGATAATTTGCCGGTGCAGGTTGGCCACCGGTTCCGGTGTGCCTTCCGCCGCTTCAACGTCTTCATCAAAGAGCGGCAGGCGCAAATCCGCGAATCTGTATGCACTGGGCGCAAAAACCCGTGCGGCTTCGGCCAGCAGCATGGTGTTATAGGATTTCGCCCGTAGCGAACCGGATATGCCGAGAAGCTTCATGTTTTTCCCCTTTATGCCTAAATGGGCATAACTGCGCCGAAGTGCAACGATATCTTGTGGATAATTCAAGGATTGCCGCAATATTGAGTAGATGTGCTTGACTCCGGCCTCTTGCGCGCGGAATCTTGCGACAGGCTGGGAGAATCAAACCAACGTGCAATTTGGCAAGCTGAGATTATTGGGGTTCAAAAGTTTTGTGGACCCGACGGAACTGGTGATTGCGCCGGGGCTGACAGGTGTTGTCGGGCCCAATGGCTGTGGCAAATCAAACCTTCTGGAGGCCCTGCGCTGGGTGATGGGCGAAAACCGCGCCAGCGCCATGCGCGGCGGCGGCATGGATGATGTGATTTTTGCCGGGGCTGAAAGCCGCCCGGCCCGCAATTATGCCGAAGTGACCCTGACGATCGACAACCATGCGCGGCTGGCACCGGCCGCCTTTAACACCGATGACAACCTCGAGATTGTGCGCCGGATCACCCGCGATGCCGGCTCGGCCTATAAGGTGAACGGCAAGGAATGCCGGGCACGCGATGTGCAAATGCTGTTTGCCGATGCCTCGACGGGGGCGCATTCTCCCGCTTTGGTGCGGCAGGGGCAAATTGCGGAGCTGATCAATGCCAAGCCCAAGGCCCGCCGCCGGGTGCTGGAAGAGGCTGCCGGGATTTCCGGCCTTTACAAGCGCCGCCACGAGGCCGAGCTAAAGCTGAACGGCACCGAGAGCAATCTTGTGCGGGTGGAAGATGTGCTGGAGCAGCTGGAGGCGCAGCTTAAATCACTGGAGCGACAGGCGCGGCAGGCAGCGCGCTATCGGCAAATAGCCGACGAGTTGCGGCGCGCGGAAGGCTTGCTTTTGTATCGGCGCTGGCGCGAGGCCGATGCGGAGCGGCTGCAAGCAGAGGGCGCTTTGAGCGAGGCCGCCAAGGCGGCGGCGGGCGCGCAGGGGCGGGCGCTGGCAGCCACCCGTGCCCGCGAAGCAGCAGAAACAAAGCTGCCGCCACTGCGCGAGGAAGAGGCCGTGGCCGGGGCGGTATTGCAGCGGCTTCAGGTAGAGCAGGCGGCGCTGGCCGAGCAGGAAGCACAGGCGCGGCGGGCCATTACCGCCCTTGAAACCCGGATTGCCCAGCTGGAAAAAGACGCCGAGCGCGAGGCGGCGCTGAACAAGGACGCCGGTGAAACCATCGCCCGGCTCGACTGGGAGGCCGAGGCGCTGGCCAAAGCGGGTGCGGGGCACGCAGAAAAGCTGGACGTGGCCAAGGAGGCGGCCAGCGCGGCGGCGGCGCATTTGCAGGGTGTTGAAACCAAAGCCGATGCGCTTTCGGAAGATGCGGCGCGGCTGGCAGCGCGGCATCAGTCAGCCAAGCGGCGGCTGGAAGATGCGCAAAAGCTGGTGGAAAAGCTGGCGGGTGAAACCGAAAAAGCCGTTTTGGCACGGGCCGAGCTAACCGCGGCATTCGGGGCGGCTGGCGCGGGGGTAAAAGAAGCGATTGCGGCGCAAAACGCCCGTGTGGCCGAGGCAGAGCTGGCCGAGTCTGCCCTGCTGGCCGCCGAAAATCGCCGCGCCGAGGCACAACAGGGGGAAAGTGAAACAAGGGCCGCATTGAGTGAAGCCGATGGCGAGGCCAAGGCGCTTTTGGCCGAGTTGGCGGCGCTGCGCCGGTTGATCGAGCGGGATCAGGGCGACGGTGCGCAGGTGCTGGATAAAGTGCGCGCCGAAAGCGGCTATGAGGCAGCACTGGGCGCAGCATTGGCCGATGATTTAAAGGCCCCCGAAGTGGCGGATGATGCGGCTTCGGGCTGGGTGGCATTTGGCCCGCTGGAAAACCCGCCAGCCTTGCCCGCCGGAGCCGCGCGTTTGGCGGAACACGTGGCCGCGCCGGAGGTGCTCGCGCGGCGGCTGCACATGACAGGAATTGTGGACAGGGCGGCGGGGGCCCGGCTGCAAGGGCGGCTAAGCCCCGGGCAGCGGCTGGTTTCGGTTGAGGGGGATTTGTGGCGCTGGGACGGGTTTAGGGCCGGGGCGGAAGATGCGCCTTCCGAAGCGGCGCTGCATTTGCAACAGCTTAACCGCTTGGCAGAGCTGGAGAAAGCCGCAGAAAAATCCGCCTTGCAGGCGGAAAAGGCGCGAGCGGCGCATGGGGCGGCGCGCGCCTTGATGGACGCCGCGCAGGCCGAAGACCAGGCCTGCCGTGCGGCGCGCCGACGGGCCGATGAAGAAAGCACAGCGGCGGTGCGGCGGGTTTCAAAGCTGCAGGCCGAGCATGAAAGCCTTTCCGGGCGGGTTGACAGCCTTGATATGGCGGTGGAGCGGCGCAAGGAGGATGCGCGGGCGGCAGCTATGGCGCTGGATGAAGCCGGGCGCGCCAGTGCGGATTTGGGAGATCTGGAGGCTGCGCGCGAGGCTTTGGAACACCACAAGCTCAGCGTTGAGGCGGCGCGGTTGACAATGATGACCAAGCGCTCGATCGCCGATGATTTGCGCCGGGAAGGTGAGGCCCGGGTGCGCCGGATGCGCGAGATAGAGCGGGAAAAAGGCAACTGGGCGAAGCGGCTGGAAAACGCCGATATCCACCTGAAGGAACTGGCCGGGCGCATTGAGGCGAGTCGCGAAGAATTGGCCAAAGCCGGCGCTTTGCCGGAGGAAGTGGGCCTGCGCCGCGCCGAGATGGCAACGGCGCTCGACAAGGCCGAGGCGCGCCGCCGGCGCGCGGCTGACACGCTCGCCAAGGGTGAAGCGGCGCTTCGGGAGGCTGAAAATAGCGAGCGGCAGGCCGAACGCGATGCTTCAGACGCGCGGGAAGCGCGGGCGCGGGCCGATGCGCTGAGCGAAGCGGCGGGCAAGCGGGTGCAGACCGCGGCCGGGCGGGTGCTGGAGGAAACCGGTGTTGCCCCGCAGGTGCTGCTGGAAACACTGGCAGCAGACCCGGACCAAATGCCGGATTCCGAGGTGATCGAGGCCGATGTAACGCGGCTGAAACGGCAGCGCGAGGCGCTGGGCGCGGTGAATCTGCGCGCCGGGGAGGATGCCAAGGATGTGCGGGCCGAGCTTGAGAACCTGAGTAGTGAAAAGGCCGACCTGGAAGCCGCTGTTGCCAAGCTTCGGCACGGGATTGCCAACCTGAATTCTGAAGGCCGCGAGCGGCTGTTGGCTGCCTTTGAAACCGTGAACAAAAACTTTGAAATGCTGTTCAAGCACCTGTTTGGCGGCGGGGCGGCCAGCCTTGTTTTGGTTGAATCAGATGACCCGCTGGAGGCGGGGCTGGAAATTATGTGCCAGCCGCCGGGAAAAAAGCTTTCTACCCTGTCTTTGCTCTCGGGCGGGGAGCAGACCCTGACCGCGATGTCGCTGATTTTTGCGGTGTTTTTGGCCAATCCGAGCCCGATATGCGTGCTCGACGAGGTGGATGCGCCGCTGGATGATGCCAATGTGACGCGGTTTTGTGACCTGCTCGATGAAATGATCGCCCAGACCAATACCCGGTTTTTGATTATCACCCATCACGCCGTGACCATGAGCCGGATGGCGCGGCTTTTCGGGGTGACGATGGGTGAAAAGGGGGTTTCGCAACTGGTGTCGGTGGATTTAAGGCGGGCCGAGGAGATTGTGGAGGGTGCCTAGGGGGCGCTGCCCCCGATTGCGGGGCAATCCCCCCGGAGTATTTTTGAAAGACTGAAATCAGTTGTGGGAATTGACCCATGCGATGATTTGGTCGGCGCGCATGGCGCCGGACTGGCGGGCGATTTCTTTGCCGTTTTTGAATAGGGCCATGGTTGGGATGCCACGAATATTGTGGCGCTGGGAAACGGCCGAAAATTCTTCGGTGTTGATTTTGGCGAAGCGGATGGCGGTGCCCAGCCGGGTGGCGGCTTTGGAAAACTCGGGGGCCATCATGCGGCAGGGGCCACACCACGGCGCCCAAAAATCGACCAGCAGCGGGATTTGGTCACGCTTGCTGGCTTTGGCGAGGGTGGTGGCATCAATTTCCTTGACCTTGGGCGGGTTGAGCGGCTGGCCGCAGGTGCCGCATTTGGGCTTCGCTGACAGGCGCTCTTGCGGGACACGGTTAACGGTGCCGCAGCTAAGGCAGGTGAGGTTTTGGGCAGACATATCGGACTCCAGAAAATATTCGGGTTAGTGCATATATTGATATGGCGGCGGATATTACAAGGGGTGAGCGGCTGGCACTAGCGGTCCGGCGCGCGGTCTTCCTGCTCGGCTTTGCGGCGCTCATCCAGCAAGGCGCGCTGTTCGGCCTCGGTGAGCAGGTCTTTGATCACCCGGGTTTTGGCATCGCTTATAGCAGCGAACTGGCGGGCGCTTTCGGCTTGGGTTTCCTGGATATGGCGGCGGGTTTGCAGGCGGGTATTTTCCTGATCGGCCCAGCCGAGCCAGCGGCTGATGATGGCGAGATCTTCCGGCGGGGTGTTGGCCAGATTGGTGTTGACCTCTTTGGCCAAGGCCGCCATTTGCCTTGCGGTGGCCGCGGCCTCGGCATTGGCGCGGGTGAGCGTGGCCATATCGCGCAGGCGCTTCTGCTCGGCCAGATCGCGGAGGATTTTGAGCGCTTGCGGGGTCATTTTCCGCGCTCTTTGGCTTTGAGGCGCATATCGGCAGCAAAACGAATGGCGGCGGCGATGGCGCGGTAATGTTCGGGGTCGATTTCATGGCCGATTTCGACGGTGGCATGCAGCGCGCGCGCGGTTGGCGGGTCAGAATGGATGGGCACGCCGGATTCGCTGGCCACCTCACGGATGCGCCGCGCCACGTCATCCACGCCTTTGGCGATGACAACCGGGGCGGTGCCGGGGGTGCGGGCCCATTCGAGCGCCACCGCATAGTGGGTCGGGTTGACCACAACCACATCGGCGCGCGGCACATCATGCAGCATTTGGTTGGTGGCAATTTCCTGCGCCCGGGCGCGGCGCTTGGATTTCATGTGCGGGTCGCCCTCGGATTCTTTGCTTTCGTCGCGCACTTCCTTGTGGGACATGCGCAGTTTTTGCAGATGCTGGTATTTTTGCCAGAGAAAATCGGCCAGCGCGATCAGGACGGTTATCATGATGACCAAAAGCAGCAGAGAGGACAGGATTTCGCCGAGCATCAGCACCACATCGGAAGGGTCGCCGCGCACCGTGCCGAGGATGACATCCTTTCGGTTGCGCATGTAAAAATAGACGCCGGTTGCGACCATGACCATTTTCGTTACGGATTTCAGAAACTCGACAATGCCTTTGAGGCCAAATTTGTTTTTGAGCCCCTGAAGCGGCGATATCCGGCTGGCTTTTGGCTTTATTTTGTCGGGCGCGACCACAAAAACCCGCTGGGCCATCTGCACCAGTAAAACCAGAATCGGTGGCACCAGAAATATGGGCAGCAGCGGTAAAAAACCCTGAATGACCAGCGACAAGCCCTTGAGGCTGCCACCGGAGGAAAGCAACCCGGGGCCGAGGGTATCGGCACGGGCGAAAACCTGGGCGAAAACGGCGGCGGAATCTGCGGCACCGCGCAAGCCGACATAGGTGATGCCGATAAACAGGCCGATATAGGCGGCAACGGCGGAAACATCTGTTGAGCGGGCGATATCGCCTTTTTTGCGCGATTTCTCGATCTTTTGCTGGCTGGCCTCAAATGACTTTTCGCCACTGTCGTCATCACCTTCGCTCATTGCGGCATGCCCATCGGGTTGGCCAGCACCATGTCGAGGCGCTCGTTCCAGACAGTGATGATGGCGGGGGCGGCAAGCAAAAGAATGAGCAATGCGCCCGCGGTAATGAGCGGTGCACCGACAAAGGCCACCGCCAGCGTGGGCATGGCCCGGTTGATGGCCCCGAGCGCGAGATTATAGGCGAAAGCCGCAATCACAAACGGGGCGGCCAGCGTGAAGCCAAAAGCAAAGACATCGGCCACGCGGGCGGTGCCCCATTCGGCGATATCACCGGCAACCGGAATGGTGCCGAGCGGAAACAGATCATAGGTGGAGGCGATGGCGAGGCTGGCCTTGATATGCAGGCCGGTGACCAGCGCCAGCGCCAGCCCCGCCAGCATCAGGATATTGCCGATCGCGGGCATCGGGTCGGGGGTGACCCCGACACCGGCGATCTGGGTAATGGCGGTAGATTGCGCGGCAATTGTGCCGGCGAGTTGCAGGGCCATCACCAGCAGGCGCAGCGAAATGCCGATCAAAAAGCCGATGCCGGCTTCGATGAGGATCAACTTGGCCATGGCGGGCAGGGCCGGGTCAATCTCGGGCAGGCGTGACTGGACCATTGGCCACACGACCAAAGTAAAGCCAATAGCGGCCATCAGCCGCACCCGCGAGGGAATGGCCTGCTCGCCAAAGCCGGGCAGCAGCGCCACCACCGCCGCAACCCGCACAAAAACCAGCATCAGCGCGGCAAGGCTGGCCGAGGACTGTGACAGAAGCTGTGCCAGCCCGTCGAGCATCAGGCCATGCCGACAAGGGCTGGCTGGGCGTTGGACCCGACTTCCTCAAAGCTGAACACCGGATTGCGGATGCCCTTGGCATTGAGCACCGTATGCAAAAAACGCCGACGGCGCGCCGAGGTGATAACCGCCGGATAGCGGCCGCTTTCGCCAGCTTTGGAAACCTGTTCGGCCACCGCGCCCGCCAGCCGGTTGAACTCGTGCGGGGGCAGGGCCACATCGGCGCCGCCATGGTCGCCTTCCAGCTGGTGCTTTTGAAACAGGGCCTCCCATTCGGGCGAAAGCTGGACCAGAGGCAGCGCGCCGTCGGGCTCCTGCATGTCGGCAATGAGCTGGAAACCAAGGCGCTGGCGCACATATTCGGTGATGGCCTCTATGCCGGATAGCGCGCCCTGGGCTTCGGCTACCGCTTCGAGAATCAGCGGCAGGTTGCGCACCGATACCTGCTCCTCCAGCAATAGCCGCAGCACCGATTGCAGCAGATCAATTGACACCTTGTCGGGCACGAACTCATCCAGTATCCGCCGGTTGGCAGCGGCACGGCTCGGCTCGGAAACCGCAACAAATTCGTCAAGCAATTTGCGCAGGGTGCGGCGGTTGAACAAGCGGCCGAAGTTTTGCTTGAGCACTTCCAGCAGATGGGTGGCGATCACTTCGGTCGGGGTGACGACGGAAAGCCCCTGCAAGGCGGCTTCTTCCTGAAGTTTGGGCTCTATCCAGCGGGCCGGAGCACCGTAAACCGGCTCGGAAACATCGCGGCCTTTGGGCGGGCGCAGGGAATCATCGGCGAGCAGCACCAGCACCCTGCCGATTTCAACCTCGGAACGCGCCACTTCGACCCCCTGGATGCGGATGACATAGGTGCCATTGGGCAGCAGGGTTGAATCTGTCAACCGGATTTCGGGGATCACCACACCGAATTGTGCCGCGATATGATTGCGCATGTTGAGAATGCGCCGGTCAAGCCCCGAAGCTTCATCCATTACGGTGGCCACCAGATCGGCGGCGAATTCGAGGTGGATTTCATCAAGATCGAGCATGTCGCCCAGGGTTTTTTGCGGGGCGGCGGCGGGTTTTTCGACGGTTTCGGCAAGTTTGCCGGCCTCGGTCTCGCGGGCTTTGCGCTTGAAGTTGACATAGGCCGCCGCCCCGAGCGCCGCTGCCCCGGCAAAAAACGGCAAAATGGGCAGGCCGGGCACCAGCCCGAACAGCGCCAGCAGCACCGCCACCGTTGCCAGCGCCTCGGGGTGGGCACCAAGCTGGCTGGTAAGCGCCTTGTCGGCCGAGCCAAGCACCCCGCCTTTGGAGAGCAAAAGCGCGGTGGCTATGGAGATGATGACCGAGGGAAACTGCGAGACAAGCCCGTCTCCCACGGTGAGAATGGCGTAGGTTTCAAAGGCTTTGCCCATTTCCATGCCTTGCACGAAAACGCCCATGATCAGCCCCATGATCAGGTTGAGCATGGTGATGAGCAGGCCCGCCACCGCATCGCCTTTCACGAATTTGGAAGCCCCGTCGAGCGAGCCGAAAAAGGTGGTTTCTTCCTGTTCGGTTTTGCGGCGCTTTTTGGCCTCTTCGTGGTCGATCGCGCCTGCGGCCATGTCACTGTCTATGGCGAGCTGCTTGCCGGGCATACCATCGAGCGCAAAGCGCGCCCCGACTTCGGCCATGCGGCCCGCACCTTTGGTGATGACGATGAAATTGACGATCAGCAATACGCCAAAAACCACCAGCCCGAGGTAAACCGAGCCGCCCATGACAAACATGGCGAAGCCCTCGATCACGTCTCCGGCGGCATCGGTGCCGGTGTGCCCCTCGCCAATAATGAGCTTGGTTGAGGAGACATTGAGCGACAGGCGCAGCATAAGCGAGGCCAAAAGGATGGTGGGAAAGGCCGAAAACTCCAGCGGGCGGGAGATAAAGAGGGTGACGGTGAAGATCAGGATCGAAATGGCGAAACTGGCGGCGAGGCCGATATCAAGCACAATGGCGGGCATTGGCAGGATCATCATGGTGATCACCGCCATCAGCGCGATGCTGAGCAATACCGTAGGCTGATAGAGGGTGACAATGGAGAGTTTGGGCATGGATATTCCTAAAAAAGCGCGCCGTTGCTGCCGGTGAGCAGGCTGACGGTTTCACCGCCAAGCATACCCCCGGCAAGCGAGCCCATGGTGCTGGCCGGGGTTTCCATGGCGCCTTCACCAATGGCCCCGGCCCGCGAGCTATAAGGAGAAATGGCGGCGATGGGCGGGGCCGAAAGAAAGGCGTGCCGCACACCGGGAAAGCGTGGCGCGCTGGCCACCTGCACCGTGGCGGCCAGTGGCAGGCGCAGCACAGGTGCAGGGGCCTCGCCGCCGAGCTGGCCGCGTATGCGGGCATAGCGGGCGCGGTAGCGGCTGGCATATATTTCGGTGCGGGAATGGTAGGCACCGGCGGCTTTTGTCCAGTCGGCGAATTCGTCATAAAGACCGGAAAGCAGGCGGGCGGCATAGGTGGCGTTTGTCATCGGGTCAAACATCGCCTCGATTGAGGCAAAATTCTGCCCGTGCCATTTGTAGTTGATCTGGAAACAACCGACATCAAAGCTGCGCGCACCTTTGTTATATGCCTCCATAACAAAGTCATAGGCTTCCTGCCTTGTGTCAAACCAGTAGCCGCGGCCCTCCATGTTGACCGTCCAGGGCCAGGGGCGCAGGCGGCCGCCGCTGCTGCGGCCGGTTTCGGAAAGGGTAATGGCATAAAGCGCATCGGGCGGCATGCCTTTGGCAGCGGCGGCAGCGGCGCTGGCGGCATCGCAGATGGCGGAAATATCGGGGTCAATGATGGTTGCGCGGGCGGGCAGCGCCAGAAAACCCGCCAATAAAAGCAAAGGCGGCAATAAAAACCGGCGGCGTATAAAAACCATTTGCGGATTCTCCCAAACAGTGATGCGAAATCACATTTAGGGAAAGAGTGTTACGAAAGCGTAAGCATAACCGGGAAAAGCGGCGCACAGGTTAGGCGGGCGGCAGCCGCCACAGGGTTTTGGTTTCCGGCAGTGCGGCGTGGCAATAGGCATAAACCCCGGCAAAGCGGGCATAAAGTGCGGCCTCGACTTCGGGGCAACTCTGCCGCTGGCCGGCGGTTTCATTCACTTTTGTTCCGGCAAACGCCGCGCGGCTTTCAACCCCGAGAAATGCCGAGAACTGCGCGATTTTTTCTTTTTCGAACATCGATTCGTAAAGGCCGATATAATAGTTTTCGGGGGTGAAAACCGCGTTGATGTTTTCAATCGTGCGGTCGTATCGCGTGCGGATTTCGGCGTGGTCGGATTGGTAATATTCGTTCAAGGCGGCGCAAAAAGAGGTGTTTTCAGGTGAGATACCTTCGGAAAACTTACCCCGGTTGAGGTTGAAATGCACCGCACTTTTGCAGCGCTCGATCGGGTCTCGCAACAGGAGCACAGCTTTGCAGGTGATATTGCGGCGCGCGAAACCATCGCGGATTGTTGCCAGCGATTTCCGGCTGAGCCCGCTATGCGCGGGCGTCATATCTGCGGTGATATTTTTTTTCGGCCCCTCCAGCAGCGAGGCGAAATAGGCGAAATAGGTTTCCGGCTCGGTTTGCATCAGATAGCGGCTGCGCTGGACCGGGTTCATATCCAGTTTGAGCTTAACCCGGTTTTTGGCAAGCAGCGGCAGGTCTAGCGCATCCCATACGTGGTATTCTTTTCTGAAACCCTGTTTGAATCCAGGGCTTTCCGCCATCAGCCGATACGCCCACGAGGTGCCCGATTTTTGCACACCCATACCTAAAATAAAGGTTTTTCCCATTTGCCTACACCTTCATCCATTGCGCTGCCACTATACGTGTATATCTGGGGGGGTGACACGAAAAAAGGCGACAGGGGTGCCCTGTCGCCTTTTTAAAATCTCTGATTCGGCGGGGTTGCCGCCAAAAGCCGCTTAGAGCAGTTTCAGGTCTGCGGCGGATTCTTTGCCATTGCGGCCTGTTTCCAGCTCGTAGGACACTTTCTGGTTGTCGTCGAGGCCGGAAAGGCCAGCGCGCTCAACTGCAGAAATGTGCACAAACACATCGCTTCCGCCGCCATCTGGCTGAATGAAGCCGAAGCCTTTTGAAGCGTTAAACCATTTTACGGTGCCGTTAGCCATCCGATTTTCTCCTAATATGTGCCGCCCGCAATATGCGGCGGCCGTGGTGCAGTGCGAATTTAATTGGAAATCGACGATCTGCGCTGCGGAGTCGGAAACTTCAAAGAAAGCGTACTTAACGCGCCCTACTTAAGGTAGTGTGCCGGGTTTTGCAAGGTATGATTTGTAAATAAATGGCCGGGCCGCCACTATGCCGGGGTAAACCGGCGAAAATGGCGCTATTTAGCGCTTCGCCGCGCATATTTGCGATACCTTAACGCCGATGGCCTAGGCTCGGGTTTGAAACCGGTGGCCGGAGGGACTACCTTTGTGATATGGCACAACACACACAAACTTATCCGGCCTATAGCCGACGGGAGCGTATTGCCGATGGCTCGATGCATGTGCTGGGGGTGGGTGGGGCGATAACCGGTGTGGCCCTTTTGCCGCTTTGGGCTGATTCCGGCACGGGCAGCGGGGAAACCGTGGCTTTGGCGATATACGGGTTGGCGCTTATGGCCACTTTTCTCGCCTCGGCTTTTTACCATATGACCCCGTGGGAAAACCTGCGCCCTGTGCTGCGCCGCGTTGACCACGCGGCGATATATTTGAAAATTGCCGGCACCTATACACCGCTGGTGGTGCTGATCGGCAGCCTTTCCTCATATATGGTGTTGGTGGTGGTGTGGGCATTGGCGGTGTTTGGCATGGTGCGCAAGCTGTTTTACTGGCAGGTGCCGGGCAGGCTCGGCCCGGTGCTTTTTTTGGTGATGGGGTGGATGAGTGTGGTGATTATCTGGTCGCTGATCCTGATCCTGCCCGGTGCCTCTGTTTGGCTGATCGCGGTTGGTGGCGGGCTTTATTCGGTCGGGGTTATCTTTCACACATGGGAGCAGTTGCGCTTTTCAAATGCCATATGGCACGGGTTTGTGGTCAGTGCTTCCGCCTGTTTTTATATCGCCATTGCGCTGGCGGTATAGGCACTTGTCAGCCTTGCGGGGTCATGGCTTTGCGTTGCCTTGTGCGCTCTATGCCGAGGGCGCGCTCGCGCAGAATAATGGCAACCCCCGCCAGAATGACCAAAAACGCCCCGAAAAGCATGGTGGTGCTCGGGGCCTCGCTGAAAATAAAATAGCCGATCGCCAGCGCCATAATCATCGAGGTATATTCAAACGGCGCGATCACCGAGGCATCGGCAAAGCGGTAGCTGCTGGTGAGCAGTATTTGGCCAACCCCGCCAAACAGCCCCGCCAGCACCAGAAAAGCCGCCGCGCGCGGGGCCGGTATTGCCCAGCCAAACGGGATTGTCAGCAGCGACAAAAGCGTGGAGGTTACGGTGAAGTAAAACACAATCGCCGAGGTGCGTTCGGTAAACACCATTTTGCGGATAAAAACCTGCGCCAAGGCCGCACAGCCTGCGCCCATCAGCACCACGGTGGCACCGAGGGTTTCGCGCTGGTCAAGCCCCACCCCCGCCAGGGTGCTGAACCGGGGCGATAGCACGATAAGCACCCCGACCAGCCCGAGCAGCACCGCACTGAGGCGAAAGACACGCACTTCCTCGCCCAGAAACATGGCGGCAAACACCACCGTGAGCAGCGGTGCGGCATAGCCTATTGCGGTAACTTCGGGAAATGGCAGCAGGCCAAGGCCGGTGAACCCCAGCGCCATGGCCACGGTGCCCACCAGCCCGCGCCACACATGCCGCATGGGATAGGCGGTTTTCAGGC
>Ga0316205_10000571_pt1 | contig 65029 bp, 68 predicted proteins | sample 3monthpyrite_MG_FD_204941 | JGI IMG/M metagenome (GOLD analysis project Ga0316205, IMG submission 204941) | Microbial mat bacterial communities from mineral coupon in-situ incubated in ocean water Damariscotta River, Maine, United States -... | ecosystem: Environmental > Aquatic > Marine >...
GGGGTCGTTCACGGTCTTGTCGCGGCAAAAGGCATTGCAAAAACCGAAGATGCGGCCGCCTGTTGCGAGGAAATGCGTCACCGGTTCGCCGGAATAGGGGCAGGTTCCGTTTTCCGAGGGGCCTGCCGCGACGGGTTTGGCCTGGCGTATGGCGGGACCGGGCCAGGGGCGGGTGGGTGTGCCTGTGTCGTAGGGCATGGGGTCGTAGGTTTTCGTGAGGCCCATGGCGCGCCACTGGCGGAATTTTTCCTCGCCGAGGGTGAGATCGACATAGGCTCGGGCCGCGTCGCCGACCGGCAGGCCGTAGCCCGCGATCCGCGCCGCCACGGGAGCAAAGAACACATCCGCAAGCGTGTAGGCGCCAAAGAGCCAGGGACCGGCGGCACCGTGGCGATCACGGGCGAGGGACCACAGATATTCGATCCGCGCCAGATCGGCCAGCACGGCCGCGGACGGCGCGAACCCGGTCTTGAGGTGGTCGAGCTGCATCGGGCAGTCGCCGCGCAGGGCCCCGAACCCCGAGTGCATTTCCGCCACCATCCAGCGGCAGAGTGCGCGGGCGGCGGGATCGGCGGGGTACAGCCCGGCCTGCGCGTGGCGTTCGGCCAACGTTTCGGCCATGGCCATGCTGTCGCCCACCACGATGCCGTCCGCGTCGCGCATCACCGGCACAAGCCGGGCAGGTGCCAGCGATGCAAGGTCGTCCGCCAGGGTGCCATCATAGAGCCCGACCATGCGGGTGCGTACGGAGATGCCGAATTTCACGAACATGAGCCAGCCGCGCAGGGACCAGGTCGAAAAGGTTCGGTCGCCGATGTAGAGATCATAGGTCATGGGACGAGCCTAGGCCGCGCGGCGCCCCCGGCAAAGCGGCAAATTGTGAGGCAGGACATCACGCGACGTGATTGATCCCCGCGACTTTGCATGTGCCCTCGCCGAGATGCAGCTCGGTCACCGAAAGGTTGTCGATCCGGTGGCCGAAAGCCTCATAGGGGGTGATCCGAAGGGCCTGTTGCACCTGCGTCAGGATCGCGCCGAAATGGGCCACGGCGATGATGTCGCGCCCGGGATGGGCCGCGGTCAGGCGCGCGACAGCGGCGCTCACGCGGGTGCTGACCTCGTGCCAGCTTTCACCGCCCCGGGGGCGCACGTCGCCGGGATGGTCCCAGAACGCGCGCAGGCGCTCGGGGTCCTCGACCGTGTCGACGTCCCGAAGCTCCCACGCGCCGAAATGGATTTCCCGCAGGTCCGGGTCATGGGGCAGGCGGGTGCGCGCGCCCTGGATGGCATCCGCCGTGGCGCTGGCGCGGATCAGGTCCGACGAAATGACCAGCGCATCTTCCGGCAGATGCGCCTCGAGCCGGGCCAGCTGCGCGCTGTCCGACAGGTCGGCGGGCAGATCGGACCAGCCGACCATGGTCCTGGCATGGGTCGGCCCGTGGCGAACCCAGAAGAACCTGTTCACGGCAGAGCGCCCTTGAGGACCTGCGGCAGGCCTGCGATCACGTTCACCACCAGATCGGCCCGCGCGGCGAGCTTCTGGTTGAGACGGCCCTGCGCCTCGCGAAAGCCACGCGCCACCGCGTTCCCGGGCACGATGCCGTGGCCCACCTCGTTGGTCACGATCACCACCGGCGCCGAGGACAGCGCCAGCCCCGCCATCAGACCCGCCTCGGCCTCGGCCAGGTCGGTTTGCGCCTCCAGATGGTTGGACAGCCACATGGTCGCGCAATCCAGCAGCACGGCCTGATCGCCGCTGATCGTGGCCAGTGTGCGGCCCACGTCGAGCGGTTCTTCGATAGTGGTCCAGACCGGCCCGCGGGCATCCTGATGGGCGCGGATCTTGCCGCGCATCTCGCCGTCAAGGGGCCGGGCGGTGGCAAGGTAGACGCAACCGCGCCCGGCGCTGCGCACGAGCCCCTCTGCAAAGTCGGATTTCCCCGACGCCGCACCGCCGATGATCAGGGACACAGCTGGAAACATGAGCTGACACCTTTTTTGTTTGATCCGTCCGTACCCGGGCTGCGTACACCCCTGTGACATGCCGGTAAAGGGCGCAGCAAGAGCGCCCTCCGGCGCAGAAGGGGGAAACGACATGCCGCTTGATGTATCGGACACCGCATCGATGTCACGCACGGCCATGGCCGCCGAGTTTCTGGACGCAGACACCGAGCTGACGCTGGCCTATGCCTGGCGCGATCATCGGGACGAGGCGGCGCTGCATCGCCTGATCCGGGCCTATATGCGGTTGGCGATCTCGATGGCGTCCAAGTATCGCCGTTACGGCGCGCCGATGAATGATCTCATCCAGGAGGCCGGGCTGGGCCTGATGAAGGCCGCGGACAAGTTCGACCCCGATCGCGGCGTGCGGTTTTCGACCTATGCCGTGTGGTGGATCAAGGCGGGCATCCAGGATTATGTGATGCGCAACTGGTCGATGGTGCGCACCGGGTCCACATCCTCGCAGAAATCGCTTTTCTTCAACATGCGCCGGGTGCAGGCCCAGATCGAGCGCGAGGCGGCCGCCCGGGGCGAAACACTGGACGGCTACCAGCTGCGCGAAATGATTGCGCACGAGGTCGGCGTGCCCTTGCGCGACGTCGAGATGATGCAGGGGCGCCTGTCGGGGTCCGACCTGTCGCTGAATGCCACGCAATCGGCCGAGGACGAGGGCCGCGAATGGATCGACAGGATCGAGGATGACGGCCCGCGCGGCGATGAACTGGTGGAACAGAGCCACGATTTTGCCGCCCTCAAAACCTGGCTCGGGGACGCGATGCAGGCGCTCAGCGACCGCGAACGCTTCATCCTGACCGAGCGCAAGCTGCGCGACGAGCCGCGCACGCTGGAAAGCCTTGGTGACGAACTGCGCCTGAGCAAGGAGCGCGTGCGTCAGATCGAGGCGGCGGGGCTGACCAAGATGCGCAAATGGCTTGAACGCAACGGGGCAGAGGTGCAAACGCTTCTGGCATGAAGTCTGCGCTGTTCGCTCTTGCCCTCACGATCCTCACCGCACCTGTGCTTCGGGCGCAGGATGTGGTGGTGCTGGGGGAAATCCACGACAACCCCTTTCACCATGCCGAGCAGGCCGCTCGGGTCACAGCACTGGACCCGGCGGCCATCGTCTTTGAAATGCTGACCGAAGACCAGGCGGCGGCCGTGACGCCCTTGCTGCGGGACGATGCGGCGGCCCTGGAGGCGGCGTTGGGCTGGACCGCGAGCGGGTGGCCGGATTTCGCGATGTATTACCCGATATTTGCGGCCTCGGCGGCGCGCATCTACGGCGCGGCGGTGCCCCGCAAGAGTGCGCGCCGGGCCATGGAGGCGGGGATTGCCGGGGCTTTCCCGGGTGATGCGCCGTTATTCGGGCTGGACCGACCCCTGCCTGCCGACGAACAGGCGATGCGCGAGGCGCTGCAGATGGCGGCCCATTGCGATGCGCTGCCGCCCGAAATGCTGCCCCCGATGGTCGAGGTTCAGCGCCTGCGCGACGCGATGCTGGCGCGCGCCGTGATGCAGGCCATGGCCGACACCGGCGGACCGGTCGCGGTGATCACCGGAAACGGTCATGCGCGGCGCGACTGGGGCGTGCCGTCCTACCTGAGCCGCCTGGACCCGGCGCTCAAGGTGCGTGTTCTGGGTCAGACCGAGGACGGCGCGGCGCTGGACGGCGGGTTTGACGAGGTGCTCTCGCATCCCGCGATCGACCGCCCCGATCCCTGTGCGGCCTTTCGATAGCTGCCCTTGTCAGCCAGCGGGCAGGGGCATAGGTTCGCCTCAGACCTCACGGGAGAGCCTGCTCATGCTGGCGCAGAAACGCATCCTTCTGATCATCGGCGGCGGCATTGCCGCCTTCAAGTCGCTCGACCTGATCCGGCGTTTGCGGGAACGGGGGGCGAGCGTCACGCCGGTGCTGACGCGGGCGGGGGGTGAGTTCGTGACGCCGCTTTCGGTTTCGGCGCTGGCGGGCGAGAAGGTGTTCGCCGATCTCTTCGACCTCACGGACGAGGCCGAGATGGGCCATATCGAGCTCAGCCGCGCCGCTGATCTGGTGGTGGTTGCCCCCGCCACGGCGGATCTGATGGCCAAGATGGCGGGCGGTCATGCCGATGATCTGGCCTCTACCCTGCTGATGGCCACCGACACGCCGGTGCTGGTGGCCCCCGCGATGAATGTACGCATGTGGGAGCACGCCGCCACGCAGCGCAACCTGGCCATGCTGACCGGCGATGGGATCATGGTCGTGGGCCCCAATGAGGGCGACATGGCCTGTGGCGAATACGGCCCCGGCCGCATGGCCGAACCGCTGGAAATCGTCGCGGCCATCGAGGCAGCACTTGCCGATGGCCCGCTCAGGGGCCGCCGGGTACTGGTCACCTCCGGCCCCACCCACGAACCCATCGACCCGGTGCGTTATATCGCCAACCGCTCGTCGGGGGCGCAGGGCACCGCGCTGGCCCGGGCGCTGTCGGCCCTGGGTGCGCAAGTGGTCTTTGTCACCGGCCCGGCCAGCGTGCCCCCGCCCGAGGGTGTCGAGGTGGTGCGCGTGCAGACCGCGCAGCAGATGCTGGAGGCTGTAAAGGCCGCGCTGCCGGTCGAAGCGGCCGTCTTTGCCGCCGCCGTGGCCGACTGGCGCGTGACGACCGCGAGCGACCGCAAGATGAAGAAGACCGGGGACGGGCTGCCCAGGCTCGAGTTTGCCGAGAACCCCGACATCCTGGCCACCGTGAGCCGGATGAAAAAGGGCCGTCCGGGCCTGGTCGTGGGCTTCGCCGCCGAAACCGATGACGTGGTCGCGAACGCCACCGTCAAGCGCCGGCGCAAGGGCTGCGACTGGATCGTGGCCAATGACGTGAGCCACGGCACCGGGATCATGGGCGGGTCGGAAAATGACATCGTGCTGATTTCCGACGATGGTGCCGAGGACTGGCCGCGCATGGGCAAGGACCGGGTGGCCGCGAAACTGGCCGAGCGCATCGCGCGGGCGCTGACCGGGGCATGAGTATTTCCGGAAAGATGAAGGGCCGGGCATGGTCGCGGTGAGATGCGTCTGGATCGAGGGCGCGGACCGGTCCCTGGGCCTGCCCGCCTATGAGACGGCGGGCGCGGCGGGGGCCGACCTGCGGGCGAATTTCCCACCCGGGGCGCGGGACGGCGTGACGCTGGAGCCCGGCGCGCGGGCGCTGGTGCCCACGGGGCTGAGGCTCGCGGTGCCTGACGGTTACGAGCTGCAGCTGAGGCCGCGCTCGGGGCTGGCGCTCAGGCATGGGATCACTCTGCCCAACAGCCCCGGCACGATTGATGCGGATTATCGCGGGCCGCTCGGGGTGATCGTGATGAATGCCGGTCAGGAGACCTTTCACATCGCCCATGGCGACAGGATCGCGCAGATGCTGCTGGCCCCGGTCGTGCAGGCGCGGCTGGAACTGGTCGAGACGCTGGAGACGACCGCACGCGGCGCGGGGGGCTTTGGCTCGACGGGGGTGCGCTGATGCTGCTGGTGCTGATCCTGGCCGCGCTGCTCTGGGGGATCGGTGCCATGATGGGCACGCCAAGGGCCATGCGCTGGGGTATGATCGGGCTGCTCTGGGCGGGGGTCGTGCTCCTGCACCTTGTGCTGCCTGCGGGGCACCCGCTGCGCATGGCCACCGGGCAAAGCGCCGCGCTCTGGCTGATGCTGGGCGGGGCGGGGGTGCTGGCGGTTCTCTATGGCAAGGTCATCGGGCGGCTCAAGGCGCGGGCGCAGCCCGTGGACAAGGGCGCGCCGCAGGCCGGGTTTTCCGAGGCCGAACTTGAGCGTTATGCCCGTCATATCGTGCTGCGCGAAGTGGGCGGGCCAGGGCAGAAACGGCTCAGGGAGGCGCGGGTTCTGGTCATCGGCGCGGGCGGGCTGGGTGCGCCGGTGCTGACCTATCTCGCCGCTGCCGGGGTCGGCACGATCGGCGTGATCGACCATGACGAGGTGTCAAACTCCAACCTCCAGCGGCAGGTGATTTTCCGGGACGCCGACATCGGCAAACCCAAGGTCTTTGCCGCGCAGGCCGCGCTTGTGGCGCTCAACCCTTTCATCACGGTGCGCCCCTACCATCGCCGCCTGACCGAGGAGATCGCGGTTGACCTGATGAGCGACTATGATCTCGTGCTGGACGGGACGGACAATTTCGAAACCCGGTTCCTGGTGAACCGGTCGGCGGTAGCGGCAGGCAAGCCTCTGATTTCCGGCGCTATCTCGCAATGGGAGGGCCAGATCAGCGTCTTTGACCCCGGCCATGACGCCCCCTGCTACGAATGCATTTTCCCGAAAGCTCCGGCCGATGGCCTGGCACCCTCCTGCGCCGAGGCGGGCGTGATGGGCCCGCTGCCGGGGGTGATCGGCGCGATGATGGCGGGCGAGGCGGTGAAACTGATCACGGGCGCCGGCGTGCCGCTCAGAGGCGAGATGCTGATCTACGACGCGCTCTATGGCGAAAGCCGCAAGCTGAAACTGTCGCGCCGGGCGGATTGCCCGGTCTGCGGGACAGGCAAAGGAGACGAGACATGACCAACCCGCTGCTGGCCCAATGGCGGACACCCTTCGGGATCGCGCCGTTTGACGCGGTCACGGACGATGATTTCGCCCCGGCCTTCGACGCCGCCCTGACCGAGGCAAGGGCCGAGATCGCGGTCATCGCCGACAGCCCCGAGCCGCCCGGTTTCGCCAACACGATCGAGGCGCTCGAGACCGCGGGCAAGGGACTGGACAAGGTGCTCTCGGTCTTCTTCACCCTGGCCGGTGCCGACAGCAACGACGCGCGCCAGGCGCTCCAGCGGGCGTTCAGTCCGAAACTGGCCGCCTATGCGTCCGAGATCACCGCCAACGCGGCGCTCTTTGCGCGGATCGAGGACCTGTGGGCGCGGCGCGACGCGCTGGCCCTGACAGACGAGCAGGCCCGTCTGCTGATGCTCACCCGGCGGCGGTTCCTGCGGGCGGGGGCGGCGCTGGAAGGCGAAGCGGCGGACCGGATGAAGGCCATCATGCAGCGCCTGGCCGAGCTGGGCACCGCCTTTACCCAGAACCTGCTCAAGGACGAGGCCGACTGGGCCATGGAACTCTCCGAAGACGACCTCGACGGGTTGCCCGCTTTCCTTGTGGATGCCGCCCGCGCAGCGGGCACCGAAAAGGGCGCGGACGGCCCGGTCATCACCCTCTCGCGCTCGCTGATCGTGCCGTTCCTGCAATTCAGCCCGCGCCGCGACCTGCGCGAGACCGCATTCCGCGCCTGGGCGGCGCGCGGGGCCAATGGCGGCGCGACGGACAACCGCGCCATTGCCGCCGAAACACTGGCACTGCGCGAGGAACGCGCGGGTCTGCTGGGCTATGACAGCTTTGCGGCCTTCAAGCTGGAGACCGAGATGGCGCGGACCCCCGATGCGGTACGCAAGCTACTCATGGATGTCTGGAAACCGGCCCGCGCCCGCGCCGAGGCGGATGCCGAAGTGCTGACACAGATGATGCAGGCCGACGGGATCAACGGGCCGCTGGAACCCTGGGACTGGCGTCACTATGCCGAGAAGCGCCGCGTGGCCGAGCATGATCTCGATGAGGCCGGGCTTAAACCCTATCTGCAGCTTGAGCGGATGATAGAGGCGGCATTCGCCTGCGCCAACCGGCTTTTCGGGCTGGATTTCGTGCCGCTCGATGTGCCGCTCTACCATCCCGACTGCTGCGCGTGGGAGGTGACGCGCGGTGGCGCACATGTGGCGGTCTTCATCGGCGACTATTTCGCGCGCGGCTCGAAACGCTCGGGCGCCTGGTGCAGCGCCATGCGGGGTCAGGCGAAATTTCCAGAGCGTCAGGGCCCCGTGGTGATCAATGTCTGCAATTTTGCAAAGGGCGACCCCGCGCTGCTCAGCTATGACGACGCGCGCACGCTCTTTCACGAGTTCGGCCACGCGCTGCACCAGATGCTGTCGGATGTAACCTACGAGAGCCTCAGCGGAACCAACGTCGCACGGGATTTCGTCGAGCTTCCCAGCCAGCTCTTTGAGCACTGGCTGGAGGTGCCCGAGGTCCTGGCGGAATTTGCCACCCATGCCGAAACCGGCGCGGCCATGCCGCAGGCGATGCTGGACAAGGTGCTGGCGGCGGCGACCTATGACATGGGCTTCCAGACGGTTGAATACGTGGCCTCGGCGCTGGTCGATCTGGCCTTTCACGAGGGCGCCGCGCCCGAGGACCCGATGGCCAGGCAGGCCGAGCTGCTGGCCGGGCTGGAGATGCCGCGCGCCATCACCATGCGCCACGCCACGCCGCAATTTGCCCATGTCTTTGCGGGCGACGGCTATTCGTCCGGTTATTACAGCTACATGTGGTCCGAGGTCATGGATGCCGACGCCTTTGCCGCCTTCGAAGAGGCGGGCGGGCCGTTTGATCCGGAACGGGCAAAGGCGCTCGAACGCCACATCCTCTCGACCGGCGGCAGCCAGGAGGCCGATCGGCTCTACCTTGCTTTCCGGGGCCGGATGCCGGGGGTCGAGGCGCTGCTCAAGGGGCGCGGCCTGGCCGCCTGACGCTTTGTGTTGCGCGGGCTCAAGCCATGGGTCATGATTGGCGCGTCCCTAAGGAGGCATTGTGATGCGCAAATTTCTTGTGGTGCTGGATGACAGCCGCGAATGTCTCAATGCCATGCGCTTTGCGGCCATGCGCGCGGCCCATACCCATGGCGGTGTGGAAATCCTCGCGGTCATCCCGCCCGAGGAGTTCAACCACTGGGTCGGCGTCGGCGAGATCATGCGCCAGGAGGCCCGCGAACGGATCGAGGCGCATTTCGAAGTCTACGCCAAGTGGATGCGCGACCGTCAGGGGGTGGACCCCGAACTGGTGATCCGCGAAGGCGAACCGGTGGCCGAGATCATATCCCAGGTGCAGGACGATCCCGAAGTGGGCATCCTCGTGCTCGGGGCGGGTACGGACCGCAAGGGGCCGGGACCGCTGGTCACACAGCTCTCGCGCAGCTCGGGCTCGCTGCCCATTCCGATCACCATCGTGCCAGGGGATCTCAGCACCGAGCGGCTCGAGGCGATCACCTGAGGGTCGAAGGGCGCAAGTTTAGAATCGTTCCAAATCTTGACTCTTGCCGGGGTCGGGCGCATATCTGACCTACCCCACATGAGGACCTGAACCGATGTTCATCCAGACCGAATCCACGCCCAACCCCGCGACGCTGAAATTCCTGCCCGGGCAGACCGTGCTCGGCACCGGCACGGCCGATTTTCCGAACGCCGAAGCGTCTGATAAATCCCCCCTGGCCGAGCGGATTTTCAAGGTTCAGGGCGTCACGGGCGTCTTTTTCGGCAATGACTTCGTGACCGTCACCAAGGCCGAAGACAGCGAGTGGGACCACATGAAACCCGCCATCCTGGGCGCGATCATGGAGCATTTCCAGTCGGGCAAACCGGTGTTGCTGGGCGATGTGGTCGGGGCCTCGGGCCATGCCGAACACACCGGCGAGGACAGCGAGATCGTGGGCCAGATCAAGGAGTTGCTGGACACCCGCGTGCGTCCCGCCGTGGCCCAGGACGGGGGCGACATCACCTTCCACGGCTTTGACCGCGGCGTGGTCTACCTGCACATGCAGGGCGCCTGCGCGGGCTGCCCCTCCTCGACGATCACGCTCAAGATGGGCATCGAGAACCTGCTGCGTCACTACATTCCCGAAGTGACCGAGGTGCGCCCGGTTGCCGTCTGACGGCACCTCTTCAGGTCGCTGCCACCGTAGCATGACCGCGATCAAGGCCATGTGCGCCCGGTCGGCTGTGGCCCATTGCCACCGTGCGGATCGCCGCCACCGGGCCAGGGCACCTGGCGAGGACTCAAAGGTGCAGCCTCTCGCGGGTCGCCGCGTGTCCGGGACAGGTCGTTTCGGAGGGCCGGTCGCGACCTTCTCGGCCTGTTCCACGGCCTGTTCCACGGGCGATCCGATCCTGACGCCGTGGCCCGATGCCGTCTGTAACCCGCCGGGCGTCACCCGTCGGACCTGCGCGGCCATCCGTGCCGGCGCGGGCGGGTAGAGGGCCATGGGCGCACCATTGACCCTCGGCTTTGACACCTCCGGGCCCCATATCAGCGCGCTGTTGCTGCGCGGCACCGAGAATGCTCTGGCCGAGGTCCACGAAGACATGCCGCGTGGTCAGGCCGAGGCGCTGCTCCCGCTGCTCGAGGACATGCTGACCCGCGTCGGGGTCAGCTGGAGCGACCTCTCCGCCATCGGCGTCGGCGTCGGGCCGGGAAACTTCACCGGTATCCGCATCGCGGTCTCCGCGGCGCGCGGTCTGGCCCTGTCTCTGGGCATTCCCGCGGTCGGTGTAAGCCTGCTCGAGGCGTTCGCGCTGGACGCAGACGGCCCGGTGCTGGCGTCGGTCGGCGCCCCGCGTGATCACGCATACATTCAGGGTTTCGGCATGGCGCGCGACGTGCCGCTCGCGCATGAGGCGATTGCGAACCTGTCCGAAGACCTGGTCGAGCCGGGTCTCGGCGCGGTCGGCTCTGCCGGGGCCGGGATCGCGGCGCATCTGGGCATTCCCCATCTGCCCGCCATCCATGCACCGGGGTCCGCCATCGCGCGCATCGCCGCCACGCGCTGGCGCGACGATCCGGACGCGCCCGTGCCGCTCTATATCAAGCCCGCCGACGCCGCCCCGCCGCGCGACGCGCCGCCCGAGATCGTCGATGACCTCACCTGAGGATCTGGCCATGGCCCATGCCCGCGCCTTTGACGGGCAGGGGCGGGCCTGGCGGGCGCAGGAATTCGCCGATCTTCTGGCGACCCCGCATGTTGCACTGACCGGAGACGCCATGTGCTTTGCTCTCACGCGGATCGTGGCGGGCGAGGCCGAGCTTCTGACCATTGCAACGGATCCCGAGTGCCGCCGGGAGGCGCGCGGCCGGTCCGTGCTGAGCGATGCGCTGGCCGTGGCGGCGGCACGAGGTGCCACGCGGATTTTCCTTGAGGTGGCCGCCGGCAACGATGCCGCCTTGGCGCTGTATCATGCCGCGGGCTTTGTCGAGACTGGCCGCCGCGCCGGCTATTACAAGCGCGACGGGGACCCGCCCGCGGATGCTATCATGATGGCCCGCGACCTGCCGTAGATCGCTTCGGTGCGGGCCGAAGCTTTGGCGATGGACAGCAACACGGCAATGGCGTTCTGATGCCTGCAGCATGGCACAGGAATCCGCCCCATGATTGACCTCACCCCCCATCTCCCCGGATTTCTGGCGGCCTACGCGATCCTGCTGGTGGGGGCCTCGTCGCCCGGGCCGTCGGTGGCGATGATCCTCGGCATCGCCATGGGGCAGGGGCGCGGCCCGGCGCTGGTGGCCAGCGCGGGCGTCGCCTCGGGCAGCATCGTGCTGAACCTCGGGACGCTGGTGGGGGTGGGGCTGATCCTGAGCCAGGCGGCCTGGGCCATGACCGTGCTGCGGGTGATCGGCGCGGCCTACCTGCTCTACCTCGCGCATGGCGCATTCCGGCGCGCACTGAACCCGCCCGTGCTTCGCCCGCAGGACGCGGCGGGCCGCTCGACGCTGCGCCATTTCGCCCGGGGCTTCACGCTCCAGGTCACCAACCCCAAGGCGATCGCCTTCTGGTTGGCCATCGCCGCGATAGGCGCGACCGAGGGCGGCGGGCCCGCCGTCGCCGCACTCTTCGTGCTGGGGGCCTTCCTGATCTCGTTTCTCTGCCATGGGGCCTGGGCCGTGGCCCTCTCGGCCGCGCCGGTGCGCGCCGCCTATGCGGCCAGGCGCCGCTGGATCGAGGCGGTACTGGGCGCGTTCTTCGTCTTCGCCGCCTGGAAGCTCGCCACGTCCGAAAACTGAGACAAAACCGGGCGAAACGGCACGGATAGGGCCACGCCCGGCAGGCAATGAGTCCAGTCACGGAAAAATCATGGGGCCTGAGCGGATTACGCCAGGGCAATCCCTTGCATGGCCTCGGGCATGGCGCTAGGAAAACCCATGCAGATCTACCTCCCCATCGCCGAAGTTTCGGTCAACGCCTTCCTCCTTCTGGGGCTCGGCGGGCTTGTGGGAGTGCTTTCGGGCATGTTCGGCGTGGGCGGCGGGTTCCTGATGACGCCGCTTCTGTTCTTCATCGGCATTCCGCCCGCCGTGGCCGTGGCGACCGAGGCCAACCAGATCGTCGCCTCGTCGTTTTCCGGCGTGCTGGCCCATGTCAGGCGCAAGACGGTGGATTTCCGGATGGGAACCGTGCTCCTGGTCGGTGGCCTGATCGGGGCAGCACTGGGTGTCGTCGTATTCAACTACCTGAAATCGCTGGGACAAGTCGACCTGCTGGTCAAGCTGAGCTATGTTTTCTTCCTCGGTGCCATCGGCGGGATGATGTTCGTCGAAAGCCTGCGCGCCATCCGTAAGAGCCGCTCGGGCGTCGTCATTCCCACCCGCAGGAAACACGGGCTGGCGCATAAACTGCCGCTCAAGATGCGGTTCCGCACGTCGGGGCTTTACATCAGCGTCATTCCCCCGGTGATCGTCGGCATCGTCGTGGGCGTGCTGGCGGCGATCATGGGCGTGGGCGGCGGGTTCATCATGGTTCCGGCGATGATCTATCTGCTGGGTATGCCGACCAAGGTGGTGGTGGGCACGTCGCTCTACCAGATCATCTTTGTCACGGCCTTCACCACTCTGCTTCACGCCACCACGAACTTTACCGTGGACATCGTGCTGGCCGTGCTGCTTCTGGTGGGCGGCGTGATCGGGGCGCAGATCGGCACCCGGATCGGCACAAGACTCAAGGCCGAACAGCTGCGCATTCTCCTGGCGATCATGGTCCTGGCGGTCAGCGGTAAGCTGGCGCTCGACCTGCTGATCATGCCGTCCGAACTCTACTCCATCGGCGTGGAGAGCGGTCACTGATGCGCTGGCTCGTGCTTCTCTTCGCGCTGGCCGCGATGCCGCTGAAGGCGGAGGTGGTCGTACTGGGTCTGAGCAAGGACAAGGTGGCGATCACCACCTCCTTCGAAGGGTCCGAAATCCTGATCTTCGGCGCCGTCAAACGTGAAAGCCCGATCCCCGAGGGCGATCCTCTGGGCGTGGTCGTGACGGTGGCCGGCCCGTCCGAACCCATCGTGATCCGCCGCAAGGACCGCCGCCTGGGCATCTGGGTGAACAATGAAAGCGTGACCATGGACGGCGCGCCCAGCTTCTACGCCGTCGCCACCAGCGCCCCCCTGCGCGAGGTGCTCACTCCCGGCGAGGACCTGCGCAAACAGGTGTCCATTCCGCGCGCGCTGCGCTCGGCAGGGGCACTGCACGAATTCAAGGACACCGCGACCTTTACCGAGGCGCTGATCCGCATCCGCAAACGCAACGGGGCCTATGTGGTGAACGAGGGTGGCGTGGCCGTGGACGAACAGACGCTTTTCCGGACCTCGATCAAGCTGCCTGCGAACCTGACCGAAGGCGACTATGTGACGCGAATTTTTCTGACCCGGGAGGGTCGCGTCGTTTCGCAATACGAGACGGTGATCGACGTGCGCAAGGTGGGGCTCGAGCGCTGGCTCTACACGCTCTCGCGCGAGAAGCCGCTCTGGTACGGGCTCATGTCCCTGGCCATCGCCATCGCGGCCGGCTGGGGCGCGTCCGCGGCCTTCCGGGTGCTCCAGCGCCAGTAGCGCCCCGGAATTTTCCAAAATTCCGGTCCGTTTTCTTGCAGGAAAACGCGCCCGGGCCGCCTGTCGGTCAGATCGTCTGATCGTAGTCGCCAACCCCCGGCTCGGTCCGGATCACCGCGTCGATGTCGGCGAAAATCGCCCGCATTTCGGCCTCGCTGTCCGAGCTTTCGCAAACCACCACAAGGTTCGGCGTGTTCGAGCTCGCGCGCACCAGCCCCCAGCTGCCATTGTCCAGGATCACCCGCGCGCCGTTCACCGTCACGACCTCACTGATCGCCCGGCCCGCCAGCGTCCCGCCGGTCTCATGCCTGGCCACCAGCCTTGCGACCAGCCGTTCGAGGATGTCGTATTTTTCGGTGTCCGCCGCATAGGGCGACATGGTCGGCGTGGACCAGGTCCGGGGCAAGGCGCGGCGCAGGTCGGACATGGACTTGTCCGGGTACCGGTCCATGATCCTGCATATCTCGACCGCCACGCGCAGCCCGCAATCATAGCCACGCCCGATGGGCTCGGCCAGGAAATAGTGACCCGATTTCTCGAACCCCGCCAGCGCGCCGATCTGCTTGACGCGCCGCTTCATGTGGCTGTGGCCGGTCTTCCAGTAGTCTGCCTTCACACCCCTGGCCTGCAACTCGGGATCGGAGGCGAAAAGACCGGTCGATTTGACATCCGCCACGAACGTGACCCCCGGATGATCCTCGGCAAAGGCACGCGCCATGATCACGCCCACCTTGTCGGCGAAAATCTCCTCACCCTCGTCGTCCACCACGCCACAGCGGTCGCCATCCCCGTCGAACCCCAGTGCGAGGTCCGCGCCCGATGCCGTCACCGCTGCGGACATGTCATGCAGCATTTCCATCGCCTCGGGGTTCGGATTGTAGTTCGGAAAGGTGTAATCCAGCCCGCAATGCAGCGGCACCACCTCGACTCCGATCCGCTCGAAAAGCGTAGGCGCAAAGGCCGAGGCCGTGCCGTTCCCGGTGGCACAGACCACCTTGAGCGGGCGGGACATCTTGAAATCGCCCACCAGGTCGTCGAGATAGGCGTCGAAAACGCCGTCGACAAATTCGTACCCCCCGCCCGGATGCGGCGCACCGCGCCCCTCCAGCACGATGTCGCGCAGTTCGGCCATCTCGTCCGGCCCGTGCGTGAGAGGCCGCTCGAACCCCATCTTCACCCCGGTCCAGCCATTGGGATTGTGCGAGGCCGTGACCATGGCCACGGCGGGAACATCGAGGTGGAACTGGCTGAAATAGGCCATGGGGCTCAGGGCCGGGCCTATGTCCTTCACCGTGATCCCGGCCTGCATCAGGCCAATGATCAGGGCCTGTTTGATGCTCAGCGAATAGTCGCGGTAATCATTGCCCACCGCGATCACAGGCTCGATGCCCCGGGCGCGGATCTGCGTGCCCAGGCCCAGGCCAAGCGCGGTCATGCCGGGCAGGTTGATCTCGTCTGGGTATTTCCACCGCGCGTCATATTCGCGGAATCCGGTGGGCGCGATCATCGCATCGCGCAGGAACGCCCAGCTGTTGGGGGTTACGGTGGGGGCAGGTTTGGTCACGTCATGTCACTCGTCTTCAAAGGGAAATCGGGGTCGCCTTGGCGATCCTGTCGATCTGCATCAGCGTGTCGATCAGCGCGGGCATGTCGCTGAGGTAGATCATGTTGGGCCCGTCGCAGGGCGCATTGTCGGGGTCCTGATGCGTTTCCATGAAGACCGCGGCCGTGCCCACGGCCACGGCCGCGCGGGCCATCACGGGCGCAAACTCGCGTTGACCGCCCGAGCTGCCGCCCTGGCCGCCGGGCTGCTGCACCGAATGGGTGGCGTCCATGACCACCGGATAGCCGGTCGCGGCCATCTGCGGCAGCGAGCGCATGTCGGCCACCAGCGTGTTGTAGCCAAAGGTGGTGCCGCGCTCGGTCAGCAGGATGCGCCGGTTGCCGGTGCTCTCGATCTTGGTCACGATATTGGGCATTTCCCAGGGGGCCAGAAACTGCCCCTTCTTGACGTTGATCACCGCGCCCGTATTGCCCGCGGCCAGAAGCATATCCGTCTGACGACACAGAAAAGCGGGGATTTGCAGGATGTCCACGGCCTGCGCCGCCACCGCGCATTGCGCCTCCGAATGCACATCCGTCAGCACCGGCACGCCCATCGACTTGCGCAGGTCATCGAGAACGGCAAGCCCCGCATCGATCCCCATCCCGCGCTTGCCCGACAGCGACGTGCGGTTCGCCTTGTCAAAGCTTGCCTTGAACACATACCGCGCGCCCGCCGCCGCACAGGCCTCTTTCAGGACGCCTGCGATCATCTGCGCATGATCCGCGCTTTCCAGCTGGCAGGGCCCCGCGATGATGGTCAGGGGCTGATCATTGCCGATGCTCAGACCGGCGACATCTACATTTGGCATCCTAGGACGAAACCTGTTCACGAAGGACCGAAGCGGTCAGGGAGATCATCAGGTAGATGCCGGAAAAGACCAGGAAGGCCAAGACCGTGTTCTCGAAGGACCGCGGATAGGACGGGTCCTCGGAGGCCACGGGACTGACCGACACGGTCAGGTACCGCACCTGTTTGCTGGCCTCGATCTGGCTCTGACGCATGGTTTCCAGTGCGGTTTGCAGGACAAGATCGGCCGTGGCGACATCCGCCTGCGCCATCTGGATTTCCGCCGAGGAGGCGGCCAGGGACGATTGCCCGCCGGTGACGTTGGTCAGGCGCGCGGACTGCTTGGCAAGCTCCTGCTTCAGAACACTGATCTCGCTTTCCAGAGCGGCCACCTTGGATGCATTCGGGCGCGGGTTGGCCTGCTGGATTGCGAGCGCAAGCTGCTTTTCCTGCAACTGCAGCTCGACATTGTTGACCAGCGACTGGATGCCCGCGATCGTTCCCTCAAGATTGACGCCCGATTGCTCCTGCAAACGCACCATCCGGATTTGGGCTTCCCGGCGCTTTTCCTTGGCGTCGTCCAGGCTCTGTTGGGCAATCTCGAGCGCATCGACGCGCTTTTCCACGCTCAACTGATCCACCCGTTCCTCGGCATATTCGATCAGCTTTTCCGAGAAGACCTTGGCCATTTCCGGATCAGGGGCCGAAACCTCCATCCGCATCACGCCCTCGGTCGGGTCATAGCCCAGCTTCACGTATTTCTTGTAGAGCTTGTGCGCCTTTTCGGCGCTGGCATCCTTCGGCAGGGCCTGGATGGCGTCGATATTGTCCTGATCAAAGACCGCGCGAAAGCCCACATCGGCGTCAAGCCTGAGCATCGCGTCCTTGGATTCAAGATAGCCCTGCGTGGCAATGGCATCGGCGGCTGTTGCAAAGGGCGTTCCGCTCAGCAGTCCCCCCATGCCACCCGCGCCCGCGCCACCATCGGCGGTCAGGATCAGAAAGGTGGATTTGGTCGAATACATCGGTGTGGCAACGGCATAGTAGTAATACCCCGCCAGCAGCGTCGGCAGTAACACAAAGGCCCCCAGCCGCGAAAACAGCAGCGCCAGCTTGCGGCGGCGGCGCCTGGCGATGTCCTTCTGGATGCGCTCGATTTCGGCGCTGCGCCGCTCGGCGGGGCTCAGCCCGGTGGAGGGCAGGTTGCCCGCTCCCATCGGCACGGTCTGCGGCAATTGCACATTGGTCCCGACCGGCGGCTGCCCTCCGGAACCCGCGGCGGTGGCCGGGGACCCTGCGTTTTCCACCTTGCCCCTGTCGTTGCTCACCAGCTCCAGGATGGTCCCGCGCGAAAAGGGATCGACACCCTGGTTCCGCAAGAGCCGCACCGCGTCGAAATCCGAGGTCGGTGCCAGCCCGTGTTTCTGCGCCAGACGCCGCGCCATGCGCAGCTGCCGGCCCGTCAGGCCCTCCTGCCGGATCGCGTCGATCTGCCCGGCCACATCCATTTCGCCCGCGCTGCTGACCTGGCCCTGAAACGGGTTGGCCTGGGGCATGTCGGGATCGGCGATCATCTGATCCGCACCTTGCGGCGTGGCCGTGTTCCGGTTCAGCCCCGCGGTCGCGCCGGGGGTGGCCCCGGACACATTCCCGGACACATTCCCTGACGCATCCACGGGCGCAGCCCCCGCTACGGCCCCAGCAGGCGCGCCTGCGGCGGCAGTCGCACTGGGCTGTGCCGCCCGGCGGATGCGGAATTTCCTAGCCTTGGGTTTCGTAGTCATAAAGCTGCTTTGCCTCTTCCAAGGTATCGAACATATACAGCTGACCGCCCATCAGAACGGCCGCTGATGCGGCGAATTTTTCCAGCGTCGCGGGTTGGTGCGACACGATGATCACGGTCGTGGTGCGCAGGCGCTCCTTCAGGATTTCGCCTGCCTTGCGGTTGAACTCCACATCCGTCGAATTCGGCATTCCCTCGTCAATGAGGTAAATGTCGAAATCCAGCGCCAGCAACAGCGAAAAGGTGAACCGCGCCCGCATACCCGAACTGTAGGTGCCCAGAGGCTGGTCGAAATATTCCCCCAGATTGCACATCCAGCGGCAGAACGCCTCGACATAATCCGGGTCCAGCCCGTAAAGCCGCGCGATATACCGGCTGTTTTCCATGGCCGAGATGCGGTTGATCACCCCGCCCATGAACCCCAGCGGAAAGCTGACGCGACAGGACCGGCGGATCTCGCCATCATCGGGCTTCTCCAGCCCCGCCATCATGTTGATCAGCGTCGTCTTGCCCGTGCCGTTCGGTGCCAGAATGCCCATCGACTGGCCAAGCTCCACCCGAAAGGAGACCTTTTCAAGGATCACCTTGCGCTGTGTCCCGGTCCAGAAGGACTTGCTGACATTTTCGAACTCGAGCATCAAACGGCTCCGGTACTGCTCACATGGCCCTCTTATAATGGGGCTTCTTTAACCCGAGTTTAACCAAGATTGGGCAACACGGACAGGTTTCTCTGTCCTTTATATCCCAAACCAAGGCGAAATTGTGCCGGATCGGGCAAAAAAGCCGGTTTTGCGCGGCGAATTCCGGCGCCACGGCCGGGAGAAGGCTCAGGCGACGGCCTGCCAGGCGATCCCGGCCAGCACCGCGCCGACGAAGGCAAAGCAGAGATAGGCCGCGAACACCCGCGGTTTGACCAGCGCCCAGACCGCGATGGCCGCCGGAACCGAGCTGACCCCGCCCGCGATCACAAAGGACATGGCCGCCCCGTTCGACATGCCCTGATCCAGCAGCGTGTCGATCAGCGGCACCGCGACATAGCCGTTCAGATATGCCGGTGCCCCCAATGCGGCCCCCAGCAGGATCGGCTGCAGGCCGGTGCCCCCCAGCGCGCCCGCGATCCATCCGGCGGGCAGCCAGGCGATCATCAACCCCTGGATCACATAGGCCAGCGCCAGCCATCTGAGCAGGAAAAGCCCGTTTTCCAACGCTGAGGCGCGAAAGGTCGCGCGCCGGTCGGGTTGAGTCCAGAAGGCCCATACCGGTTTGTTGTCAAAGGATTTATCGGTTCCGCCGCAACAGCCTCCGCACGACGCGCCGGCTTGCGGCTTGAGCGGGTCGGCAAAGACCACCGACCGCGCCGCCACCAGCGTGGCGAACCCGCCCAACAGGCCGATCCCCACCGCCGCCAGCGTCTTGAAGACGGCAAAATCCCAACCCAGCGCGGCCGAGGTGATCAGGAACATCGCCGGGTCCATCAGCGGCGAGGCCAGCCAGAACGCCATGACCGCCGCCAGCGGTGCGCCCAGCGCCAGCATGGCGGCCACAAAGGGGATCACTTCGCACGAGCAGAAGGGCGAGAGCCCTCCCAGCAGGGCTCCGAACAGGATCATCCGCCATTTCGGCCCCTCGAAGGCGCGCGCAACCAGGCTCTCGGCCCCCGTGGCCTTGAGATAGGCGATCGCGAGAACGGCAAAGACGATGAAGATGCCCGTCTGGCTCAGCGAGGTCAGCGCGCCGATGGCCGTCGGGCGCAGTATTTCAGGGTCAAGGACGGCGATCAGGCCGAAGATGACGGCAATCGAGGCCCAGACCCGGTCGATGCGGGCGAGAAACGGGCGCGGGGCGGAAGAGGTTGTCTCAGCCATGCCGGTCCCGGTCTTGAAGCTGCGGGCTGTCAGCACAGCATTCGCGCAGCAGGAATTCCGAAAGCGTGCGCAGCTCGTCATAGGCCACGGCGGCGCAGATGATCGACCGGCCCTGTTTTTCCTGGGTCACCAGCCCCGCCTGCGCGAGGATTTTCATGTGATGCGTCAGCGTCGAGCCGGTCACGCCACAGCGCGCGCCCAGCGTCCCGATGCTCAGCCCCTCGGGGCCCGCGCGCACCAGGGCATTGAGAACCGAAAGACGTTGCTCGCTGCCCAATGCGGCAAAGGTAGAGGCCGCACGGGCGAGATCGGGGGAAAGGGGGTCATTCATTTTCATGATTCTAGAAATATCGAAGGGAATGCGGTGACGCAAGCTTTATTTCGACATTTTTCGAAATGATGTCCCGAACCCTTGCAGCCCCGCCATGGACCGGCCAATGTGCCCCCCAATGTGCCCCCCTGGCGCCGCATCACCAAAGGCCCGCCCCGTGAGCGATCTGACCGAGGAGATCACCGCCTGCCGCCTCTGCGCGGATCGCTTTGCCGCGACCGCCACTGCGCATTTGCCGCGGCCGGTGGCGTGGTTTCGCACCGGCGCCCGGCTGCTGATCGCCGGGCAGGCGCCGGGGATGCGCGTGCACAAATCCGGTAAGCCGTTTGACGATCCGTCTGGCGACCGGCTGCGCGACTGGCTGGGGCTGGAGCCCGCGCAATTCTATGACACCGCGCGCGTGGCGATCATCCCCATGGCCTTCTGCTTTCCGGGCTATGACGCCAAGGGCAACGACCTGCCGCCGCCGAAGATTTGCGCGGCAACCTGGCACGCGCGGGTCATGGCCGCGATGGGCGACACGCCGCTTCGCGTGATCGTGGGCGGCTATGCGCACAAGCATCACCTGGGCGTGCGCACGGGCGTGACCGAGACGGTGCGGGCATGGCGCGACCATGGCCCCGAAACGTTTGCCCTGCCGCATCCCTCGTGGCGCAATTCCGGCTGGCTCAGGAAAAACCCATGGTTCGAGGCCGAGCTTCTGCCGGTTCTACGCGCCCGGGTCCAGGCGGTGCTCCATGACCGGTGAAACCCTGCTGGACCGGGCCTTTGCGGCCATGGAAGCAGGCGGCGAGGCCGAGCGCCGCGCCTTTTTCCGCGCCTTCGCGGGCTGCGAGCTGTTTCTGATGCTCAGCGGGCAGGCCGAGGGCGACCAGATCACGCCCGAAGTGTTCGACGTGGACGGCACCAGCTTCGTGCTGGTCTTCGACCGCGAGGACCGGCTGGCCGAGTTCGCCACCCGCGAGGTGCCCTATGTGGGGCTGAGCGGCCGGGCGCTGGTGGGGATGCTGGCGGGGTCGGCTCTGGGCGTGGCGGTGAACCCGGATGTGGCGCCCTCGGCGACGCTTGTGGATGCGGACACCGTGGCCTGGCTGGCCGGGCTTGTGGAGGACGCGCCCGAGGAACACGACGCGCGCATTGCCGGGATCGCGCCGCCTGCGGGGCTTCCCGAGGCACTGTTGACAACGCTTGATGCGCATCTGGCCGGGGCGGCGGGGCTGGCGGTATCGGCCTATCTCGTGGGCGTCACCTTCGAGACCGGCGCGCGGGGACATATGCTGGGTTTCGTGGATGCCGTGCCCGGGGCCGAGCCGTCGCTGGCCGCCCTTGTGCGCGAGGCGCTGGTCTTCTCGGGCCTTGAGGCCGCAACGCTGGAGGTCGGGTTTTTCCGCGCCGGGGACGCCATGGCCGCCCGGCTGGCGCGCCACGGGTTGCGCTTTGACCTGCCGGCACCGGCCACATCGCCCGCCTCGGCCCGGACACCCCGCCCGGCCCCCGGCAGCGACCCGGACACCCCTCCGAAACTGAAGTGAAAGGCTGGTCAGGGGCCCCGGAAAATGCACATTTTCCGGACCGTTTTCTGCGCAGAAAACGGTGCCCCGAAGGCCGCGGTCAGTACCCCGCGCCGCGGTCCACCAGATAGAGCATCGGCGCGCCTGCCTCGTTGCGACGGATGTTCTCGGCCACGACCTCGGCGGAGGTCGCCGTGCGCGTGTCCGAGGCGACATGCGGCGTCACGGTCACCTGCGGATGGGTCCAGTAAGGGTGATCGTCAGGCAGGGGCTCGACCCGGAACGTGTCCAGCGTCGCGTGCCCGACATGACCACTGTCCAGAGCGGCCAGCAGGGCCTCGTCGTCAATCAGCGGCCCGCGCCCGGGGTTTAGGATCACCGCCCCCTCGGGCAGCATGGCCAGCGTGGTCGCGTTCAGCGTGTTCTCGGTCTGCGGTGTCTGCGGCAACAGGAGCACGACAATCCCGGCCCCCCGCAGCGCGGCTTCCAGCCCGTCCGGCCCATGCAGGCAGCGAATGCCCGGCACGTCCTTGGCGCTCCGGCTCCAGCCGGTGACCGGAAACCCCAGCCCCGCCAGCGCCCCGGCGCAGGCCGTGCCCAGCGTGCCCAGCCCCAGGATTGTCACCCGGCGATCCCGCGCCAGGGGCGGTGCACGGTCATCCCAGACCCGCTCCGGGTTCACGATATGCGCATCCATGCCCAGATGATGGCGCAGCACATGACCCGCCACCCATTCGACCATCCCCTCGCGCAGCCCTGCATCCACCATCCGCGTCAGCGGCTGCGTGAGGCTTGTGTTGCCCACGATCTTCTCGACCCCGGCCCAGAGGCTCAGCACCGCCCGGGCGCGGGTGAAAGGCGTGAAATCCTGCACCGGACCGTTGGGGGCATAGACGATGTAGTCCACCTCGTCCGGGGGGATGTCCGTGGCCAGGTGAGCGGTGATCCCGGCGCGGGCGAATGCCTCGGACAGGGCGGTTTCATAGTCGGGCCAGCGGCTTGCGCGGCCCGCGTAAAGCACGTTCAGGGACATCTGGTCACCTTGGCCTGTGGACATGGGCGCTTTGCACCAGTCCAAAGCCGATCAGCAGCACCAGCATCGCCGATCCGCCATAGCTGACCAGCGGCAGCGGCACGCCCACCACGGGGGCGAGCCCCATCACCATCGCCATGTTGACGGCAAAATACAGGAAGAAATTCGCCGCCAGACCCAGGATCAGCAAGGATGAAAACCGATCCCGGTTCGACAGCGCCGAGATCACGCAAAAAAACACGATCAGCGCATAAAGAGTGAGCAGGGACGTGGCGCCCAGAAATCCGAACTCCTCGGCCAGCGTGGTGAAGATGAAATCGGTTTGCTTCTCGGGCAGGAAGTTGAGCTGGCTCTGGCTGCCCTGCATGAAGCCGCGCCCCGTCCAGCCGCCCGAGCCCAGCGCGATCTTGGACTGGGTGATGTGATAGCCCGCTCCCAGCGGGTCGATCGAGGGATCGATGAACGTGTCGATGCGCCGATACTGGTAATCGGCCAGCAGTTGCCAGGTGGTGCTCCGGCTCTGGAACACCGCCGTCACCATCCCCGCACCCGCAGCGATCAGGGCGGCGAAATAGGCCCAGTGAACGCCCGCGATAAACATCATCAGCCCGCCCACGGCGATCAGCAGGATGGCCGTCCCCAGGTCCGGCTGGGTCAGCGTCAGATAGACCGGCATGAGGACCAGAACCACGGGAATGAGCACCCACAAGGGACGCGATTTGCGCCCCATGGGCAGCCAGTCGTAATAGGCCGCCAGCACCATGACGATGGCGATCTTCATCAGTTCGGAGGGCTGCAGCCGCATGAATCCCAGGTCGATCCATCGCTGAGCGCCCATACCCACCGTGCCCAGGTATTCCACCGCCACAAGCAGTACCAGCGCCAAGAGATAGGTCGCCGCCGAAATCGAGCGCCAGAACCAGATCGGAATCATCGCCACCGTGAACATCAGCGCCATGCCGAGGCCAAACCGCTTCATCTGCGCCTGGGACCACGGATCGAACGATCCGCCGGCGACCGAGTAGAGCATCAGGAACCCGATGCTTGCCACGGCCGTGATCAGCAGGATCAGCGCCCAGTTGAGATAGAACACCTTGCTGAGACCGGTTGGCACGTGTTTGACGCTGTATTCGAGATAGCTCATGCCTGATCCTCCGGATCACCTCCGGCCTCAAGCTCGCGTTCGCGGCGGATGCGCTCCTGCGTGGCGCGGGCGCGGGGCTGTGCTGCCGCCGGATAGGCGTCAAGCGGCGGATCGCCGCCATACAGCGCCTGAAGCGTGATGTCGCGCGCGACCGGAGCGGCGGCCGTGGACCCGCCGCCGCCATGCTCGACCACGACCGCGACGGCGATGCGCGGGTTGTCGGCAGGCGCGTAATTGACGTAAAGCGCATGGTCGCGCCGCTCCCAGGGCAGGTCCTCGTTGCGGATCACGCCCTGCGCGCGTTCGGCGGCGGTGATGTTGCGCACCTGACTGGTGCCGGTCTTGCCCGCCATGCGGAACCCCTCCTCGACGATCCGGCTTGCATAGGCGGTCCCCCGGCGATCGTTGCTGACGGAATACATCGCCTTGCGGACGGCGATCAGGTGGTTGGGGTTGAGGCCCAGATCGGTGCCCGCGCCCGTCGGTGTCTCGACCCCGTCAATGGACTTGATCAGTCGCGGCGTGACACTGCGGCCCGTGGCGAGGCGCGCGGTCATCACCGCCAGTTGCAGCGGCGAGGTCAGAACGTAGCCCTGGCCGATCACCGAGTTGATCGAATCGCCTATGACCCATTCCTCGCCCTTCGTGCGCTTTTTCCACTCCTTGGTGGGGATCAGGCCTTCGTTCACCGAGGTCAGGGGCAGATCGAAAGCGGCGCCCAGACCCATCCGCCGGGCCATGACCGCGATGTTTTCTATGCCGGTCTTCAACGCAAGGTCGTAGAAATAGACGTCACAGCTTTCCTTAATGGACTTCTGCAGGTCCACATTGCCATGGCCCGAGCGTTTCCAGCAGTGGAAGCGCCGTCCGCTCACCTCCAGATACCCGACGCACCGCACCGTTGCCTGCGGGTCCACAAACCCGCCCTCCAGCGCGGCAAGTGCGGCGACCATCTTGAAGGTCGAGCCGGGAGGATAGGCACCCTGCGAGGTCTTGTTGGGCAGCGGCCGAAACTTGTTGTCCAGCAGCGCCCGGTAGTCGCTGACGCTGATGCCGCGCACGAACAGGTTGGGATCAAAGGCAGGGGTCGAGGCGCTGGCCAGAATATCGCCCGTGGTCACGTCTATCACCACCGCAGCGGCGCTTTCGCCCTTCATGCGCATCTTGCAATAGCGTTGCAGCGCATTGTCCGTGGTCAGCTGGATGTTCTTGCCCGCCTGGCCTTCCTGGCGGTCCAGTTCGCGCAGTTCCCGACCTGCGGCGTTCTGCTCGACGCGGCGCGTGCCGGCGTTGCCGCGCAGAATGTCCTCGCGCAGCTTCTCGATGCCGATCTTTCCGATCTGGAACCGCGGGATCAGCAACAATTGATCGGGCGCACGGATGCTCTCGAGGTCGCGGTCGCTCACCGGGCCGACATAACCGACCAGATGGGCGTAATCCTCGCCACGCGGATAGCGCCGGGACAGGCCCACTTCGGGCTGCACACCGGGCAGGGCGGGGGCGTTCACCGCCACCCGGCTCAGTTCGTCCCAGCTGACCCGCTCGGCAATGGTGACGGGGTGAATGCGCGAGCGGTGCAACTCCTTGCGGGCGCGGGCGACCTCTTCGGGGTCAAGCCGGATGATCTCGCTCAGCCTTGCGATGACCTGATCCACATCGCCCGCCTCGGTGCCGTCGATCATGATCCGGTAGGAGGGCACGTTTTCGGCGACGACGCGCCCCTCGCGGTCGAAAATCTGGCCGCGGGCGGGCGGGATCAGGCGTATCTTGATGCGGTTTTCATCCGCCAGCAGCCGGTACTGGTCCGCCTGGTCCACCTGCAGATACCGCATCCGCGCGGCCAGCACGCCTGCAACGGTCAACATGCCGCTCCCGAGGATCAGCCCGCGGCGGCTGATCTGGCGATGGCTTTCCGCGTTGTTGCGGCCGGGGCGTTTCATGTGCGCACTCCGAGGCTTTCGGCGTCACCGGGCCTGATCTTCCGCACGCCCAGCGCGGATGAGCACAGCAACACCACTGCCGGATAGATAATCACGGTCATGAACAACTGCAATGCGCTCAGCCCCAGCGGCGCCTGGTCCACCAGCAGCGCCGCCAGCACGATCCGGTAGACCAGCCAGACGGCGGTCATCGCCATTGCCACGGTCAGCCATTCGGGTGGAAACGTCATGTCGCGCAGGCCCGGCGCGCGGGCCTTGAGCGCCTCGGTCGCCACAACCACCAGCGCGGCAAACAGGCCCGGCGGGCGCTGAAACAGGAAATCGGCCAGCAGGATCATGCCCCCGATCAGCAGGGGCGGCGCGTATTCGGGCCGCCTCAGCACCCAGGCACAGGCCAGCGCCACCATCAAATCCGGACCGGCAAAGCCGTCGGGCAGCGTGTCCAGCGGCAACAGCCGCCAGAAAATCAGCGCTGCGCCGAGGCTGAAAAACAGCCCGCGCATCAGCCAGAGCCGCGTGGTGCTGCGCTCAACCATCGGCGGCCTCGCTGGTGATGTCCGTGCCCGGCGGGGCGGCCTCGATCTCGACACCGGGATCGATCAGGCTGCCGGGCGTGTCGATCGCCTCGCGGCCATAATCGCGCAGCACCCGCAGAAACTCCAGCCGCTCGTAATCCGCCGCCAGGCGGATGCGCATCCGCCCGCCCGGGTCCAGCGCCACCTGCCCCGCCAACAGGCCCGCCGGAAACACGCCCCCATCGCCGCTTGTGACCACACGGTCGCCGGGCCGCACATGCGTCGGGGCATCAAGGAAATCGATGGGCGGGGCTGCGGTGTTGTCGCCCACGATCAGCGCAGTCTGACCCGAGGGCTGGATGACCACCGGAATGCGGCTCGACGTGTCGGTCAGCAGGATCACACGGCTGGTGTTTTCGCCCACGCCCGAAATGCGCCCCACAAGGCCCAGCCCGTCCATCGCCGCCCAGCCATCCACGATCCCGTCCCGCGCGCCGATATTCAGGATCACCGACTGCCGGAACGGCGAGCCGCTGTCGGCGGCCACCACGCCCGTGACATAGGTCAGGCGCGGGTCCAGACGCACATTGTTGAGATCCAGCAGCCGGGCGTTTTCCTGTTCCAGCTGAAGCGCCGCTTCCTTCCACGCTTTCATGCGCTGCAGCTCGTCCCTAAGTTCCTGATTTTGCTGATACAGGCGGTTGTAGCTCTGGAAATCTCTGGCGATGTTCACCGCCCCCGTGACCGGCGCCATGGCCCAGTCGAAATTCGGGACGACAATGTCCACCACCTTGGCCCGGAACCGCTCCACCCGCGGACTGTCGATGCGCCAGAGCAGGAAAATGCCCAGCAGACTGACCACCAGCACACTGACCAGCAGCCGCCGCAGCGGGCCGATAAAGTCGTCGTTCTGGTTGCGGTCTCTGGCCAATTGCCGTCCTCAAACTCCCGAAACTACGCCGAGTCTACCTCGAAACGCCTCTGATTTCTAAGGGTTTTGTGGTGTCTGCGAATTCCTGCATACTCCGGTCAGTTGCCCCGGACCCACCCGCCCCGGGGCCTGATCCGGCGCCTCTGGCGTTATGAACGGGGGTGGTCGCCCGGGTCTGCTCCCCCGATCCGGTCGGGAGGCCCCGGCTTGCAGGCCGGGGCGCGATGCGCGTGACCCTCCAAATGCCCCTAGCTGTCGTAATCGATGGCGTGACGCAGTTGTTTTTCGTATTCGAGCGCCTTGCCGGTGCCCAGTGCCACGCAGTTCAGGCTCTCGTCCGCGATGCTGACAGCCAGCCCGGTCTGCTCGCGCAGGGCCAGGTCCAGATCGCCCAGCAGCGCGCCGCCGCCCGTGAGCATCACGCCCCGGTCCACGATATCGGCGGCCAGGTCCGGCGGGGTCGCTTCGAGCGCGGTCATCACCGCCTCGCAAATCTGCTGCACCGGTTCGGCTAGCGCCTCGGCGACCTGCGCCTGGCTGATCTCGGTTTCCTTGGGCACGCCGTTCAGAAGGTCGCGCCCGCGCACCTTCATCGAGGTGCCGCGCCCGTCGTCGGGCATCCGCGCGGTCCCGATCGAGGTCTTGATCCGCTCGGCGGTGCTGTCGCCCACCAGCAGATTCTGCTGACGGCGCAGGTAGTTGATGATCGCCTCGTCCATCCGGTCGCCACCGACACGGACCGAGCGGGCATAGACGATGTCGCCCAGGCTGAGCACGGCCACCTCGGTCGTCCCGCCACCAATATCCACGACCATGTTGCCGGTGGGATCGGTGATCGGCATTCCTGCTCCGATGGCGGCTGCAATCGGTTCGGCGATCAGCCCCGCGCGCCGCGCGCCGGCGCTCAGAACCGACTGGCGAATGGCGCGCTTTTCCACCGGGGTGGCACCGTGCGGCACACAGACGATGATCTTGGGCTTGGAAAAGGTCGAGCGCTTGTGCACCTTGCGGATGAAATGCTTGATCATCGCCTCGGCGGTGTCGAAATCCGCGATCACCCCTTCGCGCATCGGTCGGATCGCCTCGATCGAACCGGGCGTGCGGCCCAGCATCAGTTTCGCGTCCTCGCCCACCGCCAGCACCTTTCTCACGCCGTCCTTGACCTGGTAGGCCACCACCGACGGCTCGCTCAGGATCACCCCACGCCCCTTGACGTAGACCAGCGTGTTCGCGGTGCCGAGATCGATGGCCATATCGGACGTGAACAGCCCGGGAATGCGGTGCAGAAGGGACATTTTGCGATGCGTCCTGTCGAAGAATTAAAAGGGGCGCCGCGACTCTGCGAGGTGACGCCGGTTGCCTTATAGAGGGGGTACCCGACAGGCGAAAGAGGCAGATTGACCTGCATGAGCGCCAAACTGCCACTTTTTGGGGGCGGATTGCCGCATCCCATCCGCCCTGCCGGGGCCTTGCCCTGAGCGCTTCCCTAGACACACCCCGACCAATTGCTCTATCACGGCCTGACCGCAACGGCGTGGGGACCGCAGCCTTGAAAACCGTCATTCTGGCCGGAGGCCTCGGCACTCGCATCTCCGAGGAATCGCATCTCAAGCCCAAGCCCATGATCGAGATCGGCGGCCGCCCGATCATCTGGCATATCATGAAAATCTACGGCGCTCACGGGCTGAACGAATTCGTCGTCTGCTGTGGTTACAAGGGCTATGTGATCAAGGAATATTTCGCCAACTATTTCATGCATATGTCGGATGTGACGATCGACATGACCACCAACGGCATGGAGGTTCACAACCAGAATGCCGAGCCGTGGAAGATCACTCTGGTGGACACCGGCGAACAGACCATGACCGGCGGGCGTCTGCGCCGGGTGCGCGACTATCTCGGTGGCACGTTCTGCCTGACCTATGGCGATGGGGTCAGCAATGTCGACGTGTCGGCCCTCATCGACTTTCACAAGGCTCGCGGTCGCGCCGCCACCGTCACCGCGATCCAGCCCGCCGGGCGTTTCGGCGCCTTGGGCATCGACGGCACCCGCGTGACCAGTTTCGAGGAGAAACCAAAGGGCGACGGCCAATGGGTCAATGGCGGGTTCTTTGTGTGCGAGCCCTCGGTGCTGGACCGCATCGACGGGGATACATCCATTTTCGAACAGGCCCCGCTGCGGGGTCTGGCCGATGATGGCGAACTATCCGTCTGGAAACATGACGGATTCTGGGCCGCCATGGACACGCTCCGCGACAAGACTTACCTCGAGGACCTCTGGGCCAGTGACCGGGCCCCCTGGCGCGTCTGGGAACCGCTCCGGGGTCCCGGGCGCAAGGATCAGGGCGCCGGATGAGCTTCTGGTCGGGCAAGCGGGTTCTCGTGACCGGCCATACGGGCTTCAAGGGGTCATGGTTGACGCTCTGGCTGACCCGGATGGGCGCTCGGGTCGCTGGCCTGGCGCTTGCCCCCGACACCACGCCCGCGCTTTTTGAGCAACTGGCGCTTGCGGACAGGATCGACCACGCGCTTGGCGACATCCGCAACCTCGATACGGTCAGGGCCCGCGTGGCGCAGATACGGCCCGACGTCGTTTTGCACCTTGCCGCGCAGCCGCTCGTTCTGGCCTCCTACGAGGACCCGCTCGAGACCTGGAGCACCAATGTCATGGGCTCCGCGCATCTGCTCGAGGCCCTGCGCGCGCTGGATCACAGCTGCGCCGTGGTCATGGTCACCACCGACAAGGTCTATCTCAATGCCGATGCCGGCCAGCCCTTTGCCGAAGCCGATCCGCTGGGTGGCCACGATCCCTATTCGGCGTCCAAGGCGGCGATGGAAATCGCCGTCGACAGCTGGCGCAAATCCTTCTTCGGCGACCATCCGGTGCGTATTGCCTCGGCCCGCGCAGGAAACGTGATCGGCGGCGGCGACTGGGCGGCGAACCGGCTGGTGCCCGACCTCATGCGCGGCCTCGCGGCGGGGCAGGAGGTGGCGATCCGCAACCCCGACGCGACCCGGCCCTGGCAGCATGTGCTGGAACCGCTCGCAGGCTACCTGCGCCTGGCCGAACGGCTCTTTTCCGGGGGCGCGGCCCATGCCCGGGCCTACAATTTCGGCCCGGATGCCGCGGCCACCCGCACCGTGCGCGATCTCGCCGACACCGTTCTGACCCACTGGCCGGGGTCCTGGCGCGACACCTCCGGTCCCGGCCAGCGCCACGAGGCCGCGCTTCTGAGCCTGGACATCGAGGCCGCGCGCGCCGATCTGGGCATCACGCCCCGCTGGGATTTCGACCAAACTGTTGAAAAGACGGTGGAATGGTACCGCGCTGCCCATGAGGGCGCGGACCCGGTCGCTCTCTGCCTCGCTCAGATCGAGGCCTTCGGCGCACCATGATTTTCACCGAGCTCCCCCTCTCCGGCGCCTACGGGATCGTCCCGGAAAAACGCGGCGACGCGCGCGGCTTTTTTGCCCGCATCTTCTGCGAGGAAGAGTTCGGCAACCTTGGCCTCAACACCGGCTGGGCACAGATGAACATCTCGCACAGCGCCGAGGCCGGGACGCTGCGCGGCCTGCATTTCCAGCGCCCGCCCATGGCCGAGGTCAAGCTGATCCGCTGCATGGCGGGCCGGGTTCTGGACGTGATCCTCGACCTGCGGCACGGGTCCCCGACCTTTGGCCAGCACACGAGCGTGACGCTGGACGCGGCGACGCATAACGCGATCTACGTGCCCGAAGGGTTCGCGCATGGGTTTCAGACGCTTGTGCCCGGCTGCGAGCTTCAGTATTTCCACTCCGTACCCCATGCGCCCGACCACGAGGGCGGCGTGACCCCGCTGGACCCGCGCCTGGGGATCGACTGGCCGTTGCCCGTCGCCCGGATGTCCGAACGCGACCGTGCCCTGCCGAAACTGACCGAGGTATCCCCGCTGTGACCCAGACCTGCCGCCACTGCGCCACGCCTCTGACGCTCGAGTTTCTCGACCTGGGCCATGCGCCGCCCTCGAATGCCTACCTGTCCGAGGCCGATCTGACACGACCCGAACTGACCTTTCCGCTCAGGCTGATGGCATGCACCGACTGCCGCCTTGTCCAGACGCTGGATTTTTCTTCCGCCGATGAGCTTTTCACCGAGGATTACGCCTATTTCTCCTCGACGTCGCAGGGCTGGCTGAACCATGCGGCGGCGTATGTTTCGATGATTGCCGACCGGCTGGGGCTGGATGGCGACAGCCACGTGATCGAGGTTGCCTCCAATGACGGCTACCTGCTCAGGAATTTCGTGGCCGCGGGCATTCCCTGCCTGGGCATCGAACCCACCCGCAGCACGGCCATTGCGGCCGAGGCGCTGGGCATTCCGGTACGCCAGGAGTTCTTTGGCGAGGCGATGGCCGCCACGGTGCCCGCCTCCGACCTGATCATCGGCAACAACGTTTATGCCCATGTGCCCGACATCAACGATTTCACCCGTGGGCTGGCAAGGGCGCTGAAACCGCAAGGCGTGATCACGCTGGAGTTTCCGCACCTCATGCGGCTGGTGGAATTCGGCCAGTTCGACACGGTCTATCACGAGCATTACTCCTACCTCTCGCTCATGGCCGTCGAGCGGATTTTCAAGGCCGCCGGAATGGCCGTCTTCGATGTCGAGGAACTGTCCACCCATGGCGGATCGCTGCGGGTCTATGGTGGACATGCGGGCGCGCATGAAGAACGCGCCGTGGTCGCCACCCTGCGCGCCCTCGAGGCGGCGCGCGGCATGGACACGGATGCATTCTACGAAGGGTTCCAGCCGGTCGCGAACCGGATCAAGGACGATTTCCTGCGCTTCCTGCTGGACGTCAGGGCGACGGGCAGGACCGTTGCGGGCTATGGTGCGGCGGCCAAGGGCAACACGCTGATGAACTATGCCGGCGTGCGCCCCGATCTCATGCCGTACGTCTGTGATGCAGCACCGGCCAAGATCGGCACCTGGCTGCCCGGCAGCCACATCCCCGTCCGCCCGCCCGCCGCCCTGCGCGAGGCCCCGCCCGACTATGTGGTGATCCTGCCCTGGAACATCGCCGACGAGGTGGCCGGGTCCCTGGCCGACCTCACCGACACGCAGCTTGTCACCTTCGTGCCCGAACGGCGGTATCTGTGATGGCGCGCGTCGCCTATACCCGTCCGTCGATCACCGAGGTCGAGGTGAAGCTGGCCGAGGATGCCGCCCGCACCGGCTGGGGTGCGAAATGCTATGACTACATCCACCGTTTCGAGACCGAATTCGCGGCCTATGCGGGCACCGAATTCGCCATCGCCACCTCGTCCTGCACCGGGGCGATGGAGATGGGGCTGGCGGGTCTGGGTGTGGGTCCGGGGGATGAGGTGATCCTCGCCGATACCAACTGGATCGCCACCGTGGCCCCGGTGATGCATCTGGGCGCCACGCCGGTCTTCGTGGACATCCTGCCGGACAGCTGGTGCCTTGATCCCGACCACGTGGCCGCGGCGATCACCAGACGGACAAAAGCCATCATCGCCACGCATCTCTATGGCAACCTGTGTGACATGGATGCGCTCGGGGCTCTGGCCGAAAGCCACGGGCTTGCCCTGATCGAGGACGCCGCCGAGGCGCTGGGCGCGCGCTGGCAGGGGGCACATGCGGGGTCCATGGGCACCTTCGGTACGTTCTCCTTTCACGGCACCAAGACGCTGACCACCGGCGAGGGGGGCATGTTCGTGACCAATGATACAGCGCTTTTCGACCGGGTCACGACGCTCTCGAACCACGGCCGCGACCGGGCGCAGGACAAGCAGTTCTGGGCCGACGTTGTGGGCTACAAGTTCAAGATGTCGAACATCCAGGCCGCACTGGGCTGTGGCCAGTTGAGCCGCATCGACACGCTGACCGCACGCAAACACGCCATCCTGTCCGCCTACAAGGCGCGGCTGTTGCGGCTGGACGGGGTCAGCATGAACCCCGAGCCGACCAACACGCGCAACGGCGCCTGGATGCCCACGGCGGTTTTCGATGCCCGGCTCGGCCTCACCCGCGAGAGGCTGCAGGAGGCGTTCGATGCCGCTGACGTGGATGCGCGGGTCTTCTTCTACCCGCTCTCCGAACAGCCGATGTTCGAGCCCTGCGACACGCCGCTCAGCCACGACATCTGCACCCGCGCGATCAACCTGCCCAGCTATCACGACATGACGGACGAGGACATCGACCGGGTGTGCTGCGTTGTCGAAAACCTGCACGGGCGCGCGACCTGAAGGAGTGACTGCGCCACGCAGGTTTGTCTGATTGGGGGCCAGCCCCCAAACCCCCGGGCAATTTCCAGCCAGAAGAAAGGCCGGCCGTAGCCGGTGCCGGGATCAGTCCCGCCGCGTGATCCCGCTCACCTTGCCATTGATCTGGGCGCCGACAGGCAGGCCACGCCAGGTGAAATCCTCGTAGCCCTTTTGGCGCATCACCGCGATGGTGGCATCGATGTCATAGGCAACGCGGTGGAAGGTGATGTCATCGCCGTCGAGCATTGCGTAGGCGGCGCGCGGGTCGCCATCGCGGGGCTGGCCGACCGAACCGGGGTTCACGAAGGTTCTGTCCCCGAAATCATGGCGCACCTGCACATGGGTGTGCCCCGCGAACAGGCGGCGCACGCCGGGCGGGAACGTGTCGGGACCGACCTCGTAGAGATATTCGTCCACATGGTCATTGGGTCCGCCATGAAGGAAAAGCGTGTCGCCCTCCGCGACATGATCACGCGAGGTCTTGAGCCAGGCGATACTGTCCTCGCTCAGTTCTGCGCGGTGGCGGTCGATGATGCCGGCCACGACCTTGCTGCGCTCGCAGTTCCGGCCGGTGGTGATATAGCTGTCGTGATTGCCCAGGATGTTGATGGCACCCGTGGCCTTGATCCTCTGCACGCAGTCCTCGGGCTGGCCGTTATAGCCGATCACGTCGCCAAGGCAGAGGATGCGGGTGGCCCCGCGCGCCCCGGCATCCGCCAGCACCGCCTCGAGTGCGGCGAGGTTGGCGTGGATGTCACTCAGAAGGGCCAGCATGATCGAACATATCCGCAATGTGGCGCTGGGCGTGTCCGCGGCGCAGCGTCGGAAGGCCGGGCATTTTGCCCATCAGGTAGAAATCGAGGCACATCGCCGCCTCGTTGAAGCCGAAGCCAGTGCGCAGCGAGGCCGAGCTGGAAAAGCGCGGGTTTATCTCAAGCAGGTAGGGTTTGCCCTGCGCCACCCGGAATTGCAGGTTGGTGGGGCCGATGGGGCGATAATGGGCGACGATCCTTGCGGTGGCCTCGGCGATGGCGGGATGGTCCACGACCTCGGCCGTGCCGGTATGACCCGAGCGCGTCAATGTGCGGCGAAAGATCAGCGGGCCCAGCGACGTCCCGTCACCCAAGCCGAAGACGCCGACCGTGTATTCCTCGTCATCCGTGCCGATGATCGTCTGGTAGAGTTGCGCGCCGCCGGTCTTCTGCGACCAATAGGCGAAATCCGCCTCGTCGCGCAGGATATGCAGCCCCTGGCTGCCTTCGCCCACAGCGGGTTTCATCAGGTAGGGCGGCGGCCCCAGGGGGCCTGCCAGCGCGCTCCAGCTCCCGGGATCGCACAGGGTCGGGATCTGCGGCAGCCCCAGAGCCGTGTAATCCCGGGCAAACGCGCGCTTGTCCTCGCTGAGGCGGATGAGGTCCATGTCGTTGAGCGCCAGCACCACGCCGCGATCCCAGAAGAACGGCGCATGGCTCATCAGGAACACCATGTCCACACTGATGCCGGGGATGATCAGCCTCACCCCCGCCTCGATGATCAGCGCATCCCAGAAGGCGAGGTATTCGGCGTCTTCCTCGTCGCAGCCGGGCTTTTGCACGGTCTCGTCACAGAGCGTTTCGGCCACAAGCGACCGGCGGCGGTCCAGCCCGATAATCTCGGCCCGCCCGTCCTGCCCGAGCCCCGCAGCAATGCCCTGGCCAATCAGCGCGCCCACGCCCGTGACGACGACTGCCGGGCGCGCGCTCACGCGGTTCCGGCCTCGACCAGAAGGGCGACACAGAGATCGGGGAAGTCCACGCCGACCTCGCACATGGCCCGCAGGTTGGCATCCATGTCATCCAGCGTCTTCAGCACCCCCAGCGGCAGCGGCTTGAGATAGATGCCTTCCTCGTTCCTGACCGAAAGGCCCGCGCTTTCCACTGCCTCGCGCAGCGTGTCGCGACAGAAATTGCGCTGGTGGCCCAGGATGTGATCGGTCTCGTTCAGCGCATAGATGTCGTCGATCATCCCCATGGCCAGACCCAGCCGCCGGTTCATCGACTTGGCGTTGGGCACCGCGATCACGATCCGGCCGTTCGGCGTCAGGAACCCGGCGTAGCGCCGCAGGATCGCCACCGGGTCGTCCACATGCTCCAGAACAAACCCCATCACGATCAGGTCAAAGGGCGCATCCGGCTCCCAGGTCTCGAAATACCCCTCGGCCAGCGTGCCCGCGTAACCGGGGTTCTGTGCGCGGAAATGCTCGATCACCTTGCCCGAGCCCTCGACCACCACGTGGTCGTCGCACATGGCGGTGAAATAGGGCACCGTGTAGCCATGGCCCAGCCCCAGCTCCAGAAGCCGCCCGACATGACCCAGACGCGCGGCGACACGCTCGGGATACCAGTTCATGATCAGGTCGTTCTCGATCTCCACCGCGGGGGGCTGAAGGTATTTCGAGGCGACATCGTCAAGGTTCTGCATCGCGCCCTCCGGGGCTCAGTCGAGAAAGAAAAACTCAAGCGCCCGTCCGGCAAAGGTCTCGGCCATCGCGTTGCGCGCGATGCGCGGGTTGAGACCCACGAAGAGGGCGGCGGGATCATCGGAATAGGTGCCGGGCGGCACGACCGGGCAGCCCTGCATCCGCTTGCCGGCAAGGAATTTGTTCTGATCCACGAAATGGGTGATCTTTTCGGGTTGATCAAGGCAGCTGTAGATATAGTTGCCATAAATGCCCGCGCCATAGATCGCCCGCGGCAGGCCCGCGTCCAGCCCCGCCTCGAAGGCGGTGATGCGCGCCGTCAGCCCCGACCAGAAACCGGCAAGCTCGCAGGCCTTCGCGCGATCGGCGGCGAAATCGGGCAGGGAGGTCTGGCCATGCGCTTTCGTATGGTCGATCCGCGCCATGACCACGAAGGCCGCGGCGTGGGCCTCTTCGTCGATCTCGATGTCGGTGAACCCGTGGTTGCCCAGCATGTAGGTCAGCGAGGCGCGGCTGAAATGGTTCACATGATCGGCCACGATGAAATCTGCGGCATTGGCATACATGTTCGGCACGATGAAATAGAAATACCCGCCATCGCGCAGCAGAGCCTTCACATTGCCGATGATCTCGTTCAGCTCCGCCACATGTTCCAGCGCATAGAAGCTGAGCACAACGTCGATATGTCCCGACCAGGCCGGGTCCGGCTGAAACGCCGCATAGTAACGGGGCTCGGGAAACTTTTCCCAGAAGGGGATGTATTTGTCTGTGACATCAAATAGATAGGCCTCCATCCTGGGCGCGTTTTCGCGGGCCGAACGCAGTGTCGGCGCCTTGGCACAGCCGTAGTCCAGAACGCGGCGGAATCGGCTCAGGTCTATCTTGTCGGCCAGCACATTGGCCTGGTGTTCGGAGCGGTAGACCTCGCGCCCGCCCACGACCGCATAGAGCTGATCGTCGTCCTCGCCATCCAGGTTGATCTCGTACTCCTCGGCATAGAACCGCTCGAGATCGGGCAGGGCGTTGGTCTGCGCATGGCCACAGGTATCGCAGAAAAAGACCTGCGTTTCACCCTTCACCAGCGTGTTCATCGTGGTCAGCGAATGGGCCCGCCCCGAGCGATAGATCGGCGCGCCCAGATCGGTGCCGCAAACGGTGCAGCCGGGCATCACGCGCCCCCTTTGACGAAATTGTCGGGAAAGACGGATTCGACATCCGTACCTGTGGTGATCGAGGCCTTCCAGCCCACCTTCATGCCCACCGGGTCGGCATAGTTGAAGAACCGGTTCTGCACCGACCAGCGCGCGCGCCCCGAGCGATTCCAGCCCGAGCCATGGATGGTCAGGAAATCCATCAGCAGCAGGTCGCCCGGTCTGGTCAGCGGCGCGATATGCTCATAGCGTGCAACGACCTTGTCTTCGTCATGGATGCCGATCTGGTAGGCACCCTGCTTGTCGGCATAGGTCGTGCCGCGCGAATAGATGCACAACCCGTCCTTGTGGGATTTGGGCAGGACGATCACCGGCCCCATGTCTTCGGTAACCTCCGCCAGAGGTGTCCAGAAGACAATGCCATCCAGGCTTTGCGGCTGGAACAGGAATTCCTGGTGCCAGTGGCTGCGGAACTTGTCCTCCATCGGGTTGTCAATGCGGATGCCATAGGACGCCGCCCCGATGCCCGAGATGTCCGTGCCCCGGATGTCGCGAAACAGCGCGTCGGCGCGGGGGTGGCTGATCAGCCGCAGAAAGGCGGGGATCTGTTTGACCAGGTCATAGATCTCGCCGCCGATGGCCCGGTCATGGGCAATCAGCCGGTCATAGCCGCTGTCGAAGGTTTCGGGGCTGTATGGTACCCGCTCCAGCGTCACGCCGTGACGCGTGGCCGTGAGGCCGATGATCGTGTGGATGTCACGCAGGATCGGGTTGATATCCGCCTCGACATCGTAAAACCCGGGCAGGAGAACATAGCCGTTTTCGGCGAAAAAGGCGCGGTCTTGGTCGGACATGAGGGCCATGGCGGGCTCCTGAAAAGGCTCGCGCCTTGGTCTCATACATGGGGCAGGGCGTCAACATGAGGACAGGGTGGGCACTCGCCTGTTTTCTTTCACGGGGCGCAGGTGTAAACGGCCCCATCATCCGAGACCCGGGGCGTCCATGAAAGTCAGTATCGTCATTCCCAGCCGTGAACGCGGGGCCTACCTGGCCCATTCGCTGCGCACCGCGACGGCGATCGACGACGACGCGCTGGAAATCCTGGTCAGCGACAATGCCAGCACCGATGACACGGCCGACCGGGTCGCGGCGGTGGACGACCCGCGGGTGCGATACGTCAACACCGGCGCGCGGCTGTCCATGCGGCAGAATTTCGAGTTCGCCCTGCGCCAGAGCACCGGTGACTACATCATCACCTTCGGCGACGATGACGGGATGATCCCCGGCCAGTTCCCGGTGCTGCGTGGCATCCTGACCTGCCACAAACCCGACGCGGTCAGCTGGACGCTGCCCACCTATGGCTGGCCCGTGCCAGGCTATGGCACCAAGACCGGCGGAGTGCGGCTCACGCGCGAGGGTGCCTACGGGCGGCCCGCGCGGATCGATGCTGTGCGACGCCTGCGGCAACTGGAACAGGGCCTGTGCGACCCCGAACCGCCGATGCCCGGCCTGTATCATGGCTGCATGTCGCGGACCTATCTCGACGCGCTTTCGGGTCCGGGCGCGCCCTATTTCCGGGCTCGCAGCCCGGATATCTACATTACTTTCCGTGCGCTCCAGCATGGCGGCGATCTGTGGCACATCCGCCATCCGCTTTCTATCAACGGGTTCTCGCCCGCCTCCACGGGCGGCTCGATGCAGAGCTTCGGAAGTGCGGCCGAGAAAAAGGCCGACACGCGGTTTCTGACCGAGATCAGGACCGACGACGTGGACGATATCGTGCCGGTGACCAAATCCATGTCGCTGGCCTATCTCGGCACGCTCGAGACCGCGCGCCACCTCTACCCGCAGCAGCCGGTGAGCCCGGACTACGTGCCCTGGTACCGCCGCGCCCTCATGGATGCCGCGCGCAAGGAGCCGGCCACGGCGGCGGAAATCGAGGCCTCGCTCGATGGTCACGCCGTACAGTTTGGTACCCAGTCCGCGCTGGCCGAGGCCCGCCGCCTGGGTCCACCCCGGGGTCAACGGCTGGTAGACAGGCTGTCGCGCACGCTCGCCAAGCTGCACAGCTTCCGACGCTCGGCCGGGATCGACGGCGAAAACACCATATTCACTGCCGCGCGGATGTGTGACACTGTGCTGGGCAACGACGCGCAGGCCGTGATCGACGACACGCTCCCGCGCGGCGAGGCCTGGGCCAATGCCCGCAGACGCAGCCGCGCATTCGGCACGCAAATCTGACGATCCCCCGGAGGTTTCCCTTGTCCCATCCCGACGACCGCAAAGACTTCGCCGCCCACCAGGTCGCCCAGTCCAGGGCGCTGGGCGCCGACCGTGACGTGTTCAATGGTTCGACCGACTACATGCTCTCGATCGACAAATACGACTATTCCTACCTGTGGAACTGGATGGGCGTGCCGATCATACAGATGCCCGCCGACGTGATGGCCACCCAGGAGGTGATCTGGGAGACGAAACCGGATGTGATCATCGAAACCGGCGTGGCGCGCGGCGGCTCGGTGCTCTTCATGGCGTCGCTGCTCGAGCTCATGGGCCACGGCCAGGTGATCGGCGTCGACATCGACATCCGCGCCCATAACCGCGACAGCATCGAGAGCCATCCGATGTCCAGACGCGTGACCCTGATCGAGGGCGGCTCGGTCGATGACGGTGTGCTCGCTGCGGTGCGCGCCGAAATCCCCGAAGGGGCGCGGGTGATGGTGGTGCTAGACAGCGACCACAGCCGCGATCATGTGCTGGCCGAATGCCGCGCTTACGGCGAGATGGTCACGCCCGGCTGCTACATGGTGGTGGCCGACACGATGATCGGCCACGTGCAGGAAAAGGACGCGCCGCCGAACCGCTCGCAGAAATGGTTCGAAGGCAATGAGCCGCTCTCTGCCTTGCGCGACTACATGGGCGAAACGGACATGTTCGAGGTGGACGAGGTCCTCAACGGAAAGCTGATCCTCAGTTCCTCGCCCGGCGGCTATATCCGGCGCAAGGCAGGCTGAGCGGGTCATGACCCGCGTCGTCATCTCGCAGCCGATGTATTTTCCATGGGTCGGATTCCTGGCCCAGCTGGCGCTGGCGGATGTGCTGATCTGGCTGGATGACGTGCAGTTTTCCAAAGGGTCCTTCACCAACCGCGTGCAGGTGCCCAAGGGGCCGGACGGCACGGGCTGGCTCAGCATCCCGCTCGCCGGCAAGGGCTCGGGCCGGAAGATTGCCGATCTCGCGCCCGACAGGCCCGACTGGACCGAAAGCCACCGCGCCACCTTGCGCAACGCCTATGGCCGCAGCGCCGACTGGAACGAGATCGACGCCTGCCTTGCCGAGGTCGCCGCCACGTCCCCCCTGCCGCCCGCCATCGCCGCCAGCTCCGAGACACTGGCCCGGGCGGTCGGCCTCGACCTGCCCGCCGCGATGTGGAGCAGCGACATGGACGTGCCGGGGGCCGGCAGCGCCCGCGTGCTGTCGCTGGTGCAGGCTGCGGGCGGCACCCGCTACATCACCGGGCATGGTGCGCGCAACTACCTCGATCACGCGGCGTTCGAGGCGGCAGGCGTCGCCGTGGACTACATGGATTATGCCCCGCGGCCATGGCCGCAATCCTCCGCGAGCTTTACGCCTTACGTGACGGGCCTTGATCTGGTGGCGCATGTCCCGGCGCCCGACAGGCGGGGCCATCTCAACCCGCGCACGACGCCCTGGCGGGAAGTGGTGGAACAGGACTGAGACGAGGCGGATCGGCTCTCGGCGATTGCGGGGCAATCACCCGTCGCCTGCCGCTTTACCGCTGCGCGCAAAAAGCGGTTTGGTACGGGCGGCCGGATTCGAACCGGCACGGCCTGTGCGGCCTGGAGATTTTAAGTCTCCTGTGTCTACCATTCCACCACGCCCGCGGCTGGAAGTGACCATAGGCAACGGTGCAGGCGTGTAAAGACGCGACCGGCCCCGCAGGGCGAGGTTCACCCCTATGTCCGGCTCACAGCGTGTCCTCCTCGGCCTCGATCACGCGCAGCAATTGCCGCTCGCTCAGCCAGGGGTTCAGCTTCAGCGCGGCGCGCAGATCCAGCGCCGCCTCGGCCTTGCGGTCCAGCGCCACCAGCGTCAGAGCGCGCCCCGTCAGCGCCCCGACATGGCGCGGCGAGCGCTGCAGCGTCTCGTCCAGATCGGGCAGGGCGGCGGCATAATCCTCGCGCAGGAAATTGACAAAGGCCCGCTGGTTGTAGCCTTCGGCATAGTCCGGACAATACGCAATCAGCGCCGTCGCGGCCTTCTCCGCGCCGCTGTAATCGCCCACGCGCCGCCGCTGCATCGCCTCGTCCAGCAACTCCTGCGCACGATCATCCGGCGCATCCGCCCACAGCGCCCACATCCGGTCCGACAGATCCCGCGCCGCCATCTGGTTGGGTGCCGCCTGCGCCTCCTCGAAAAGCGCGCTCAGCGCGTCGCGGTGATCCGGTACGGCGGGGCATTCCTGGGCCATGGCGGGCCCGGCGATCATCAGGGCAAGGAAAGCTGTTCTCATGACCGCATATTTGGCCCGATCGGCGCCCCAGTCAAATCACATCGGCGACAGGGCTTTCCTTCACGGCCTGCATTGCAACATACGTTGACGTATGGGCGACATGCGGCAAGGTGCTGATCTGCTCGGCCAGAACCCTCCGGTAATCGCTCATGCTCTGGGTGCGGATTTTCAGAAGATAGTCGAAATTGGCCGCGATCATATGCGCCTGCTCGATCTCCGGCACCTTCAGCACGGCGGCGTTGAACGCGGTGAGCGCGGCCTCGCGCGTGTCGGTCAGCCGCACCTCGACAAAGCTGACATGATCACGTCCCATCCGAATGGGGTCCATCTCGGCACGGTACCCGGTGATCACGCCCGTGGCCTCCAGCCGCCTGAGCCGCGCCTGCGTGGGCGATTTCGAGAGGCCGATGCGAGTGGCCAGATCGGTGATGCTGATCCGCCCGTCCGTGCTCAGCACCCGCAGAATCGCCTCGTCGAACCGGTCCAATTCCAACTGATCGTTTTGCATCGAAAATCGCCCTTCATGTGGTCATTTTTCCTGCGCTAGAAGCATCATCAGGAAGAATGCCTCAATTCACGGTGGTATGATAGGTCAATTCACCTCACTTTCGGAGAGCATCATGACCGCCCTTTCGGACCTGCGCCTGGCCATCGACACCGACACCTATGCGGATGAAGCGGCCACGCTGAAACGCCTGATCGCCGAGGCCGGTCTGAGCGCCGAAGACCGCACCCGCATCAGCGCCGCCGGGGCCGGGCTGGTCCGTGACATCCGGGCCAGGACCGATCCGGGCATGATGGAGGTCTTTCTGGCAGAATATGGCCTTTCCACCGACGAGGGCATCGCGCTCATGTGTCTGGCCGAGGCGCTCCTGCGGGTGCCCGATGCCGACACGATCGACGCCCTCATCGAAGACAAGATCGCACCCTCGGACTGGGGCAGCCATATGGGCCACTCCACGTCGTCCCTGGTCAATGCCTCGACCTGGGCGCTGATGCTGACCGGCAAGGTGCTGGCCGATGATCAGCCCGGCCCCGTGGGCCATCTGCGCGCCGCCATCAAACGCCTGGGCGAGCCGGTGATCCGCACCGCCGTCGCCCGCGCCATGAAGGAGATGGGCCGCCAGTTCGTGCTGGGCGAGACGATCACCTCCGCCATGGACCGCGCTGCGGGAATGGAGAAAAAGGGCTATACCTACAGCTACGACATGCTGGGCGAGGCCGCGCGCACCGATGCCGACGCCACCCGCTATCACCTGGCCTATTCCCGCGCCATCACCGCCATCGCCACGGCCTGCACTCACCGCGAAATCGCCAGGAACCCCGGCATTTCCGTCAAGCTCAGCGCCCTGCATCCCCGCTACGAGGTCGCCCAGTGCGCCGAGGTGATGGACGTGCTCATGCCGCGCCTGCGCAGCCTCGCGCTTCTGGCCAAATCCGCCCGCATGGGCCTCAATATCGACGCCGAGGAAAGCGACCGGCTGGCGCTTTCGATGGATGTGATCGAGGCGGTTCTCTGCGAACCCGCGCTGGAAGGCTGGGACGGGTTCGGCGTCGTGGTGCAGGCTTATGGCCAGCGTGCCGGCCATGTCATCGACTACCTGCACGCGCTGGCGGAAAGACACGACCGCCGCATCATGGTCCGACTGGTCAAGGGCGCCTATTGGGACACCGAGGTCAAACGCGCGCAGGTCGAGGGCATCGACGGCTTCCCGGTCTTCACCGCCAAGGCCGCGACCGACATCAGCTATATCGCCAACGCCCGCAAGCTGCTGGCCATGACCGACCGCATCTATCCGCAGTTTGCCACCCACAATGCCCACACGGTGGCGGCGATCCTTGATATGGCGGGCAATGACAAATCCGCCTTCGAGTTCCAGCGCCTGCATGGCATGGGCGAGGCGCTGCACGATCTGGTGCTGGGGGCCGAGGCCACCCGCTGCCGCATCTATGCGCCGGTCGGCGCGCATCGCGACCTTCTGGCCTATCTCGTTCGGCGGCTCCTTGAAAATGGTGCCAATTCCAGTTTCGTGAACCAGATCGTGGACGAGGATGTGCCCGCCGAGGACGTGGCCCGCGACCCGTTCGAGGTCATCGCGGAGGCCCGCACCGAGCTGCCCCGCGGCCCCGACCTCTTCCGCCCCGAGCGGGTGAACTCGCAAGGCTTCGATCTCACCCACCAGCCCACGCTGGACCGGATCGAAGAGGCCCGCGCGCCCTTCGCCACCCGCAGATGGAAGGCCGCGCCCCTGCTGGCGGGCAAGGCCGCACCGAACAAGCCGATCCCCGTCGCCAACCCTGCCGACCCGGCGGACCGGCCCGGCACCGTGGCCGAAGCCAGCCCCGCGGACATCGAAACCGCGCTGGCCAAGGCCGCGCCATGGAATGTCTCCCCCGAAGAGCGCGGCGCGGTGCTCGGCAAGGTGGCCGATCTCTACGAGGCGAATTTCGCCGAGCTTTTCGCGCTGCTGGCCCGCGAGGCCGGCAAGACGCAAATGGATGCCGTGGCCGAGCTGCGCGAAGCGGTGGATTTCCTGCGCTACTACGGGGCCAATGCACCCGGCGAGCCGCCCGTCGGTATCTTCACCTGCATTTCGCCCTGGAACTTCCCGCTCGCCATCTTCACCGGCCAGATTTCCGCGGCCCTCGCCGCGGGCAACGCGGTGCTCTCGAAACCCGCTGAACAGACGCCGCTCACCGCTCATCGCGCCATCCAGCTCATGCATGAAGCCGGCGTGCCCAAGACTGCGGTCCAGCTTCTGCCCGGCGCGGGCGAGGTGGGTGCCGCGCTCACCTCCGATCCACGCGTGGGCGGCGTGGCCTTCACGGGCTCGACCGAAACCGCGTTGCTGATCAGGCGCGCCATGGCCCAGAACCTCGCCCCCGGCGCGCCCCTCATCGCCGAAACCGGCGGCATGAACGCCATGATCGTCGACAGCACAGCACTTCCCGAACAGGCCGTGCAGGCCATCGTCGAAAGTGCGTTCCAGTCGGCGGGCCAGCGCTGTTCGGCGCTGCGCTGCCTCTATGTGCAGGAGGACATCGCCGACGGGCTGACCGAGATGCTCACCGGCGCGATGGACGCGCTCGAAATCGGCGCGCCCTGGCACCTGTCCACTGATGTGGGCCCCGTGATCGACGAAGAGGCCCGTGCAGGCATCGACGCGCATATTCAGCACGCCCGCGCCGAGGGGCGGCTCATGCACGAGCTGAAGACGCCCAACGCGGGAACCTTCGTGGCCCCCACCCTGATCAAGGTGGGCGGCATCGCGGATATGGAACGTGAAATCTTTGGTCCCGTCCTGCATCTGGCGACCTTCAGGAGCCACGAGCTGGACAAGGTGATCGCCGACATCAACGCCACCGGATATGGTCTGACCTTCGGCCTGATGACCCGCATCGACGACCGTGTGCAGCACGTGACAGAGGCGGTCCATGCCGGCAACATCTACGTCAACCGCAACCAGATCGGGGCCATCGTGGGCAGCCAGCCCTTTGGCGGCGAAGGCCTCAGCGGCACCGGCCCCAAGGCAGGGGGGCCGCATTACCTCACCCGCTTCACCGCGCGCCCGGCGCCGATGCGCGGGGAGGGGTGGAAGGGCGAGATGAGTGCGAAGAAACTCGCCTCGGCAATTGCCTCCACCACGGATCGCGGGACCGAGCGGGTGTTCGTTCTGCCCGGGCCCACGGGCGAATCGAACCGGCTCAGCGTGTTTTCCCGCGAGCCGCTTTTATGCCTCGGGCCGGGGATCAGGGCAGCGACAGCCCAGGCCGACGCGGTCATCGCGCTGGGTGGTACGGCAACGGTCGCGACGGGCTTGGTGGCCCCCGACGCGCTGATGGGCGTCGCGGGGATGTCCGGCGCGCTCTGGTGGGGTGGCGGGAAAGACGCCCGCGCCTATGCGCAGGCCCTGGCCCAACGCACGGGTCCCATCCTGCCGCTGATCACCGGACTGCCGGACACGGGCCATGCCTGTCATGAACGCCATGTCTGCGTGGACACCACTGCGGCAGGCGGCAACGCGGCGCTGCTGGGGGGGATGTCGTAAGGGTTGGCCTATGCCCCGACGGGCCCGGCCGCGCGCGCCACTGCGATAGAGCCTATGCGTTCAAGACATGGCCTCTGTGACATGTCTTGAACGAGAGGTGAAAACCGCATGGCCATGCTCATGCGCCCACCTTCTGCCTCGGCGCCTACACCGCATTCCCGGCACACATGAAGGCCAATCCCGCGCCCTTGTGGCACCCGCGCAACGGGGCGTCCTGATCTGAAAGTCACACAACCTGAGCGGTTTTGACATGGCTTGTATGACATGTCTTGAACGCCACCTTTCGAACATCGGCTCCCGATCGCCCCGACCCGCCGCAACCCGTCCCCACTTGACCCTCCGCACCCGGCCCGCCACGGTACGCCCATGTTTCCGATCCGTGATCACAACCCCTCGGGGCGCACACCCTATGTCACCTGGGCGCTCATGGCGCTCAATATCGGGATATTCCTCAGCTACTGGCCGTTCATAGGATCGGATGAAAACGCGCTGCTCGAATTCTGGGCGGCTTATGCGATGGTCCCCGGCTGGGTCACCGAATACGGCCTCTACGAGACGCTCTTCACCTCGATGTTCCTGCATGGCGGCTGGATGCATCTGGCGGGCAACATGCTGTTTCTGTGGATATTCGGCGACAACATGGAGGACGAGATGGGCCATGTGCCCTACCTGCTCTTCTATCTCGCCGGCGGGCTGGGCGCGGGGCTGACCCATGTGCTCTCGGCACCCGGTTCGATGGTGCCCACGGTCGGGGCCTCGGGCGCGATTGCCGCCGTGATGGGGGGCTACCTTTTGATGTTCCCCAGGGCGCGGGTCGACATCCTGCTGATCCTGATCGTGTTCTTCAGGATTTTCCCCGTGCCGGCCTGGATCATGCTGGGCCTGTGGTTCGGGCTTCAGCTGTTCAACGGCGTCGGTGCCGATCCCGATGGCGGCGGCGTCGCCTACTGGGCCCATGCGGGCGGGTTCGTGATCGGGATCATCCTGACCCTGCCGCTCTTTTTCAGACGCGGCGGCCCGGCCTTCTGGGCGGCCACCCACGGCCACCCGCCTCACCCCGAAGCCGAATACCCCTTTGCCGCAACCAGCATCCCCAGGGTCGGACGGAGGCGCGAATGACCCATCCTGTCAAAGTCACCTGCCATTGCGGCGCGGTCGAACTGCGCGTGACGCTGGCCGACGGGCTGGCCACCGCGCGCCGCTGCGATTGCAGCTTCTGCCGGCGCCGCGGAGCGCCCGCGGTCACGGTGAGGCTGGGCGATCTGGAGGTGGTCCGGGGTGCGGACAGGTTGACGCGCTACACCTGGGGGACCCATACGGCGAAACACCACTTCTGCTCGGTCTGCGGCATATACACCCATCACCAGCGCCGCTCGAACCCCAATGAATACGGGGTCAACATGGGTGCCATCGAGGGCGTGAACCCGGCCGAGCACGAGCCCATCCGCTGGGATGACGGCGTCAATCACCCCTCGGACCGCTGACCACCCGGATCTGGCATGAACCGGTGCCAGAAAAATGCACATCCTTCTGGTAGTTTTCCGTGCAGAAAACTGGCCCGGCCTCAACCGGACATGAAAAAGGCCGACCAGGCGAGGGGGGCTCGCGCCGGTCGGCCATCCGTGAGTGTCGGCGGCCCCCGTAAGGCGGCATGGGAGTGACGCAACAGTCCCATGGCCCTGGTATTTGTGGGGCGGCCCCGCGACGCTCCGGCCCAGCCATGTCCGGGGAAACGACCCGACCCCGGCATGGTGTTCCGTCTTGAAACTCTCGCGATAAACCCGGATCACAGCCTTTCGCGAAACACTTTAGAAATCGAACAACTCGCCCAGCAGGGAGCCCTTCTTCTTGCGCTTGCGGTCATACCCGCCGCCCTGCGGCATCCGGGTGCTTGCCGTGGGCGCTCCGCCGGCCCCGGTGCGCTCGATGATCTTGTCCAGCTCTCCCCGATCCAGCCACACGCCGCGGCAGGCAGGGCAATAGTCGATCTCGACACCGTTGCGGTCGGCCATCACCAGCGTTTCATTGTCCAAGGGGCATTTTATCCTTGGTCTCTCCTGATGTCGCAGTCCCGCCCGGTCAGGGGCGGGCGAAATCCCGCATACCGGGGCGCGGCGCACGCAGCGTGATCGCATCGCGGGCCGCGCGGCAGGCATGAAGCACGTCCTTCACCTTTAGCCGTGTCGATTTGAGCCGACGCAGCCGCTGCCAATCCGGCATGGGCCGGCGCATCTCGGCCTCGATCTCGGATTTGAGCGCCGCGTGGCGCGCCTTGAGACCCTCGATCTTGCGGGTCAGCCTGGACGGAGTGTCCGCCATGGTTTCTGGTCCTCCCTGATGAACGCGGCCATCCTCGTGATGCGCCGCTGATTTCCAGATAGGCGCGCGACTGACAGGAAAAAACACGGCAGGCGCTGAAATTTCGATAGGAAAAACCTATCTCGGTCATGCCCTCCAATCTCCGAGGCCGTCCGATGTCCGCTGCCCCCACGCTCAAACAGTTCCGCTATCTCGTGGCTCTGGCCGACACTGCCCATTTCCGCCGTGCGGCCGAGGTCTCGGGCGTCAGCCAGCCGTCGCTCAGCGCCCAGATACAGGCGCTCGAAGAGGCGCTGGGCCACCGCCTGGTCGAGCGGGGCCGGGGCGGGGTGCATTTCACACCCATCGGCCGCGAGGTTCTGGAGCGCGCGCGCAGGGTGGTGGCCGACACCCAGGCCATCGTCGATTTCGCCGACACTGCGGGCAAGGGTCTGTGCGGGCGGATACGGTTGGGGGTCAAGGCCACGCTGGGCCCCTATCTTCTGCCGCGCATCGTCGCGGAACTTCGCAAGGTCCATCCCGAGAGTCAGCTCTATATCCGCGAAGGCGTGCCCGCCCGGCTCGAGGACGAACTGTCCCGCGGCGTGCATGACGTGATTCTGGCCCAGTTGCCGCTGCGCAGCGGCGACCTTGTGACGCGCCCGCTCTTTCACGAGCCGATCCTCTTTGCCGTCTCCTCGCAGCACCCGCTGGCCGCGAAAGGGTCGGTGTCGGGTCGCGATCTCAAGGGGCTGCCGGTACTGTCGCTGGCACCGGATTTGCACCTGCATGATCAGGTTCTCGCGCTCTGTCACGAATTCGGTGCCGAGGTGATCGGCGACTACGAAGGCAACAGTCTGGATGCACTGCGCCAGATGGTGTCGATGAATATCGGCACCACCTTCCTGCCCGCGCTCTATGCGCAATCCGAGCTGGCGGGCCTCGGCGACGTGGTGGCGCTGCCGTTCCGGGGGCGGCGGGTGTTCCGCTCGATCGGGCTGGTCTGGCGCAGGGGCGCAGGCCGGGTCGCGGCCTACGAGGACCTGGCCGCCTTCATCCGGCAAACAGCCCCGGAAGTTTTCGACGGGCTGGTCTTCGACGGGCAGTGAGCGCCGCGGCGCCCGTGCGGACCCTTCATGATCCTTCAAGGATCAGCGATCCACAGTGCGTTGCGTCAAATCCTTACGGCATCGTCCGAAAGCACCGACGTGATACCGACGCGATACCGACGCGATACCGATGCGCCATTTCGGCGCGGTTTTCGCGTTCACCGGATGCGCGCGGTGCGCGTCTACGCGTTGCGGACGATCTTGGCAAATCTGTCGAAAATGGCCTCGTTGGAGCAGACCACGCTTCCGGTTTCCAGGATGTCCGCATTGGGGGTGATCGCCTCGGCCAGGCCCCCCGCCTCGCGCACGATCACGATCCCCGCGGCCATGTCCCAGGCGTTCAGGCCGCGCTCCCAGAACCCTTCGTAGCGGCCCGCGGCCACATAGGCCATGTCCAGTGCCGCCGCCCCCCAGCGCCGCACACCGGCACAGCCGGGCATCAGCCGCGCGAGGTCCTGCAACGTCTCGGGCAGGTCGCGCCGCCCGCCAAAGGGCACGCCGGTGGCGAAAATGCTCTCGATCATCTTGGATCGCCCCGACACCCGAAGCCGCGTGTCGTTCATCCAGGCGCCTTGGCCTTTCTCCGCGACGAACATCTCCTCCTTGGCGGCGTCAAAAATGACGCCTGCGACGATTTTCCCCTTGTGTTCCAAGGCGATGCTGATCGCCCAATGGGGCAGCCCGTGCAGGAAATTCGTCGTGCCGTCCAGCGGGTCCACGATCCAGCGCCGGGTGGGATCGCTGCCCTCTTCGGCCTCGCCTTCTTCGGCGACCCAGCCATAGGTGGGCCGCGTGCCCATCAGCTCTTGCTTGAGGATCTCCTCGGCCTTGATGTCGGCGCGGCTGACGAAATCGCCCGCCCCCTTCATCGACACCTGCAGGTTCTCGACCTCGCGGAAATCCTTGACCAGCGACCGCCCCGCCTTGCGCGCGGCCTTCATCATGACGTTGAGATTTGCGCTGAAGGCCATGCCGGGGCTCCTTGGAGGGTTCAATCCGCGCGTATACGCTTGCTTTGCTGGCCTTTCAAGGGGCTTGGACCTGGACGGATGCCGCCACCTTACGCCGTTGCAAACGCACGGGAATTTCGCGCGCCAGCTTGATCAGATGCGCCATGTAGGGCTTGTCGGCATCGTCCTCGCGGATCGCCGCATAAAGCCGCTTGGTCAGGCCCGTCTTCGTCAGGGGGCGCACCACATAGTCGTTTGATCCCCTGAGTTCGCGCACCACCCAGTCCGGCAGCACCGCCACCCCGCGCCCCGACGCGATCAGGAGCAGGATCACGGCCGTGAGCTCCACCTGCCGCACCGCGGCCGGCTCGACCTTGGCCGGGCCCAGCACCTCGGTGAACACATCCAGCCGCGTGCGATCCACCGGATAGGTGATCAGCGTCTGGTCGCGGAAATCCTCTGCCACGATGAAATCCTTTTGCGACAAGGGGTTGCTGCGTGATGCCAGGAATACCGGCTCGTAATCGAAAAGCGGCTTGAACACGATCCCGGGCAGGTTCTCGGGGTCGGACGAAACCACCAGGTCGACCTCCTCCTTCTGCAGGGCGGGCAGTGCGTCAAAGGCCAGACCGGGACGGATGTCCACATCCACGTCCCCCCAGGGCTTGCGAAACTCTTCCAGCACCGGGAACAGCCACTCAAAGCAGGCGTGACACTCGATGGCGATATGCAGCCGCCCCTTGCTGCCCTCCCGCACGCCCGCGAATTCCGCCTCCAGCGCCTCGATCTCGGGCAGCACCCGCTCGGCCACGCGCAAAAGCCGATGCCCCGCCGCCGAAAGCTTCATGGGCTTGGAGCGCCGCACGAAAAGCTCGACCCCCGCCTGATCCTCCAACCCCTTGATCTGATGGCTCAGCGCGGATTGCGTGATGTGCAGCATGTCGGCCGCCCGCGCCAGTCCGCCAGCCTGGTGTATGGCCCGGATCGTCCGCAAATGCCGGAACTCGATATGCATCCTTCAATCCGCCTCATGTTCTTTGTGAATGTTATGAGTTTGCCTAATCTAGCCCTGCACGGCAAGAAGGCTCAAGCCCTTCTTTTACGAGGATCATCTCCATGACCACTCCCGCCGTTTCCTTCGAGTTCTTCCCGCCCAAGACGCTCGAGGCGTCGTTTCGTCTCTGGGACACGGTGCACGTGCTCTCGCCGCTCGATCCGCGCTTTGTGTCCGTCACCTATGGCGCTGGGGGTACCACGCGTCACCTGACCCGCGAGGCGGTGGGCACGCTGCAGTCCGCCACCGATCTGCGGGTCGCGGCACATCTGACCTGTGTCGAGGCAACCCGCGAGGAAACCCTTGAGATTGCAAACGATTTCGCCAAGGCGGGCGTGACCGACATCGTGGCGCTCCGGGGCGATCCGCCCAAGGACAGCGGTGATTTCACCCCGCATCCGGACGGGTTCGCCAGCAGCGTCGAGCTGATCGGGGCGCTGGCCGAGACCGGGCAGTTCAACATCCGCGTCGGCGCATACCCCGAGAAACACCCCGAGGCCGCCAGCGCCAAAGCCGACATCAATTGGCTCAAGCGCAAGATCGACGCCGGCGCAGACGAGGCGATCACGCAATTCTTCTTCGAGGCCGAAACCTTCCTGCGGTTCCGCGACGACTGTGTGAAGGCCGGGATCGACGCGCCGATCGTGCCGGGTATCCTGCCGATCGAGAACTGGGTGAACACGCGCAGGTTTTCCGCCGCCTGCGGCGCCAGGATCCCGGCCTGGCTGGATGATGCGTTCGAAAAGGCGATCCGAGATGACCGGCATGACCTTCTGGCCACGGCTGTGGCCACGGAACTGTGCAGCACGCTGATCGACGAGGGCGTCGATGCGCTGCATTTCTACACGCTCAACCGGCCCGAACTGACCCGCGAGGTCTGTCACGCGCTGGGCGTGGTGCCACAGGTCGAGCTGCGCGACGTCGCGTGACGTCGGGGCCTGATTGACAGGCCCTGGCCGCCCCCCGATAGTGCCCGTCGCACGGGGGCTCGGGGGCGGCCATGACCAACCACATCGCTGATACCTTTGACGATTTGCCGGATGCCGACGCGTTGCTGTCGCGCTCGGGGCTCGAGTTCATGCAGGCGGTCCTTTCGGGCAAGCTTTCCGGCCCGCCGATCAGCCGAACGCTCGGCTTTGACCTGACATCCGTGAAGGACGGCGAAGTGGTCTTTGAAGGCGCGCCCGGGTTCGAGGCCACGAACCCCACGCGCGGCGTGCATGGCGGCTGGTACGGGGCGATCCTCGACAGCTGCATGGCCTGCGCGGTGATGACCATGGTGCCCCGGGGCTCGGTCTACACGACGCTCGAATTCAAGGTGAACATCACCCGCGCCATTCCGCTTGGAACCGCCGTGCGCGCCACCGGGACCGTGCAGCATTCGGGGCGCTCCACCGGCGTCGCCACGGGCGACATTCGCGGTATCGAGGACGGTCGCCTCTATGCCACCGGCTCGACCACCTGCATGATCATGACGGCCCGCTAGAGACACCGGCCAGGGGCCACCGCACGGTGCCCGGACCGGCGATTAACGCGTTTGTGGTTCAGTGAGGCCCTCGACACCTGCCAAACGGCGCGGTTCCGGTTCAGGTCCCGATGACCTTGGCAATGTCGGGATGCTGTTCGCCGCGGCCCGGCTCGATGGGCGCGGTGCGGATATGGCTGACCAGCTCGATCGACGGGCGCACCACGTCCAGCCCATAGCCATTGCTGGCCAGCACGTTCTGATAGCTGGCCGTATGCAGGTCGGTAAAGCCGCCCGAGAACTCGATTTCCTCGCCATCCACGGTGATCGAACGGTGCGTGGTCTGCCCCTTGGGCGTATGCGGCGGCAGGTGATCGCGGTTGATCGACAGGACCCAGCGGACGCGGGCGCGCTCGAACTCGAGATAGCCCGCGGCGGCGTCGGCCCCGCGGTGGTGCACGATGTTGGCAGTGTTGGGACCAAAGATGAAGCTGAGCATGTCATAGAAATGCACGCCGATATTGGTCGCAATGCCGCCCGACTTGTGCTCGAAGCCCTTCCACGACGCGTGATACCACGCCCCGCGCGAGGTGAAATACCCCAGGTCCACGTCATAGACCTTGTCCGGGTCGCCCGCCGCCACCTTGTCGCGCAGCGCGATGATCGCGGGATGCAGGCGCAGTTGCAGGATCGAGTTGATGCGGCGGCCTGTCTCAGCCTCGAGCGCCTGCAATTCGTCGATCTCGGCGGGGTCCAGCACCAGCGGCTTTTCGCAGATCGCATCGGCCCCGGCGCGCAACGTGAACCCCATATGCGCCTTGTGCAGATAGTTGGGGCTGCAAATCCCAATGTAGTCAATGCCTTGGCCCGTTCTGCGCAGCCCGTGCACATGGCTCTCGAACTGCTCGAACTCGGTGAAAAAGGCGGCATCGGGGAAATGGCTGTCCATGATCCCGACGCTGTCATTGATGTCGTAGGCCACCGCCAGCGCACCGCCGGTCTCCTTCATCGCCTTGAGATGGCGTGGCGCGATATAGCCCGCGGCCCCGATGAGTGCGTAATTGGTCATGGTCGTGTCCCCCTCAGGCGCGCCAGATATTGGGGCCGCCGTCGCGGTACTTGCCCCGTGTGTCGATCAGGATCGGGCTGTGCGCCGCGATCATGTCATAGTCAAACCCGCTGTGGTCGGTCAGCAGGATCACCGCGTCATAACTGGCCAGTGTTTCGGGGCTCAATTCGACGGAAGCAAGGTCGAAATCATGCTCGCGCATCTCCGGAAAGACCGGAACGTTGGGGTCAGAATAGGCCACGTCCGCACCCCAGTCGCGCAACAGTTCCATGACAAAGACCGACGGGCTTTCGCGCATATCGTCCACGTCGCGCTTGTAGGCGATCCCAAGGGCCAGCACCCTGGCCCCGTTGAGAGATTTCCCGGCCCCGTTGAGCGCGCGCACGGTCTTGTCGATCACGTATTGCGGCATCGCGGCGTTGATCTCGCCGGCCAGCTCGATGAACCGCGTATGCAGCCCGTATTCCCGCGCCTTCCACGTGAGGTAGAAGGGGTCGATGGGGATGCAATGCCCGCCGATCCCCGGCCCGGGATAATAGGCGGTAAAGCCGAAAGGCTTGGTCTTGGCCGCGTCGATCACCTCGAAAATGTCGAGCCCCATCTTGTCGGCCACGACCTTGAGCTCATTGACCAGTCCGATATTGATCGAGCGGTGGATGTTCTCCAGCAGCTTCACCATTTCCGCGGCTTCGGTCGAACTGACCGGCACAACATGGTCGATGAAGGTCCCGTAGAGCGCCACACCGGCATCCCGGCAGGCGGCGCTGTGCCCGCCCACGACCTTGGGGATCGTGCGGGTGGTGAAATGCGCGTTGCCCGGGTCCTCGCGCTCGGGCGAATAGACGAGGAAGAAATCCTCGCCCACGGCCAGACCCGCCGTCTCGACATAAGGCAGCAGGATTTCCTTGGTGGTGCCCGGCCAGGTGGTGCTTTCGAGCGCCAGAAGCTGTCCCTTGCGCATATGCGGTGCGATCTGATCCATGGTGGCGGTGACAAAGCTGAGATCAGGCTCGCGCGTCTTGTCCAGCGGCGTGGGCACACAGATGATCAGCGCGTCGCATTCACCGGCGCGGCTGAAATCGTCGGTCGCCTCGAAGCCCTGGTCGATCATCGCGGCGATGTCGGTGTCGGGGATATGCTTGATCGGGCTCTTGCCGCTGTTGAGCGTGCCGTTGCGATGCGTGGCGATGTCGAAACCCAGAACCGGAAAGCCCACTTCGGAGATGCGCAAGGCCAGCGGAATGCCCACATATCCCAGGCCGAGAATGCCGATCCTTGCGCTGCGCGCGGTGACCTTTGTCGCGAAATCCGAGCCACTCATGACGATACCTTTTCAATTGCCGTGCGCGGGGCGGAAAGCCGCGATCAAATCCTGGGCCGCTGGTAGAACACAATGCCCGGCAATGCAATTCGGGCTCCGTGACGGACGGATGAAACTCGCCTGCCGGAGCCGTGTCCGGGCCTTGGGGGGGCATACCCTGTCACGTCGGCCTGAGAGGGTGCGGCTGGTGCTGCTGGGGAGGATTGAACTCCCGACCTCACCCTTACCAAGGGTGCGCTCTACCACTGAGCTACAGCAGCCCGATGAGGCGCGCTGATAGACGCAAAGCGTAGACTGCGCAACCCTTATCTGGACCCCGATTGACCCCTGCTATAGAGAGGGGCCATGAGTGAGAAAAAGCCGAAGAGCAAAGTCAAGCCGGGGCGCGAAACGCGCGAAGACCGGCTCAAGACGGCGCTCAAGGCGAACCTTGCGCGGCGCAAGGCACAGGCAAAGGCGCGCGGGTCGAAAAACGGGCAGAACGAGGGCTGAGAGCATATGGATTCCATCGTCGTGACGGGTAATGGCCCGCTCAATGGGCAAATTCCCATCGCGGGGGCCAAGAACGCGTGTCTTGCGCTGATGCCCGCCACGCTTCTGAGCGAAGAGCCGCTGACGCTGACCAATACGCCGCAGTTGAGCGACATCAAGACCATGGGCCTGCTGCTGGAATCGCTGGGGGCCGAAGTGACCTCGATGCAGAACGGGCATGTGCTCGCCATGTCGAGCCACGACCTGAACAATCACGTCGCCGATTATGACATCGTGCGCAAGATGCGGGCCTCGAACCTGGTGCTCGGCCCGATGCTGGCGCGGCTGGGCCATGCGGTCGTGTCGCTGCCCGGGGGCTGTGCGATCGGCGCGCGGCCCATGGATCTGCACATCGAGGGGCTTGAGGCGCTGGGCGCCAGCATCGAGCTTCGGGACGGCTATCTTCACGCCGAAGCCAGGTCGGGTCTCAAGGGCGCGCAGGTGACTTTCGGCTTTGCCTCGGTTGGGGCGACCGAGAATGTGATGATGGCCGCCACGCTGGCCAAGGGCACCACGGTCCTGAACAACGCCGCGCGCGAGCCCGAGATCGTCGACCTGGCCACCTGCCTGCGGGCCATGGGGGCCGAGATCGAGGGGGACGGGACGTCGACCATCACCATTCAGGGTGTGGACCGGCTGCATGGCGCGACCCATCCGGTGGTCACCGACCGGATCGAGCTGGGCACGTATATGCTGGTTCCGGCCATCTGCGGCGGCGAGGTGGAGTGCCTGGGAGGGCGCCTGTCGCTGGTCGAAGCCTTTTGCGAGAAGCTGGACGCCGCGGGGATCGAGGTGAGCGAAACCGGGGCCGGGCTCAAGGTTGCGCGCAAGAACGGGCGGGTCCGTGCGGTCGATGTGACGACCGAGCCTTTTCCGGGTTTCCCGACGGATCTGCAGGCACAGTTCATGGCACTGATGTGTACGGCCGACGGGACATCGGTGCTGGAGGAAAGGATTTTCGAGAACCGGTTCATGCACGCCCCCGAACTGACCCGGATGGGGGCCGAGATCGAGGTGCACGGCGGCACCGCGACGGTCACCGGGGTCGAGCGGCTCAAGGGCGCGCCGGTAATGGCCACGGACCTGCGCGCCAGCGTGTCGCTGATCCTGGCCGGGCTGGCCGCCGAGGGAGAGACGGTGGTGAACCGGGTCTATCACCTGGATCGCGGCTATGAACGGGTCGAGGAAAAGCTGAGAAACGTGGGGGCCCGGATCGAAAGGGTGCAAGGGGTATGAGCCAAGGTGATGCGACATTCGAGGACGGGCGCGAGGCGCCGCTGAACCTGGGTGCGATGGATGCCGAAGACCTGCAGGTGGTGTCGTCCCTGGTCCAGGACGCCGTTTTCCCGGCTTCGGAAATGCGCTGGATCGCCGGTGCCCGACGCTTTGCCCTGCTGGTGAACCGGTTCCGCTGGGAGGACCAGGGCCGGGACCGTCACGCGCCCGAGCGGACGCAGGCGCTCCTGGTGGTGGACAATGTGCTGAAAGTGGCCAGCCAGGGTGTGGACCGTCGTGATGGTGACATGGTGTTCTCGCTCCTGTCGGTCACCTTCGAGCCCGGGGAGGATGCCGCGGGCGACGTGATGCTGACGCTGGCCGGTGATGGTGCGATCCGGCTTGTCGTCGAGGCGCTGGACGTAACCCTGAAGGACGTGACGCGGCCCTATCTGGCCCCGTCACGATCCGCGCCGGATCATGGTGTGTGACCGCGCCTGATATTGGTGCCTCCGGCGGGAGTATTTTTGGAAAGATGAAAGAGCGAGATGCCTGTTTTTCTTGATGCGAATGCGGATGGGTTCGAGGCGGCGTTCGAGGCGCTTCTGGGGTCGAAACGCGAGGATGCGGTCGATGTGAATGCGGCGGTGGCCGAGATCATCGCGGATGTGCGCGCGCGTGGCGATGCGGCGGTGATCGCACTGACCGAGCGGTTTGACCGCTTGTCGCTGACACCCGGGACCCTTCGCTTTTCCGAGGCCGAGATCGAGACGCTGGTGGCGCAGGTTCCCGATCATGAGCGCGCGGCGCTGGACCTGGCGGCCGAACGCATCCGGTTCTATCACGCGGCACAGATGCCCGAGGATGCGCTCTGGACGGACCCGTGCGGTGCTGAGCTGGGTTGGCGCTGGGGTCCGGTCAGTGCGGCGGGACTCTATGTGCCGGGCGGATTGGCATCCTACCCGTCCTCGGTCCTGATGAATGCCATCCCCGCCAAGGTGGCCGGGGTGGAGCGGCTGGCGATCACCGTGCCCACACCCGACGGCGTGGTCAATCCGCTGGTACTGCTGGCGGCACGGCTGGCAGGGGTGGACGAGATCTACCGCATCGGCGGGGCACAGGCCGTGGCAGCACTGGCCTACGGGACACAGAGCATCCCGCCGGTGGACAAGATCACCGGCCCCGGCAATGCCTTCGTGGCGGCCGCCAAGCGGCAGGTTTTCGGCAAGGTGGGGATAGACATGATCGCCGGTCCGTCGGAAATTCTGGTGATCGCGGACACCTCGGCGGACCCCGATTGGGTGGCGCTCGACATGCTGAGCCAGGCCGAACATGACGAGAGCGCGCAGTCGATCCTGATCACCGATGATGCGGGTATGGCGCGGGCGGTTTCGGAGGCGGTCACGCGGCACCTCGAGACGCTGGAGCGGCGCGAGATCGCCGGGGCCAGCTGGCGTGACTTCGGCGCCGTGATCACCGTGCCTGACCTGGCCGCGGCGGCTGAGCTTTCGAACCGGATTGCGCCCGAGCACCTGGAGCTGTGTGTCGAGGACCCCGACGCTCTGGCCAGGCAGATCACCCATGCGGGGGCGATTTTCCTGGGCAACTGGACGCCCGAGGCGATCGGCGACTACGTGGGCGGGCCCAATCACGTCCTTCCCACGGCGCGCTCGGCACGGTTCTCCTCGGGGCTGAGTGTCATGGATTTCCTCAAACGCACAACTCTGGCCAAGATGACGCCCGAAGCCCTGCGTGCCATCGGACCGGCTGCGGAAACCCTGGCCCGGTCGGAAAGCCTTCAGGCGCATGGGCTGAGCGTGCGGGCCCGGCTGGATCGGCTGAACGACTGAGGCCACGCATCGCAGCAATTGTGAGTTCGGCGCATTGCCCCGCGCGCGCGCCTGCGCTAGGCATCCCGGGACCGAGAACCGAGAGACCCGTGATGAGCCGTATCAGCCATATCGAGTTGGACACGACCAACCTGCCGCCGCCGACGCCCGAGATCGAGCAGGAGCGCAAGGTCGCCATCTTTGACCTGCTGGAGGAGAACACCTTTGTTCTGCCCGCGCGGGACGACCGTGACATTCCCGAAGGCCCCTACAATCTCGACCTGTCGATCCGCGACAAGCGGCTGGTCTTTGACATCAGAACCGAAGACGCGGCCCCGGCGGCCGAGTTCCACCTCTCGCTCAGCCCGTTCCGGCAGGTGGTCAAGGATTACTGGGCCATCTGCGAGAGCTATTTCGACGCGGTCAAGACCCTGGCCCCGGCGCAGATCGAAACCATCGACATGGCCCGGCGCGGCATTCACAACGAAGGCGCCCGGGTACTGGAGGAGAGGCTGTCCGGCAAGGCCGAGATCGACAACGACACCGCGCGGCGCCTCTTTACCCTCATCTGCGTGTTGCATTTCGGGGGCTGACGGGGATGCAGCGGGACCTGCCTCAGTCGGTTCTTTTTTGCTGCGACCACAATGCTGTGCGCTCGCCCATGGCCGAGGGCATCATGAAGCAGTTCTATGGCGCGGACACCTATGTGCAGTCGGCTGGCGTCAAGAGCGATCTCGAGATCGACGGATTTTCCATCGCCGTCTGCCAGGAGATCGGCGTGGAACTGCACCGCCACCGGGTGCGCAGTTTCGACGAGATGGAGGAGTGGGGCGATGACCTCAGTTCCTTTGACCTTGTCGTGGCCCTCAGCCCGGCCAGCCAGCGCAGGGCGCTTGACCTCACGCGGTGGTTTCATCTGGACGTGATCTACTGGCCGATCATGGACCCCACTGGCATGGGCGAGACGCGCGAGGCCAAGCTGAACGCCTACCGCAAAACCCGCGACCAGATCATTGACCACCTCAAGGAGCGTTGGGGTGAACCGAGGACCGATATATGAGCGACGTGATCAAATCCTACTTTGCGGCCTTCAACCGCGGCGATGTGGACGGAATGCTGGACTGCCTGGACGGGGATGTGGCGCATCACGTCAACGAAGGCCAGGTGCGATTGGGCAAGGAGAAATTCCGTGCCTTTTGCGAGCACATGAACCGGACCTATCGCGAAGAGCTGACCGACATGGTGATCTTCGAGGCCGAGGGCGGCACACGTGGCGCGGCCGAGTTCATCGTGAACGGCACCTATCTTGAGACCGACGAAGGGCTTCCGCAGGCGCGGGGACAGACCTACAGGCTGCCGGCCGGGTCGTTCTTTTCCCTGCGCGATGGCAAGATCACCCGGGTCGCGACCTATTACAACCTCGCCGACTGGATCGCGCAGGTTTCGTGATCCGGGTCACGCCTCTGACCGGCGCGGCGGCGGAGGCCGCGCTTGACCGCCTGGCGCGGCTCAGGATCGAGGTGTTTCGCACATGGCCCTATCTCTACGACGGGGACGAGGCTTACGAGCGGGCCTATCTTCAGAGATTTCGCGACAGCCGGGACGCGGTTCTGGTCGGGGCCTTTGACGGTGACACGCTGGTGGGGGCGTCGACGGGCGCGCCGCTGGAGCAGCACGCTGGGGATTTTGCCGCCGCGTTTGACGGGCAGGGCGTGGCGCTGGAGGATGTGTTCTATTGCGCCGAAAGCGTGCTGTTGCCGCGCTATCGCGGTCACGGCATCGGCCATCGGTTCTTTGACGCGCGCGAGGCACATGCCCGCGCGCTGGGCCGGACATATGCGGCCTTTTGCGGCGTCGTTCGTCCCGCCGGCCACCCGCTGAAGGACCCGGGCTATCGCCCGCTCGACCCGTTCTGGCGAAAGCGCGGATATGCGCCGCTGGAGGGTGCGGTGGCGCATTTCCGCTGGAAGGATCTGGATCAGCCGGACGAGACGGATCACGCCCTGCAGTTCTGGATGAGAAAGCTCTGAGCCCCCTGCCTGCCCGGGTGAACGCCCGCCCGCCCACCCCGTTCGCCCGGGCAGGAAGGCAGCGGTTTCAGCGGCAGTAAGGACCCGAGCGGTAGCGCGCCGTGTCCAGGTGGAAATGATCGAGGTGGAACCTGTTGGCATTGGGACCAAGGACCGTGCCGAAGGGGCCGCAGGCCTTGCGGTGCATCGTCCGCAGGACCTTGCTGTAGGACGTGCTGTTCCAGTGCTTGAGCATCGTGATCTCGGTTCCGTCGCGCAGGGTGAAGCCTGAAATGTCGATGGCGCGGCCCTTGCCGTGCTCCGACAGTTTCCCGCTGCTTGCGTTGTTGCGACGACGACAGGCGTAGTGGGCTGCCACCTTGATCCGGGCGACGCCGCCGCCCCGGTTTCCAATGGCGGGCTTCATTCCGCTTTCGACCCATGATTTCAGGGCCTTGGCAGTCTTGCAGTCCATAGTCGAACGCTGGGACAGAACGACGCCGCCCACGGATCGAACGCCTACGGCCCGGTCTATGACGCAGCCCCCGATTTGGCCCGCAATCCGGCCCATGGGCACGCCCTGGATGTCCGGATCACCGCATACCGCGCCCTTTTCACGGGCAATCCGGGCGGCCTTGGCGGCTTTGCCGGCACTGGCGGTCCGCTGTTGCGGTCTCAGGGACCGAAAGAGCCAGCCGCGCCTTTTCTTTGTCTCTGCGACCTTGCGGATGCGCGCGCTGCCTGCGTCCGCCGCCCCGTCTTCGTCGGGCTCGGACAGGGCGGTTCGCCGGGAAACCGAGCGGTCCGGTCGGGCCACGGGACGGATCGCGGCGACCCGCGACGATGACGTGGACCGGACGGGTTCGGCCACCTTGCGTTCGGGGCGTGCGGTGGGGCGCAGCACAGGCGTCGTTGCGATGAGCGTGGCAGGCGCCGTGCCGGCCTCGGTCGCCTGGTTCGGGGCAGAACTGGCTTGTACCCGGGCGATGGGGCGCAGGGATGTCTCGGGCGCTTTCGCCCAGGCCGGCCAGGCCAGCATCAGCGAAAATATCGAGGCCGCGAGCCTCATTTCGCCTGTTTGCCCCGGCCAAAGTCAGGGGCGTCCGTGTCCTGACCGGCCTCTATGATGCCGCGCCGGATCGCCCGGGTGCGGGTGAAATAGGCGTGCAGGTGGTCGCCGTCGCCCGTGCGGATGGCGCGCTGAAGATCAAACAGCTCTTCGGTGAATCGTCCCAGGATTTCCAGCGTCGCGTCCTTGTTGTTCAGGAACACGTCGCGCCACATCGTCGGATCGCTGGCCGCGATACGCGTGAAATCCCTGAACCCTGCCGCCGAATATTTGATCACTTCGCTATCCGTCACCCGGCGCAAATCGTCGGCCACGCCCACCATCGTATAGGCGATAAGGTGCGGTGTATGGGACGTGACCGCAAGCACCAGATCATGGTGTTCGGCGTCCATCCGCTCAGTATGCGAACCCAATGCCTGCCAATAAGCCTCCAGCCGGGACACGGCAGCCTCGTCGGTGCCTTCCGGCGGTACGATAAGGCACCAGCGGTTGTCGAAGAGTTCTGCAAACCCCGAATCCGGGCCTGAATGCTCGGTCCCGGCCAGCGGGTGGGCGGGGACAAAATGCACGCCCTTCGGGACATGGGGAGCGACCGCGTCGATCACCGCGCATTTGACCGAGCCCACGTCGCTGATCGTGGCGCCGTGGCTGAGCGACGAGGCAATCTCGGCGGTGACGGCCCCCATGACCCCCACGGGCACACAGAGCACCACAAGGTCGGCCCCCTCGCACGCCTCGGCCGCGCTGTCGCAGACACGGTCACACAGGCCGATCTCGCGCGCCCGATCGCGCGTCGCCTGCGAGCGGGAATAGCCGGTGATCTCGCCGGCCAGACCGGCGCGTTTCATCGCCCAGAACATCGAGGAGGCGATCAGGCCAAGCCCGATCAGCGCCACGCGGTCATAGATCACGCTCATGCTCCGTCTCCCATGAACTGCCCTATGGCATGGGCCACGCGGCGGCATCCGGCTTCGTCGCCGACGGTGATGCGCAGGCAGTTAGGCAGGTTGTAGCCCGCCACGCGCCGCACGATCACGCCCTGGGACTTGAGATAGGTGTCACAGGCCTCGGCCTGTTCCTGGCTGGCGAAGCGTGCAAGGATGAAATTGGCCGTCGAGGTGTCCGACGGCACGCCACGCTCGGCCAGTGCCTCGGCCAGCCAGGCGCGCCAGCGGGTGTTGTCGTTGCGGCATTTTTCGGCCCAGGCAGTGTCGCGGACGGCCGCTTCTGCGGCCACGAGCGCCGGTGTGGTCACGTTGAACGGGCCACGCACACGGTTCAGCACGTCGATCACATGGTCCGGGCCGTAGCCCCAGCCGATGCGCAGGCCGCCCAGGCCGTAGAGCTTGGAAAAAGTGCGCGTCATGACCACGTTGTCGCGGGCCTCGACCAGCCGCGCGCCGCCATCATGGCCCTCGACATACTCCGCATAAGCGCCGTCCAGGACCAGAAGCACATGCGGCGGCAGGCTATCGGCGAGGCGCGCGACCTCGCCATCGCCGATCATCGTGCCGGTGGGATTGTTGGGATTGGCGATGAACACCAGGCGGGTCTTGGCCGTCACCGCGCCCAGGATCGCATCCACATCCGTCACCCGCTCGCGTTCGGGCACTTCGACAGGTTTCGCCCCGGCCGCCAGCGCACTGATGCGGTACATGGAAAACCCGTGCTCGGTATGGATAACCTGCGTTCTCGGCCCGGCATAGGCCTGGCAGAGAAAGGCGATGATCTCGTCGCTGCCCGCGCCACAGATGATGCGGGCGGGGTTCAGCCCGTGCACCTCGGCAATGGCCTCGCGCAGAGCACGATGATCCGAGGACGGGTAGCGATGCAGCTCGTATGCCGCCTTGGCATAGGCATCGCGGGCCTTTTCGGAGGGACCGAACGGATTTTCGTTCGAGCTGAGCTTCACCACGTTGGACACACCCGCCACATGCGCCGCACCGCCCACATATGGCGCGATCTGCATGATGCCCGGTTGCGGTGTGATCTTGGTCATGGCGAGCCTCCCCTCGGGGTGTTCTAGAGTGTCGTTGGACGTTGGGAAAGTCCGGCGGTGGCGGGGATACGTTTTCTTGAAGGAAAACGCATCGGAAAATTGCAATTTTCCGCGCCCCCTTCAAACGGAAAAGGCCGCGGCGGTCTCCCGTCGCGGCCCTTGGCAGATCGGGGTAACCCCTTAATTCTGCGCGTAGAATTCGATGACGAGATTCGGTTCCATCATCACCGGATAGGGCACGTCGCCCAGGCCCGGAGTGCGGACGAAAGTGGCGGTCATTTTCGAATGGTCCGCGTCGATGTAATCCGGCACGTCACGCTCGGCCAGTTGCACGGCCTCGAGCAGGACGGCCATTTGCTTGGAGCGGTCGCGGACCTCGATCACGTCGCCCTCTTTCACGCGGTAGGAGGGGATGTTGACCTTCTGGCCGTTCACCCGGACATGGCCGTGGTTCACGAACTGGCGCGCGGCGAACATGGTGGCCACGAATTTCGCGCGGTACACAACGGCGTCGAGGCGGCGTTCCAGCAGGCCGATGAGGTTCTCACCGGTGTCACCGTTCACACGCTCGGCTTCCTTGTAGATGCGGCGGAATTGCTTTTCCGTCAGATCGCCGTAATAGCCCTTGAGCTTCTGCTTGGCGCGCAGTTGCAGACCGAAGTCCGACATTTTCGCCTTGCGGCGTGCGCCATGCTGGCCGGGGCCGCTTTCGCGACGGTTGACGGGGGATTTCGGACGGCCCCAGATGTTTTCGCCCATCCGGCGGTCGATCTTGTACTTGGCAGCAGTTCTTTTGGTCATCTGCTGATCTCCTCTTCTGTGTTTCGAGAGGGCGTTGTCCTTTCCCCGGATTTTGCCGGGGCGACAGGCATCCCCTCGCGGGGGCCGCCAACACCAATGAAGCCGCGCTTATACAGGGGTTTGGGGGGGAGTCAACTTGCTTGTTCTTGGCATGAGCTAGAGAACGATTTTTCATGTTTCTAGCCACCAATTCCAGATAAATCTCCCGCTGGAGCTTCAGAATGTCTTTGTCTCAATGCCGTTTCCGTGCCATCCAATGTCCCTTTGCGCCAGATGTACTGATTCAGTCTTAACGGAGACTACCCAGGCAACCTGCTTCGCAAGGGCTTCGCCACTATGCCGGATAACCTGTCACGGCTCTTTTGGGGATCAGTAAAGCGGCGGAGGAAAGCTGGGAAAAGGCATTCACACTGACCAGAGGCAGGAACTTCGCCTCCTTTAGGAGTGTAAGGCAGATACAGGGGAAGGCTACCATCTGACGGCTGATCTATGAGCAACTTGTAGTGAAATTTCCAAACTTAGTTCCAAGAACTGGTTCTGGAAATTGAAGCTGAACCTCTCTTGTTTGACCGTCTCGCAACCCAATCGAGATGGATTTTGAAATATCACCATTTGAAGTTTCAAGTCGGCTAGTGACAGTCACATTGCGTTCTGCGCCATCAAGTTTGACACTGGCGTTAATAACAATGCCATAATCCAATTCTCCGTTTACCAAAAAGGCTTCCTCTGCAGCATTGT